>Ga0181537_10005285_pt1 | contig 10462 bp, 6 predicted proteins | sample PEATcosm2014_Bin_39_FD_119765 | JGI IMG/M metagenome (GOLD analysis project Ga0181537, IMG submission 119765) | Peatland microbial communities from MTU Mesocosm Facility, Houghton, MI, USA - PEATcosm2014_Bin23_10_metaG | ecosystem: Environmental > Terrestrial > Soil > Wetlands > Peat | place... | reverse complement strand
ACGAGTTGCAGGTCACGATCACGGGGGACTTGATCTCCACTCCCGGAACGGCCAATGTGACGGTGGCGACGCCAAGCGGAACCTCGGGCGACCTGGGGTGCACGAGTGGTGGAACCAGCCGGGTGCTGGTCTTGACGATCACCTAGCGGCTGGACAATCCATCAGCGGGATGGCCTGGACGTTGCCGAGGACGGATTTTCAAAGTTTCCCGACTTCCTTCTGTTCAACCAACGAAGTCCCACCCCTGATCTTCGTCGCTAGGTTCCGGGCCGGTCAAGGTACACTTTTTAATGCGCGTGCCGCGGCTGCATTCCCTGCAATACCATGGGCTTCGGCCCTCCGTGTACAGCGATGGCGTGCTCGTTCATGACCCTGGCAGCCTGGGTGCGGCAGCTGCCGTTCTGGGTGCTGAACTCACGGGTCGTGACTGAATGATTGCAGACTACGCACTTGAACATGCTAAGACCGTTCATCATCTTGATTGTGTAATGTCTCATACTTCAAGTGTAGTCTCTCATCGCGTTAAGCGTCTGAAACTAAAGTTTGTAGTGGGCTAACAGACTTAGCCCGCTACCAAAGTTTGCTCTCACTACGCCGCGGCCGGCTTCAGCTCGGTAGCTATGTAGCTGTCCATCGCCTGGGTCAACTGTGAATCCACCTCATCCGCGATCGTCATCACGTCGGGCAAGAGCAAGCTAAAATCCAGAGCGCTCAGATTGCTCTGCAACGTTCCAAAGAGCGTCACCTGGAGGATTCGCGAGTCGTGCACCAGCATTCCGGGAGTATAGCCTTGCTGTCGTCGCATCTTGCCGTGTTCTGCGGCGGCGGTGGAACAGGCAGAATCGCTTTCAGCTCCGGGATTACTGGTCTCTCTCAGACGTATAATCAGGTCTTCAATTAGCTTGGGCAGATATCCTGTACGCTCCTTGTCGGTAAGCGCAAGCTGACTCAGCGTCTTGTTCTTTTTTACCCGGGTTAGCCACTCCTCCACAATGCGGCTCGTGGAGCGCTGCAATATCGCAGCGACTCTTTCCTTCGGCGTGTGGGCGGCGATTGTACGAGTCTTCAATTTATCGTGGACGATATCGGCGATCTTCGTGGGCTCAAATGGTTTCACGATGATATCGTCGGCTTCCAGAAGGATCGCCTCCATGGCGCTCTTCACGTCAGGATAGCCGCTGACCAGCAGCGTAAGCGCACTGGGTTGGGAGTGGCGCATCGCAGTAATTACCGCGAAACCATCGCTCGGGTTCGGCATGTGCAAGTCGGTGATAAGCACATCAAAGCTCTCTGTAACGATAAGCTTCAAGGCTGCCGTCACACTGGAGGCAGGGACTACATCGAATCCTTTATGTCCAAGGGTTAACATCATCATGTCACGAACCGCATCATCGTCATCAACCAGTAAGACTCTGTGCGTAGTGCTCGTTTTGGTCTGGGTCATAACAACACCGCCTATAAATCAACCGATGATAAGAACTTACTAATTTAGTGTTACTCCGCAGATACTATTAAACTGTTCAAAAGTGAACACTTATCGGGATAGTCCCCCGTTGGTAATGCCCTTATGGTGCTGTACTTACTCATTGTGCAGGGCCGAGTAGACCTTCTTAAGCAGCGAGATTCGGGTGAATGGCTTCGGAAGGAATGCTTGCTCCGCTATCAAGCCACCCCGCAAAGCAGCCAGATCGCCGTTGTATCCCGACATGAATAGCGATCGAAGGCCCGGGCAGACTACCTTCGCCTGTTCGAACAGATCAAACCCGCTTTGCCCGAACATGATGAGATCCGTGAGCAGTAAATCGATTCCTGACGCGGAAGCTGCGATAATCTCCAGGGCCTTCTCTGCATTGTTTGCTTCGACGACTCGGTAGCCGGCACTGCTTAGCAGGCTGGCCGTCACCTTGCGCACAGAGTCGTCATCTTCCACCAACAGAATCGTTTCGCATCCTGATTTGACATCCTCCACTTCATGGGCCTGCACCAGTTCTTCAGCTTTGGCCGCTAACCTTGGAAAATAAACCTTGAACGTTGTGCCCTTCCCAGCCTCGCTGTCAACGCTAATGCTGCCCCTGCTCTGGGTTACGATTCCGTACACAGTGGAGAGTCCCAGGCCAGTTCCCTGCCCGATGCCCTTCGTGGTGAAGAAAGGCTCGAAGATTTTCGATTTGATGCTTTCTTCGATGCCGCAACCGGTGTCGCTGATCGCCAGGACGACGTATCGTCCAACCTCAGAACCGGGGTGCTCGAAAACGTAATGCTCGTCCAGTTCAGCGTGCGCCGTCTCCACAATGATCTCGCCCCCGTCTGGCATTGCGTCTCGCGCATTCACCACCAGATTCATCAGGACCTGTTCTATCTGGCCCAAGTCAGCCTTGATGCTGCCCAGCGGCCTGGTCGGCCGGAACGAAACTGAAATACTTTCGCCGACCATGCGCAGCAACATCGTGGAAAGATTGTTCACTACGTCGTTGAGGTCCAGGATTCTGGGAAAAACGATCTGCTGGCGGCTAAAAGCCAGGAGTTGCCGGGTCAGCGAGGCGGCTCGCTCCGACGCTTTCTTGATCTGTACCAGATACCTTTTCACCGCACTCTCTGGCGGAACCAGATCGACCGATAGATCGCTGTAGCCGATAATTACGCTCAACATGTTGTTGAAGTCATGGGCGACGCCACCGGCCAAGCGCCCCACTGCCTCCATCTTCTGCGCCTGGCGGAACTGCGCTTCCAGCCGCTGGGTCTCGGTAATGTCGCGCATGAAAGACAGGAGGCAGGGTTGCCCCTCGACCTCGATCTCTTCCCACGAAAGTTCTGCTTCCCGAATCTCCCCTGTCGAGGTCTTGAACTCCATTCGCTGGTCGACGACCCTTCCGCCGTCCCGTAATTGCCGGAGCAGGTCTGCGCGGAATGACGGCAGGGGCCAGAACTTCAGTTCCGAAGCCGTGTGGCCAACGACGCCTTCGCGCTTGTAGCCGGTCATTTTGAGAAATGATTCGTTTGCGTCCAGATACTGTCCTTCCGCTTCCGTCGTGATCGTGATTGCCAGCGGGCTTTGCCGAAAGGCTTTACTGAACCTGTCCTCGGACTTGCGCAACTTTTCCTCGGCCCGTTTGTGCTCGGTGATGTCCCGCAACACACACGCGATCCGCTCGATCCCGGTGGGACCTGCGATCGGAAAATAGGACGCAAACAAGGCTCGCACTCCCAGGCTGGGATAGTCGTACCTCAATTCGTATTGAACGACCTTCCCCTCAAAGCACTCATCCATCTTCGCTTTGACAACAGAATCAAATACCTCCTTCTCCACCACTTCGTCCACGCGATGCCCTATGACCTGTTCCTTCTCCATGTCGCGATAGTTCAGGAACGAGCGGTTGGCGATGATGTAGCGGTAGTCGCGGTCCACTACCACGATCATGTCAATTAGGCCTTCGACGACTCGTTCGTATTCCCGCAGGCTCTTTTCAGACCGCACCCGTTCGGTGATGTCACGTATGAAAGCCAGAAAGCAGGGCTGCCCCTCGACCTCAATGGATTCGCAAGTCAGTTCCGCTTCCCGAATCTCTGCGGTCGAGGTGCGGATTTGCAAACGGTAGTCCGTCACTTTCCCGCCTGCGCGTAACCGCTGGATCAGTTCCTCGCGCAGCGACGGTAGAGGCCAGAACGTCAGATCGGAGGCCTTCCGGCCAATGACATCCGCGCGTGCGCAGCCAACCAACTTGAGAAATGATTCATTCACGTCCAGATATCGCCCGTCCGCCTCGGTCGAAATCACGATTGCCAGCGGGCTTTGGCGAAAAGCCTTGCTGAACCTCTCTTCCGACTTCCGTAATTGCTCCTCCGCGCCCTTGCGTTCGCCGATGTTGCGTGCAATCTTTGAGGCACCGACGACCGCGCCAGTTTTGTCTCGAATCGGCGAAATCGTCTCAGAAATATCTATCCTCTTGCCGCCTTTTTGTACCCGGACGGTTTCAAAGCGCTCAACCCGCTCTCCGCGGCCGATTCGCGCCAGAATTTCAGATCCTTCATTCACCCGCTCCGGCGGCGCCAGCATCTGTGTCGACTTCCCCAGTGCTTCCGACGCCGAGTAACCAAACAAGTTCTCGGCGCCAGGGTTCCACGCGGTGATCGTTCCGTCCATACTCTTGCCAATGATGGCGTCATCGGATGACTCGATCACAGCTGAGAGGTGTTCGCGCACTTCTTCCGCGCAGATACGATCTGTGATGTCGCGCGCGATCTGTGAGACGCCTACAATCGCACCGGTTTTGTCCCGGATCGCCGAAATCGTCACCGAGACCGGAAGTTGTGTACCGTCCTTTCGGAGCCGGACAGTTTCGAAATGGTTAATCCGTTCACCGTTCCTGATCCGTGCCAGAATGTCAGACTCTTCGTTCGCTCGTCCTTGCGGGAGGAGCATCTGTACCGGTTTGCCCACCGCCTCTACAGATGAATAACCGAACAAGTTCCCTGCGCCGAAGTTCCAGGCGAAGATTGTTCCGTCCAGACTCTGGCCGATAATCGCGTCATCCGAGGACTCGACCACGGATGCCAGGCGCTCGCACTCTTCGCCACGCTTGCGTTCACTAATATCGTGAGCATTCGTGGAATATCCGACAATCTGCCTTTTGGAGTTTCTGACCGGGGTGACGATCAGCGCGACGTGAACCAGGCTTCCACCCTTGCGCCGGCGAACCGTATCGTAGCGAGCCATGGGCTGGCCCGCGGCAATGTCCCGCAGAACCTGCAGGTTCTGTTCGTGCACATGTTCTGGGATGATCGTGGCCAGGGGCTGGCCGACCATTTCCTCGGCCGTGTATCCGTAAAGATCGCACGCGCGCTTATTCCAAGCTACAACAATGCCTTCGAGATCACTGCTCACAATGGCACCGTCGAAAGACGACACAATGGCTGGCAACTCGGGGCTGCGGTGCTCGGCCTTGGAGCCGGCCTTGTTGGCACGAATCATTGGCATCTCCTGGGTGCGCCAAACGTGCATTCTCAAGGGCGGTCCGCTCCGGCCTGAGACGAACTTTCTCTAATTAGTCTGTCTGTTTCTTGGAACTTGGGCTCGCCTGAGGAAGGACTGCATTTCCTGCCGCCATCGGTGGGAACTGCGATTCAACAAGGCGATGTCTGTAGCGTCTTGCGACAGTGCCTATAGGCACCGCTCTATTACAATCGAATGTAGCCGGGTCAGCAAGGCAATGCAAGTGCATTGTAAGTGTCCCGACTTGGAATCCTTGCCCCTGATTCCCGTTTTGGTACTGCCGAAGGTGCCGTTTCCTATAAAAGACTAAGCGCCAGCGGGCCTAACCACTAACTCCAGCCCGTCTGAGTCCTCACGAAGCGTAACTGTCTTGACTGCAATCACAGCTAAGTAATAGATTCTCGGTTGCACTCGGGACTGTGTGCAGCGTCCACAACTTGAATGAGTGTTATATCTTTCCCAAGTCATAAAACGTAGGTGGATCTCTGCGTGCTCCTTCTCCCAGAGTTTGCCGGACGACCGCCAAGAGTTCATCGTCGTCTACGGGCTTCTGAAGAAATGCCTTCGCGCCTGCGTCCAGAGCGCGCTTCTGGTTACCCAGACCGTCGCGAGCAGAGACGATAATAACTGGGATTATGGCAAGCGAGGGAATCATCCGAAGCCGCTCCATCACCAGAAAACCGCCGCCAGCCGGCAGACCCAGGTCAAGAAGAATCAGATCTGGCGTGCCTTTCCGTGCTTCGGCCACCGCGGAGAAGGTATCTCCGGCAAGAGAAATATCATAGTGATTCGCCTTGAGGCGAACATGCATACCTTGCAGTACATCCGGGTCGTCATCGACAATTAGGATCTTCTTGTTACGCATTTACCATCCTCCTCGATTCAATTTCTAGGTTAATTAGTTCCTGAACTCCAGAAGCCAGCTGCTCCAGAAAGTCTTCGATTGATTCACCGGGATATCGCTTGGCAGGAGTGAGGGAGTGATAGGAAGTCGAAAGCGTCAGGCCGGCTTGCTCGACATGGTCGTGCAACTGTTCCCGTATCCTTTTGCTGATGGCCTCACCGCCGACTGCGTCGGTGATGGCCACCATGAAGAAGAGCTCTACCGCCCCTGCGACGCCCATCTTCGGCAGCAGAATATCCAGATGCGAGTGCAAACAGCGTTGCAGAACTTCGCGAACCCCGTAAGACTGCTCCGCACGCACATCATCCGAGAGCCAACCGCACTGGGAGCCAATCTCTGTGACCACGACTGTGACGTGATCATTCGATCGTCCTTCCTTGCGAAACGCCGGGGCAATCAGCGTCGGCAAAGAAAAAATCGGGAAGGTAACGGAAAAGACGGAGCCTCGTCCGAGCGTGCTTTTCGCCCAGATTTGTCCGCCCTGTCTGGTAACCAGCTCCTTGCAGATGTACAGCCCCAATCCCAGACCTTTGCGGCCTTCCAGGGAAGGATCCGACGTCTGGAAAAGTCGTTCAAAAACCCGCTCGATCATGTCCGGGCTGATGCCGCATCCCGAGTCCGTAACCTCCAGAACGAGAAGGCTTGGATCCTTCTCGGACACTCTGGCTTGAATCCTCACCTCGCCGTTCGCCGGAGTAAATTTGATGGCGTTGTCGACTAGGATGATCAGAATCTGTCGAAGGCGGGTGGGATCGGTGCAAATTGACGGCAATAGTAGCGCCATATCGGAAGAAAGAGCAATCCGTTTTGCGGTGGCGGCTCCCTGAAGCGTGTCGACCGCATACGCGATTGCGTCAGAAATAGAGGTTCGTTGCGGCTCGATCATCAGTTTTCCCGCTTGCACACGAGTGACTTCGAGCAAGTCATTGATCATCGATTGGAGGTGTTTCACATTCCTCAACACAATTCCCATGTACTCGTGCTGTTCAGGCTGCAGTTCGCCGGCAAGTCCATCCAGCAGAATGGTCACAAACTGACGGATCGCGCTCAGCGGCGAACGAAGTTCGTGCGATACGTGGGAGAGAAACTGATCCTTGAACTGTATCTGCTGGGTGCGGATGAGATCGGTCTCGGTCTGCATGCGGTGGCGTTCGATAGCATGGCGAAGCGCCCGGGGAAGAGCGCGGTTTTCGATCTGGCCTTTGATCAGATAGTCCTGGGCGCCCTCCTTCATCGCTTCCGCGGCGAGGGCCTCGTCGTCCAGGCCCGTCAGCACAATCATCGGGACGTTTGTGGCCGCCCGGTGGGCGCGGCGTACCGTATCGAGACCATGACCATCCGGCAATCCCATGTCCAACAGGACGATGTCCGTTCCACCTTTCGCCAGATGAACCTCGGCTTCACTCATGCGCAAGAAGTGCGTCAGTTCGAAGCTGTCAGGACGTTCTTTGTCAAACATCTCGCGGAGCAAACGGACATCTCCCGCGTTGTCTTCAACCAGAAGCACTTGGAGGGTCTTTTCTTTCACGCGCTCACTTCGCGCGGCAACCTGACCACCGAAAGCCAAAAACTGTCGATGCTCTTCACGACGGTCAGGAACCCTTCGAGGCCCACGGGCTTGGTGATGTAACAGTTCGCATGAAGCTGATAACTCTTCAGGATATCTGCCTCCGACGCGGAGGTGGTCAGAACCACGACCGGAATGCTCTTGAGTGTCGGACTCCCTTTGATTTCTGCCAGAACCTCCCGGCCGTCTTTCTTGGGCAGGTTCAGGTCGAGCAAGACCAGATCCGGGCGCGGGGCACTGGCGTGCTCACCCTCGCGCTTCAGGAAGGCCATAGCTTTTGCCCCATCCGATGCCACGTGCAAGTTGATGTGTACCTTGGCGTCCTTGAACGCCTCCTGTGTGAGCCGGACGTCGCCGGGACTGTCTTCCACCAACAAAACTTCGATAGGTGACGCATCCGTTCCAATCGATTCCATTTATTCTCCCTTGATCTCCGGCAGGGCAAAGTAGAAAGTTGAGCCCTTTTCCGGTTGTGACTCGACCCAAATTCTGCCGCCCAGCCGTTCCAAAATCTTCTTACAGATCGCCAATCCGATTCCTGTGCCCTCAAACTCGTCACGCCCGTGCAAGCGCTGGAATAGGATGAATATCCTGTCAAAATATTGAGGATCAATTCCCAGGCCATTGTCGCGCACGGAAAAGATCCATTCGTTGCCAACGTTTCTCGTGGCCGAGACATGGACGCGTGGCTCTTCGGCACGACGGTACTTGATCGCGTTCCCGACCAGGTTCTGAAAAACCTGCGTCAACTGCGCTTCATCTGTCGTGATAACGGGCAGCGCATCGTGAGTTACAACCGCGCCGCTCTGCGTGATTGTTAGTCGCAAGTTTGTAAGCGCTTTTTGCAGAGCTTCTTCACTGGAAGCCTCGCTGAGTTCCTTCCCGTTTGTCCCTGCGCGAGAATAGGCCAGCAGGTCCTGGATCAACCCCTGCATGCGGGTGCAGCCGTCTACCGCGAAGGCGATGAACTCATCGGCATCAGAGTCAAGGCGCCCCTTGTAGCGCTTGGCCAGCAGTTGCGTGTAACTGGACACCATGCGCAAGGGCTCCTGAAGGTCGTGGGATGAGACATAGGCAAACTGCTGCAGATCGTCGTTCGACCGCTTCAGCTCTTCCACCGTCTTCGCAAGATGCGCATCGGATTCCTTGCGTTCTGTGATGTCGCGGATGGCCGCCGTCACCAGAATGCCCTCGGCGCTTTCGAACGGGCTCAGCATGATCTCGATGGGAAACTCGGTGCCGTCTTTGCGCCGCGCGGAGAGTTCGATTCCGGCTCCGATGTGTTGTGCCAGGGCCTCGGCCGCGCTGCGAGTGCCGTCGGCGATCAGCCGCTCCGCGAAGCCCTCGGGAATGATGTTTTTCACCTTCTGGCCCACAAGTTCATCGCGGTGATATCCGAACTGAGTTTCCGCCTGAAGATTCAGCAGCACGATTTCTCCGGCCGCGTTCACCACCACCATGGCGTCGGGAGCCGCTTCCAATAGCCCTCGATACCGGGCCAATTCCTTGCTCTCGCTCAGATCGTGGCTGAATTCAGAAAATCCCCGCAGATTTCCTTCCGGGTCGCGCAACGCCGTGAAGGTGACGCTCGCCAGGAATCGTGAGCCATCCTTGCGCACGCGGATGCCTTGCTCTTCGTGCCGACCGCTAGCGGCAGTCATGCGGAGTATCTCCTCCGGCCTGCCTCGCTCAATATCTCCCGGAGGAAAGAAGCAGGAGAAGCTGTGCCCAATGATCTCGTCGGCGCTGTATCCCTTGATTCGTTGGGCGCCTGCATTCCAACTGAGTATCTGGCCCCGCGGGTCCATCATGAAGATGGCGTAATTCTGGACCCCGTCAAGCAGCATCTGGTATCTTTCTTCGCTCTCGCGGAGGGCCGCCTCGCTACGCCGGCGGCCATCTTCAATCTGCGCCCGATGTTTGTCGGCCAGCTCCTTGAGCTGAGCCCTGCTGGTGGCCACTGCTTCTTCCAACGCTTTCTCGACGCGCTTCCGTTCCGCGCTTTCGCGGATGGTTGCGGTGGCGAGGACTCCTTGGGCGTTAATGCTCAATGGGACCCTCCGGTCATGGTGGAGCTTGATCGTCCCCTCAGAAAAATCATCTTGCGTCCGCGCGTTGCCAGGTCCAGGGAGGGCCGACACTTACCCAGCACTTGACGCACCAATCGACCCGCAGGGAATGCCCTGATTGACCGCATTTTCGTGTTGCTCACGGGCCGCTATCAGGTCTAACTGTATGTAACCCTGAATGCTGCCTGCTTACTGAACAACTTCTCGGGTCATTTCCAAGGTGTTCGAGAGGCGATGCGTCGCTCGGATGTCGAGGTGGGAAGTGAGGTGCAACGGCCCCGCCTTCTCCCCAGTTGCTTCAGGAGCAAGTGACAAGACCGATTCGAGTCTGATACGGTACGAAGAGACAGAACAATATCGAGCGCGTCAGGGTTCCGTATAATGCCCGACCACAAGACTCCCAAACTGCTGGCGATTGATGACGAGGCCCAGAGCCTGGAATTCATCACAGACGCCCTGTCTGATGCCGGCGTGGAAGTTCTTACCGCAGGCGGCCCCACAGCCGGCCTGGAGATATTCAAGCAGGTTCGTCCCCAAATAGTCCTGCTCGATCTGATGATGCCCGGGGTTCGTGGGTTTGAAATGCTGGAGTGGATTTTGGCCGCCGATCCGGGTGCCGAAGTCATACTCATGACGGCGCATTACTCCACAGAATCGGCGGTAGAGGCCATTCAGAAAGGGGCGTCTGATTACCTGAACAAGCCACTCAACATGGAAAAACTCCGGCGTCGGATCGGGCAGCTGTTATCCGAGGCTGCGAACCGGCGCAGAACCCAGGAACTTGAGCATGAGTTGCTGGATGCTTGTCGGTTTACGGGGATTGTTGGGCGTAGCCCACTCATGCTGGATGTGTTTTCGAAACTTCGGAGGGTCGCCCCGCATTTCCGGACTGTGCTTGTAACCGGGCCTACCGGAACCGGAAAAGAACTCGT
>Ga0181537_10005284_pt1 | contig 10463 bp, 10 predicted proteins | sample PEATcosm2014_Bin_39_FD_119765 | JGI IMG/M metagenome (GOLD analysis project Ga0181537, IMG submission 119765) | Peatland microbial communities from MTU Mesocosm Facility, Houghton, MI, USA - PEATcosm2014_Bin23_10_metaG | ecosystem: Environmental > Terrestrial > Soil > Wetlands > Peat | place... | reverse complement strand
TTTTATTTGGGCGGCAATGCAGGCGGCGCTTGGGCAACGACCTCCGACAACAATGCATTCTTCGTCGCCTCAACGGGAGATTTTCACATTTCTGGTGCGATCGGTGGCGGCCAAGTCGGTTACAATTGGCAGGCTTCCCGATGGGTGTTCGGAATAGAATCCGACTACGATTTCAGCAATGTGAAAGGTAGCACATCCACCGGTCTTTGCGCCGGTGTGGTTTGCACGATCGAGAATACCTGGGTTGGGACGACGCGCGGCCGGATTGGATATGCCTACGGCAGTTGGCTGCCTTATGTGACGGGCGGTGTCGCATACGGAAATGTGCACATCCAAGATTCGGCGGGTGCGGTCCACGCGGGCACGACCCGAGCCGGCTGGACAGCCGGCGGCGGTATCGAATATGCCCTCAACAAGAACTGGTCAGTAAGGGCAGAATATCTACATATCGATCTTGGTAGTGGCGGTGTGCCCTGCGCAACTGGGGCGGGGCCTTGCGGCATCAGCACCCAGACTTTCACCGAGAATGTTGTTCGGGGTGGCATCAACTTTCGATACTGAGCTTGCTTTGTCAGTTTCGGATTTTTTGCTTATCGCGGGTCTAAAGAGTGCTTCTAGCTAGCTGAGTGCGAGTCCGCCAACAGAAGCGGCCTCTTTCATTTGACGTCTAAACTCGGGACACCAGCCTTCCGTCTGCTGCCCGTTATCGGGAGTAAAGCGGACTTCCCATTCGACCGGGCCCAAAGCGGCGTCGTCCCTGCAAACGAAGATGCCTATCTTGCCAACTGTGAAGCGGAAATTTCAGTGGCTAGCGCATCGAGCTCCACGGCCAGCGCGTCGTCCCATGGCTGGGGAATTATGCCGAATAGCGCGCGCAGCCGTGTGAGATCGAGGCGGGAGTTCAAAGGCCGCCGCGCCTTGGTCGGATATTCAGCCCGCTTTTTCGACCTGCTCTGCCAACTGTTGAATTTGCGTCTGCTCGGGCGGGAGGCCTTGCTCGTGGACAACGAGAGCAACCCAAGGCGCTCCACGAAAGATTTCGAAAAGACGGTGATCTGGTGCGTTTCGCCAGGCGTATCCAGCGGGATGAAGCGGGCCGCAGACCCGCGGAAACCATGAGGCAGCTGATGACATTTTTTGCCGCTTACATCTCTGTTTTGGTCGTATTCGGTATCATCGATGCCGGCTGGCTCAGCACAATGGGCAATATTCTTTACCGGCCCGTGCTCGGCGACATATTGGTGTCCAATCTGCGTCTCGCGCCGGCCGTCGCGTTCTATCTGATGTACCCGATTGGTGTCGTGGCCTTCGCTGTTGTTCCTGGCCTCCGCGCAGGCTCGCTAGTCACAGCGTTTCTCTTGGCCGTGCTGTTCGGCGCGCTCGCTTATGCGACTTACGACCTGACCAATTATGCCACACTGCGAAACTGGACGATGCAAATCACCCTTGTCGATATTTGCTACGGCGCAGCTGCATCAGGGATTGCCGGAGCAGTTGCCTTTCTCGTCGCGCGCGCCCTGTCGTCTTAGGCGGGCGCTAGCGTGCCGGCGCCAGGCGGTAATGACTAATCCCCCACTCATTTCCGCCGGCATCGCCGAACAGTTCCATTGTCGCCAGGAAGAACAGCCGCCAGCGGCGCTGCCATAGCCGCGCATTGCCGCCATAGACGCGCGTTAGCACTGGAAGGATCGCCTCGGCGTTGCGATCGTAGTTTTCCAGCCAGTCCGTGGCGGTACGCTGATAGTGGCGGCCGTTCCAGCGCCATTCCGCCTCGACGGCGAAACAATCGGAAAACTGGCGAATAAGCCGGTGGCTCGGCATGATGCCGCCTGTGAAATAGTGCTGCGCAATCCAGTCGGCCCTGTCGTCGGTCGAGAAGCGATAGGACGCGTTGGCATTGCTGAAGACATGAATGAACATGCGGCCTTCGGCATCAAGACAATCGCGCATACGCGACAACAGCGGCCGCCAGTTCGACATATGCTCGAACATTTCAACGGAAACCACGCGATCGAACCGCCCGGCGGGCAAGAAATCGTTCATGTCCGCGGTGACGACTTCCAGATTGGACAGGCCGCAGGCACGCGCGATCCGGTTCACGTAGTCGCGCTGCGAATACGAATTCGAGACCGAGACAATGCGCGCCGACCGGTAGTGCCGCGCCATCCACAGCGACAGCGAGCCCCAGCCGCAGCCCAATTCGAGAATCCGCTGGCCGTCGGCAAGATTAGCATGTTCAGCCGTCGCCGCGAGCGCTTGCTCCTCCGCTTCGATGAGCGAGCACTTTTCGCCGTCGTACAAACAAGATGAATATTTGCGCTGCGGTCCGAGTACTAAGCCGAAGAATTCTTCTGGAATTTCGTAATGCTGGGTATTTGCCGCCTCGACGTTAATGGCGATTGGATAGGCTGTCATAGCGGCGGCGAACCGCCGATCCGAGTCATAATCTGCGTGTCGCAAACGCCGCCGCGTCCGCCCGACTAGCCATTTGATGGCGGGCCTGGTCACCGCGTCGGGCCAGTGCACGCTTTCGCCGATATCGATCAGGTTTTGCACCACGCTCATGCCGGCCTCATGACGTAGGCGCCCGTGGCGGCGCTGGAAAAAAGGCATTGGTACGCGCTTGGTAAGCGCGAAATTCGTCGCGCCGCCGTTCCAGCATGTGCGCTTCGAGCGGCGGAATGCCGGACACGTGGACCAAGAGCCAATACATGCAAAGCGGCCCGGCGAGCGCGACATAACCCCACGGATCGCCGCCGCCGATATCGATGGCGATCAGCGGGTAGGCGAGCCAGCCCAGCCATTCGAAGAAATAATTCGGATGGCGCGACCAGCGCCACAGGCCGCTGTCGTAGATGCGGTTGCGATTGGCCAGATCAGCGCGGAATTTACGAAGCTCATTGTCGGCGATCGTCTCGCCGGTGACGCCGACGAGCAGAACTGCAGCCCCGAGCCAATCCTGTAGCCGCAGCTCCGGAACCGGATTAAAGGCCGCGAGCAGGATCGATAGCGCGAGCGGAATGCTCACCAGAGCCTGTTTCTGCGCGAGCCAGAACATCTGCCGCACCGCGTCCGCGCCCCAGCCACGGACCAAAGCCGCGTAACGCGGATCGTCGGTGATGCCCTTTGTCCGCTGCGCGATATGAACGCCAAGCCGGAGCGACCAGATCGCGATCAGAGCGGCAACGAGAAACTGGCGCGCCGAGACCGTGCCGGACAATAGAAACGGCGACAGCGCGCCGATAAAGCCAACCGCGCCGAGACCGAACGTCCAGACGGTGTCGATCCACCCAGAATTTCGCGTACCGCGCCAGACTAGCCATGCGCCTGCCATGATGGCGGACAGCGTGACGCTCACTGCGGCAAGGATCGCGATAAAATCGAAGCCGTTCACGAGCGAGCCTCGCTGACACGGGCGACAAAGCCGGCCACGTGGTCGGCGACCGGCGCCAGCAAGCGCAGCGCCGGCGCGAAGGCGCCGATGATGGCGAGATGCCCGACCCACGAATAAGTGCGTACGGTGACCGCGTCGCCCGCGGCCTCAAGACGCGCCGCCAACCGCGCGGTATTGCCCGGATCGACGATGTCGTCGCGCCGGCCGGTGAGCAGCAGTGACGGCGGCGCGCCGGCGGAAACATGGGAAATTGGCTGGGTCGCCGGATCGTTGCCGCCGAAAATCTCTTTCAGTGTCCCGTCGTGCAGTGGCAAAATATCGTACGGCCCTGAAATCCCGATCAAGCCCGCAATGTCGCGGCCGGGCGTAAGTCCCACCTCGCCCAGCCAGCGGCCGTCGAGCGCCAGCATCGCGGCGATATAGGCGCCGGCGGAATGTCCCATCAGAAAAAGCTTGTCCGGATCGCCGCCGAAGCGCGTCGCATTGTCCTTGGCCCACCGGACGGCGGACGCGCCATCTTCGATGAATCCCGGATAGCGCACCTCGGGATAGACGCGGTAATCCGGCACGACGGCAACAATTCCGTGCCGCGCCAGCGCGGCTCCGACGAACCGGTAGATCTGCCTGCTGCCGGTTTGCCAGGAGCCGCCATAGAAGAAGACAACGACCGGCAGTCCCTTGACCGGCAGGCCCTTGGTGGCGTCCGGTCGATAGACATCGAGCGTGCGTCGGAGGCCCGCGCCATAAGCGACCGACTGCGTGATGTCGAGGCCCTGCCGCCAGACCATGAGGTTTAAAATTTCGGCGGGCGAACAGCCCGACAACAATAGCGCCGCGAGCACGCCGATCGGCCAGCGGCGCAAACCACCACGGCGCGGCACATAAACTGAAGCTGCGGTGGCACCATGCATTGGCGTTCCTATCAGAGGCGTACCAATGGCTGGATAAGACGACCCAGAAAACCTTGCAGCTCGATATTGCCCTGCAAGGCGACAAGACAAATGCAAACGGCGCCGTCTTCCACCGTGGGATCGTGTTCGACGCTTTCGTCGGCCTCGTCGAAATCGCCTGCGCCGAAACGGCCGAGGTCATGCCGGAAGGCGCCTTCGACCACACAGGTCCACTCCGTACCGGTGTGCCGATGCCGTGGCAGTTTGGTTCCGGGCGCGGCCTTGAGCATAAAGACGCGGACGCCGTCGTCGGACGGCACGTCGACGGACCGCCATTGCACGCCGCGGCCGATCCAGCGCCATGATCCCAATGAATATTGCGACAGCGGTGCAGGAACATCGTCAGCCGTGGCAGGAAGGCGCACCTCGCCAGCGTCCGCTCCGGCGGCATCGAGCTCCGCCATGGCGCGCGCCAACGCATCCGGCGCCATCTCCGCAGGCTCGGCCGCGTCGAGAAGTGCCCCGCCGACGCTTTCAAAACTTTGCACCGCCTCGCGGCATTGCCGGCAGTAATTAAGATGAGTAGCGACCACCAAAGCTCGGGCTTCATCGAGCGTGCCCGATGCAAGAGCCGCCAGTGTCGTATCGCTTGGATGATGCATGATAGTCATGAGAGTTCACCGAGCAGGGGACGCAACCGGTTCATCGCCAAACGCAGCCGCGATTTGACGGTGCCAAGCGGCAGATCGAGCAGCTTCGCGATGTCGCCATGGGAGCGGCCCTCGACAAAGGAAAGCTGAACCACGCGTACTTGTTCAGCCGACAGTCCGGCAAGCGCGGTGCGCACATGTTCATCGCGCTGCGAACTGTCGTAGATATCATCGGGCCGCTCGGCCGTATCAGGCTCGGCCATCTCATAAACCGCGAACAGCTTCGCCCGTTTGTCCTGGCGCAGGCGGTCGACGCGCAGATTCCTTGCAATGGTGTAGATCCAGGCCGCCGCGCTGGCGCGCCGCGGATCAAATTGCGCCGCTTTGCGCCAGACCATGAGGAGTGCATCCTGCGCGATATCCTCCGCAGCTTCCGCCGTCGCACCCGCGCGCATCAGCATGGTCTTGACGCGGGGCGCGTAAAACCGGAATAGCGCCGCAAAGGCCGCGCGATCCTGGCGCGCCACAATTGCGGCAATCGATTGAACCGGATCGAACTGCGAGCCGGTTTTGCTGTCATCAGGCATACGCGTTCCGTGCCGGCCCCGAGGGGTGCCACCCCCGGCCCGCTGCGGCGGCCTTTGCCCTACCGGCGTCGGCCCGAGTTGTGAAGCTGCGACCAGCATAGCCGCAGTTACGACCGGCGAGGCCTTCTGGATCACCCGCCGCGCCGGTGATCCAACCCCGAAAGCCAATCGTACCTACGCCGTTAATGTGGAGCGATCCATGCAGCGCAGCTCAGCGGGTGGCAGGAACATCGCCGTTATCGGCACCGGCATTTCCGGCATGGCGACGGCTTGGCTCCTCAGTCAAAGCCACCAGGTGACGGTCTATGAGTGCGCCGGCCGGGTCGGCGGCCATTCCAATACGGTCACGGTTGCCGGTGCGAGCGGCGATATTGCCGTCGATACCGGGTTCATCGTCTACAACGAAATGACCTACCCCAATCTGACAGCACTGTTCAGTCATCTCGATGTCCCGACGCAAATCTCCGATATGTCGTTTGCCGTGTCGCTCGACAACGGCGCGCTCGAATATTCCGGCAGCCTTACAGGGCTTTTCGCTGAAAAACGCAATCTGTTTCGTCCCCGCTTCTGGTCGATGCTCAAGGATCTGCAACGCTTTTACCGGCAAGCGCCGCTTGATCTTGCTTCCCTCGAAGAGCTGCATACGTCGCTCGGCGACTATCTCAACGCCGGCGCCTATGGCGAGGCGTTCCGGCATGATCATTTGCTGCCGCTGGCCGCGGCGATCTGGTCGGCGCCGGCGGGCAGCATCCTCAACTACCCGGCGGCGTCCTTTATCCGCTTCCAGGAAAGTCACGGTCTGCTCAAGCTGCGCAATCGCCCGCCGTGGCGGACCGTATGCGGCGGCAGCCGAGCCTATGTCGAACGTCTGACGCGTTCGTTCAAGGACCGCATCCGTCTGTCGACGGCGGTCGAGACGGTGCATCGCTGCCAAAACGGCGTAACAATCCGCGACCGCAGCGGACAGTCCAAGACTTTCGACGACGTGGTGATCGCGAGCCACGCCGACCAGGCGCTGGCGATGCTCGGCGATGCCTGCGCCGACGAGCGGCGCCTGCTCGGTGCCTTCCGCTACGGCCGCAATACCGCGGTGCTGCATTCCGATCCGACGCTGATGCCGAAACGCCGGGCGGTGTGGTCGAGCTGGAACCATATCGACAGTCCCGGTCGGGATAACGCGTGTCCGACGGTCACCTATTGGATGAATTCGTTGCAAAATATTCCGCACACGACGCCACTTTTCGTCACGCTCAATCCACCATGCGTGCCGCGTCACGAGCATCACCGCGAAATTTATGATCATCCGCTGTTCGATGCCGCGGCGATCGCCGCGCAGCGCCGGCTATGGACGCTACAAGGCCGCCGCAACACCTGGTTCGCCGGAGCTTATTTCGGCGCCGGGTTCCACGAAGACGGCCTGCAGGCCGGTCTCGCCGTCGCCGAGGCGCTGGGCGGCGTGCGCCGGCCGTGGCGCGTGCACGATGAATCCGGCCGGATCACGCTTGGCCCGCCGGCCGCCGCGCCGCTGGAGCGCGCGGCATGACTTTGCGCTCCGCATTATATTCCGGCGCGGTGATGCATCGGCGGCTTCGCCCGCGCGCGCATTATTTGCGCTACCGCGTATTCTGGTTGCTGTTCGATCTGGATGAACTTAGCGTTCTGGCGAGCAAGCTCCGCATCTTTTCGCACAATCGCCTCAACGCCATAAGTTTTTACGATGCGGACCACGGCGACGGCAGCGGCGCGCCGTTGCGCCCGCAAATCGAACGGCATCTCAAAGAAGCTGATATCGATCTTGACGGCGGCACCATCAAGCTTCTGTGCATGCCGCGTATCTTTGGCTACGGCTTCAATCCGCTAAGCATTTATTTTTGTAATCACCGCGATGGCACGCTCGCGGCCATCGTCTATGAGGTCCACAACACGTTTCGTCAGCGCCACTCTTATCTGATCCCGGTGCAGCAGCCGGCCGGCGCCGTGGTCGAACAGCATTGCCGAAAAGTATTTTATGTTTCGCCATTCATGGAAATGGATTTGACCTACCGGTTTCGCGTCACCGCGCCGGGCGAACAGGTCTCGGTCGCGATCCGCGTCTCGGATCACGACGGCCCGCAACTGGTTGCGGCACTCTCCGGAAAACGGCGGACGCTCTCGGACGGGACGCTGCTTGGCCTTCTCGTCACCCACCCGCTGCTGACGCTCAAAGTCATCGGTGCGATCCACTGGCACGCGGTGCGCATGCTGATGCGGGGCTTTCGCCTGCGTTCGCGTCCCGAACCGCCGGCGCTGCCGGTGACCACTGTGCGCGCGAAGGTCTGACCGCCGTGACCCATTCGTCTTCCTCATATTCCCCAGATCGCAGCACCGGCCGGAACGCCCGGGCACAGCAAAGCATCTCCAGCCGGCTCATCGAGCGTTTACTGCCTTCCTTGCAGTCCGGGCGGCTGACGCTGGTGTTGCCCGATGGCGCGACAGTCGAGCGCCGCGGGGAGCGGCCGGGACCGGAAGCGATACTTGAGCTCAAGCGCTGGCGCGGCCTAGGGCGCGTCCTCATCGAGGGCGAGGATGGATTCGTCAACGGCTATATCGATGGTGATTGGACGACGCGCGATCTTGTCACGCTGCTTGAACTTGGCGTGCGCAACGAGATGGCGCTGACGCCGCAGACCAAGAGTTCGCTGTTTGGTCTTGTGCATAACCGGCTCATTCATGCACTGCACGCCAATACCCGCCGCGGCAGCTGCCGCAACATCGCCGCGCACTACGATCTCGGCAACGATTTTTTCCGGCCCTGGCTCGACGCCGGCATGAACTACTCTTCGGCGCTGTATAGAGACGACGAGCCGCTCGAACAGGCCCAGGAGCAAAAGCTCGATCGGATCGGGCAACTCCTTGCGCTTGGTGGCGGCGAGAAGATCCTGGAAATCGGCTGCGGCTGGGGCGCGCTTGCCGAATGGCTCATTCGGCAGCACGGCGCGCAGATCACAGGCATCACGCTCTCGATCGAACAGCTCGGCTATGCCAAATCGCGGCTCGCCGGCGAAGTTGCGAGCGGCTGCGCCGATCTGCGGCTGCAGGACTACCGCGACCTCACTGGCCCGTTCGATCGTATTGTATCGATCGAAATGATCGAGGCCGTCGGCGAGCGCTACTGGCCGCTCTATTTCGCCAAGCTGCGCGATTGCCTTGTTTCCGGCGGCATCGCGGTGATCCAGGCCATCACCATCGATCAGAACCGGTTTGGCGAATACCGCAAACGGCCAGATTTCATTCAACGCCCTATCTTCCCCGGCGGCATGCTGCCAACGCGTGCGATCATCGAACGCGAAGCAGCTCGCGCCGGCCTAAGAGTGTCGCATCATGAGTCGTTCGGCGACAGTTATGCGCGAACGCTGCGCGAATGGCGCCTGCGGTTTCTGCAGGCCTGGCCGAAGCTCGAAGCGCTCGGCTTTAATGGGCGTTTCGGCAAAATGTGGGAATACTACCTCGCCTATTGCGAGGTCGGATTCCGCGTCGGCGCCGTCGACGTGGGCCTCTACAAGCTCGCCGGCTGAGCTTTTTTTCATCGCAAAACGGCGAAGCAACCGCGCGGCGCAGGTTAATCCCATTTGTCGCTCACAGAGATCTGACCATGGCAGTCCCAGTTATTGTCGCCGCACTTGTTGTAGTCTTCGTTCTAGGGATCGGTGCCGCTATGACGCCCGTCGGAGCTTGGTATCGAAATCTCCGCAAACCGGCATGGAATCCACCCAACTGGGTTTTTGGACCAGCCTGGACCGTTATTCTCAGCCTCGCCGCTTGCTCTGGCGTTCTCGCCTGGGTCAATTCATCCGATACCGGGACGCATCTGCGTATCGTCGTCCTGTTCGGCGTAAACATGATCTTGCATATGCTCTGGAGTCCGCTCTTCTTCAAACTTCGGCGACCGGATTGGGCGTTGATCGAGGTGGTATTTCTTTGGTTGTCGATTGTAGCGCTGATGATCGGTTTAGCACCGTTGTCATCGCTCGCGAGTTCGCTGCTTATGCCGTATCTTCTTTGGGTGACCTTCGCAGCCATCCTGAATCTTTTCATAGTCCGCATGAACTTCCCATTTGGCAGACGAACCCGCCCCATCTCGAGTGAGTCGGACCGGTCTACCCCCATTTGATCTATGGCTAGAAGGCCGCAACAGCGCGAGAGTTTCCGCCAATTCGAGAGCCATCCGGGGTCTCTCGGAGCAAGAACGGCTCTTCAACATGATCAAGCAATGTCGACGTGTCGCAACTGAAGAATAAACACTAGCTTGGTCGGAAACGGCTACCTTTCCAATTGTGAGACAAAAATTTCCCTGGCAAGCGCATCGATCTCTACGGCGAGCGCGTCGTCCCATGGTTGGGGAATTATGCCGAACAGTTCGCGCAGCCGCGTGAGATCGAGGCGTGAGTTCAAGGGCCGCCGTGCCTTCGTCGGGTATTCGGCTGTCGTGATTGACCTGACGTCCTCGACGGCAAGGTTCACGCCGCGCACTTTCAGGCCTTGGACGATGGCGACGGCGAAGCCGTGCCAGGTCGTATCTCCCGATGCGGCGACATTGAGCAGCCCATTGGCCGCAGCGAAACGCGCGGCGAGCGTGCCTGATCCTGGCGCAAGCAATTGGGCCACAATGTCGGCGATGAGCCGGGCCGATGTCGGAGCGCCATACTGATCATTGACGATACGCAGCACTTTTCTGTCTGCGGCCGCTCGAGCGATCGTGCGCAGGAAGTTTTTGCCGCTCGCCGCATAGACCCACTGGGTCCGGATGATCAGGTGCGGCCCGCCGGCGGTGCGCACGGCATCCTCGCCGGCAAGCTTGCTTGCGCCGTAGACCGACAGCGGATTCGGACGATCGTCTTCCCGCCACGGCCGGGTGCCGCTGCCGTCGAAGACGTAATCGGTCGAGAAATGAACGAGTGGAACG
>Ga0181537_10005283_pt1 | contig 10463 bp, 11 predicted proteins | sample PEATcosm2014_Bin_39_FD_119765 | JGI IMG/M metagenome (GOLD analysis project Ga0181537, IMG submission 119765) | Peatland microbial communities from MTU Mesocosm Facility, Houghton, MI, USA - PEATcosm2014_Bin23_10_metaG | ecosystem: Environmental > Terrestrial > Soil > Wetlands > Peat | place... | reverse complement strand
GGCCAGAGCGGCTACCGTTCCGATGATGCCCATGCCGAACGCTTTGCATTCAACCTTTTGGCCCTTGTTGTTGGCCATTTTGGTATCTGTGGCCGCGCAGCCAGCCAGCATCGGCAGCAGCGCTACCGACACAACAATAACCCGAAGCATTTTTTCTGCCCCCCTCCATCAACCCCAGGCTGAGTATAAATCTTCCACGCTACTTTGATAGGACCAACTGAGTTGTTGGCCTCTTTTGTTGTGTGCAGTGATGGATAGACGTGGGGAAACGGAGCGAACAGCGACTGCGCGGCGCTCGGACCTCGGCGGCCTTTGGTTCAAAAATTGCTGATCGCACAGCCCTAATCCGCTATGCTTCGGCCTTAGGGGTGTTCGATGGGAAGCCTATCAGGCGGCATCTACTTCGTACTATTAGGGCTCGCGGTAGCCGCCGCAGTATTCGCCCTCTCGCTCGCCGGGCGCGGCTTGGGATTTGCCGAGTATGGCGTCTTCGTCCTGCTTGCCGCCGTCCTTTTTGTCGCCTCAAGATTCGTCCGCAGGACGCCGCGCTAGCCGCGCCCGGTTCGCTTGTCAGTTTTCTGGCAGGGGGATGAATTCTTTCTCGTCGCCAGGCACAACCGCGAAGCGCCCGGTTTTCCACTCCTCTTTCGCCTGTTCGATGCGCTCCTTACGCGACGAGACGAAGTTCCACCAGATGTAGCGCGGGCCTTCGAGCGCGGCGCCGCCAAGGAACATCAGTCGCGCCGGGCGCCTCGCCTTGACGGTGATGCGGTCGCCGGGGCGGAAGATCAGGAGCCGCGGCGCCTCGAATTTGTCGCCGGCGATATCGACTTCGCCTTCGGTCACGTAGATCGCCCGCTCCTCGTGATCGGCGTCGAGCGGCGCGCTCGCGCCCGCATCAAGCAACACTTCGGTGTAGAACCACTCCGACACCATGCCGACCGGAGATGTCTTACCGAAGGACGAGCCCGCGATCACACGCGCGCGCATGCCGCCGTCCTCGATTGCGGGCAGGCGCGCGGCGTCGAAATGCTCGAACAGCGGCGCCATCTCTTCGTGATCCTGCGGCAACGCGATCCAGCTTTGGATGCCGAACATCGCGCCGCCTGTCGTGCGCATGGTTGCCGGCGTGCGCTCGGAATGGGCAATGCCGCGACCCGCCGTCATCAGGTTCATCGCGCCCGGGGTGATCTCCAGCGCGTTGCCTTCGCTGTCGCGGTGCATGACGCTGCCATCGAACAGATAAGTGACAGTGGCTAGCCCGATATGCGGATGCGGGCGCACGTCCATGCCCTGCCCGGCCATGAACTGCACCGGTCCCATCTGGTCGAAGAAGATGAAGGGCCCGACCATCTGGCGCTTGCCGTGAGGCAGCGCGCGGCGCACGGAAAAGCCGTCGCCGAGATCGCGCACCCGCGGCACGACGATCAGTTCGAGCGCGTCGCAAGAATGCTTGTCGCCGAGCACCGGATCCTTATCGGGTAACCAGCTCATGGCTTCTCTCCCAAAATTCGCGACATCCTGCGAAAAGCGGCGTCACCGGGCAAAGGGCGCTTAGATCCCACCATCAACATATGTATGATGGAGGCGAACAAGCTGCCACGATCTCGAATTTCGTCAAGTCCTGCCCCGAGCTTGCATGATTTCAGCACCGTCACTGACCGGCGTCGGTCTCCTCCTCGGCCTGAGTCTGTTTCTCGGACTTGCTTTCGAGGATTTTTTCGCACGTGGCGATACCAAACGTCCCGGCGGCATTCGCACCTTTCCAATGCTCGCCTTTGCCGGGGGCGTACTTTACCTGTTCGACCCGCAGCATTTCATCCCGTTCACCGCCGGCCTGATCGTGCTCGGCGCCTGGCTGGCGATTTTCTATCGGCAGCACCTCGGAGAAAAGGACGAAGAAGCCGAGCCGAATGCGGCGCTGGTGGTGCCGGTGCTCAACGTCCACGCCTATCTGCTCGGCGCCATTGCGTTAGCCCTGCCGCCCTGGGTGGCGGTGACTTTCACGGTGACCGCGGTGCTTCTCCTCACCGGCCGTGAGAAACTGCACGCCTTGGCACGCCGCGTCGCGCTGCAGGAAATCGTCACCGCCGGCGAATTTCTCATCCTCGCCGGGATCATCCTGCCGCTCCTGCCCAACAAGCCGGTAACGGATCTCACCACCATCACGCCGCAACAAGCGTGGCTGGCCCTCCTCGTGATCTGCACCCTGTCCTACGCCAGCTATCTGGCGCAGCGTTATTGGACGCCGGCGGCGCGCGGCCTGTGGATGGCGGCGCTGGGCGGCGTTTATTCCTCGACCGCCACGACCGTGGTGCTGGCGCGACAGGCCAAGAGCGGTTCAGTGATGCGCCAGCACGCGCAGGCCGGCATCACGCTCGCGACCGCCATCATGTATCTGCGCATTCTTGTGGTGGTCGCGGTCTTCAATATGACGCTGGCGCAAACGCTCCTGCTGCCGCTGTGTGGACTATCGCTCGCGGGCGTCGTCGCCTGCGCGCTGCAATACCGCTTTGCCTCCTCGCCCCAGGACGGAAAATCGCGAACATCGGCAATGCCGCGATCCGGCGGCAACCCGCTCGAACTCGGTCCGGCGGCGCTGTTCGCGGCGCTATTCATCGCGATCTCGCTGGTGTCGAATTGGGCGAAGGCGCATTTCGGAACGGGCGGCATCTATACGCTTGCCGCTATCGTCGGCGTGACGGATATCGATCCCTTCGTGCTCAATCTGGCGCAAGGCGGCACGGCGGGAATGACCGACGGCGCGCTTGCCGCGGCCATCCTCATCGCCGCGTCGTCCAACAACATCCTCAAGGCCGCCTACGCCGTCTTCTTCGGCGGCGGGCGCGCGACCGCGGCCAGCGCCGGCGTGCTCGTGCTGCTCGCCGTCGCCGGCGTCGCTCTCGCCGCCGTAATGGGCGGCTGGTGAGCGCGGCCTCGCCAAAGCTTCTGCATTCGCAACGTCAGCAATGGAGGCAGCCCATGCGGTTGCGGACGCCCCGCGCTCAGCGAATGGTCTGGTCGCTCTGCAAAGCGGGCGGGTTAAGATCACAGTTCTTTTCGGCAGCGGCGCGCCGCAAGACTTTTTCCTCGCCCAGGACGTCCTCGTACTCGGCGCGATAGGACAGGTTTCCGATCACCACACCGCCGCCGCCTTCGCTCGCCCTGTCCATGAGACTGCGCAACTGCTGTTCGCGCGCAACAAGCGACGTCAGCTTGGGCGCAAAATCCTTGCAGTGGTAGACCGAATAATGGCCGGGATCGACGATGTATGGTCCTAATCCGTCACCGCTCGCGCAGCCGCCGAGCATGGCCATCGCGAGCATGCCGAGCAGCGCGGCAGCTCCGCAACGGAGACGGCGAAACTGATCGATCCCGCAAACGTCGTGAGACAAGGGCCCTCCGGTGAGACGATACCCGCCTTGAGCTTTTAGCACCGCTTTTCGTGCTAAAACCGCATTAAATAAGGCAGGGAGGCGGCTATGGAGTTCGAACGCGTACGCTTGGAGCGCGACGGCGACGTCGCCATCGTGAGCATGAACGACCCCGATGTGCTCAATGCGGTGTCTCCCGATATGCTCAAGGGTCTTAACGCCGCGCTCGACGCGCTTGCGGCAGCGGAAGCGCCGCCGCGATGCCTGGTGCTGACCGGCACCGGCCGCGCATTTTCCACCGGGGCAAACTTGCAGAGCCGCGGTGGCGAGGGCCTAGCCCAGCGCGGCGCCGGGCAAGCGCTGGAGACTTTGTTTCACCCGTTCCTGCGGCGGCTGCGCGACCTGCCTTATCCGCTGATCACCGCCGTCAACGGGCCCGCCGCCGGTATCGGCATGAGCTTTGCGCTGATGGGCGACCTGGTCCTGTGCGCCCGTTCCGCCTATTTCCTGCAAGCGTTTCGGCGCATCGGACTCGTGCCCGATGGCGGCTCGACTTGGCTGTTGCCGCGGCTCATCGGCCGGGCTCGCGCCATCGAATTGTCGCTCCTCGGCGAACGCCTGCAAGCGGAAGCCGCGCTCGCCTGGGGTCTGGTCAATCGCGTGTTCGACGACGCGGTGCTGATGGATGAAGCGCGCCGGCTAGCGCACGGCCTCGCCGCCGGTCCGACCGTGGCGCTCGGCATGATCCGCCGCCTGTACTGGGAAAGCTCGCACAACTCCTACGAAGAACAGGTCGATCTCGAATGCCGCTCGCAACGCCTCGCCGGCGCCACCGCCGATTTTCGCGAAGGCGTAAAAGCCTTTTTGGAAAAACGTCCGGCCAAATTCGTCGGCGCGTGACACAAACCGCTGGTGCGGACGGCGGGACTCGAACCCGCACAGGGTTTCCCCCAAGGGATTTTAAGTCCCTTGCGTCTACCATTTCGCCACGTCCGCGCAGCGGACCATTACCACAAGTCCGCGAGGCGGACCCAGCAAACAGGTCCGCGCAGCGGACCCCTCACGCAGGTCCGCGCGGCGCACTTGTAGCACTCGCGGCGTGGACGCCGAAAGCGAACACGATGCGGCCGCGACCGATTTATTGCGCTTTGTTCTTCGACGCCGTCGGCGAGGGCTGGCGAATATTACCCCACGGGTCGCTCGATGACTTCCTGTCGGGTATCTTATTGACGGCCTGCTCGTAGGCGCGATCGGCGGCCTTTTGCTTGTCGATTTCTTCCTGCGTAAGCGGCTGTTCGGGTTTTAAGGGAACGCCCAGGGACGACTGCGCCAAAGCAGGTCCGCTGAATACGGCCAATATTGCGCCCGCCTGGATAAGCCTCCGCAGCATCCTCTACTCCTCACACGTTCGCAATTCCGGCCGATCGCCTGCCGCAGCTGCGGCGTCAGTCCTTGAAGACGTGCCCCCACACGCCGTCCCAATCGGCCCCGGAAATGTCGGCCACGCGGCCGTCCTGCTCGAAGAACTTGTTGGGTACCTGGAACATGGCGAGCATCAGCCCGCCCTGCGGCGTCCAGGCGACGTGGCGGGTGCCGGCCTCGCGCCAGACGAATTCGCCGGGCCCGACCGTGAGGCCCTTCGCCGGACCTTCCTTGTCGACCAGGCTGCCTTCGAGGATGTAAGTCTGCTCGATCTTGACGTGCTCGTGGTCGGGGAGCACGGCGCCGGGCGCGAGCCGCATCAGCGCGGTGACCAGACCAGTCTCCTTGTCGAACAGGAGCCCCTTGACCTCGCAGCCGGGAAATCGGGTCTTCTTCCACTCCATATCGGCGGGGCGCACGACGTGCGAATGCGTGTCAGCTGTGTCGTGTCCGGTTTTCGGTGTGACCGCGTCCATGGGTGAAATCCTCCAGGCGACTGCTCCCATCATAGCCGCTGCGGCGTGAGCGCAAAAGCGGTCACGGCGTCCGCAAGCGCCACCGGCGCCGGGAGGAAGGCGCGTTCTATAATCCCGCTTCGTTGATCGGCGGCTGGAAGGCGAGCCCGGTATCCCAGGGAAAGTAAATCCAGGTGTCCTGCGACACCTCGGTGATGAAAGTATCGACCAGCGGCCGCCCCATGGGTTTGGCATAGACCGTGGCAAGGTGTGCGCGCGGCACGATTGAGCGCACCACTTTGGCGGTCTTGCCGGTATCGACCAGGTCGTCGACCAAAAGGACCCGCACCCCCTGCCCGCCACCCAGCGCGACAATCGCCGGCGCGACGTTCTTGAGCACCGTCAATTCGCCCTGACTGGTGCCAGTGTAGCTCGACACGCACACCGTCTCGATCAGCTTGATGCCGAGCTCACGCGCGACGATCGCCGCCGGCACGAGCCCGCCGCGGGTGATGCAGACGATGGCCTCGAACGGCCCGGCGCCGCTCAAGCGCCAGGCAAGCGCGCGCGAATCCCGATGGAATTGGTCCCACGAAACCGGAAAAATCTTTGCCGGATCGCGAGGAATGGCAGGTGCGGGCTGTTGGGCTTCAACATGGGTCATCGAAGGTCCTTGCGGTGGCGAGATGACTTACCAGCCGATACCAGACCAAAAGCACGAGTGGCAATCAAGGAATCTCGTACACCGTCGTCTCGTCGGCGATACCACGCAATGCCGCGCGCTGCACTGTCGGCTGCAGGCCTGAGGTTTCCAGGATTTTGGCAGACTTCTCATCATCCACAACCGACTTGGTCACAAAAATAGCCCGTGACGAAGCAAGACCCTGGACGCGGGCCGCCATATTCACGGTCTGCCCGAAATAGTCCTGGGTGTTATTAAGGGTCACGGCCAGGCACGGTCCTTCGTGAATGCCGATCTTGAGCAGCAAATCCTCATTGCCGCGCTCGGCGTTGATCCGGGTCATTTCCTCACGCATGCGCAACGCCGCCGCCAGCGCACGGTCGGGCGTCGGGAAGGTGGCCATGACCGCATCGCCGATAGTCTTGACGACCGCGCCCGCCTCCGCGGCGACCACCTCATAGAGGATGTGGAAATGCTGGCGTACAAGATCGTACGCCACGAGATCGCCCACGCGCTCATAGAGCGCCGTCGAACCCTTGAGGTCGGTGAAGAGAAAGGTGAGGCTCGTGATCTTGAGCCGCTGGTCGACATCGAGCGTATCGGTGCGATAGATGTCGCGGAACGTCTGATTGGTGAGAAGGCGCTTGGCCGTCAAGAACGGCCGGCGCTTGCCCATCAGATGGTGCAACGGATCGGCGGCAATCCACAGTGCCGGCAAGACGCGGCGGTCGGTGCGGTTCTCAAGCGAAAGCCGCAACGGCCCCGGCTGCATCTCGACCGTCCCGACCGGCGCCTTGACGTTGTTGTACACCATCGTCAGGGACTGCCGCTCACGCGTCGGCTCACCTTTGACGTCGATAAATTGCGTTCCGTGCGTTACCGGATCAAATACAATGATGAACTCTTTCGGCAGTTGCACCGACAGGACAGCCTTCTCACCAGGCGGCAACTCGATCGAATCGACGGTAAATTCGGCGAGGCTCTCTCCCAGCGTCTCCGGAAGATCGACGCCTGAACACCAGAACATCTGTCGGTAATATTCGACCTCGGAGAGCGTATCCGGGTTGTGAGCAGCAATGTGGCGCACGCGGGGGCTAACGGTGAAAGTCACTTCCACCATCTCGTCCAGGGTCGGCTTGTAACCGGAGGCACATAGTCCGCAATCGTATTCATCGCGATTCATGTTCTTGAGCGTCGCGCCTGAATCGAGCACGCCGCCGCAGCCGGGGCATAAGACATTCCATGACAATTCAAACAGGCCGAGCCGGGCGGCATGCAAGAACGCCGCGACGGTCGGCTCTTCGTCGAGGCCATGCTTTCCGGCGAAAGCCAGCACATTGACGCGGCAGAGATCGCGATCAGCCCCGTCATGAACCAAGCGTTCGATGGCGGCAACGCAATCGGGTTGAGCCGATTGCCGCAAAACCTTGAAAAGGGCTTCAGTTTCGCTCATCGGCCGCCCGCCACATGTCGAAGACACATCAAAGGTAGGCGTCGGGTTCCCGACCTGCAAGGCGATTTGCCGTGAACCTTCGACCACTCACGAATTTGAACTGCGCTGCCGCAGGTTGGCCGCAGTTATCGGACCGACCTACCCGGCCGCCAGTTGCGCGTGGACGCGCTCGAGCATCGCCTCGACCGCCGCTTTTACCTCGGCGACCTTTTGCGGGTCGCGCGCGCGTATCACCACATGGGCGTTGGCGCCGCGGTCGTCCATAAACGGATAGGAACCGATCAGCACGTCAGGATGGGCTTTGGCGATGGCGCCGAGTTCGGTGCCGATATCGCCCTCGCGGCAGTCCGCCCGCACGGTGTCCGATAGCATTTTGGCGCCGGTCTTGAGTTGCGGCGCCACGTCTTCGAGCATCGCCTGCATCACCGACGGAATGCCGGCCATGACGATGACGTTGCCGATGCGAAAGCCAGGGGCGGCAGAGATTTTGTTATGCACCAATTCGGCGCCGGCTGGCATGCGGGTCATTCGCATGCGCGCCTCGTTCATCACGCCACCGGTCTGCGCAAGCCGCTCGCGCAAAATCTCGACGGCGCGTGGATGGTAATCGATCGATACGCCGAATGCCTTGGCAACCGCGTCGGCGGTGATGTCGTCGTGGGTGGGCCCGATACCGCCGGTGGTGAATACGTAAGTGTAGCGCGCGCGCATCGCGTTGAGCGCAGCGACGATCTCGGGCTCGTCGTCGGGCACGACCCGGACTTCCTTCAGGTCGATGCCGATTGCTGTGAGATAATCCGCCGTGAAGCCGATATTCTTATCCTTGGTGCGGCCCGAGAGAATCTCATCGCCGATCACCAGAAGGCCGGCGGTGACGATCTCGCCTGTGCTCTTGTTCTCGGGGGCGCCGGCCATGGGAACTCCGCGCTAACGGACCCCCTCTAGCGCGGCAACCCGCGCGGCTCAAGTATGCGTGCGGATTGCCAATGGCCGGTGTATGTTCGGCTCCAGGGGAGAGAAACGTCATGGATTTTTCGCTTTCGGAGCGGCAAAAGCACTGGCGCGACCGCGTTGTCGCGTTCATGGACGCGCACGTCTATCCGGCGGTCGAGGTTTACGAGGCGCAGGACGCCCAAGGCGAGCGCTGGAAGGTCATCCCGATCATCGAACAGCTCAAGGCCAAAGCCAAAGCCGAGGGCTTGTGGAATCTCTTCCTGCCGCCCTCGCCCGACCACGACGAAGCCGCCTATCACGGCGCCGGCCTGAGCAATCTCGATTACGCCCTTTGCGCCGAGCAGATGGGCCGCGTCTCCTGGGCCTCGGAAGTCTTCAATTGCTCCGCGCCCGACACCGGCAACATGGAAGTGTTGCACCGTTACGGTTCGGCGGAGCAAAAGGCAAAATGGCTCAAGCCGCTGCTTGCGGGCGAAATACGCTCGGCGTTTTTGATGACCGAGCCGGCGGTGGCTTCATCCGACGCCACCAATATCGAGACCTCAATCGTCCGTGACGGTGGCGATTACGTCATCACTGGCCGCAAATGGTGGTCGTCGGGCGTCGGCGATCCGCGTTGCAAGATCGCGATCGTCATGGGCAAGACCGACCCAACCCGCGCGCGGCACGAACAGCAATCGCAAATCCTCGTTCCGCTCGACACGCCGGGCGTGAAGGTCATGCGCATGCTACCGGTCTTTGGCTATGACGATGCACCGCATGGGCACGCCGACGTCGTGCTGGATAAGGTGCGGGTCCCGGCCGGCAACCTCCTGCTTGGCGAAGGCCGCGGCTTCGAGATCGCGCAGGGCCGGCTCGGACCCGGCCGCATCCATCATTGCATGCGTACGCTCGGCGCCGCCGAAGTGGCGCTGGAGAAGATGACCAGGCGGCTTCTGTCCCGCGTCGCCTTCGGCAAGAAGCTCGCCGAGCACTCGGTCTGGGAGCAGCGCCTCGCCGAAGCGCGCATCGATATCGATATGACGCGGCTGTTATGCCTGAAGGCCGCCGACATGATGGACAAAGTCGGCAACAAGGCGGCGCAACTTGAGATCGCCATGATCAAGGTGGCGGCGCCGCGCATCGCGCTGCGGGTGATCGACGACGCCATCCAGGCGCATGGCGGCATGGGAGTGACGAGCGACGTGGGGCTGGCCAAATCCTACGCGCATATCCGAACGCTGCGGCTCGCCGACGGTCCGGACGAAGTGCACTGCCGCGCGATCGCACGGCTGGAAATGCGCAAATACACCAACGCCCGGGTTTGAAAGCGCGCAGGCTGCGCTCAGGTAATGGTCGCGCCGCCGTCGACGACGATGGTTTGCCCGGTCATGAAGCTGCCGGCCGGCGACACCAAAAGAACCGCCGCGCCGGCGATCTCGTCGGGCTCGCCGATGCGGCCGAGCGGCGTGCGCGCATTCGAACGCCGCAGCATGTCGGGGTTCTCCCACAGTGCGCGTGCAAAATCGGTGCGAACGAGCCCCGGCGCGATGCAGTTGATCCGCACATTATGCGGTCCGAGCTCAATGGCGAGATTGCGCGCCAACTGGAAGTCCGCCGCCTTGGAAATGCAATATGCGCCGATCACCGGACTGCCCTTGAAGCCGCCGACCGAGGATACGATGACGATGGAGCCGTCTTTTCGGGCAATCATTTGCGGCGCCACCAGGGTGATCAACCAGTGATTGGAGAGGATATTATTGTCGAGCGTCTTGCGGAATTGCTCGTCGGTAATCGTATGCATCGGCCCATAATGCGGACTGGAGGCGGCGTTGCAGATGAGCGCGTCGATGCGGCTGAATGCCAGCATGGTCTCTTCGACGAGATGGGCGAGCTGCTCCTTCGCGGAAATATTCGCGGCGATAGCTATGGCGCGGCCCTCGCCGAATTTCGCATTGATCCTGGCCGCGACTTCCCGGCAAGGCTCGATGTTGCGCGAGGAAACGACGACGCGGGCACCTTGCTCGGCCATCCGTTCGACGATGGCGCGGCCGATGCCGCGCGACGAGCCGGTGACCACGGCCACCTTGCCACTCAGGTCGAATAGCGACACGATTGCCTCCCCGCGCGCACGATGGATTTTG
>Ga0181537_10005282_pt1 | contig 10465 bp, 8 predicted proteins | sample PEATcosm2014_Bin_39_FD_119765 | JGI IMG/M metagenome (GOLD analysis project Ga0181537, IMG submission 119765) | Peatland microbial communities from MTU Mesocosm Facility, Houghton, MI, USA - PEATcosm2014_Bin23_10_metaG | ecosystem: Environmental > Terrestrial > Soil > Wetlands > Peat | place... | reverse complement strand
CGGTGGTCTCCAGCGCCGCGGCGCTTGAGGATTATCTGCAGATCCACGGCCGCGATTGGGAGCGTTATGCGTGGGTCAAGGCGCGCGCGATCACGAACGAGCCGAGCTATGCGCAATTGCTGCGCACGATGATCCAGCCGTTCGTCTATCGACGCTATCTGGACTTCGGCGTGCTCGAATCGCTGGCACACATGAAGGCGTTGATCGAGCGCGAGGTGCAGCGCCGCGAGCTCGCCGACAACATCAAGCTCGGCGACGGCGGCATTCGCGAGATCGAGTTCATCGTGCAGTCCTTCCAGCTCATACGCGGCGGCCAGGATCGGCGGCTGCAGGGCAGCTCGCTGCGCCGGGCGCTGCCCTTGCTCGCCGGCGTCAAATTACTGCCCTGCGCGGCGGTGGCCGAGCTGGATGCGGCCTATGTGTTCCTGCGCCGACTGGAGAATCGCCTGCAGATGCGCGCCGATCAGCAGGTACACAAGCTGCCGGCCGATGAGCTCGAGCGCGAGCGGCTGGCGCGCAGCATGGGCTGCGCCGCGTGGGCCGAGCTGGCCGAGCTGATCGCGCAGCACCGCGGCCGCGTTGCGGCGCATTTTCGCGCGCTGCTATTCGGTAGTACGCAGGAGCGCGCTGCCGCCGCGCTGCCGCTGAGCGATGGGGATCTGCCGGTGCTGAGCGCCCGGCTTGAGGCCGTCGGGCTCAAGCACGGCGCGGACGCTGCGCGGCTGTTACTGGATTTTGCACAGCAGGCCAGCCGCCGGCTCGATCAGACCGCCAGTCGTCGGCTCGCCGCGCTGTTGCCGTTGTTAATTGACGATATCGCGCCCAGCAGCGCGCCACTGCCCACGCTGCGCCGGGTGCTGCAGGTGCTCGAAGCGATCGGTTCGCGCTCGGCTTACCTGGCGCTGCTGCAACACAATACGCGCGCCCGACTGCGCCTCGTGCAGTTGGCTGGCCACGGCGATTTTCTGATCGAGCAGATCGCCGCGCACCCATTGCTGCTCGATGAGCTGCTCGATGAGAGCATTCTGGATCAGCCGCCCGAGCGCGCCGCGCTTGCGGCCGATCTGGAACAGCGCATGGACGGGGCCGATCAGGACGATGAGGAACAATTGATCGAGCGCTTGCGGCAGTTCCAGCGCGCCGCATTCTTCCGACTTGGGGTCGCGGACCTGTTCTCAAAGCTGCCGGTCATGCAGGTCAGTGACCGACTGACCGATATCGCCGAACTGATCGTCGAGCGCGCGCTGGCGCTGAGCTGGCAGCAATTGATCCCGGCGCTGGGCGCACCGATGTGCGGCGAGGGTGCGCAGCGGCGCGCAGTGCGGCTGTGCGTGGTCGGCTACGGCAAGCTCGGTGGCCAGGAGCTGGGCTACGCCTCGGATCTGGATCTGGTATTTCTGCATGATTCGCGCGGCCCGCAGCAGGAGACCGAGGGCGCCCGCCGCCTGGACAATCAGTTGTTCTTTTTGCGCTTCGCGCAGCGCATGGTGCACCTGCTGTCGATGTATTCGGCCTCCGGACGGCTGTACGAAGTGGATATGCGCCTGCGTCCGAGCGGCAAGGCCGGCATGCTGATCACCGGCATCGACGCGTTCGCCGAATATCAGCGCCACGAGGCCTGGACCTGGGAGCATCAGGCGCTGTTGCATGCGCGCGCCGTGGCCGGGGCGCCCGAGCTGGGCGAGCGCTTCGAGGCGGTGCGCACCGAAGTGCTGCGGCTGCATGTGCGGCGCGCAACGCTGCGCGAGGACGTACGGCAGATGCGCAATCGCCAGCGCACTGAACTCGCGCGCGCCACGCCCGGCAAGGTCGATCTGAAGCAGGATCCCGGCGGTATCGGCGATATCGAGTTCCTCGCGCAGTACTGGGCACTGAACTGGGCGCGGGACTACCCGCCGGTCGCGCACTATGCCGATACCATCCGCCAGCTCGAATCGGTCGCCTCGGCCGATCTGGTGCCCCAGGCGCGGGTGGACGTGCTGACCGGCGCCTATCGGGCCTATCGCACGGTGCTGCATCATCGCGCGCTCGAGGGACACGGTGAGCTGGTCTCCTCCAGCGAGTTCACTCGCGACCGCGCGGCGGTCAAGGCCATCTGGGACGAGGTCATGGGTGAGTGATCGCGCACGGCCGGCGGCTGCCTCTATAATCGTGCCCATGTCATCACCGGTGGAACTGCTTCCAGCCAACGCCCAGCTGCACTACACCGTCAGTTGCGATGACTTGCCGTTGTCCTGTCCGATGCCGGACATGACGCTGTGGAACTCACACCCGCGCGTGTATCTGCCGATCGAGCCGACCGGCTTTGCCAAGTGCGCCTATTGCGGCGCCGAGTACACGCTGGTGCGCTAAAGCGCCAAAGTGCGCGCGCGCAAGCCCTCAGCGGTAGGGACGATAGGATTTTTCCTCCATCAGCGCCGACTCGAGCCTGAGGTTGATGCGCCGTTTGAGGGCGGCACGCTCGTCATTGCGCAGATACACCGAGCGCGCGAGTTCGATGAAACTCGCGTCGAAGCAACGGCGAGCTTCATGCTCGCGGATGCGATCCTCGATGTCCCAGAGCTCGGCGTTGACGCGCTCGAGCGCGGCCTCATCGGCTGCCAGCTCGGCGCTCGCCGGCAGCGATGCCTGGCGACTGGCCTCCAGCTGCGATAATTCGTGTCGCACGTGCGCGAGCTTGCCGGCGTCGGCGATGCGCGCGCACTTGATGCGCAGGATCGTGATCTTGTCGAGCAGCTCACCGGGCGAGACCGGCACCAGGATCTCCTTCATCGGCTTATCGTAGCAGGCTGGCCGCGACCCTCACGCAACAGCGCATCGAGCCGCTCGCACACGTCCGCGACTTCAATCAGATCCATGACGCCGGGTTGCTCGATCTTTGCGTGCCAGGGCAACTCGGCGGCGCTGCAGCCGCGAAAGCGCTGCGCCGCCTGCTCATAGCGGTCGATTGACCACTGTCGCGACAGATAGGGCCCGGTGCGCTGCAGGCGGGTCGCCGCATACAGGCCGATCACGGGTGTTGCGACCATCGTGGCCATGTGCGCCGGTCCCGAGTCGGGGGTCAAGAGCACAGTGGCGCGCGCCAGCAACGCCAGCAATTGCGGCAGTGTGTCCTGGCCGATCTGATTGTGCACCGGCACGCCCGCGTGCCGTTCGATGGCCGCACCCATCTCGCGCTCCAGGGGCGTGCGGCCGCCGCACAGCACGATGCGCATCCCGTGCCGGCGCGCCGCGTGGAGCATGACGGCGGCATAGCGCTCGGCGCGCCAATTGCGCAGCGTGTGATTCGCGCAGGCACTGACGATCAGCGTGGGCTGCGCATCGGGAATCACGGCGGCGGCGTATGCCAGAGCGTCCGCCGGCAAGGGCAGATTCCATTCGGGCACGCCCGGCTCTATGCCAAGGGCGCTTAAAAAGGCTTGAAATGTTTCGAGCACATGCTGCTCGCGGCGCGGCGCGATGCGTGCATTGGTGAACAGCCACTGCAGCTCTCGTGCGCGCGCGCGGTCGAATCCGAGCCGCACTTTTGCCGGCACGCACAGCGAGATCAGGCTGGCGCGCAGCGCCAGCTGCATGTGCAACAGCACGTCGAACTCTCGCCCGCGCAGTGCAGCGCGCAGCGCGCGCATGCCGGCGAGGCCGGCACGCTTGTCGATGGTGATAAACTCAACGCCCGGCAGCAGCGACACGAGGCGCGCCTCGATGCTGCCGACAATCCAGGTCAGCCGCGTCGCCGGCCAGACGCGCTGCAATGTGCGCACGATTGCAACGACGTGACAGGTATCGCCGATAGCCGAGAGCCGCAGAATGCACAGGCTCCGGGGCGGATTCATGGGATGGATCATGGGGAATGCTTTGCGTTGGCCGGTCGGGACGGAGGTTCGGCACAAGCCGATTCCCGGCGGCGAGATGCTATATGACGCTTCCCGCGCGGGCAACGCCGATGCCTCATGGTTCGATGCGCTCTGGTGGTCCAGACGCGGTCAGGTGCGCGCGAGCGAGGAGGGACGCGGCGCGGCGTTATTCATCGAAGCGGACGAGCGATGCCTGGTGCTGCGCCATTATCGGCGCGGCGGCTGGATGGCCCGTCTGATGCGCGATCGCTACCGCTGGCGCGATGAGAGCCGTACGCGCTCGTATCTGGAATGGCATCTGCTCTATGTGCTGCGCCGGGCCGGCCTACCAGTGCCGGTGCCCATCGCCGCCTGCTACCGGCGCACCGGCCGTTACACCTACAGCGCAGATTTGTTGACCGAACAGATTCCCGATGCGCCATCGCTGGCCGCGCGCCTGCGGCGCACGCCATTGGCGCCCAGCAGCTGGAGTGCGATTGGCCGCTGCCTGCGCCGCTTTCATGCCGATGGCGTCTACCACGCGGATCTCAATGCGCACAATGTGCTGCTCAGTCAGGGCGATCGGGTCTGGCTCGTGGATTTCGATCGCGGCGCGCTGCGTGCACCGGGGTTCTGGTGCGACAGCAATCTGGTGCGGCTGCGCCGTTCGATCGAGAAGATCACGGATGCACTGCCTGCGGGGCACTTCTGCGAGGCCGACTGGAGCGCGCTGCTCGATGCCTATTTCGCGCTCGATCGCAGCGTGCTCGCGCAGGAGCCGGTCTAAAGCCGTCCATGCCGAGCGTTCCAACGCCGTTGCCGATCCCAGCCGCGCGCCGCCTCTATACGCTGCTGTGGTATCTCGCGCTGCCACTGGCGAGCCTGATCGTGCTGTGGCGTGGGCTGCGCACGCGCGAGTACTGGCGCGGCGGGGGCGCGCGATTTGGCCTGGGCAAGGCGCGCGCCGGCGGCGGCGTCTGGGTACATGCGGTCTCGGTCGGGGAGGTACAGGCCGCCGCCATCCTGATCGCAGCGCTGCGTGAGCGTGAGCCGGCGCTCGAGATCACGCTGACCGCCGCCACGCCCGGCGGGCGCTCGCGTGGGCGCGCGCTGCTGCCCGGCCTCGACGTGCGCTATGCGCCCTACGATTTGCCCGGCAGCGTGCGCCGCTGCCTGGCGCGTCTGCGGCCGCGGCTACTGATCATGATGGAGACTGAGCTGTGGCCCAATCTGCTCCACCAGGCGCATCGGGCCGGGGTGCCGACGCTGATCGCCAGCGCGCGCATTTCGGCGCGCAGTGCGCGGCTGTATCAGCGCCTGCCCGGCTTGATGCATGCGGCGCTGGCCGCCAACGTCTGGGTCGGCGCGCAGAGCGAGCCCGATGCGGAGCGCTTTCGAGCCATCGGCGTCGCGCCGCAGCGTCTGGCGCTGGTTGGCAATATCAAATTCGACCGTATCCTGCCCGACGACATCTATGAGGGCGGCGCCGCGCTGCGCGCCAGGGTAGCCGGCAAGCGGCCAGTCTGGGTGGCAGGCAGCACGCATCCGGGCGAGGAGGCGATCGTACTGCGCGCACACCGGCAGCTGCTCGAGCGCGCGCCGCGCGCGCTGCTGATCCTGGCCCCGCGTCATGCGCCGCGCTTCGATGCCGCCGCCGCGGCCATCGCCGAGCACGGGTTTCGCTGTCTGCGCCGCTCGCGCATGGGCTCGTACGACGCGGCGCAGGACGGTGCCGATGCGCCTTTCGAGGTCCTATTGCTCGATACACTGGGAGAACTGCTCGAGTTCTACGCGGCCGCCGATCTGGCTTTCGTCGGCGGCAGCCTGGTCGCAGTCGGTGGTCACAATCTGCTCGAGCCCGCCGCGCTGGGCGTGCCGGTAATCGCCGGGCCGCAGCAGTTCAACAGTCCGGACGTGGCACGGGTATTGGCGCAACGCGGCGCGCTCGTCACGGTGCACGATGCGCAGGAGCTCTCGCGAGCCGTTGCCCGCTTGCTCGCCGATGCCGACCTGCGCGCGCGCCTGGGAGATGCGGCGCGAGCCGCCATTGATTCGCATCGCGGTGCGCTGGCGCGCCTGTTGCGGGTCATCGACAGCCTGTGGGCCCGCGCTGCCCGCGTGCAGGGCGCGCTCTAAAGCGTACCGGCGTGTTGTGTCGGGCTCAGAAGTCGAAGAGTGGAGGGCGCGGTGCGCCCTCGAGCGTCTCAATGCAGGTCTCGAACAATGGCTCGCTGCTCCAGGCCTGCTCGCTGGCCCGGCGTATCAGGCTGGCCCACTGGCTCGTGCCGGTGCCGACCACGACCAGCAGCCGTCCTCCGGGGCGCAGCGCATGCTCGAATCGCGACTGGTAGATCGGTAGCGATGCGGTCAGCAGGATGATGTCATAACGTGACTGCTCCTCGAGCTGCATGCCATCGGCCTCGAGGACCTCAACGTGCGCATCGCTGGTCATGGTGCTCAGATTCGCGCGTGCCAGCGCAGCGAGTTGCGCGTGCAGCTCGAGCGTGCGTACCCGCGCGCCCAGCCGTGCCAGACACGCGGAGACATAACCTGAGCCGGTGCCCACCTCCAGCGCCTGCTCGCCGCCGCGAGGCGCGAGCGCCTGCAGCATGCGACCCACCACGAGCGGTCGCAACATGCGCTTGGCGCACGGCAGGGCGATTTCGCAGTCCGCGTAGGCCAACTCGCGCCAGCGCTCCGGCACGAACAGCTCCCGCGGTACCACGCGCAGCGCCTCCAGTATGCGCTCGTCCAGCACGTCGCAGGTGCGCACCTGCTGCTCGACCATGCGCTGGCGGGCCGCTTGCGTCAGCATTGAACGTAATACTGCGTCTGCACGCTATCACGTTAAGTGTTTTTGGCCGATCTGCCTAGAGCGCTTATGGTCACGATATGGTGAAATCGTCTGGGTACCCCTCGGGACTCCGCTATGCTGAGGATGCGAGCGATGGCAGAGCTTGGCCCTCCTCCCAAGGAAAGCATCGCGCGAACTGACGACATTGATGTCGATTATCGCCTTGCTCTGCCTGCTGTTCGGCGTTGCTGCCCTCTTGCTGCTTGTGCTGTACTTTTTGCAGCGCCGGCAACTCAGCGCGCTCGAAGAAGTCTCGCAGCAGGTCCAGCGCACCGCGATCGGCGGTTCGCTCAAGACGCGCATCGAGCTGCATACCGACCAGCCGGAGTTAGCGGCGCTGGTCACCGCGGTCAATCATCTGATGTCGCGTGCCTCGCTGGCCGTCGATCAGGTGCCACCGCTCGGGGCGCCGATCGGAGCGCTGGGCGATCGCGTGCACGAGGCCGTGCTGATTCATGCGCAGGCCATCCGTTACGCCAACCCGCAGTTCGCAAGTCTGCTGGGCCGCAGCGTCGAGGAATTGCTCGGTCGCCGGCTCGACGAGTTTGTGCCGCCCGAATACGCCGCGCTGGTCGGCAATAATCTGCGCCGGCGACTGGCTGGCGAGGACACCGCCGAGCGCTATGAAGTCGAGCTCAGCGCTGCGCAGGGCCAGCAGGGGGCGCGGCTGGAATTGTCGACCTGGCCAATCGAGCACCAGGGCGAGCGCGCGTTGCTGATCCTCGGCGTCGAGGTGCTGCCCACGCAGACGGTGGAGGCGCTGCAGCCGCCCGAGCGGCGCTCGCGCGCGCGTCTGGCGCTCGACTCGTTGTCCGAAGCTCTGGTGACGACGGACCAGAACGGGCAGGTCGACTATCTCAATGCCGCCGCCGCGCGGCTGCTCGGTCTGGATTCTTCCGCCGCCGGCAAGCCGATCGAGGAGCTCGCGCGCGTGGTTGACGACAACGATCGCAAGCTCCTGGGTGAGCCCGTACGCCAGGCGCTGACTACCGGCGCGCCGCTCAACATCGCCCGGCGCGCCTTGCTGGTGCGCGCCGCCAGTGGCGAGCGGCTGATCGAGCTCAGCGCAGCGCCAATCCGCATGGACACCGGCGAGGGCGTGGGCGCGGTAGTCCTGCTACATGACGTGACCGAAATTCGCGGGCTCGCGCGTCAGATCTCCTACCAGGCGACGCATGATGCGCTGACCGGATTGATCAACCGGCGTGAGTTCGAGCATCGGCTGCAGGAAGCCATGGATACCGCGCATCGCGGTGACAGCGCCCACGTGCTGTGCTACCTGGATCTGGATCGCTTCAAGAGTGTCAATGACAGCAGTGGTCACGTGGCCGGGGATGCGATGCTGCGCGAGATCGCCAAGATTCTGCGCGATGCGGTACGCGATTCGGATACGGTGGCGCGCATCGGCGGGGATGAGTTCGGCATGTTGCTCGTGGGCTGTCCGCTCGATAAGGCGCGCCAGATCGCCGATGACGTCTGCCGCGCCGTCAGGGATTACACCTTCGTCTGGAAGGACAAGATCTTCAGCGTCGGCATCAGCATCGGTCTGGTCGAGCTCGCACGCGACAGCGGCAGCATCGAGGAGGCGCTCGCGGCCGCCGACTCCGCCTGCTACGTGGCCAAGCGCCAGGGCGGGCATGTGGCGATCTATTCGGCGCGCGATGAGATATTCGCGCGCGAGACCGGCGAGATCCACTGGCTGCAGACGCTGCAGATCGCACTGCGCGATAACCGCTTTGAGCTCTACTGTCAGCGCATCGTCGCCTCGTATCCTTCCAATGACGAAGGCCCTGCCATGGAAGTGCTGGTGCGGTTGCGCGATGATCTGGGCGAGCAGCTCGTGCCGCTGGAGTTCCTGCGCGCGGCCGAGCGCTACCGGCTCATCGGCCTGATTGACCGCTGGGTCGTGCAGACCACGCTGACCGCACTGGGCCGTGGCGCGATCGAGATTGATGCCAAGCGCAGCCTCGCGATCAACATCTCAGGGCAGACGCTCGCCGACGGTCAGTTCCTCGAGTTCGTGGTCGAGTGCCTGGATTCCACCGGGGCGAATCCGGCGCAAATCTGCTTCGAGATCGCCGAGAGCACGGTGGTGGCCAATTTCGAGCAGGCGCGCCGCTTCGTCGGCGTGCTGCATGGCATGGGATGCCGCTTCGCGCTGGATGATTTCGGCAGTGGCATCGGCTCCTTCGCCAATCTCAAGAATCTGGCGGTCGACTATCTGAAGATCGACGGCTCATTCTTCAAGAATCTGGCGCGCGATAGCGTCAATCAGGCGATGGTCAGTGCGATGATACGGCTGGCGCGCACGCTCAATTTCAAGGTCATAGCCGAACAGGTCGAGGACGCCAGTGCGCTCGATGCGGCACGTCAGATCGGCGTGGACTATATGCAGGGCTTCGCGATCGGTCGGCCTGAGCGCCTGCCCATTGCAGCCTAGACGGCGCGCGAGCCTACTCGGTAGCCAGGATCTCGTTGGCGCGCACGAACGAGTTCATGAACGGCGCGAGCAGCTCAAACTGCGACTGATGCGCGCGCAGCGCGGCGCGCTTGCGCGCTTGCTCGGTGGCGCTCAAGGGCATGGACTGCCAGTGCAGCGAGGCAGCCGTCGCGGGTGGCGCGAGAGTCAGTTCGGGCTCATACAGGGGCGGCCAGGGCCAGAACGAGGCGTGCACGATCCAGTAGCGCAGCTCGTTGAGCTCCCCGCGCCGCTCGAGCACTTGTCGCACGAGCGCGCCGCTCGCGCTGTGATCCGGATGCAGATCCTGCGGTGCGGCTGCCAGCACCAGCGTCGGACGGAAGTTCTCGATCACGCGCTCCAGATCGCGCTCCAGATGCTCGCCCGTGTAGCTCGCGCCAGGGCTCAGCGCATCGGCATAGGGCACGGCGCTGACCGCGGTGTAGGGGGATAAATAGGGCAGTCGGTAGTCATCGGCCATGAGCGCGCTCACGCCGCGGTCCGGATAGCCCAGTACAAATTGCGCCGCCTGCGGCACGCCCAGCAAATCGGCTGCCGCGTGGGCCTCCAGCAGACGCTGCGCCCCGAGGCGGCGCGAGGCTGCGCCGCGCGGCCGCAGCGAGCGCTCCACCACGAGCGCGTCGAACAGGAAGCTATCCCCCGCCGTGATCCACACCACGCCGACGGCGGCGCCGTTGGCGTGCGCGCGCTGCAGAATTCCGGCGCAGCACAGGCTCTCGTCGTCCGGATGCGGTGCGATCACCAGGATGCGATCGCTTTGCCGGGGTTGCGGCATGTCCGGCAAGCTCGCGGCGGAGGCCGCAATCAGGACCATCGGGCACAAGAGCGCGGCGAGCAGCGGCCGTAGGGGCGACATGCCGGCGCCTTGAGGCTAAAGCAACGGCACCAGCAGCAATGCGACGATGTTGATGATCTTGATCAAAGGATTGATGGCCGGGCCGGCCGTGTCTTTGTAGGGGTCACCGACCGTATCGCCGGTCACGGCGGCCTTGTGCGCATCCGAGCCCTTGCCGCCGAAGTGGCCCTCTTCGATGTATTTCTTGGCATTGTCCCAGGCGCCGCCGCCGGTGCACATCGAAATCGCCACAAACAGTCCAGTCACGATGGTGCCGATCAGCAGGCCGCCCAGCGCCTTGATGCCGGCTCCCGGTCCCATCAGCGCGGTCATGCCGAAGGCGATGACGACGGGTACAAGAATCGGCAGCAGCGATGGCACGATCATCTCTCGGATGGCCGCGCGCGTGAGCATATCCACCGCGCGTGAATAGTCGGGCTTGGCCGTGCCCTGCATGATGCCGG
>Ga0181537_10005281_pt1 | contig 10470 bp, 9 predicted proteins | sample PEATcosm2014_Bin_39_FD_119765 | JGI IMG/M metagenome (GOLD analysis project Ga0181537, IMG submission 119765) | Peatland microbial communities from MTU Mesocosm Facility, Houghton, MI, USA - PEATcosm2014_Bin23_10_metaG | ecosystem: Environmental > Terrestrial > Soil > Wetlands > Peat | place... | reverse complement strand
TGGCGCGCCGCTTCGCCTCGATGGACCATATCAGCAAGGGCCGCGCCGGCTGGAACCTCGTCACCGCGTCCAACGCGGGCGACGCTCTGAACTTCGGCCGCTCCGAGCAGCCGCGCGAAGATCGGTACGCCCGCGCGCAGGAGTTCTACGAGGTCGTCGTCAAGCTGTGGGACAGCTGGGCGCCGGATGCCTTCCCGCAGAACAAGGAGACCGGCCAATATCTCGACCCGACGCGGGTCCACACCCTCAATCATCAGGGCAAGCATTTCACGATCAAGGGGCCGCTCAACGTGGCGCGTATGCCGCAGGGCTATCCGGTCCTGTTTATGGCCGGACAATCCGAGCCCGGGCGCGACCTCGCCGCCTATGCCGCGGATTGCGTCTTCGCGGTCACCCACACCAAACAGGACGGTCGGGAATTCTATGCCGACATCAAAGGCCGCATGGGGAAATACGGCCGCCATCCGGACCATCTGCGGATCATGCCTGGCGCCAGCGTCTATGTCGGCCGCACCGCCGCCGAGGCACAGGACTATTACGATGAGTTGCAGTCGCTGATCTCGCCGCAAGTCGGCGTGCCGTACCTGTCGAAGCTGGTCGAGATGGATCTGACTCCGTTTCCGCTCGACGGTCCGATGCCCGATTTGTCAGGCGAGACCAACGCGATCGCCAGCTTTCGTAGGTCGATCGCCGAGATGGCGGCGCGCGAGGATCTGACGATCCGCCAGACCTATGAGCGGGTGCTGCCGTCGATGGGTCACGTGACCTTTATCGGCAGCGCCAAACAGGTCGCCGACGAGATCGAGGATTGGTACACCAGCAAGGCCTGCGACGGATTCAACATCAGCGTGCCGACAATGCCGCGCGGGCTGACCGCTTTTGTCGATCTGGTGATCCCAGAATTGCAGCGCCGCAAGCTCTTCCATGAGGATTACACCGGCAAGACCCTGCGCGAGAACATGGGTTTGCCGGTCCCGACAAATCCCTACTTCCCCGCGTGGCAGGCCGCGGCAAAATAGGCGGCGCTGCCCGTTCCCGAACTCGGCGAGCAAGGGGCCGCGCTATTTCCGCAATCGCGCGGCCTCCATGCTCAATTGTTTGGCGCTAATGCTGCTTCTTGAGCCGATTTCGGTGAGCAGCTTGCTTTGACCGATTGCCGCAGACAGCCATGCTGCACCATTTGCGCGCATGACCGCGGGTGCGATCGATAAAGAGGAGCGTGCAGGGCGGTCCCTCGCAAGCTTTCACATAGGTGAAGTCCTCGTCGCAGACGAGGTCCGCAAGCGATCGCGCAATGGGAAAGAGCAACGATTCGGGCGATTGCCAACGCCGCTGCCGTCGCCAGGCGAGACCGGATGTTTCCTTCCGTTCCTGTCCGCGATCGCGTTCTCGGTCGCGGACTGCGATCTGACCGAATTCCTCGTCGCGCGCGAGGAGTTGGTTGAGGGGCTGCAACTCCCGTAACGCGGCCGGCTCGAGCGGTCTGCCCATGTGTTTGTAGACAAACGATTTGAACCAGTCCCTCAGTGCGCGTGCTTGCGCCGCGATCGCATCGAGCTCGCCGAGGACGGCGCTCTTCCGGAAATCGTCCAACAAATCGTCGGGGGCCAGCCTGGCCTGCTTGAGCCACACGAGCAGGTCTTCCCCTGAGCTCAGCCACTCGACCTGCGTATCCACCGGGACCGCGATGGTGTTCAGGAAATCCAGTCCGAGATGTTCGGCGATGAAAATCGGGGGCGGATTTATGGCTGTCATGGCGCACTGAAAAGTTCGGCAACATCAGAAAGTTCATAAATAACCTCATGAACTTAATTTCACAAGTTATTCGTGTTAGTTCATCGAGATGCCATGAGAGCATAACAATATGCGTAATAGTTGGTTGTACCTTGATCCACACTGGACTGCTGAACCGATAATAACCTGTGAAAAAATCTTTGACAGGTTATGGATCAAACCGTTATTGCTCGCGTTACAGGGTTAGGTGGCGATAGAGGCGGGGTTCGATCATGGCCGGGTCGAAGGGAAGACCCAGTGTCGTTTTGGCCCACGGCGCCTGGGCTGACGGCTCAAGTTGGAACGACGTCATCGGACCGTTGGTCGCCAAGGGACTGGATGTTCTCGCGGCGCCGCTACCCCTGACGTCCTTGTCGGATGACGTCGCCGCGCTCGATCGCACCTTGGAACGCACACAAGGACCCGTGGTTCTGGTGGCGCATGCTTATGCCGGCGCGGTGATCGCGGCGAGTACCAACGAGAGGATCCAGTCTCTGGTCTTTATCGCGGCCTTGGCGCCCGACGAAGGCGAGACCGTCGCCGAGATGTTCTATCGCGAGACGCCGCATCGGGACGCGCCACAATTGGCGCCTGATGCGCATGGGCTGATCTGGATGCCACAGGAGGCGTTTGGCGTCGCGTTCTCGCAACACGCGTCCCCCGAACGCGCCGCCCTTTTTGCCGCGACGCAGCGGCCGATCGCTGTGGCGTGCATTCAGGAGAAGGCTCCAAGACCCGCTTGGAAAGTAAAGCCGTCTCGGTACCTCGTCGCCGAGGAAGACCGGATGATCAACCCGGCGGCGCAGCTTTTTATGGCGCAACGCATGCGCGCGCGCATCCGGTCAGAGAAAGTCGACCATACGCCACTGGTTTCCGCGCCAGCGCCCGTCATCGAGATGATCCTCGACGCCGTGGCGAGCTCGGCGGTGTGATCGGCAGCTCGGAACGCAGCACGCAGACGTGATCCGGGATTTTTTTATGCGTATGGATAACCGGATCGAGATCATTTTAATAGTTACGACATGGCGAAGAGGCCGCAAATGTTGAAGGTCAGTTTCCGCAAGGTCGATGTTGACGGGTTTAACATCTTCTATCGCGAGGCAGGATCGAAGGACGCGCCGGCGATCCTGCTGCTGCACGGTTTCCCGAGCGCCGGCCATATGTTTCGCGACCTGATCCCGCAACTCGCGGACCGGTTTCACGTCGTCGCGCCCGATCTTCCCGGGTTCGGCCAGTCCGATATGCCGGATCGCGGCGCGTTCGCTTACACCTTCGACAATATCGCGCGGATCATCGGCCGGTTCACCGAAATCGTCGGGCTCGATCGCTTTGCGATCTATCTGTTTGACTACGGCGCGCCAACGGGTTTCCGGCTGGCGACATGGCACCCTGAACGCATTACCGCCATCATCTCGCAAAACGGTAACGCCTATGCGGAGGGACTGAGCAACGGCTGGACCCCGATCCGGGCCTATTGGGAATACCCATCGCAGGCCAACCGCGATGCGCTGCGGGCGTTTCTGGCGCCCGAGACGACCGTCTGGCAGTACACGCATGGTGTTGCCGACGCGACGGCGGTGTCGCCGGACGGCTACTCGCTCGACAATTTCTACCTGGCACGTCCCGGCGCGGATGAGGTGCAGCTCGATCTTTTCGGCGACTACAAGAGCAACGTCGCGCTCTATCCGGCCTTCCAGACGTATTTCCGTACCCACCAACCGCGCTTGCTGGCGGTGTGGGGGAAGAACGATCCGTTCTTTCTGCCGCCCGGCGCCGAAGCGTTCAAACGGGACATACCGGCGGCGGTCGTCCGCTTTATCGACACGGGACATTTCGCGCTGGAGACGCACGCCAGCGAGATCGCCACGGCGATCCGTGATTTCCTTGCCTCCTGAAATCCGCGAGGCGCATCGCGTGATGGAGGCCGGCGAGGCTCGCGGCAAGATGGTGGTCGTCCACGCCTAAGGCGGTGTCCGGCGCCAAGCGCGGGACCGAAGCACCTTCAACATGGATGAATAAGCCGGAGACCAATGTCATGGCTGCTCTTCCGCTGATCGTCTTCGACGTCAACGAGACGCTGCTCGATCTGCAAACAATGGAGCCGATCTTCGAGCGCATCTTCGGCGAAAAACAGGCCATGCGTCTCTGGTTCGCCAACTTCATCATGTATTCTGCCGCCCTGACCGTGGCCGGCTGTTACGTGCCGTTCACCGATATCGGCGCGGCCGTCATGAAGATGCTGGCCGACACGCAAGGCATCAAAATCGACGATGCCGATAAGAAGGAGCTTACGGAGAAATTTTCGACGATGCCGCCGCACCGCGAGGTGCCGGCAGCGCTCCGCAAGCTGCGCGACGCAGGTTTCCGGCTGTTCACCCTCACCGACAATCTGCTCGAGGTGCAAACCCGACAGCTCGAGCATGGCGGCATCGTCGATCTTTTCGAGCGCCGCTTTAGCGCGGATGGCGTCAAGCACCACAAGCCGTCGCGCCAGGCTTACGCCTATGTCGAGCGGGAGCTTGGGGTCGAACCCTCCCAACTCTGTCTGATCGCGTGCCACACCTGGGACACGCTCGGCGCCGTGGCGGCCGGCTGGGAAGCCGCGCTGATCAAGCGGGTCGGCAATGATGTCCTGGGTGTCGGTCCCCAGCCGCAGATCGTCGGTGCTGATTTGAACGACGTCGCCGATCGGCTCATCGCGCGGTACAGGGCGCGCTAGCATCGGCACCTGCAAGAGTCTGCCCTTGCGCCGAAAGAGCGCGAAACGGCTTTGCCGTGCAAACGAGATAGCGCCGGGCCAGCGAAAAAGACCGAGGGCGCTGAGGGGTGACAGATTTGTCGGGCCACGACCCGAACAAGGAGTAGGGGCATGTCTCAACCTGAGCATTTCGAGATATTGATTTTAGGCAGCGGTCAGGGTGGCAAGTTGCTGGCCTGGGACATGGCACGATCGGGACGGCGAACCGCCGTCGTCGAGCGCCGGTGGGTCGGCGGTTCCTGTCCCAACATCGCTTGCATGCCAAGTAAGAACGAGATTTGGAGCGCGAGGGTCGCTCATCTTGCGCAACATGCCGCGCTATTCGGCACGGTGACCGGCCCGGTCACGACCGACATGGCGCGAGTTCGGCAGCGCAAGCGCGATATGGTCAACCGCGAGATCGCCCTCCACTTGGAGAACTACAGGGCGACCGGCGCCGAGTTGATCATGGCAAGCGGCCGCTTTGTGGCGCCAAAAACGCTCGAAGTGCATGCGGATGACGGCACAACGCGCGTATTGACGGGCGAGCGGGTGTTTCTGAACGTCGGGTCGCATGCGGCAATCCCGAACATCCCCGGTCTCGAGGCCGCGCGGCCACTCACCCATATCGAGGCGCTCGAACTCGACTATCTGCCGACACATCTGATCGTGCTCGGCGGCGGTTACGTCGGCCTTGAGATGGCGCAGGCCTATCATCGTTTTGGCAGCCGGGTGACGGTCATCGAGGGTGGTCCCCGCATCATGAGCCGCGAAGATCCCGACGTCGGCGACGAAATCCAACGCATTCTCGGCGGAGAAGGCGTTGAGTTTCTGACAGCGGCTGAAATGCTCGCTGTCCACGGGCGGTCGGGAGACGAAGTCAGCGTCGCCGTGCGCACGGGTGCCGGCGAGCAGACGATCCAAGCCAGCGATATCCTTGTCGCGGCGGGACGCGTGCCAAACACCGCCGGTATCGGACTTGAAACGACGGGTGTCGAGCTCGATGCCCGCGGCTACATTCGCGTCAACGAGCGGTTGGAGACGACCGCGGATGGCATCTGGGCGATCGGGGAGTGCGCCGGCAGTCCCCAGTTCACGCACGTATCGGTCGACGATTTCCGGATCATTCGGGACAATTTTGCCGGCGGAAATCGCAGCACGGGCGATCGGCTAGTGCCGTACTGCATGTTCACCGACCCGCTGCTCGCCCATGTCGGATTGAGCGAGAGCGACGCGCAGCGCCAAGGTATCGCGGCGCGGGTTGCAAAGCTGCCGATGAGCGCTGTTCTGCGGACCCAGGCGACGGACGAGAAGCAGGGCTTCATGAAGGTCCTCGTCGGCGATGATGACCGTATTGTCGGCTTCACGATGATCGGTTCCGAGGCGGGCGAGGTCATGGCCGCGGTGCAAACGGCGATGCTGGCCAAACTGCCATATCCGGCACTGCGCGATGCGGTTATCGCTCATTTGACGATAGCGGAGGGTCTAAACCTACTTCTCGGCAAGGTGCCCGCTCGCTGAGGGCAGGCGCCATCGGCGCTGGACGATCATCTTCGCTACGACACAGGTGCTAGCTGTCACCCGCATCGCAGCGGGGTGGTTCACGTTGATTCCCTTCGAGAATGAATCTTATCGCAGCAATCGACTTTTAGCGGGCCGGGTGATGCCTCATAATCAACCCGAGCGCGCTATTCGTGCGGACCGGCAAGTTTCGTTGTTTTCCGAAAGACCTCGCCATGGTGGCATGGTTTTTCACGTCTTCGAAAACCTTGGGACCCGTCGTGCGATCGAGACAAACTCCCGCATCGAGTAACGTTGCGCCCGCGGACGGTCGATTTCCGCCGTTGGCGACCGGCCGCGCGGCGTTTCTCTGGCTGAGTCTGGCCATTTCGCCAGTGCTTTGCGGTGCGGCGTTCGCCCAAACGCCGCAAGCGCCCGACACGATCGAGGCGCGCGTGCGTGCTTGTGCGCCGTGCCATGGTGAACAAGGGCAGGGGACGGACAACGACTATTTCCCGCGTCTCGCGGGTAAGCCGGCGGGCTATCTGAAAAACCAGCTGGTCGCGTTTCGCAATGGACGCCGCCGCTATGCGCCGATGAACTACCTGCTCGAATATCAAACCGAGGCGTATCTGCAAAAGATCGCCGAGTATTTTTCCGCGTTGCGACCGCCGCCGGCATCGCCGGCGGTGCCCGATGTCAGCGCAATCGTGCTTGCCCGCGGCAAAACGCTGATCACCGATGGCGACCAGGCAAAGGGCGTGCCGGCCTGCTCAGGCTGCCACGGCCCCAAGCTGACGGGCATGGAGCCTGGCATCCCTGGTCTCGTCGGTCTGCGAGCGAGTTATATCAGCGGGCAGCTCGGCGCGTTCCGCTACGGGACGCGCACAGCCGCGGCGCCGGATTGCATGCAGCTGGTTGCCGCCAGCCTCACCGAAAGCGACGTAACCGCCGTCGCGGCGTATCTCGCGGCACAACCGGTTCCGGCCGACCCCTCACCTGTCCCGCAAGGCACGCTGGCGATGCCGTTCGCCTGCGGCAGCGAGCCGCATTGAGAGGCGCCATGGGGATCGACCGGCTCATCTCGTGGCTGCGCGCCGCTGCCGTGCTTCTCGTCGGACTTGGTCTCCCGGCAGTCGCGGCGGCGGCCGATGACCAGGCGCTCATTGCCAAGGGCGAATATCTTGCCAAGGCCGGCGACTGCATTGCCTGCCACACCAATCCCGGAGACGCGCTGTTCGCCGGAGGCCGGGCGCTGCCGACGCCGTTTGGTACGATCTATTCGTCCAACGTGACCCCCGATCCCGCGACTGGGATCGGCAAATGGAGCGCGGACGATTTCTACAAGACGATGCATGAGGGCCGATTTCCGGATGGTGGCCTGCTCTATCCGGTTATGCCCTACGCCTCGTACACAAAGGTAACCCGCGCCGATTCCGATGCGATCTTCGCCTATTTGCGCTCGGTCCCGGCGGTAAATCGCCCGAACCGGCCAAACGACTTCCAATTTCCCTATGACAACCGCCAGCTGATCCTTGGTTGGCGCACGCTCTATTTCAACGAAGGCGAGTACCAGCCCGACGCGACAAAATCCGCCGAGTGGAATCGCGGCGCTTATCTCGTCGGAGGGCTGGGGCATTGCGCGATGTGCCATTCGCCGATAAACGCGCTCGGGGGGTCGCCCGAATCGAAAGCGTTCCAGGGCGGGCTGATCCCGATGCAGAACTGGTACGCGCCCTCGCTGACCTCGAACAAGGAGGCCGGGCTCGGCGAATGGAGCCTCGACGAGATCGTCGGTCTGCTGCGCAATGGCGTGTCGCATCGCGGCGCCGTCTACGGGCCGATGGCCGAAGTGACGTTCAACAGCCTGCAATATCTCAGCGACGCCGATGTGCGCGCTATGGCGATCTACCTGAAGAGCTTGGCCGAGGGTAGCCCGCCGGGACCCGAAAGCTCCGGCGTTTCATCGTCGGAGAGCAGCTTGCTGATGAGCCTGGGCCAGACGGTCTATCAGGCGCGCTGCGCGGTTTGCCACGCCTCGGACGGACGCGGTATGCCGCCCAATTATCCACCGCTCGCCGGCAATCCCTCGATCCAGATGGAGTCGGCGGTGAACCCGATCCGCATGGTGCTCAACGGCGGCTTTCCGCCGGGAACAGCGGGCAATCCGGAGCCCTACGGGATGCCCCCCTTCGCGCAGACCCTGTCGGACGATGAGATCGCCGCGGTCGTCACCTATATCCGGGCCGCCTGGGGCAACCGGGGCTCGGCCATTTCGGCGAGCCAGGCCAACGAATTGCGCAAAGTACCTCTCGACTGATGAGCGCCCCCTGCCGATGAACGATTGACGCTGCGATGCTGAACTCAGAACCCATTCCGAATGACGGCGCATCTCCGCAGGACGAAGCGGCGGTGAACGCTATCCTGCGATCGGGCGCGATCGGCGCGGTCGTGCTGGCCGGGATCGCGACCGCCATCGTCGTGGCAATCTGGCTTCTGTTCTACCTTATGGTCTTCCTGCCGCGCGCGATCGCGTCATGAGCGACATAGCCTCGCCGCCTGCTCCCGATCCCGCGCCAGATTCCATTGGCGAGCATGCCGAACGGGTCGAGCATCGCTGGGCGGCGATCATGGTTTTTATCGTCGCGCTACTGACAGCCATTGCGACGTTCTCGGCGCTGTATCACGCGGCGGTGCCGCAAGCCCGAGTCGAGACGGTCGATCCCCGCACGCTTCATCTCGGCGGCGAGTTCATCGAAAGCAATCTCGGCAGCGCGCTCGAACCCGACGGCTCGGTGACGGTCCGCGCCGTTGGTCAGCAATATTCGTTCACCCCGACATGCCTACTGGTACCAGCCGACACGCCCGTTACGTTCCGTATGACCAGCGCCGATGTGGTGCACGGTTTTCTTATCGGCGGCACCAACATCAATCTGATGCTGGTGCCGGGTTACATCTCGAGCTTGCGGGCGCGCTTTGACGCGCCCGGCGAACGGCTGATGCCATGCCACGAATTCTGCGGCGTCGGACACGAGGGGATGTGGGCAAGGGTCAAGATCGTCGACAAGGCCGCGTTCGCGGCCCTGGCGGCGCAGCACCGGAGGCTCAGCTGTGTGGAATAGCAAGCGCCTCATCCTCGCCCATTTCTGGGTGGCCTTTGCCGGGTTCGGCGGCGCGCTGCTGCTTGGCGAATGGCAAATGTTCATCCGCAGCCCGCTCTCCGCCTGGATCGGCGACCCCGAATGGTATTACCGCTCGGTCACCGCTCACGGCACGACAATGGCCTATGTCTTCCCGACGCTGGTCGCGATGGGCTTTGGCTATTTTGTGACGGAACAGGCGCTGAAGCGCCCGATGATCGGCCTGCACTGGGCGTGGCTGGGATGGGTTCTCGCGGTTCTGGGCACGATCACCGCGATCGTCCCGGTGGCGCTCGGCCGAGCCTCGGTGCTCTACACCTTCTACCCGCCGATGGTCGGCAACGCCTTCTACTACATCGGCGTCGTTCTCGTGGTCGTCGGCTCGTGGATCTGGGTCGCGCTGATGTCGGTAAATTTGTACCGGTGGAAGCGCGACAATCCTGGCGCCCCAGTACCGTTTCCGATGTTCGCGACGGTCGCCGGCTCATACCTCTGGGGTTGGACGGCGGTCGGCGCCGCGCTCGAAATATTATTCCAGATCATTCCTGTGGCGCTCGGCTGGCGCGATACGATCGACGCCGGGCTCGCCCGCGTCTTCTTCTCTTGGTCGCTGCACGCGATCGTCTATTTCTGGCTGATACCGGCCTATATCGCCTATTACACGATCGTGCCGCGGGCGATCGGCGGGCGACTGTTCAGCGACACGATGGGGCGGATTTCCTTTGCCCTGTTCCTTGTCGTCGCGATGCCGATCGGCATCCATCATACGTTTGAGGACCCGCAGGTCGGGTCAGGCTTCAAATACCTGCATTCAATATTCACCGCGATTGTCACGGTGCCCACGCTGCTGACGATATTCACGATCTGCGCGTCGGTCGAGATCGCCGGGCGGCTGCGCGGCGGGAAAGGGGTGCTCGGCTGGCTCACCAAGTTGCCGTGGCGCAACCCGGTGATGCTGGGGATCGCGCTCTCCTTTGTGATGCTCGGCTTTGGCGGTGCCGGCGGGATCATCAACATGAGCTACCAGCTCGATGCGACGATCCACAACACGCAGTGGATCACCGGTCACTTTCACCTCATTTTCGCCGGCGCGATCGTGATCATGTATTTCGCGATCGCCTACGATCTTTGGCCGCATCTGACTGGCAAAGCTCTGGCGGACCTGGGTCTCATGCGGCTCCAGTTGTGGTTGTGGTTCGTCGGCATGATCGTCACGACCTTCCCGTGGCACTGGGTCGGCATCCTCGGCATGCCTCGTCGGATGTCGCACTACGACTATGCCGACGCCGCACTGCAACCCGAGGCGCTCCCGGTCGTATT
>Ga0181537_10005280_pt1 | contig 10471 bp, 7 predicted proteins | sample PEATcosm2014_Bin_39_FD_119765 | JGI IMG/M metagenome (GOLD analysis project Ga0181537, IMG submission 119765) | Peatland microbial communities from MTU Mesocosm Facility, Houghton, MI, USA - PEATcosm2014_Bin23_10_metaG | ecosystem: Environmental > Terrestrial > Soil > Wetlands > Peat | place... | reverse complement strand
TTGTTAGTCACCCGCAGCACCACCTCGCCAACGTCCTGCACGTCGCAGTCCTCGTCGACAACAATGATGCACTTGGTAAACATTGCCTGCCCCAGCGACCAGATCGCGCTCATCACCTTCCGCGCCTGCCCCGGATAACTCTTCCGGATCGACACCAGCATCAGGTTATGAAATACTCCCTCCACCGGCAGATGAATGTCCACGATCTCGGGAATCGTCATCTTCATCGCCGGCAAAAAGATGCGCTCCACAGCCTTCCCCATCCAGGCGTCTTCCATGGGCGGCTTGCCCACAATCGTTGCCGCATAGATAGGGTCTTTGCGGTGCGTAATGCATGTCAAATGAAACACCGGGTACTCATCCGTAAGCGTGTAGAAGCCGGTATGGTCGCCAAACGGTCCCTCGCTACGCAGTTCGCCCAGCTCCACGTAGCCTTCCAGCACAATCTCCGCGTGCGCCGGAACCTCCAGATCCACCGTCTCGCACTTCACAATCTCCACCGGCTTGCCCCGCAGGAAACCGGCAATCATGAACTCCTCAACCTCGGGCGGCGCCGGCACAATCGCGGAAAACGTAGTCGCCGGATCGGTGCCGATCGCGACCGCCACCTCAAGCCGCGACCCTTTCAGGTTGCCCATCGCAACCTGCGGCAACCCTCCAATCGGCCCGTCCGGAATAGTCACCGCGCCGCCTGCGGACTCAGCCATAGCAGCCACCCGCGCAGTCCTGGGATCGGCATCCGCCGCCGATGAAGCAGCCGCGCGCAGTGCCTCGCGATAGTGCTCCGCGGCCACCTTCTGCCGCTGCCAGTGCATCGCGGTCGTCTGCCCGTCGTAGACCTGCATCCGGTACATGCCGATGTTGCGCTTGCCCGAACGCGGGTCCCGCGTATGCACACAAGGCAGCGTGATAAACCGCCCCCCGTCATGCGGCCAGCACTTCAGAATCGGAAACGCATTGAGATCGAAGTTCTCTTTGAGAATGACCTCTTTGCATCGAGCTTCACGAGCGCTCACCGTCTTGGGGAACGCACTCGCCAGCGCGCCCAGCTGCGGCAGCATCTTCAGCTTGTCGAACAAGCCCTCAGGCGCCTTCACATTCATCAGGCCCTTGATGCGGTCGGCAATCTCCTCCAGCCCATCCACGCCCAGCGCCATCGCCATCCGCCGCTCGCTGCCAAACTGGTTGATGAACACCTTATGCCCGGGATGGCCCTTGATATTTTCAAACAGCAAAGCCGGCCCGCCCGGAGCGTATTTCCCGGAAGCGCTGCCGATCTTGCTCACGCGATCCGTAATCTCGGTGATCTCCAGCTCCGGCGACACTTCTTCGCCGATCCGCCGCAGCTCACCCTGCTTTTCAAGTGTCTTGATCCAGTCCCGCAAATCTTCGTAGGCCAAGGTGCGTGCTCCCGTGCGGCAATTGCGCCGCACACCACCCTAACAGCTTAAAGCGTAGGAAGGGATTGTGCCGGTACAAGCGGCGGCCTGGCCAACTTCACCGGGTCCATCGGAAATCCCAGCCGCTTCCACTCATCGAACCCGCCGCGCAAAGGCCGCACGCGCTCAATGCCCAGCTTGTGCAGGGTCATCGCGGTCTTTGCCGCCGTGGCCTCGCTGGGGCAAGTGCAATAGAGCACCACGTCCGTGTCGCGCGAAATCTCATGGTGCCGCTCGGTCAGCGCATCGGGGGAAAAATGGTGCGCGCCCGGCAGTGTAAAGGGATCAGCCAGCAGTTCCAGCGGATGGCGCAAATCCACAATGTACACACTCTCGCCCGAATCCAGTTGCTTCTTCAGTTCCTCCGGATCAAGCCGCGCAGCAGCCAGCTTCTTCAGTTCCATCCGGCCTCGGACCAGCCGCATCACAAAGAATCCGGCGATGCCCAGAACCAGCAGCGCGCCCGAGAATTGGCCGGCCCAATCAAGCAGTCTCGGATTGCGCTTGAGCAGGTCCCCAAAGAATCTCCCCAAGGCCAAAATCGCAGTCAGCCAGAGTGTGGCGCCAATAGCGTCGTAGAAAAGAAATGGCAGGTAGGCCATTCCATTCTGTCCCGCGACCGGAGGCGCAAGCGTCGCCAGTCCAGGGACGAACTTGGCAATCATCAGGGTCACGCGCCGCCGTCGGCCGAAAGAGTCCGTAGTCTTCCGAACGCAGATCGTAGGCTCCATTGACAGCTTGCATAGCAAGCGCAACACATGGTGCCCGTACCGGCGCCCTATGAGAAACCATGCGCTGTCGGCCGTCAGCGTGGCCAGAAGCCCTGCCAGCAGCGCCAACGGAAAGCTGATTTGCCCCTCCGCGGAGAGAGCCCCCGCCGCCAGCAGCACGGGAGTTGCCGGGAGCGGAATCCCAAGCTGCTCCACCAGAACCCAGGCAAACAGCAGCAGGTACCCATACACCAGTAAGATATGCGTCGGCAATTCCATCGGATCGATCCTGTTCTTCATTTGCGGGAACTTCGAGCTCCCTGCACCGTCTGCCGGCAACCACGCCGGCAGGAGCCGCGGGAGCCCTTACCCTATCGGATGATTCAATTCCAATTTCGCTTCACTCCATGGACCCTCATGCCGCAAAAACAAAAAAGCCGCTCCATAGCGGCCTCTCTCTGATTCAAGGGATCAATTCCTGTAGTCTTTACGGCCAGACGGGAAGCGTCACGGTCGTTGGAGCCGATGCCGTCTCTTGCTGGTTCTTAGGCGCAAACCAGTTGCGGTCCCAGAGATTCTTGTAGAACGCGCCAGTGAGCTCCGCCGCTCGCGGGCCGAAAGTAGGCCGTCCGCCTTCCAGGAAGAAAACCGTCACCAGGTTGCCTTGTGGCGAATTGGAGAACGAGGCAAACCAGCCAAATCGAGTTCCCTTGTCTGAGCAGGTTCCAGTTTTTCCGAAAACAGGAAAGGCCTGAAAGTTGGCGCGCAAACGGCGAGCAGTCCCAAACTCCACCGCCCCCGCCATCCCGTCCTCAATTTCAGGAATATAGCGGGCGATATCGAGTGTCCGCTTAATCTTCGGCTCGAATCCGGCGACCTCCAGCGGCGTTGTCGGATGCTGCAGGTAGTAAAGTGTCCCGCCGTTTGCAAGAGCCGCAACGTATGCGCCTAGTTGCAGCGGGGTCAACGACACGCCCTGCCCAAAGCTGCACATGCGCCCAACCCCACCCTCGGCCGCGGGCAGTTCCTGATCGGGATAAACTCCCAGCTGTTCGCCCTGGATGTTATACCCGGCCAGTTCACCCAGCCCAAACTGGTTGGCATAGTGGCGCACGCGCTCAAAACCAAGTTCCCGACCCAGTTCCTCGAAGTAAAGGTTATTGCTATGCGCCAGCGCATCCGTCATGTTCATGCGGAAGCCGGGCAATTGCACCATCGTATCGCGCGTAACCAACCCCTCGGAAAGGGCAGCCATCGCCACCGTAATCTTGATCGTCGAGCAGGGTTCGGCTCCAGGCGAAAGCGCCAGCTTCTGGTTGACCATCGCCAGAATGCGTCCGTTCGATGGATCGATAACCACCGCCGTGCCATTCATCCCATCCAACGCATCGATGGCCGCCTGCCTCACCACCGGATCCTCACCCGTTGTAACATCGCCCGCGAAAATATCACCGTCGGCAAAAGAGCTCGCGGTAAACCTCTCGAAGCTTCCATGATGGCGGGCGTTCAAGGCTACTCGCCGCGCATTGGCGCGCCCCTGGCCTCTAGCCGTCAGATGAGCCGGCTGGCGCGCTGCCGCTACCACAGCGGTACCTGAATGTCCCGTTCCTGAATGTGCGGCAGACGCATGTGCGGAAGATGTATGCGCGTTTCCAGTTTGAGAGGAGGACGCAGTATGGGTCGTTTTCGCCCCTTCTGCGCTGGCTGCTGGTTTTGCTCCATGTGCCGAATTACCGGCTGCGCGATGCGGCTCAGTTAAATGGGGTTCTTTGGACCTCAGGTGGTGCAGTGAGTGTGGTGCGTCCAGCGCAGCCGCATAAACAGCGCCGCATGCCAAAGTCATCAGAGCCAAACCAAGTGCCGGTAAGTGAGAAACTCTCATCCAGTCAACATCCTCTCAACTATGGATTCGTACCGTGCATCTGCCCTTCGGCAGTCCACTTCCTGCTTATCGGCCTGCCGCGGGTAGGTTCGAGTCTCCCCCGCGAACTGGAACTACTTTATCTCTGGCTTCTCGCACCGCGCGTGATCCAAATCACCTTGGAGTTCGACTGTGGAATCTTTCGATATTACCCAGAACTACAACAGCCTCCCTGCGCAATTTCGAGGCCACGCACCCTGTCACACATTCATTTGTGAGCTATATTGCACTATACAGCCCTCACAACCGATTGCAAATACCCGAAATGGGGCACGGCGCCTAGAATCTCAACCTGCGCATGAACGTTGGCGTATCCAGATCCCGCTGCGCCTCCTCGACCGGCTCGTTGAATAGCGAGGATGCTGGTCGAACCGGATGCTCCTCCACCGCCACCGAACCGCGTGGGTTGCTTCCCTGGTCCGTGGCATAATCCCGCGACTGCGAGCCATACGCCGGCTCCGCAGCCGATTCCGCAAAGTGCGGTATAGCGGACGGCGACCCCATTTTCACGCTGTCGGAAGCGGGGGGCGTACTCACCTCCACAGCCGTCTGCGCCCGCGGAACCGCAACGCTAACTGCCATCGCGGCGGGCGCGGATGCCGGGTAGAATGTTGGCTCATCTGCCGCCATCGTCTCCTCCTCCGGTTCCTCGTCCTGGCTCATAAAGCGCGCCGGCGCGGATATTGGAGCGGCCACCGGGCCGGCAACCGGCTCCCGCATCCACGTCTCGGCCGCAACCAATGGCACTGAAACCGGGGCCGCTGAAGCCACTGGCACTGAAATCACCGGTGCGTCTTCCACGCTCAACATCCGCGCGCGCCGTTCCGGCATCTGGTCGCGAAAACCCGTCGCAATCACCGTAATCTTCAGCTCATCGCCCATCTTCTCGTCTTGTACCGCGCCGAAGATGATGTTGGCGTCCTCGTGCGCGGAGGACTGGATCAGCGACGAAGCCTCATTCACTTCAGACAACTTCAGCGAGCTCGACCCCGTAATGTTGATCAGGATTCCCCGCGCCCCGTCGATGGCGCCCGCCTCAAGCAGTGGCGACGCCATCGCTGCCTGGGCCGCTTCCACCGCCCGGTTCGCGCCTGAGCGGACTGCAGTCCCCATCACCGCATGACCCATGCCGGCCATGGTGGTCTTGACATCGGCAAAGTCGCGATTGATGATGCCGGGAATGGTGATGATGTCCGAGATGCCTTGCACACCCTGGCGCAAAACGTCATCGGCAATCCGGAAGCTCTCGAAGAATCCCGCGTCCTTGGCAACCACCAGCAGCTTCTCGTTGGGGATCACGATCATCGTGTCCACGCTTTCCAAAAGTTCCTTCATGCCGCGCTCCGCTTGCTGCAGGCGGCGCTTGCCTTCAAACGCGAAGGGCCGCGTAATCACCGCGACCGTCAGAATGCCCATCTCGCTGGCCAGGGATGCAATCACGGGCGCAGCTCCAGTACCCGTGCCGCCGCCCAGTCCCGCGGTGACAAACACCATGTCCGCCCCTTCAAGAGCCTCAATAATCTTCTCGGAGTCTTCGAGCGCCGCCCGTCGGCCCACATCGGGGTTCGCTCCCGCGCCCAGCCCCATCGTCAGCCGGACTCCAAGTTGCAGCTTCACCGGCGCCTGCGACAACTTCAGCGCCTGCACGTCCGTGTTGGCGGCAATAAACTCCACGCCTTCCATATGCGCCTGGATCATGCGATTGACGGCATTCCCGCCACCACCGCCCACGCCGATTACCTTAATACGCGCCCCGCGCACAGGTTCGTCGTGATATTGAATCCTCATCCCACCGGCATCGTTCGTCTGTTGTTCCATTTGGGCTTCGGCCTCCCGTTTCAGAACTACTCAAAACCATTCAGAGCTCAAGATCCAAGCACCTAGAAACTTGCTGCAAAAATGGCGCGCAGCTTCGATCGCAAGCTGTTATTCTCCGCCGCACGCGTCACTCTAGCGCGATGAGCATACAAAAGCATCCCAATCGCGGTGGCAAAACCCGGATGAACAAGTTCCCCGGGCATATGCGATAGACGCACCGGCATCCCGGTTCGTGCCGGAACCCGCAGCTGGCTCTCTGTTACATCCAGCATACCCGGCAGCATTGCGCCCCCGCCAGTAAGCACGCATCCGGCTCCCAGCGCATCCACAACGCCTCCTTGACGAAGGCTCTCCTTCACGAAATACAGCAGCTCGCGAGCCCGCGGCTCAAGAATTTCCGCAATCATCCGCAGTGGAAGCATCCTCGGCTGAGGGTTGGCAATCTCGATTTCCGCCTGCTGTGGCACCGCGGTCACCACAGCGTTCCCGTACGTCCGCTTCAATTCCTCCGCCTGAGCCAACGGCATTTGCAAGCCCACCGCGAGATCGTTCGTAAAGTGCTGACCTCCGATGGGAACCGATGCCGTGTGGGCCACTGCACCCTCAAAAAACACAGCCAGGTCGCTCGAGTGAGCGCCAATGTCCAGCAGGCATACACCCAGCTCGCGCTCGTCGGCAGACAATGTCGCCTCAGCGGCGGCGATCGACTCCAGCACCGCCTCGGTCACTTCCAATCCAGCCCGGTTGGCGCATGTCACCGTGCTTTGCAAAGCGCTCCCGGAGCACGTGGCGATATGCAGATCCACCTTGAGCCGCGCACCCACCATTCCCACCGGATCGAAGATCCCCGGTTGATCGTCAAGAATGAATTGGCGTGGCAGCAGGTGAAGAATCTCACGATCCGGAGGACGCTCGATCGACCGCGCACGCTCTACCGCGTTGCGCACGTCTTCGCGCGTAATTTCGCGCATGCGCGTTCCCAGGTCGATGCCATCGCTGGTGTTGACGCCGCGAATATGAGGCCCCCCGACTCCCACCACGCACTCGTCGATGTTGATTCGCGCAACCCGCTCTGCCCGCTCACTGGCCGTTTTCACTGCTTTGAATGCCGGACCCAGTTCGGCAATCAGTCCCTTGCGCATTCCGGCCGATTCAACAATGCCGTGTCCGCGATAACGAAGCGCGCCTTCGTTCAGGTCGGCTGCCAGCACGCGGGTCCACGCGCTGCCGATGTCGAGCACTACGATGAGGTTGTCCTGCTTCTGGCTCATGACGTTCACTGACCCTGCGCCGTAACTGCGGCCGGGTGGGTTGGGGCAGGCTTATGCTTGCTCGTGTTCAGTGCGCCAGCCCGCCGCTCCGCGGCCTCCGCGCGCTTCTTTTTCTCTTTCGACGCCTTCTCTTTGGCTGCCTTGTCTTTGGCCGTAAGAGCTCTGATAGTGGCGGCCTTCTCTTGAGCCGTTTTTTGCTTGGAAGAGCCTCTTGCAACATTCGCACCTGCTCCGCCATCCTTCTTTAACTGCGATGCCGGGCTGGCCGGCGCTCGTTTCACGCTGTCTGCAACGGATTGCGAGGCCGGCTTCGGCTTGGATTGACCCTCCACATGGGCCGATTCTCCTGCGGGCGGCTTGCCGGCGGCCTGACTACCGGCTGAATTGGCCGATTCACCTGGCGAAGCCTGGTTGTTCCGCCCGGCCTGGTCGCTCTGCCCGGCCTGATTGCTCTGCGTGGCCTGCACAGTGCTGCTGCCGTGCGTCATCTCCAGCACCACTTGCTGGGTGTAGCGCAGATCCACTGCGGCAAGATTCGGATACTGCTGACGCCACTCGGCGATGTGCTCCTTGTAACGCTCGTAGCGCTCCAGGAAATGATCCTCGCCAAAGTGCGCCAGAATATCGGCGCCCTGCTCCGGCATCAGCACCCGCGCATCTTCCTGGTCCGTCAGGTCGATCTCGGAAATCTGCTCAGAGAGATGCTGTCCCCCGGCATCCAGCTCGGTCAACAATCGTTCATAAGTCGCCATGCGAGCCTTGCGGCCGGCAGGCGGGTCGCGCGGATCGATGCCCGTCACCACCGGAAATGAATAGTGGTGCTGGGCCATCATCGCGGCAGGCATCGTCAGCAGGACGCCGCTTGCATCCACCAGCCCAATCTGCTGCCCCTCGCGGACAAAGGCCACCGGCTGGCGCTCCACCACGGAAACGCGAATCCGGTCAGGAAGCAGGCGCATCACCGTGGCCCGCTCAATCCAGGGAATCTCTTCCAACTGCTTCCGCCGTTGGGAAAGAGGAACAAAAAACACATTGCGGCCGATGTCCTCGCCAAAAACAGGAAGCATCTCCGTCCGGCTCACTTCGGTAAGCCCGGTCGACTCAATGTTGCCCGCGCCCGTTATGCGAAAGCGGCTGTCGCGCCCAAGATAGCCCTTCAGAAGAAAGACCGAGGTAGCCAACCCACCTAGCACCATCAGCGCGCCCAGTCCCAGGAATACACGTCCCGCCGTAGACGCGGGGCGCCACCACGGGTTGCGCGGTTTTGGACGGCGCGACCCCGCCGACGGGTAGACGTCGTCGCCGTCGGGATCCACCATTTCAAGCGGCATACCAGGCAATGTGCGTCCCGAAGGAGGCACAGCCTGCTGTACACGCCGGAAACGAGGTTCCTCGATCGCTTCGTCCTCCCATGCCAGGGGCCGGGTTGAGTTGGTACTTTGCTTGGTCACGCCTGAGCAAGGTCGTGAGAATCGCCAGATTCCAATATAGCCCGCGGCTCACTGGCTTTTTTCCTCGGCTGGAAAGGGGGAACCCACCCCGTTACGGGGCAGTAACCGCGCTTCTACCGCGCCACATTTACCCGATTGCGGCCTGCGTTCTTCGCGGCGTAGAGCGCGGCATCCGCCGATGCAATGAACTCAGTCACATCCGTTCCTTCAAAAGGAACCACCGTCGCGCAGCATATCGAAACGGTGACAACAAGGTATGGGTTGGCCGCGTGGGCCACGTCCAGCAGCATCACGTCTTCCCGCATCCGCTCCATGGCTTCAAGTGCGCTCGGAATACCAGAATTCAGCGGCGAAGCTTTTTTACCTTCACGACCATTCAATGGTATGGACTGAATTCGCCGCAAGATCCATCCGGAGTGAATTTGCGCCAAGCACCAGTTGCACCTGCGTTTCAGGCCCAGGGTTAACCAGAACAACCACAAAACCGCCGTCGGGATTGCGAAATGCGGTATGTGAGATAGCGTCCCTTCCCATCCGCGCGAAACTACCAACTCCGTTGGAGGAGAACAGCCTCGCTCCGCGCCGAATATGCTTCGAGAAGTGCGCGAAGCCCCAATACTGACCGCTCCGCGTGACTTTGTGCGATGCATTCTCCACTGTCACAACCCCGCCGCATGGGAAAGGGCCAAGATTCGGATTGCCCTTTTCGTCCAGTACAAGATTCCACGCGGTGATAGAACGTGCCCAGTTGCGCATGATGCCATTGTAGGTATCTGCCCATTTCGTAAAGTCAGTCTGATAATCGGGGGCCGTCACGTCGGGGCCTCCTTCCGTCCAGTATGCGTTCTTCTGCGGGAATGCATCGTGGACGCGCGACATTGCGGAAGGTTCGCCCACATAGCCGTGCCAGGCAATGCCGTCGATGTATTCGTACGCCGCGGGATCGCTCAACTCGCCGATCGCTCGTCCCCACAGGTTATAGTTATGATCCAGCACCCAGATTTTGGTCGAGCTTTTGGCCTTGCGCAATGCCGGGCCAAGATGGCTCTTCACAAATTCAATCTCCTCTTCCTGCGCCCATAGGCAGGCGGGCATACGCCCGCCTTGCTCCGCGTCCACTTCATTCTGAACGGTTACTGCATCAATCGGGACACCATCCGCCTTGTACCCCTCGAGGAACTTCAGAAAATACTGCGCATAGTACGGGAAGCTGCCACTGCGCATGGCGCCGCCAAGAGGGGTGTTAGAGGACTTCATCCAGCCCGGCGGACTCCAGGGCGACGAGAAAAGAAACAGTTCCGGATTGACTTTCCGCGCTTCGCGCAAGACGGGGAGAATGTAGGCCCGGTCGTGATCGATACTGAACTTCTTCAAGTCGGGATCGGGTTGATCGCTCTCGTCGAACGTATAAACGTTGCGCGAATAATCGCTGGAGCCGATGCAGGTTCGGCAGACATTCAGGGCCATTTCATCCGGAGAAAACAGGTCGTGCATCAGTGCGCCGCGCTCTGTCTCAGTAAGCAGACTCAGCAGATAGCACGAGGCATCCGTGAATGCGCCGCCAAAACCGAGAATCTCCTGGCGGGTCGAGTTGGGATCCAGAACGATGGCGTCGCCGTCAACTTCCTTGCCCGTCTCCCAGGCCAGCGGCTCGGACGATGCGTGCCGCTTTTCCCGAAAGCTCGACCAGACGCGGACCCCAGAACCCTGTCCGGATGCTTTACCTGCTGCCCAGGCAGGTATGCGGCCGGAAACAGCCAGTGCGGCCGCGGTTGCGGAAGCTTTCTTTAAAAAGGTCCTGCGTGAACGTTGCACAATACGGCTCCTTGCGATTACCGATTTTTTGGCAAGCCGAATAATA
>Ga0181537_10005279_pt1 | contig 10474 bp, 9 predicted proteins | sample PEATcosm2014_Bin_39_FD_119765 | JGI IMG/M metagenome (GOLD analysis project Ga0181537, IMG submission 119765) | Peatland microbial communities from MTU Mesocosm Facility, Houghton, MI, USA - PEATcosm2014_Bin23_10_metaG | ecosystem: Environmental > Terrestrial > Soil > Wetlands > Peat | place... | reverse complement strand
GGGCGCGGAGGCCGATCCCGTCATGGTCGATGGGGTGACCGGCCGGCCTATCAGCGAGCCGCCTTTCCGCAGCGCGCCCGGCCCCGCCGCCGACGAGCGCACCCGTCGCCGCTATGCCGCTTCCCACAACACCAAGGGAGCCGATCATGTCTAGCCTCGACTTGCGCCGCGCCGCCGCGGTGCTTCCCGGCCGCAGCCTTGTGCGCCTGACGCGCAAACAGCTCATCCTCGTCGTGCTCGGCCTCGTGATCGCCACCGGAGCCGTGAGTTACGGCCGCTATTGGTGGACGACAGGCCGCTTTATCGAAAGTACCGACGACGCCTATGTCGGCGGCAATGTCACGCCGCTGGCGCCGCATGTCCCGGGCTTCGTGTCGCGCATTCTCGTCAGCGACAACCAGTACGTGAAAGCCGGCGAATTGCTGGTGACGCTCGACGATCGCGACTACCAGGCCCAGCTCGCGCATGCCGAGGCCGTGGTGCAGCGTCAGCAGGCGACGATCGCCAATCTGCACGCGCAATACGAGCTGCAGCAATCGATGATTGGCCAGTCCGAGGCCAATCTGGCGGCCGCTCAGGCCGCCGCGGCGTTTGCCGCCCAGGAATCGGCACGCTACCGCGCTCTGGCGGCGACCAGCTACGGCTCGGTGCAGAACGACCAGAAGGCATTTGCCGCCGATCGGCAGGCGCAGGCCACGGTCGCCGCTGGTGCGGCCGCGCTTGCCGCCGCCAAGCAAAAACTCAGCGTGCTCGACACCGAGATCGCCGAGGCGAAGGCCGGCCTCGCGCAGGACCAGGCCGATCGCGACACCGCGCAGCTCAATCTCGGCTACACCGAGATCCGCGCGCCGATCGACGGCTATGTCGGCGCCCGCGGCGCGCAAATTGGCGCCTATGTGACGACCGGCACGACGTTGTTGTCGATCGTCCCGGCGAATGGGCTGTGGGTCGATGCGAACTTCAAGGAAGACCAGCTTGCGCGGATGCAGGCGGGTCAGCCGGCGACAATCGTGGCCGACGTGCTGCCGGGCCGGGTGTTTCACGGGCGCGTCGTGAGCCTTGCCCCGGCGACGGGAGCGGTTTTCGCCGTGATCCCACCCGAGAACGCGACCGGTAACTTCACCAAGATCGTGCAGCGTGTGCCGGTGCGCATCGCGATCGCCGATGGCAACGCCACGCTTGGCCTGTTGCGGCCGGGATTGTCGGTGACGGCCGCGATCGACATCCGCGATACCGCGCCCACGGCGCAAGCCATCGCCGATGGACATGTCAAATGAGCGCCGGCATTCGTTCGATCATTCCGTTTGCGGTGATGTGTGTCGGGATGTTCGTGGCGCTGCTCGACATCCAGATCGTCGCCGCCTCATTGCAGCAGATCGGCGGTGGACTGTCGGCGGCGCAGGACGACATCAGCTGGGTGCAGACCGCTTATCTGATCGCCGAGATCATCGTCATTCCGCTCTCCGGCTGGCTGACGCGAGTGTTTTCGACGCGCTGGCTGTTCGCCGCCTCGGCCGCCGGGTTCACGCTGGCGAGCATTTTGTGCGCGCTCGCCTGGAACATCGAGAGCATGATCGTCTTCCGCGCGTTGCAAGGTCTGCTCGGCGCGTCGATGATCCCGACCGTCTTTACCTCGTCCTTTCATTATTTTGACGGCCAGCGCCGGGTTTACGCCGCTGCCGTCGTCGGTACCATCGCCTCGATCGCGCCGACCCTGGGGCCGGTGATCGGCGGCTGGATCACCGACACGCTCGACTGGCACTGGCTGTTCTATATCAACGTCGTGCCGGGAATCGCCGTGGCGCTCGCGGTGCCGGCACTGGTCAAGATTGACCACCCCGACCTTTCGCTGCTCAAGGGCGCCGATTACGCCGGTATTGTCTTGATGGCGCTGACCTTGGGCAATCTCGAATACGTGCTCGAGGAAGGCGCGCGCTGGAACTGGTTTGATGACGCGACGATCACCGGCTGCGCCTGGATCGCTGGCATTTCCGGTACGCTCTTTGTCGCCCGCAGCCTGACCTACGCGCATCCGGTGGTGGATTTGCGCGCCTTCACCAACCGCAATTTCGCGCTTGGCTGCTTTATGTCGTTTGTCACCGGCATCGGCATCTTTTCGACGATCTATTTGACGCCGCTGTTCCTCGGCTATGTCCGCGGCTTTAGCGCCTGGCAGACCGGGATGGCGATCTTCTCGACCGGTGTCGCCTCGCTGATCGGCGTGCCGGTCTATGTCTGGCTCGGCAAGCGGCTCGATCTACGCTGGCTGATGATGTTCGGCCTTGCCTGCTTCGGTCTCTCGATGTGGTCGTTCAGCTTTATCACCCATGATTGGGGCGCGGCGCAGCTTCTCGTGCCCCAACTGTTGCGCGGGTTCCCACAGGTCTTTGCGGTGGCGCCGTCGGTGACGTTGGGGCTCGGCAGCCTGCCGATGGAACGGCTCAAATATGCCAGCGGCCTCTTCAACATGATGCGCAATCTTGGCGGCGCGGTCGGCATCGCGGTCTGCGGCGCGATCCTCAATATCCGCACCAACGTGCATTTCAACGATATCGCCTCGACGCTGACGCCGGCCAACCATCCGATGACCGATCTCATCCACAACTTGACCGAGCGCTACAGCTCAACGATGGGCACGGCGAGCGACGGCCACCTCGCCGCGCTCAAGCAGCTCTGGCAAATCGCTTACCGCGAGGCGTCGACGATGGCCTATGCCGACGCGTTTCAGGCGGTCATGGTCGCTTTTGTCGTCGCGACCTTGTTCGTGCCGCTGCTGCGTCGCGTGGCGATGCCAAAGGCGCCACCACCCGACGCGCACTGACGGCGTCGGCGCCTATTCGGTCGCTGCCGCCGCGAGCTGCTTGGTGCGTGCATCGAGCTGCGCCATTAGCTCGTTGAGCCCGCCATTACGCATGACCGAATGGAAGGTGTCCCGCTCCATCTGCACCAGGCTCGCGCCGGCGGAGAACATGTCGATGATCTTGAAGCCGCCGTCTTCCGCCATCAGCCGCCACTTAACCGATTGCGACCCCCAGCCTTGCTTGGTGAAGGTCGACCACACCACAAGCGAGTTGTCGGGAAGCCGCTCCGCTGGCGAGATATCGACCGCGACCGAAGGGTCTGACGCCAGTTCGAGGCGCGGGTAGTAGGTCTCCACCAGATAGCTGGCGAGGATGGCCCGGAACCGCTGCTGGATGTCGGTCGACGCGCCGGTCAATTCATCGGCGGTGGTATAACCGGCGATAAATTTCAGATCCATCTTGCTCGCGAACAAATCAGCGAGCTCGGCGCGGCGCTGCAATGACGTCTTACCGTCGGACTTGGCGATGCGGAACGCCGCTTTAAGAAAATTGGAGACAAACGAGGGGCCTTCATCCGTCTTCGCCGGCAGCGCCACCGGCTTCTCGGGAGCCGTCTCCGTCGGCTTTTCCGGGATGACGGCGACCGCTTTCTCAAGGGGCGGGGCGGTCTCGACCGGTTGGGTCAGGCTCACCGGCAAGGCGGCGACTTGGGTGGTCGTGGTGGGAGGCGAGCTTGTTGGCATCGGCTGGGTCAAACTCGCCGGCATGGCCGCCGCCGTTGTGGTAGCCGTTGAGGGCGCCGTGCTCACCGGCATCGGCGGGGTCAGGCTCCCGGACTGGGCGGTGACGGGGACAGGCGGATCAACCGACGCTGGCGCTGGCGGCACGATATGCGTCGTCGTGTAGGTGACATTGCCGCGGGTCGTGGTGACCGTGTAGGACGCCAGCACGGGCTTTGGCGTAACCGCAGCGAGTTTGGTCGGCGCCGACGATTCCTTGGTGGCGACGGTGATTTTCTTTGCGGAGGCTGGTTTGTTCGATATTGCCGCGAATTTCCCCGCTGGCGATTTGAGTTTTGTCGTCGCCAGCCGCTTCACTGTCTCGGATTTCTTTGTCGCGATCTTGGTCGCTGCTGGTTTCTTAGTCTTGGCCGCCGCTGTCGCGGTTGTCGCTGAGTGTTTGATCGGTGCGGGCACAGTCGTCGTCAAGGTTTTGGGTGCTGGCTGAGCCAGAGCGTTTGTCGCCGGTGCGATCAGCAGCAATGCTGCCGCGGCCCCACCAAAGACTCCCAACCAGGTCCTTCGCGCCATCTAGTATCTCCGACCGTCGGGGCCTCGCTCCAGCGGTCTCATGGCCAAGTCGACGCCCCCAAGCGTCAATCAGTCCATGCCCCTGTGATGAATATACACATTTTGCTGAGGCGCTCAGCGGGATTCTTTAGATTTGGTGAAGATTCTGTCTGCCCCGAGCAAAAATTTATTAAGCCGCGGCCGATATTCTCGACCCCCTACACGCGCTATACTCGCGATGCGGGGAGCAATAAACCGGACAGGGAAGCGATCATGCGGCTGGCAGGGAAGGCGGTTCTGGTCACGGGCGCGCAACAGGGCATCGGCCGCGCCATCGCGATCGAATGCGCCGTCGCGGGCGCCAATGTCGCGGTCAATTGGCTCGACGACGCGCCTGCGGCGCGCGAAGTCGCGACCGCGATCGTCGCGCAAGGCCGTCGCGCGCTGACGATTCAGGCCGACATGAGCAAACTCGACGAAGTCCGCGATATGGTCGCGGCGGTCGTGACCGAGTTCGGTGCGATCGATGTTCTCGTCAACAATGCCGGCGTTTTCCCGCGCGTCGCTTTTCTGGCGATGACCGAGGCCGATTGGGACTACGTCCACGACGTCAATCTCAAGGGCGCGGTCTTTTGCGCGCAGGCGGTGGCGCAGGCCATGGTGGCTGCGGGGCGGCCCGGCGCCATCATCAACCTGACTTCAGGCGCTGCATTCCGCGGTTCGCCGCGCGGCGTGCATTATTGCGCCAGCAAAGGCGGGGTCGTCTCGATGACCAAGCAGATGGCGCTTGAGCTGGCGCCCTATCGTATCCGGGTCAACGCGATCGCGCCTGGCCTCACCGACACCGCCCAGCCGCGCTACGGCAGCAGCGAGGAGGAGATTGCCGCGTTAGCCGCGATGAACCCGCTCGGACGCATCGCCGAACCCGAGGAGATCGCCCGCGCCGCCGTATTCCTCGCTTCCGAAGACGCCAGCTTTGTCACCGGCCATACCCTGCACGTCAATGGCGGGTCCTATCTCAGTTAAACGGGGCTGGAGAAGCGCTGAGCGTCCTTCGAGACGCGCCTGACGGCGCTCCTCTGCGCGCAGGGCGGCGATGCAACCCAAACGGCTGACACGCCGCCGCGCCAACCATAGAATTGCGCGACTCCGGGAGGACCCTGCCATGACCGTCGCCATTCGCCAGATCGGCCCTTGTTTTGCCGGAGAGGTCGCCGGCATCGATATGCGCAAGCCGCTGACCGCCGAAGAGGTTGCGGCGATCCACGCCGGCATGGACAAGTACGCCGTCCTCGTCTTCCACGATCAGGACATCGATGACGAGCAGCAGCTCGCCTTTAGCCGCAGCCTTGGCGAGATCGAGATGACGCTCAACACCGGGTTGCGCGCCGAAAACGAGTATCGGTTGCCGCCGACCTTCGCCGATGTCTCCAACCTCGACCAGCACCATCGACCGATGGCGCGCGACGATCGTCGCCGGCTATTTTCGCTGGGTAACCGTCTGTGGCATTCCGACAGCTCGTTCAAGGCGATCCCGGCGAAATACTCGCTGCTCCACGCGCGCAGCGTGCCGTCAAAAGGCGGCGAGACCGAATTCGCCGACATGCGCGCCGCCTATGACGCGCTCGACGACGAGACCAGGGAAACCTGCGAGAACCTCGTCTGCGAGCATAGTCAGATCTATTCGCGCCAGCAGATCGGCTTTTTCGACCTGACCGATGACGAGCGCGAGCGCTTTAAGCCGGTGCGCCAGGTGCTGGTGCGTACCCATCCGGTCACCGGGCGCAAATCGCTCTACCTCGCTTCGCATGCCGGGGCCATCATCGGCTGGCCGACCCCCGAGGCGCGCGCCTTTTTGCGCGACCTGATCGAGCATGCGACCCAGCGCCAATTTGTCTATGCGCACAAATGGGCGGTCGGCGATCTGGTGATGTGGGACAACCGCCAGACCATGCATCGCGGCCGCCCGTTTCCGGCGCACGAGGCGCGCGACGTGCGCCGCACGACCCTCGCCGGTGACGCCCCGACGGTGGAACAGGCCGAGGCGGCGTAAGCCTTAGGTCCGCGCCGCCAACCTCGTGTCAAAATCCCAGCGCAGGCCGGGACGGCTTGAATTTGGTCGGCTTCGATAAAATGTGTATATTCACCTAATGACCTAGGTTCGATCGGCGGAGGGTTCGATGGATGGTTTGGTACAAGCAAAGCTCCAGGGTGTCGTCGCGCCGCTGAATTTCATGTTGCCGATGGCGGAGAAGCCGTATTCCTACAATTACGACCCGGGCCCGGGCGTCCCGCTCCGCAATACGGAGAGCATCGAGCATCAGGTCTCCGTTCATGACGCGCGCACGGTCGAGAACCAGCTTTCGCTCGATCACGAGGGTTTTGTGCTTGTCCATCACAAGACCGCCGCCGCCGACCTCTACGACGAAGAGATCATCAAGAGCGTCTACTACCCCGAATGCGAGCGGCTGATGCGTGAGGCGGCCGGCGCGAAACGGGTCGTCGCCTTTGACCATATCGTCCGCAACGCCGCGAAGGCCGGTCCCGGTAGTGCCGTCAAGCTGCCGGCGGGCCGCGTCCACAACGACTACACGACTTGGTCGGCGCCGCAACGGGTACGCGACCTGATGGGCGACGAGGCCGAGGAGCTGCTAAAGCACCGCTTCGCCATCAACAACGTATGGCGGCCGATCACCGGCCCGCTACTGAGTTCGCCGCTGGCGCTGTGCGACGCCGAAACCCTCGAAGACGAAAATCTCGTCGCTTCCGAGCTGCGCTATCCCGACCGTACCGGCGAGATCTACGCCGTCACCTACAACCCGCATCAGCGCTGGTATTATTTCCCCAAGATGCAGCCTGACGAAGCGGTGTTGATCCGCTGCTTCGACTCGGCCCGCTCGGGTGCCGCGCGCTTCTCGGCGCACGGCGCGTTTGACGATCCCCAAACCCCGCCCAACGCTCCGCCGCGCGAAAGCGTCGAAGTCCGCACCCTGGTATTTTTCTAGGTAGGTGCGTCATTGCGAGGCGCGCTCCGGCGCGCCGCGGCAATCTCCCGCCGTGTGGGGCGAAGGCGGGAGGAGATTGCTTCGCTTTGCTCGCAATGACGGCGCTATGATCGCCGCATGAAGCATTTTGACGCGATCGTGATCGGCGGCGGCCTCGTTGGCGCGGCGATCGCCTATGGCCTCGCTCGCGCCGGGTTGAAACCCGCGCTGATCGATGAAGGCGATGTCGCGTTTCGCGCCTCGCGCGGCAATTTCGGTCTGGTCTGGGTGCAGTCGAAGGGCCTGGGCGCGCCGCATTACCAGCGCTGGACGCGTCTGTCGTCTGAGGAATGGCCAAAACTCGCCGCCGAGCTGGGTGCCCGCACTGGCGTCGATGTCGGTCTCGAACAACCCGGCGGGGTGCAGCTCTGCCTTGGTGACGCGGAATTCGCCGAGCGCCGCGCGATGATGGAGCAGATGCGCGCCGAGGCCGGCAATTTCGGCTTTGACTATCGCATGATCGAACGCGACGAACTGTCCGACATGCTACCGGGTCTCGGCCCGGCGGTGACCGGCGGCTCGTGGACGCCCTATGACGGCCACGTCAATTCGCTCTATCTGCTGCACGCGCTGCACAAGGGCTTTGTCGAGCGCGGTGGCACCTATATCCCGAACCGGACGGTCGATTACGCCGGGGTCGCGCCCAACGATTTCCGGCTCGGCAGCGGCGCCGACGAGATCGCCGCGCCAAAAATCGTGCTCGCCGCCGGGCTCAGCAACGCCAAGCTTGCGCCGCTGTTCGGGCTCGACGCGCCGGTGCGGCCGCAGCGCGGCCAGATCCTCGTTACCGAGCGCACCCAACGGGTGTGGCCGATTCCGATCGGCAGCCTGCGCCAGACCCTGGAGGGCAGCATCATGATCGGCTCAAGCGAGGAGGAGGTCGGCTTTGACACCGGGCAAAAGCCCGAGGTGATGCGGACCATGGCTCGCCGGGCGGCGGAGTGCTTCCCGTTTATCGCCGAGCTGCAGATCGTCCGCGCCTGGGCGGCGCTGCGCGTGATGCCCCCGGACGGCAAGCCGATCTACGACGAGAGCGAGAAATTCCCGGGCGCCTTCACCGCCAATTGCCACAGCGGCGTGACGCTCGCGGGCGCGCACGCCAACGGCTTCGCGCCGATGGTCGCGGCCGGCGCGCTCGACCCGGTGATGGCGCCGTTTTCGGCCAAGCGCTTCAATGTTTCGCAGGCGGCTGAATAGGCATGTTTCGCAAGCTGTCCGGGCCTGCTCCAGCAAAAGCCGGGGTTGCTGTCACCGTCGAGGGGCGCGAGATCAACGCGCCCGCAGGCGCTTCCGCCGCCGCTGCGGTATTGCTCGCTGGCTTGCCGTCGATCCGCGAGACGCCGGTCAATGGCAAGCCGCGCGCGCCCTATTGCATGATGGGCATCTGCTTTGATTGCCTCGCCGAGATCGACGGCATCGCCAACCGGCAAAGCTGCATGGTCGCGGTCGCCCCTGGCATGACGATCCGCCGCCAGATCGGCAAGCGCGCGGTCGACACGAAGTGACCGCCACCGTGAGGCGCCGGCCAGCGACGTCACCGCATCCCCACCTTACCTTCCCACGCTTCAGGCGTGGTCCCTTCCCTCTCTCCCCAAGGGCCGGAGAGGGGTTTATGCGATGACCGACCAGAAAATCGATTTCGCCGTCATCGGCGCCGGCCCGGCTGGGATGGCCGCGGCAACGCTCGCCGCCGAGCTTGGCCTCGACACCCTGATCGTCGACGAACAGGACACGCCGGGCGGCCAGATCTATCGCGCGGTCGAGCACGCCGAGGACGCGTCGCCGCTTGGCGCCGACTACCTCGCGGGGCGCCAGCTTGCCGCTGATCTGCGCGCGAGCGGCGCCCGTTATCTTCCGGCGACCGCGGTCTGGCACATTGACCCCGACGGCACGTTGTCGCTCGTCTCCGCCGGGGCGAGCCAAACCCTGCGCGCCCGGCGCATCCTGATCGCGACCGGCGCGATCGAGCGGCCGGTGCCGTTTCCGGGCTGGACTTTGCCGGGCGTGATGACCGCTGGCGCGGCGCAGATCGTGCTGAAAACCGCCGGGCTGGTACCCTCCGGCCGCACGGTGCTGGCGGGGCAGGGGCCGCTCATCTGGCTCGTCGCGGCGCAACTGATCCGCGCCGGCGCGCCGCCGGTGGCGATCCTCGAAACGACACCGCACCGCAATTATCACGCAGCCGCGCGCCTGCTGCCGCAGATCCTGTGGCCGGCGCGGCGCGCGTTGCGGAAGGGGCGGAGCCTGATCGGCGAGGTCAAGCGCGCTGGCATCCCGATCGTGCGTGGGGTCGGCGATCTTGCGGCCTTTGGTCGCGATCGCATCGAAAAGATCGCCTGGAACGGGGGCGAGCTGGCTGCCGATCTTATGTTGTTGCATGAAGGTGTGATCCCCAACACGCAGATAAGTCTCGCTTTACAGCTCGACCATCGCTGGGATGCCAACCAGCTTTGCTGGCGCCCGATGGTCGATGCGTGGGGTGTGGCGAGCGTGCCGGCCATCGCCATCGCCGGCGATGGCGGGGGCATCGCCGGGGCGGAGGCTGCGGCGCTGTCGGGCCGGCTCGCCGCGCTCGACGCCGCGTCGTTCCTTGACAAGATCGACCCGGCCGAGCGCGACCGCCGCGCTCGGCCGATCCGCGTCGCGCTCAAGCGGGAGTTGGCGATCCGCCCGTTCCTCGATGCTCTCTATCGCCCGGCGCCCGCGGTCCTGGTGCCGCCGGACGATGTCATTGCCTGCCGTTGCGAGGAGATCGCCGTCGCGAATATCCGCCGCGCCGCGCGTCTCGGCGCGCAAGGACCGAACCAGGCCAAAGCCTTCACCCGCTGCGGCATGGGCCCATGCCAAGGCCGTATCTGCGGACCGATCGTCACCGCGGTGATGGCCAACGCTCTCGGCAAGCCGATCGCCGAAATCGGCACCTACCGCCCGCGCGCGCCGTACAAGCCGGTCACCCTGGGTGCTTTGGCAGGCATCGGGGAGCCTTAGATCGCGGTTGACGCTCCGGTTGTGCGCTGGTCTGCTTGCCCTCTATTCGGGAGGACCGCATGCGACGCTTCGCACGTTTGTTGGCCGGGGTATTGGCGACGACGGCGCTCATTATCGGGGCCGCCGTTATAGAGGTCGCGCGGGCGGAGCCGGACAATTCCATCCCAACCAGGATCAGCGAGCAGATGATCGGTCAGCTCGCCCGCACCGATCTCGACGCCGTCGCGCGCGAATCCGCAAAATATATGGGATCGGATGTCGCTGATCGATTGAAGAATAGCTTCGCCTCAATCAAGGATCTCGGCAAGTCACAATACACCGAACTCGTCTACTCTCGTGATTATGGTCAATC
>Ga0181537_10005278_pt1 | contig 10477 bp, 8 predicted proteins | sample PEATcosm2014_Bin_39_FD_119765 | JGI IMG/M metagenome (GOLD analysis project Ga0181537, IMG submission 119765) | Peatland microbial communities from MTU Mesocosm Facility, Houghton, MI, USA - PEATcosm2014_Bin23_10_metaG | ecosystem: Environmental > Terrestrial > Soil > Wetlands > Peat | place... | reverse complement strand
CCGGCGCATGACGGAAAAATCGGAAACGCCGAGCGCCTTGGCCGCCCGCACATAATCCAGCGTGCGCCCGCGCAGGAATTCGGCGCGCACCACGCCGGTCAGATTGATCCAGTTGAAGAGCAGCAAAAAGAGCAGCAGCACCCAGAATGAGGGGGCGATGATTGAGGAGAGAATGATCAGCATGAAGAGATCCGGCAGGCCGGACCAGATTTCGATGAAGCGCTGAAAGAAAAGATCGGTCAGGCCGCCGTAATAACCTTGCACCGCACCGGCCAGGATGCCGAGAAGGACAAAGAAGCCGGGCACCAGCACCGATGAAATGATGAGGAGCAGATACAGTTCCGGCACCGAGGTCCAGATTTCGATGAAGCGCTGGAACAGAAGATCGATCCAGCCGCCGAAATAGCCTTGCACGGCGCCGGCGGCGACCCCGATGATCGACGACACGATGGTCAGCACCAGGCCGAAGAGGACGGAAATTCGAAAGCCGTAGATCAGCCGCGCCAGCACGTCGCGGCCTTGGTCGTCGGTGCCGAGCCAGTTGCTTTCGAGCGTGCCGCATTTCGAATAGCCGTTCTTGGCGGCAAAATCGCAATCCGCGGCGTTGAGGAGCCAAGTCGGCTTGGAGGGAAACGCCGACGGCGGCCGGTCGTTGATCGTGTTGTAGGAGAACCGGATCGGCGCCCAGATTTCGATGGCGTTATGCTCGGTGAGGAACTTTTGCAAATAGGGGTCGCGATAGTCCGCGGCGGTGCCGAGCACGTCGCCGAAGTCGGTGTCGGGATAGGTGACGAAGATCGGGAAGAAGGTCTTGCCGTCGTAATGGATAAACAGCGGCTTGTCGTTGGCGATGAATTCCGCAAGCAGCGACAGGACGAACAGCACCAGGAAAAGCCATAGCGACCAATAACCGCGCCGGTTGTTTTTGAAATTCTGCCAGCGCCGCGCGTTGATCGGCGAGAATTCGAAGCCGAGCGGCAATCCGCCGAGGCCGAGCGGACCGGCCGGCTCGTTATCGGGTTTGAGCTCCGGCGGGATGCCGGGCTCGATCGGAGAGGTGGCGCTTTTCGGAAACGTCTTGACGTCCACCTAGACCTCCCGCGTCTCGAAATCGATGCGCGGATCGATCCAGGTATAGGTGAGGTCGGAAATCAGATTCACGACGAGGCCGACGAGCGCGAAAATATAAAGATTGGCGAACACCACCGGATAATCGCGGTTGAGCACGCTTTCGAAACTCAATAGACCAAGGCCGTCGAGCGAAAAGATCGTCTCGATCAACAGCGAGCCTGCGAAAAAGGCGGACACGAACGCCGCCGGGAAGCCGGCGATGACCAACAGCATAGCGTTACGGAAAATATGGCCGTACAGCACTTGCCGTTCGGAGCAGCCCTTGGCTCGCGCCGTGAGAACGTATTGCTTGCGCAACTCCTCAAGAAACGAGTTCTTGGTCAGCAACGTCATGGTGGCGAACGCGGCCAGGCCCATGGAGACGATCGGCAGCACCAGATGCCAGAAGTAGTCGAGGATTTTCTGCCACCACGGAAATTGCGCCCAGCCGTCCGATACCAAGCCGCGTAACGGAAAGATCTGAAAGAACGAGCCGCCGGCGAACAAGATGATCAGCAGGATCGCAAACAGGAAGCCGGGAATGGCATAGCCGATGATGATGACGCCCGAGGTCCAGGTGTCGAACGGCGAGCCGTCGCGCACCGCCTTGTGGATGCCAAGCGGGATCGAGATCAGATAGCTGAGCAGCGTCATCCAGATGCCGAGCGATATCGAGACCGGCAGTTTCTCCTTGATGAGCTGCAGCACGTTGACGTCGCGGAAATAGCTCTTGCCGAAATTGAAGTGCAGGTAATTCCACATCATCAGCCCGAAGCGTTCATAGGCCGGCTTGTCGAAACCGAACTGCTTTTCCAGGCTTTTGATAAAGGCGGGATCGAGCCCCTGCGCACCGCGATATTTCGATGCCATGTCGGCCTGTCCGCCGCCGGCCATGGCCCCGCGCGCTCCGAAATCGCCGCCGGCAGAACCCGATATGCGCGAGGTCGCGCCGGTATCGGTGCCGGCAAGCTTGGCGATGACGCGTTCGACCGGGCCGCCGGGCGCGAATTGCACCACGACAAACGACACCAGCATGATGCCGAAGATCGTCGGGATCATGAAAAGAATGCGGCGGACGATGTAGGCTGTCATTGTCGATCCGGCACTGTTTTACTCCCACCCCAACGGTGGCTCACGGGCAGTTTAGCAGTATGGGTGACGCTTTTGCGTCGTCAACATCGCCCTCGATGGCATACGCGCCGGTTTCAGTCTTATGTCTTACCCCGGCTGCTGGATTTTTGCTGATTTTTCGGGGTCGTGCCACCAGGTATCGGGAATGCCCCGGAAATAGCGGGGTTGGGCCGGTGGCCTGCCGAACACGTTCCAGTAGGCGATCCAGTGCGACGCCTTGTACCAGTTCGGAATCCAATAGCGCCCGGCGCGGATCACCCGATCGAGCGCCCGGCAGGCGGTGACCAGCGCGGGGCGTGAATCGGCGGCCACGATGGCGTCGATCAGCGCATCGACCGCCGGATCGGCGATGCCGGCGAGGTTGTTCGACCCGTTCAGCTTCGCTGACTCCGAGGAGAAAAAGGAGCGCAGCGAATCGCCCGGCGTCGACGAGAAATTGAACCGGTCGATGGTGATGTCGAAATCGAAGCCGTCGCGGCGCGCGCGGTATTGCACCGGATCGACGATGCGCAGCGTGGCGTCGATGCCGAGCGTACCGAGATTCTTGATGAATGGCATGTGGTGCGGCTCGAACGACGGCTCGTCGATCAAGAATTCCAGCGTGACCGGTTCGCCGTTCGGGGCGACGCGCTTGCCGTTCCGGATCGGATAGCCGGCGTCAGTGAGAAGCTGCGCGGCCTTGCGCAGCAGGGCCCGATCCTGGCCGGATCCGTCGGATACAGGCGGCGTATAGGGTGCGCCGAACACTTCGGCGGGAAGGATCGCGCGAAACGGCTCAAGCAGCGCCATTTCGCCCGGGCTTGGTTCGCCTTCCGCCATCATCTCGGAGTTTTGAAACACCGAGACGGTGCGCAGATAGGCGCTGTACATGATGGTCTTGTTGGTCCACTCGAAATCGAAAGCGTTATTGAGCGCCTCGCGCAGCCGCACGTCGGCGAATTTCTGGCGCCGCGTGTTGATGAACCAGCCTTGCGCGCCCGACGGCGTATCATCGGGTATCTCGTCGCGCTTGACGCGGCCGTCTTTCATGGCCGGAAAATCATAGCGCGTCGCCCAGAAACGCGACGTGAATTCCTCACGGAAGAGATAATTGCCGGCCGAGAAGCCTTCGAAACCGACATCGCGGTCGCGGTAATATTCGAAGCGCACGATATCGAAATTGTTCTGGCCGCGCGCGACCGGCAGCCCCGCGCCCCACCAATCCTTGACGCGCTGGTATTCGATGTAGCGCCCCGGCTCGAAGCGGCCGACGCGGTAGGCCCCCGAGCCAAGCGGTGTGTCGAGCGTGGATTCTTCGAACGGCTGGGTCGCGTAATAGGCGCGCGAGAAAATCGGCAGGCCGGCGACAAGCAGCGGTACGTCGCGCGCGCGCTTCGGCGCGAAACTTACAGTCACGCCGGCGTCGTCGGCTTTGGCGCCGGTGAAGTCGCGCAGCGACTGGCTGATGAGCGGATGGCCCTTCTCCTTGAGGATATTGAGCGAGAAAGCGACGTCTTGCGCGGTAAGAGGCGACCCGTCGTGAAATTTCGCCTCAGGCCGCATCACGAACCGATAGGTAAGCCCATCGGCCGAGCGCTGAACTTTCGCGGCGGCGAGACCATACATGCCGTCCGGTTCGTCGCCGGCACGGACCATCAGCGTGGCAAAGGTCAGCTCCATGCCCTGTGCCGCGTCGCCCTTGAGGATGAAAGTATTGAGCGAATTGAAGGTGAGGAAGTTCTGGTTGTAGAGCTGGTCGGGTCCGATTTGCGAAAAAATCCCGCCTTTGGGCGCCGCCGGATTGACGTAGCGAAAGTTCTGGAAATCGGCCGGATAGCCGAGATCGCCGAAGGCCGACATGCCGTGGGACTCGATGAGGCCGTCCGCCGGCGAGGGCGATAGTACGGCGCGCATGGTCCAAAGGCCCGAAAGCGCGCCGGCTGCAATCCTCAGCGCGCCGCGGCGTGTCGGCCGGATCATCCGGAAGCGCTAGCCTGTCTTCGCGGCTTTATCGGCGTCCCACCACCATATGGTCGGGAAAGCCGCCCTGCCGTATTTCGGCATCGGTTCGGGGCGCCCGAAGCGATCCCAGCGCGCCGTGCGTACTTTGCCGTAGGTCCACTGCGGCACGAGGTAATGGTTCCACAGCAGAATACGGTCGAGTGCTCTGGTGGCGGCCTCGAGATCACCGCGGTTCTTGGCGAAGATCACCTGATCGATCATGGCGTCGACTGCAGGATTTTTGATGCCGATCAGATTGTACGAGCCCGCCTCGTCGGCCGCCTGGGAGCCCCAATAGCCGCGCTGCTCGTTGCCGGGCGAGAGCGATTCTCCCCAAGCCGAGGTGATGATGTCGAAGTCCCAACTGCGCAGCCTGTTTTCGTATTGCGCCTCGTCGACGGTGCGCACTGTCACCGTCATGCCCAGCCGCTCAAGCGAAGGCTTGTAGAACAGGAAAATGCGCTCGAAGCTGGGATCTTCGGCAAGGAATTCGACCGCGAAGGGTTCGTTCGTTTTGCTGTTGACGAGCTGCTGGTCGCGGACTTCGTAACCCGCCTCCCGCATCAGGCGCACCGCTTCGCGAAGGTTGTTACGGACCTGCTCGGGATTGCCGGTGACCGGATTGCTGTAAGGCTTCTTGAAAACCTCGGGCGGCACCTTGTCGCGCACCGTCTCGAGTAATTCGAGTTCGCGCCCGGAGGGCAGACCGGTGGCCGCAAGCTCGGTGCCCTCGAAGTAGCTTGAGATGCGATGGTATTGTCCGAAGAAAATCTGCTTGTTCATTTCCTCGAAATCGAACGCATAATTGAAGGCGAGCCGCACCCTCGGGTCCTGGAATTTCTCGCGGCGGATGTTGAAGGCAAAACCCTGCATCATGCCGACATTGCGGATCGGAAACTCCTCCAGCACCACGCGTTTGTCGCTGACCGCCGGGAAATCGTAGGCGGTGGCCCAGTTCTTGGCGCTGTTCTCAGTGCGCCAATCGATCGTGTCGGCTTTGAATGCTTCGAGCGCGACAGTCGTGTCCCGGAAATATTCGTAGTGCAGCTCGTCGAAATTATAGCTGCCGACATTGACGTTGACGCCGCTGCTCCAGTTATCCTTCACGCGCTCATAGACGATATTGCGCCCGGCCGAGAAGTCCTTGACCCGGTAAGGTCCGCTGCCGAGCGGCGCCTCGAGGGTGGTTTCGCCGACATCGCGCTTTTTGCCGTTTTGGTCGGTGCCCTCCCACCACAGCTTCGGCAGCACGGTCAGCTCGCCGAGGATCTGCGGCAATTCGCGGTTGCCGGGGCCGTCGAAAGTAAAGGTGACCTCGCGATCTCCGGTCTTTTCGACTTTGCTGACGTGACGGTAATAGGCGGATTGCTGCGGACTGTATTTCTTGAACGCCTCGAAGGAGAATATCACGTCGTCGGGCGTGACCGGCGTGCCATCGTGCCATTTTGCCTGCGCCCGCAACCGATAGGAGGCCGAGGAGAAGTCCGGCGGAAAGCTCACGCCGTCGGCGAGCAGTCCGTAACCGCTCGATACCTCGTCGAGCGACGACATCAGAAGTGTTTCGTAGACAAGATCGACGCCGGCAGCGAGCGAACCTTTGACGCCGGCGATGACCATGTTGAAATTATCGAAAGTGCCAAGCGCGATCTGACGCGCCGTGCCGCCCTTCGGGGCTCCGGCGTTGACGTATTCGAATTGTTTGAAGCCGGCCGGATATTTGAGATCGCCGAACAGCGACAGGCCGTGTTGCCAGGTTTTCGCAGGCGCGGGCGCCGTCTGCGCCAGAGCGGGGCTGATCCAGTTCGGCAGGGGACGGGCGGCGAATGCGAGCAATGCGGATTTAAGCAACAACCTGCGGTTCACGTGGCGCTCTCCAATGAAAAGCTCGGGGGGAGTAGAGGCTGCTCCCGCTTATTATCCGCCTTTTCCATTACAGCGCCAGCGTGACGGCAGTGCTGCGACTAATAACCTGTCGGATTAATGTTGCGGCGCGGTAGCTCCGCCGGACTGCGCTGGTGCAGGGGCAGCAGGCGGATTGGCGGGAGCGGCAGCGCCAGCCGGCGGATTCGCCGCCGGAGCGGCTGCGCCTTGCGCCGTGGGTTGCGGCAGCGGCACTGGATGGTCGGAAAGCGTATCGAGATAGGCAATGACGTCAGCCCGCTGCTTTTCACTCGACAGGCCGGCGAAGGTCATGGCGGTGCCAGGCGCAAAGGCCGAAGGCTTGGTCAGCCAGGTGTTGAGCGTATCGAAGTCCCATTTGCCGCCAGCCTTGCCCTTGAGGGCCGCCGAATAGTTGAAGCCCGACACCGACGCGATCGGCCGTCCCACCACGCCATACAGATCGGGGCCGACCTTTGGACCTTGGCCCTCTTGAAAGTTGTGGCAGACCGCACATTCCTTGGCGATCTGCGCGCCATGATCGGATGAGGCGCTGGCCAACAGGTTCTCGATCGGCACTTCCGCCGGCGCGGCCGCCGTTGCGCCGCCGGCCGGCTGCTCCTCTTTCACGGCGATCTCGTAACCGGGCTTGGCCGGCGGCTCCGCCGTGAAGATCGCGCCCGATGCAATATGCATCGCGACAAGAACCAGACAGGTGCCCAATAAGGCACCGAGAATCTTGTTGATTTCGAACGAATTCATCGCTGGCTAGCTCCGCAGCGGAAGACAGGTGGGCGGTGCACAATTAGCCAGTTTGCCGCGTGTCTTGCAACCCGTATAAGCACCCACGCACAGGCTCGCGATGGCTGATGTCCTCATTCTTATTCCCGCCCGCATGTCGGCGACCCGGCTGCCGGGCAAACCGCTCGCCGATGTCGCCGGCGAGCCGATGATCGTGCATGTCCTGCGCCGTGCGCAGGCCGCGCAGATCGGACCTGTCGTTGTCGCTACCGACTCGGCGGAAGTGGCGGCTGTTGTGGATAAAGCCGGCGGCCAAGCGGTCATGACCCGGCCGGATCATGCCTCGGGCTCCGACCGCATCTTCGAAGCGCTGGGTCGAGTCGACCCGCAGCGCACCGCCCGGATCATCGTCAACCTGCAAGGCGATCTGCCGACGCTGACGCCCTCCGCCATCACCGCGGCGCTGCGGCCGCTCGCCGACGCTGCTGTCGATATCGCGACATTGGCAGCCGAGATCACGGTGGCGCAGGAGCGCGTCAATCCGAATGTCGTTAAAGTGGTCGGCACGCCGGTCGCGCCATCGCGGCTGCGCGCGCTTTATTTTACCCGCGCCATCGCTCCGGCCGGCGACGGGCCGCTTTATCACCATATCGGCCTCTATGCCTTCCGCCGCTCAGCGCTGGAACGTTTTGTCGGACTGCCGCCGTCAACGCTTGAGCGCCGCGAAAGACTCGAGCAACTGCGCGCGCTGGAAGCCGGCATGCGCATCGACGTCGAACTCATCGACACCGTGCCGCTCGGCGTCGATACGCCCGAGGATTTGGAAAAGGCGCGCGCCATGCTAACGGGACGGCAGGGATAGAAACGCGCATGACCAAAGCCAGGAAAAGCAAGCGCAGGAAGATCGCGTTCCAGGGCGAGCCGGGAGCGAATTCGCATATCGCCTGCAAAGCCGCCTATCGCGGCTACCAGCCGCTGCCGTGTGCGACATTCGAGGATGCCTTCGCCGCGGTCCGCACCGGGCGGGCCGCGCTTGCCATGATCCCAATCGACAATTCGGTTGCCGGCCGGGTCGCGGACATCCATCATCTGATGCCGGCATCGCGGCTGCACATCGTCGCCGAGTGGTTTTTGCCGGTGCAGCATCAATTGATGGCGCCCAAGGGGGCGACGCTGCGCACCATCAAGACGGTCGAGAGCCACGTTCACGCGCTCGGCCAATGCCGCAACATCATCCGTAAGCTCGGCATCAAGGCGGTCGTCGCCGCCGACACGGCGGGCGCGGCGCGCGAAGTGGCGGAGGCGGGGGATGTGACGCGGGCGGCGCTGGCGACCAAGCTTGCCGCCAAAATCTACGGCCTGCGCATCCTGAAAAAAGACGTTGCCGACGCCAAGCACAATACGACGCGCTTTGTCGTGCTGGCGCGCGAGCCGAAATGGGCGGGCCGCAAGGAAAAGCGAGTAGTCACGACTTTTGTCTTCCAGGTGCGCAATATCCCGGCCGCCCTGTACAAGGCGCTGGGCGGTTTCGCCACCAACGGCGTCAACATGACCAAGCTCGAAAGCTACATGGTCGACGGCAGTTTTTCCGCCACGCAGTTCTACGCCGACGTGCAGGGTCACCCGAAGCAGCGCGCGCTCGAACTTGCGCTTGAGGAACTGGAATTCGTGTCGCAGCCGAAGACGTTGCGTATTCTCGGCGTTTACCCGGCGCACCGCTTCCGCGACAAGTTCAAATAGAGGATGATCGACAGGCGGCATTAAGACCGTATTCGGGAATTAAGGAACGCGGCCGATGAGCAGTGATGAACCACCGAAAGTCCGGCGCACGCTGCAATTGCGCTTCACGCTGCCGAGCGCGGATGCCACCCAGCTGGTTGCCATGATCAAGGCCGCGGCGCCGTTTTATCAGATGTTCGGCAAGGCCGAGGTGCGCTTGCTGCAAAATGTCGACGATCCGGCGAAGATTGTTCAAATCATCGAATATGAAGCGGATGAGGGCTGGGAGCTGAACCGACAACGCATCGCCGGCGATGTGCGGATGCAGGCTTATCTGCAGACCTGGCGCGCGATGTTTCCCGGCGCGCTGGAGATCGACGTCTATCAGGAAGTTTAGATCGTCTGATTATATTCGCCGACTTCCTTGTGCGTGCGCAGCACGGTGTCGAGCGACTTGAACATGTCGCGCATGCGCGCCTCTGACACCGGGCTTTCCACGACCACGACCAGCTCCGGCTTATTCGATGACGCGCGAACGAGCCCCCAGGTGCCGTCTTCGACGGTGACGCGTACGCCGTTGACGGTGACGAGGTCGCGGATCGGCTGGCCGGCGACCTTGCCGCCGCTTTTCTTCGCGTCTTCGAAATGTTTTATCACCGCCTCGACCACGCCGTATTTCTCCTCGTCGGCGCAGTGCGGCGACATGGTCGGCGAGCCCCAGGTTTTCGGCAGTGCGTTTTTGAGGTCGGCCATGCTCTTCCCGGGATTGCGGTCGAGCATGTCGCAGACGGCGAACGCGAAAATCAGCCCGTCGTCATAGCCGCGTCCGAATGGCTTGTTGAAGAAGAAATGGCCGGATTTCTCGAAACCGGCGATGGCGCCGATCTCGTTGACACGGCGTTTCATGTAGGAATGACCGGTCTTCCAGTAATCGGTCTTGGCGCCGTTTTTGATCAGCACCGGATCGGTCATGAACAGCCCGGTCGATTTCACGTCGGCGACGAACAGCGCGTTCTTGTGATTGGCCGAAATGTCGCGCGCCAGCATGACGCCGACCTTGTCGGCAAAGATTTCCTCGCCTTCATTGTCGACCACGCCGCAGCGGTCGCCGTCGCCGTCGAAGCCTAAACCGACGTCGGCTTTGCTCGCCAGCACGGCGTCGCGCATGGCGTGCAGCATCTTCATGTCTTCGGTGTTCGGATTGTAGTTCGGGAACGTATGGTCGAGTTCGCAATCGAGCGGCACCACCTCGCAGCCGATTTTTTCCAGGACTTGCGGCGCGAAGGCGCCCGCGGTGCCGTTGCCGCAGGCGCACACGACCTTGAGGCGCCGCTTGAGCTTCGGCCGTTTGACGAGGTCGGCGATGTAGCGCGCCGGAAAGTTCTCGACGAAGGCATAAGCGCCGCCGCCGCGCAGTTTGAACTGCGCGGTGAGCACGATGTCCTTGAGCCGCGCCATTTCGTCGGGGCCGAAGGTGAGGGGGCGGTTCACCCCCATCTTCACCCCGGTCCAGCCATTGTCGTTATGCGATGCGGTGACCATGGCGACGCACGGCACGTCGAGATCGAATTGCGCGAAGTAAGCCATCGGGGTCAGCGCCAGGCCGATGTCGTGGACTTTGCAGCCGGCGGCGATCAGCCCGTTGACCAGCGCCATTTTGATGGCGGCCGAATAGGAGCGAAAATCGTGGCCGGTGACGATTTCGGACTTGACGCCAAGCTCGTGGATCAGCGTGCCGAGCCCGATGCCGAGCGCTTGGATGCCCATCAGGTTGATCTCGCTGCCGAACAGCCAGCGCGCGTCGTATTCGCGAAAGCCGGTGGCTTTCACCATCGGCTCGGATTCATAGGCATAGGTATTCGGCTGCAGCGAAGGCTTCGGCGTGGGAAACATTGAAAATAATCCGAATCGAGAAATG
>Ga0181537_10005277_pt1 | contig 10478 bp, 7 predicted proteins | sample PEATcosm2014_Bin_39_FD_119765 | JGI IMG/M metagenome (GOLD analysis project Ga0181537, IMG submission 119765) | Peatland microbial communities from MTU Mesocosm Facility, Houghton, MI, USA - PEATcosm2014_Bin23_10_metaG | ecosystem: Environmental > Terrestrial > Soil > Wetlands > Peat | place... | reverse complement strand
TCTCGCCATTGCGGGCGGAGTCGAGAGCATGAGCCGGGCGCCATTTGTGATCCCGAAGGCACAGACCGCATTTTCCCGCAGCAGCGAGATATACGATACGACCATCGGTTGGCGTTTCGTCAACAAGCTCATGAAGGAGCAATACGGCGTGGATTCGATGCCCGAGACCGCCGAAAACGTCGCCCGCGAATTCGGTATTGAGCGGGCTGCGCAGGACAGGATGGCACTTGCTTCCCAGCAAAAGGCAGCCGCCGCTCAGCAAGCCGGTTTCTTCGAAGCCGAGATTACGCCCGTCACGATACAGCGCGCCAAGGCGGAGCCGTTGGTCATCGCCAAGGATGAGCCGCCGCGCGAAACATCGCTCGAAGCGCTCGCGCGTCTCAAGGGAGTGGTCCACCCCGAAGGCACCGTGACGGCCGGCAATGCTTCGCCGGTCAACGACGGCGCGTGCGCTCTACTGCTTGCCGATGAGGCGGGCGTAAACAAACACGGCCTGGAACCGCGTGCGCGCGTGCTCGGAATGGCGACCGCCGGAGTGGCGCCGCGCTTGATGGGCATCGGACCCGCACCCGCGACCCGCCGGGTGTTGGCGCTGCTCGGGCTGACACTCGAGCAGATGGACATCATCGAATTGAACGAAGCATTTGCCGCGCAGGGCCTGGCCGTGTTGCGAGATTTGGGACTCAAGGACGAGGACCCGCGCGTCAACCCGAACGGCGGCGCCATCGCACTGGGTCATCCGCTCGGCGCAAGCGGGGCGCGTCTCGTCACCACGGCGGTATCGCAGTTGCAGCGTACTCGCGGCCGCTATGCGCTGTGCACGATGTGTGTCGGCGTAGGCCAGGGTGTCGCAATGATCATCGAACGGTGCTGATTCGGCATCTCACTTGATCGTGTAGCGATACGGCAAGCCAGCCACCTCATTGCCCGTGGGCGACTCATACGTGGCGGTCGGCGGCCCGACATCATAGGTGTCGACGTAGAGCACTCCGCTGACCACCGTGCCGGACGCACCACTGGGCGTGATGGTCACGTTGATGGTACCCGTCTCGCCGGGGTTCAAGGTGATCGGCGCAAATGGAACGGACGGATTGACGGACGCCGGCCACAAGTCCGCCGTGTCGGAGGTGATGGCGGGGTCGAAAGCCTTGCTCTGTGCCGTCATGGAGAGAGTCGCTGTTCCCGCGACGGCCGGCGCAGCGTAGGGCCCGCATTCGGTGGGTGTTGCCCCCCAGAGGCCCTGCGCGACTGTCCCCCCGCGTGGAGAGTAAGACGCGCTCGATGTAGTCGAACAGAGCGAGCCCGTCTTGGCGCTGGCGAAATCCGGATCGTCAAAGCCCCAGTCGAACATCGCGGGCACGCTCGAGGTTTGAGAAACCGCGACGCTCGATGTCTCCGTCGGCACCAGCCACAGCGCTAACGGACCCGTGATCGGCAGGCTGATGGTGCCGGAAGTCCCCTCCTGCGGTGCCAGCGTCAATGTCGTGATGGTGTTGAGCCGTGGATCGATGAAGAACGATTGCGGCGCCGCTCCGTTGTTGGTGATCGTCACGGGGATGGTCACCGGCGTACCCACGGTCAGCACCGTGCTCGCGCTGTTGGGCAGCTCGGGAGCCGCGGCACGCGCATGATTGAAGCGAATGTTGCCGGTGAAGGTCTGCGAGACCTCGTTGCCGACCACCGGCTCGACGAACTCCACGATCATTGTCCAGGTACCGGGAACGGGATTGAGGGTATAGGCGGTCGCTGACAGTGCGGGCGCGCCGGTACTCAAGTTTAGGTTCTGACCGAACCCGAGGGTGTCGCCGTCGGGACTCACGAGGGAAATTCCCACAGGGTCAGCGGCATCGTTGCTGAGCGACACGTTCGCGGTGATATCGCGAACCCCCGGGGCAACAGTGAATTCATAGAACTGCTCCTGGCCCTGGCCCGGGTCACGACCGTTGCCACCCGTCAGCACCCCGCTAAACCTGCCGCCGTGGGCAACGTCCACGAGGCTGCGCAGGGTCACCGGAATGGAGGTGGCGGGCTCTCCGTTCGATGACAGCACGATCGAACCGGCAACATCGCCCGGCGACGACGGCGTGATCGCGGACACCGTCACGGTCTGGCTCTGACCGGAAGCGAGCCTGAGGAAACTCGGCTCCACCGAGGCAAACGGAACCATCTGCTCCGTTTCCACCTGCCAGGGGATGGCCCCGTTCGTGCCGCCCGAGGAGGCGACATCGCTGAAGATGACACCGGTCCACCACCCGGGAAGGGGAGCTCTGACATCCACGCTGCCAAAGTTGCCCGGCCCCTGCGGCAAAGAGTGGGCGGCAAACCGCCCCGCGGGGTCGATGAAAATCATGCGCACCCGGGAATTCAAGCCGGCCTCGCAAAAATCCTGGCCGCAATAGCTCGGGTTACCCGGCCAGGCCAAAGAGCCGGCCAGTCGCGCGGCACCCGGCGACACAAAGAAATGGAACACCGCATAGTTATTCTGCAAGCCTTGATAGTTCGCGAACTGTGGGCTCGTGCCGTCGGTTAGCGTGACGCTGCCGGTCTGCACGTTCTGCTTCGGCCCGATCGTCCGTCCGCTCAGGTTGACGAACTGGGGAGATGAACCGGTGTTGGTGACGGTGACGTTCCAGCTCTCCCGGGTGCCGGGAGCACCCACGGCATTCAGCTGAGGGGTGGAGAGGAGCAGCGTGTTGCCGACCCGCTTCGGCGAGCCGTCAGCGGTGGCAACAGACTCTGCCAGCAAGACCGCGTTGTAAGAGTTCACGAGACCAGCACCCTGCTCGGCCGCGGGGGTACCCAAGTCGGATGCCGTGCTCACCAGGATTTGCTTGACCAGCGCCGGTGTCGGCGTCCGGCCGCCATGCGTCTTGCGGTAGGCCTCGATGACCAACGCGGCCGCGCCCGCGACGAAGGGCGAGGACTCGCTGGTGCCGCCCGATTCCTCGATGATGGAGGGCGCACCCTGGAAGTTGATGCAGCCGGCGAAGAGCGCGGCATTCGCGTCGCAGGAGGCAAAGCTGATATCGCCGGGGGCGACCAGCGTGATCGTGGCGCCCGTTTCATTGAATCCGCTCGAACTCAGCGAGCTGATGTTGTTGCTGAGCCATCCCGTGGTGGCGAAGTAGCGCGCCGCGGCGTAGTTGGTCTGTGCATACATTTGGAATTGGGTCGATGCGCCCACCGCGATCACCAGTGGATCGCTCGCCGGCGATCCGATCGTGTTGGTCGATCCAGAGTCTCCGCTCGACACCGTGACGACCACTCCCGCTGCGATGGCGGCGTCATTGAATTGCTTGTTCGCATCCAGCGCCGTGTCAGGGAACGTATTGCGGCCGAACGACTCGTTGATCACGTTCACGCCGGTGTCGACTGCGTACTCGATAGCCTGAAGGAAGTTCGACTCCGTGGTCTCCTCGTAGGTGCCGAATACATCCAGTCCAACCAGCGCTGCGCCGGGAGCCACGCCCTCGATGCGAACATTGCAGGCGGACGGATCAGGCTGGGCACTGAAGCCGTTGGCGTTGTAGACGACGATGCCCTGGCCGGCGATGGCATTGGCATCGAGGAACGCCTCGTCGCCGGAGGTCGGTTCCCCGGGGTAGCCGGTGAAGTTCTGGTAATCGCCGCCGATCGAGGGATCGAATACCGATTTGCCGTCGGGCCGGATGAAGTTGGGGTTGCCCGGGTCGAGCCCGTCGGCGATCCAGGCGACCTTCACGCCTTTGCCGGTGATGCCGAGCGAGCGTGCAGTCGGCTGACCCGGCTTGTCCGAAGCGGTGTACGTCAACGCGAGACCTTCAGGAGCGAGCTGTCCCTGCGGACTTGCGCTACAGGCGCCGGGGATCACGTGAAGTGGAAGGGCCGCAGCCGTGTTCGCAGACCGCGGAGAGGTTGCGGCGGCAAGAGCTGCCGCCGTATGCGGACGCCGGATGGTCGCGTCGGGGACGACCGTTGCCACTGCAGGGTGCGCCTTGAGCCTTGCGACATAGTCCTTCGAAACCGTGGCGGCAAACGCACTCACCAGGTGGAACTGCTTGACGTTGGCGGCGTGCACCTGGCGAAGCTCGTCCATCAGCGGCGCCTGTTCGGCGTCAATGGTTGCAGCGCGCTCGGCGGCGCTGCTCCCCGCTGGGTTCGCAGCGTGCTGACTCTTCAAGATCACGATCACATGCTGATCAGCATTCTGAGAAAAATGAGCCGCCTCGGCCGCAGACAACTGCGCTTGCGCGGTGGCACAGAACGTCGTCATTGCGAGCGTGCAGAGGACTGCAAAAAACATCCCGAATTCATGCTTCATTGCTTCTACTCCCGTGTCGGAAGCTGGGATTCGTAAGATCTTGTGGGATTGGGATCGGGTCAGTAAGTCTGCCCTGAGGTGAAGTACAACTGAAATTGAAGCGGCTGGATCGCTTAATCGCACTGAATTGTGCGCTTGTCAATAGCGGTCATTCCTATTTGTCATAACCTGATGTACGGCGCGCTTCAGTATCTGTACGCGAATCACGCGTCACAGCTCCCACGTGCACGGAGATTCCTCATTCGCCGTGCAGCGACATATTGCGGCGGGATGTGTGAGGTTCCGCTATCCCGTCACGCTCATCGTCTGTGATCGGCAGTACCTTCACGGGGTTGTCCCATAGAAGGAATAGGGTGATGGAAGGCCTCAAACGCACGATGATTCATCTGTTTCTCGTGTCTTTGTTGATCATCGTCACGCCGGTCGCGGTGTGCGTTGCGCTAGTGGTGCTCGCCAAGGAATTCGTCGCCGATCGCCGCGTCGCCGATCGCCGCTTCGTGCGCCGGCTCTCCGACGTCCGAAGGTTTCGCCGAAGTCCGGATGCGCGGGAGCGGCTCGACGCCGCGGCACGCAGGTTTCATATCGCTAGTGAAAATGAAGATTCGCGTTGCCGAACAATCCCAGCAGTCCGGTGACGATCAGGTAGACGGCGACGATGTAATTCAACAGCCGCGGTACGAGGAGAATCAATACGCCGGCGATCAGCGCGACGAGCGGTGCAATGCTGAGGTGCATGTTCAAGGGCAGACTCCTATCAGTTAGTCCTTGATTTTAACGCCGGTCGCGGCCGATCGACCGTGCGCTTCCGAACGTAACGAAAGTCGCCGATCGCCTACATCCGATCGGATGAATCGGTCCGCACGCCGCCCGGCGGCGCTGCTGGCTGACATTCAATGCGCATGTCCGAAAGGATCTGTGATTCCAGGAAGCCACGGGTCGTGAGTGGCGGCGCGCCATTCTCGCAACTGTTTGCGCAGATCCACCATGACGGTCGCGTGTGATGGTTCGGCGGCAAGATTGACCACCTCGTCCGGATCGGCAGCAAGATCGTAGAGTTCTTCGGACGGCCGATGCGTAAAAGCATCCAGCGTTCGCTTGCCGAGCTTGGCACCGGGGGTGCCGGTGATCGCCTTCCAGGAGGGTGACAACTGCACGTCGCTCGCCACAGGGACGGCGAGTGAGGGCTCGAGATTCAGGAAATAACTATAGCGTCGTGTACGCACGGAACGCATGGGATAGTACTGGTTGATCTCGTGAAACGAATGAGTGGCGAAGATTCGATCGAACCCGACGGAATTTGTCTGTTCCAAAATCGGAAGCAATGAACGCCCGGGCAACGGCGCGTAGCGGTAGTCCGCCGGCAGCGTTACACGCGCCCAGTCGAGAATGGTCGGAGCCACATCGATCCAGCTGACCAGCGAGGCATTGTGGACGTTTCGTGTGCTTTGCTCGGGCGAGCGAATGATCAATGGCATATGCAGCCCGGGTTCATACAGATTGTCCTTGGCACCTGGAAACGGCCTGCCGTTATCGCTCAAGTAGATGACGAGGGTGTCCGTCTCATGCCCAGAATCGCGCAACTCCCGAAGCAGTATCCCCACGCCGCTGTCGAGGCGACTTACCGATTCATAGTACTGAGCCAGGTCTTGGCGCACACCGGGCAGATCGGGCAAGTGACTGGGAATCAGTACATCGGAAGGCGAGTAGATCTCACGCGCGACCTCGGGCCACTTGCGCGAATTACCGAAGTTCGCGGCGTCACGATGCGGATCGCTGTAGCCGACAGTCAGGAAAAACGGCCGGCGACCGCCCTGCTCGCGAATCCACTGACCCGCCAGGTGAGCCATGGCTGCCACGTCGCGAATTCCGGGGAGCTCGGGGGCCAGCCACGCGTCATAGGGAAGCAACGCGTCCGGCTTTACGTGCTTCTTGCCGACGAGTGCCGTGCGATAGCCTGATTGTTGCAGCATCCAGGGCAGCGTCTTGATGTCGTCGAGCAGGGAAAAGTTGTGCACGTCATGCGCCAGCCCATACATGCCATTGGTGTGCGAGTAAAGGCCTGTGTACAACGTCGATCGGCTGGAACTGCAGGAAGAGACGGTGGCGTATCCTTGAGTGAAGAGCGTTCCCTGGGTAACCAGATCGTCCAATATGGGTGTCTTGACCCGTCCTCCACAACAACTCAAATCGTAGCCTTGATCATCCGCGATGATGAGCAAGATGTTGCGCTCAGGGCCGGAAGAATCCGCTCGCGTTTTGGCGGCGCCATTCACTACGGCGCCGCCGGCCAGTCCCAGACCGGTCGCTGCCACAAGCAAGTCGCGGCGCTTCAAGCTCGAACTCCTCGAGGCTGCATCGTCGCGGCAGCGCAGGCCCAGGGAATCGTGAAAAGGTCCTTCATGCAGTACTCCCAATGTGCCATGTATTGGCGATTACCAGACGCTGTTAAGCAACGTTCCAAACTTGCAACCCGAGCCCATCATACTGCGTTGAACATAATGTAGCTGCCGTCGAACTGGGTTGCATCTGCCGGGCGGGAGACGTTTCGTCGTGGATTGATGCATGACTTCGACGTAAAGTAGCGGTTGGCGGCTGAACAATTCCAATACGGGGAGTCCACAATGCACTTGTTACGAGTTTTTACGTGCGTATGCCTGGTCGCGGGCTTTGGTGCCACTGCAACCGCGGGGCCATTCGAGCGGGATCAGGTTCTGGTTCTCGGCGATAGCGTTGCGTTTGCCTACATCAACTCGGCGGGCCACGAATACATCAATCCGGAAAACTTCGTCGGCTTTGCCAATGACCTGCACAACAGACTGGGCATCGAAGCCGTGGATGCCGCGTGCCCGGGTGAAACCACCGGCAGTTTTCTGTCGGCGACGGCTCCGGACAACGGCTGCCGGGCGTACCGTGCCGCGTTTCCGCTTCACGTCGCGTACAACGCCACGCAGCTCGCATTCGCCAGGAATTACCTGAAGCACAATCGGAACGTGCGCGCGGTCACCATCACCCTTGGTGCCAACGACGGCTTTCTCCTCGAGGACAGCTGTGCGACGCAGTCCAATCCGGCGGCTTGCATCGAGGCGGGCGTGCCGGCTCTGCTGGCGTCGGTTGAAACCAACCTCGCCACCATCCTTGCCGATTTGCGCGGCACGGGCTATGGCGGTGCGATCATTCTCACCAATTACTACTCGGTCGACTATTCCGATGCCGCGGGGACTGCGCTGACTGCACTGTTGAACACGGCGATCTCAGCTCCGGCTGATGCCTACGGGGCGCAAGTCGCCGACCTGTTCTCGGCGTTTCAAAAGGTGTCCGCCAATCCGGCATTTGGAGGCAAGACCTGCAATGCTGGGCTGTTGAATGCGAGCGTGACGAACCAGCTGCTGTGCGATGTTCATCCAAGCCAGTCCGGGCATCGCCTTATCACAGAGACCCTGATCCGCACGTACGAGGCGATCCACTGATCTTCGACGCACCACTGAGCGAACGAAACCGAGACGGACGAGTCGCCGCCTGAAAGCCGCGGCTTCAGCCACTGTCGTCGTTCGTGAAAGCGGGCACAGCGTCGGGATTATTCGATGAACGGCGCGACCGTGAGGCGCCGCGCGCACAGGAATGCGTCGGCCACCAGCCGCAAAGGGGAAACGTCGACATCGCTCGCCCCTTGCCGCACGAGCGCGGCAAAATGTGCATACAAGTTCGGGTATTCCGCGCTTTGCGGCATGTCGAGCGGACGGCCGTCGATGCTCATGAGGCTTGCGCCCAAGGAGAGCGCCAAGCGACCGGCATCGGTATCGACATCGATGTCCCAGGTCTGGGTTCCGGTCTGCAGAAAATCCAAGTCGACATAGCTCATCGCGGCCGAGGGTCCGATGAGTTCCAGACGTGCGGCAATCGGAGTCTCGCAATTGCGGGGAAAGGACAGCTCCGCGCTCTTCACCACCCATGCGCCCGGAATGATTCGGGTGAGAATCGACAGCGCGTTGATCCCGGGGTCGAATACGCCGAGCCCACCGGCTTGCCAGATCCACGACTGGCGGGGGTGCCAGACACGCACGTCCTCCTTCCAGGTAATCGCGACGCGTGAAATTTTGCGGGCGGCGAGCCATGCGCGCGCCGGATCGACTGCCGGCGCGAAGCGCGAGTGCCAGGAAGCCAACAGCGTCACGCCTTGCCGTTCCGCCAATTCCTCGAGCGCCTGAACTTCGCCGAGCGTGACGCCGGGCGGTTTCTCCAGCAGCACGTGCCGCAGTTGCTGCAAGGCGAAACGCGCGAGCGGGTAGCGCACCTGCGGCGACGTGCACAGCGCGACCGCTTCGATCTCCGGCATTGTGCGCAGCATCGACTCGAAATCTTTGAAGCTGGGAGTCCCGTCGAGCCTGTCGTCGGGGCTCGCGACCGCCGTGAGCTCGAACGCATCGCTCGTCAGCAGGGACGGCACGTGCTGATCGCGCGCAATCTTGCCGAGTCCAACGATGGCGATTTTGATCTTGGGCGTTGTCATGGGCGATACTCCGGCCATGGGGTCGGTCACCACCAAACGGTATACAGCACGATCAAGATCGCGGCCACGGTCAACGCTCCGACGTTGAATCCGCCGCTGGTGGAGTAGTCGATCCCTTGAAGTTCGACGCGCAACGCCGGATCGCGGCGTTGCTGCAGCAGCGACAGAACCACCGCGATGAGCATGCAGGCGAGAAACACCACTCCGACGCGATCGATGAACGGCAGGGAGGGCCACGCCATTTTCAGGGCGAGCGACAACCCGGCGGAGGCGATCGCGGCCACGAGCGCGCCGGTCGTCGTACAGCGCGGCCAAAACATGCCAAGCAGGAAAATCACGCAAATGCCGGGGGTGAAGAAGCCGGTGAATTCCTGTATGTATTGAAACGCCTGGTCGAAGCTGCCGAGCAAGGGCCTGGCCATCAAGATGGCGATGACCAGGACGGCGGCCGCGGTCAGACGTCCGATGAGCACCAGCTGACGCTGCCCGGTTTGCGGCCGCAACGGCTTGTACACGTCCATGGTGAAAATCGTCGCGATGGAATTGATCTTCGAGCCCATCGAGGCAACGATGGCGGCGATCAGCGCGGCAAACACCAGTCCCAACAGGCCGCTCGGCAGCATGGCCATCAACCGCGGATAAGCCTCGTCGGGGCGGCCGAGATCGGGCGCGAGCGCCGCGGCGGCGATCCCCGGCAGCACGATGATCACCGGCATCAGTATTTTCAAAAATGCGGCGAGCACCATGCCCTTCTGCGCTTCACGGATGCTCTTGGCGGCGAGGGCGCGCTGAATGATGTACTGGTTGAACCCCCAATAAGAGACATTCATGACCCACAGCCCGCCGATCAGGACGGACAGCCCGGGCAGATCCTTGTAGTTCGGGTTGCTCGGCGGCAGGATCATGTGGAATTTCTCCGGGAAGCGCACCGTCAAATCGCGAAAGCCCGCAACCACGCCCGCGCCGCCGGAGAGTCTATCGAGGGCGATATAGCTGATGACAAGACCTCCGAGCACCAACAGCGACACCTGCACGATGTCGGTGAGCGCCACCGCCTTGAGTCCACCGTACAAGGCGTAGGCGCCGGCAAATACGCCGAGCGCGATCAGCGCGGATTCGACGCTGATGCCGGCCACGGTGTGTACGGCGGTCGCGCCGAGCCAGAGAATCGCCGTCAGATTGACGAAGACGTACACTCCCAACCAGAAAATCGCCATGACGGTGCGAACCGCCGGGCTGTAGCGTCTCTCCAGGAACTCCGGCATGGTGAAGATATCGTTCTTGAGGAAGATCGGCAGCAAAAACTTGCCGACGATGAGCAGGGTCAGAGCCGCCATCCATTCGTAGGAGGCAATCCCGAGGCCGATCACGTAGCCGGAACCCGACATGCCGATGATCTGCTCGGCCGAGATGTTGGCCGCGATCAGCGAGGTGCCGATCGCCCACCATGGCAGTGCGCGGCCGGCAAGGAAGTAATCCTGGGCGGTTTTCTGGCGGGCGCCTTTTTCGCGCGACACCCACTGTGCCAGTGCGAAGATCGATACGGCATACACGCCGATGATGCCGACATCGAGGACCGGTAGTTTCACAAAGGCATCCTGATTTGCTTTGCTAGAGGGTCTTGGCGCGTGCGTCTCTCAACGCTTGCACCAGCTGGCGGGCGCGGCGCGC
>Ga0181537_10005276_pt1 | contig 10478 bp, 9 predicted proteins | sample PEATcosm2014_Bin_39_FD_119765 | JGI IMG/M metagenome (GOLD analysis project Ga0181537, IMG submission 119765) | Peatland microbial communities from MTU Mesocosm Facility, Houghton, MI, USA - PEATcosm2014_Bin23_10_metaG | ecosystem: Environmental > Terrestrial > Soil > Wetlands > Peat | place... | reverse complement strand
TCCGCGGCCACTTTCAGGCGCATCTCTTTGCTGGCTTCGGTTTCGCGATAGAGAGTCTGCGCGACTGAAGCTGGGCCACGCACATCGCTGAGCTGCAGAACTTCGATCTCGAATTCGCCTCCTTCATTGGTAACTCGCAGCACATCTCCGATGCGGACTTCGCGCGCGGGCTTTGCGGGCTGGCCGTTAAATAAGATCCGACCCAGATCGCAGGCGCGACACGCCAGCGCGCGCGTCTTGAAGAATCGAGCAGCCCACAGCCACTTGTCGATGCGCACCGAGGTCATCTGTCATTCTCCCGCACCAGTCGCCTCCCGCACAAACGCGAAGGCATCAACGGCATCTTACAAGGACGCGAGGAGCCAACCATGAGCGAAAATTCCCGGCAAGGCCGGTCCCATATTGACGCCATTATCAAGCAAGAAGAAGACGCTCTTAACCGGCGATCTCACACGGAGCGCCTCGCCGATGCCATCGGCGCGTTTGCCGGCAGTCCACCGTTCATCGTGCTGCATTTGGCGATCCTCATCGGATGGCTGACGTTGAACAGTCACCTGATTCCCGGGGCCCGGCCGTTCGATCCGTTCCCATTCTCGTTGCTGGGTGTGCTGTTTGCAGTGGAAGCGGTCATCCTCTCGAGCTTCATCCTGATGCGCCAAAATCGCATGATGCGCCGCGGCGAGCGCCGCGATCACCTGAATCTGCAGGTCGATCTTTTGTCTGAAAAAGAAATCACAAAACTATTGCAAATGACCCGCGCGATTTGCGTCCACATGGGACTGCACACCATCGCCGCAGACAAGGAGATCCACGAGATGAGCAAGAATACCTCGATCGAATCGCTCACCCAGACGCTGGAAGAACGGCTGCCGGAAATTTAGCCGCAAGCCTGCCTTAGCGAGTAGAATTGCCCTGATATCGAAAGCGCCCGCTCATTCTTTCGAGTGAAAGTTGGCTGCCATGAAGTGCAAGTTCGCCTGTGTCCTGTCGATGTTCGTCGTGCTTACGCTCCTGCGCTCCGCATCCCCCGCCCAATCATCTTCTCAGTCCCCGCTTTCACTGTCAGGCTGTGAAGCCGCGCCCGAAGTGAGTAAGGCTATCCGTGAAGAGCTAGATCAAAAAGTGTTGGAAAAAATGACGTACAACGCTCGCGAAGTGCGTCGTCGCGAAGTCTTCCAAGAGCTGATCGCCAAGTATCCGCGGGAGTCTCAGCCCTACGACGAATTCACCGCGTACATGACGGGATTGGACTGGTCCGCAGACCGAACCTGGGTTACGGCGGAGCAAGAGCGGCTTCGCAAGCAAGCGGCGCAAAATCCGGATGACCCTCTGTCATTGGCTGTCGCAGGCTCCGCCCTGTATCGCACCGACACCGCCGAGAGTCTCCGGCTGCTGGAGGAGGCGCGGGCAAAAGCGCCTGAATTTCCCTGGCCAGCGGTACAACTCGCTTGGTTTTATTCGCGCGGGCTGCACAAGGACAAACAGAAGTCGCTCGAGAACCTCACCGCCTATTTCCACCTCTGCCCTGCCTCGATCAATGAGCGCGCGCAGTGGCTGTTGGCCAAGAACGATAACCTGCAGCACAGCCTCCTGCCCACCGTGGCAAAGGCATTGCGTGAAAGCCTCGCAAAAGAAACCGACCCGGATCGTTTGGAAAACTATGAGGCGCTGTGGGGATTGGAATTCCGTTCGCATCCGCCGCAAGAACATGATGCACTGCGCAAACAAGTCGCCACAGACCTTAAACGAATCGAGTCGATGAATTCGAAACCGGATGCCGAATGGGAGGCATTCTTAATTAGGGGCTATCAGCAGGCCGAGGCCTCCACCGCAACCGTCACTGCAATGGAAGACCATCTGCTCCGCGAGTTCCCTCACTCCAACGATGCTTACGATATCGTCGAGGATCGATGGAAAAAGGCGAACAAGAAGCCCGACGATCAGAAAGACGCGGCGGCCTGGACCAAGTATCGCGAGACCTACAAAGAAGCGGTAAAGACCTGGATCGTTCAGTTCCCGGATAGTCGCGATCTCGGCCGTACTGCGTGGTTTTACGCGATTTATGATGACGATTCCTTGTCGGAGAAAGACGGCATTGCCGCTCTCGATGAATACCTTCAATACGAGACGGCATACGAAGCGCCGCTTCATTGGACAAAACTAACGGCTGGAAACTTCCTGCTCGAACACAAATGGCAGCTTGACCGTGCAGTCGAACTTCTACAGCAGGCCAAGAGCATGTCCGACCATGAGCATGCGGTGGAAGCAAAGGATGACCTCTTTTCCGCGAGCGAACGCAAAGCTCGGGAAGAAGAGTTTCTCGCTGAAGACATGATGACGGAGGGTAGTTTGCTGAAGGCGGCACAGCTTGTTGGGCGTCCGGATGCCGCCGTTGCCATAAGATCGGCAGTGGCGGGGCCTGTGCCGGAACAGGAAAAGCTCCAATCTCGGTACTGGTGGAATCGCGCACGGCTGGCGGCTTTGGAGGGGCATAATCAAGATGCACTCGCCTATTATCAATTGTCGCTGCAAACGCGATCAATCAGCCCCGAATGGTCTCGCGGAAAGTTCCGCGATGATCTTACCGACGAGGCGCAAGCGCTCTGGAAAGAGCAAGGTGGCACCACCGAAGCTTGGGCGATTTGGAGCAAGCCTCTCTCGATCAAGGGTACGGAACTAGCTCAAGGCCGATGGGAAAAGCCGAAATCAACACTGCCTGCATTCGAACTTACCGATCTCTCGGGCAAGGTCTGGCGATCCCAGGACCTTCGGGGCAAATCCGTTTTCATTAATGTCTGGGCAACCTGGTGTGGCCCCTGCAACCAGGAATTGCCCAGCTTGCAAAAGTTATACGAGCAGCTCAAAACGCGATCCGACGTTCAAGTCCTTACGCTCAATTTCGATCAAGACTTGGGATCGGTGGCGCCCTTCATGCAAGACAAGGGATATACTTTTCCCGTGATACCCGCGCTTTCACTGGTGAACAGCGTGCTCGATGACGACGTGGCAATTCCGCAAAACTGGATTGTCGACACCAAAGGAACCTGGCTGTGGACGCAAATCGGTTATGGCGACGAAGGCGACTGGGCGCAGACGATGACGCAGAAACTGGAAGCCGCGAAGGCAAGCAACTGATCTGCCTTAGCCTTTGGCCTTTTTCTGCGCTTCGCGCTTTTCGCGGGCCCAGCCTTCTTTTGTAATCTGACGGGCGCGCCCGAGCGCGAGCGCGTCGGAGGGGACATCGTTCGTGATCGACGAACCGGCAGCCACATAAGCTCCACGTCCCAAGCGAATCGGCGCGACCAGAGTGGAGTCGCTGCCAACAAACACTCCATCTTCGATAATCGTTTTGTGTTTGTTCACGCCGTCGTAGTTGCAAGTGATCGTACCAGCGCCTATGTTCACGCCCGCGCCAATTTCGGCATCGCCAAGATAGGTAAGGTGGTTCGCTTTAGAACCTTTGCCCAAACGAATTTTCTTGGTCTCAACAAAATTTCCCACGTGCGCGCTTTCGCCAATTTCGCTACCGGGGCGCAGGTGTGAGTACGGCCCGAGCAACGCCCCTGGCGCCACCGTCGCCTCGTCGAGAATGCAGCCGTTGCGTACCAGAACTCCGTCCGCGATGCGCGAATTCTTAATCACGGTGTAGGAACGGATGTGGCAATCCGCACCGATGCTCGTCTTGCCCAGTAACTGAACGAATGGTTCAATGACCGTATCTTGTCCGACCACAACGTCGGCGTCGATCATACAGGTCTGGGGATAAAAAATCGTGACTCCCTCCGCCATGAGCTGACGGCACTTTGCCATCCTCATTTGCTGGTCGAGCTCAACCAGTTCAGCGCGAGTATTTCCGCCGAGAATTTCCTGCGGGTTCTCCACTTCAACCACTGCAACACCTTGTTTCGCTTTGCCGAACACTGAGGCCATATCCGTCAAATAATATTCGCCATGCACGTTCTTAGTGCTGAGGTGATCGATGTAATGAAATAGCTTCTTTGCGTCGAATGCGTAGAAGCCAGAGTTGATTTCTTTGAGCTTCTTCTGGGACGGCGAAGCAGCTTTTTCTTCGACGATCTCGCGGACCTCGGAAGTCTTGCCCTTGCGTAGCACGCGCCCATAACCGGTGGGATCGTCGAGGCGCGCGCTCAAAATAGTCATCGCTGCATTGCGCGATTTATGAAAGTCGCGCAGCTTTTCGATTGTGGTCGCGGTAATTTGTGGCGCGTCGCCGGAGAGCACAATAATCTGGTCGTATCCGACCAGTGCCTCGCGAGCGGCCATCATCGCATGTCCGGTGCCGCGCTGTTCCCGTTGCAGGACGAACTTAACGCCCGTGGAAGCCACCGCGTCGCGCACTTGCTCGGCCTCATGTCCGATGATGACGTAAATATCTTCAGGTGAAGCCACCTTCGACGCCGCTGCGATGACGTGTGCCAGCAGCGGCTCGCCCCCGACTTCATGCAAGACTTTCGCAAGTTTCGATTTAAGGCGCGTGCCTTTACCGGCAGCCATGATCGCAATGGCGGTGCGCGTCGGTAGCGTTCGTATTGTCGATTTAACCATTGGCATCAATATATCGTGGCACGGCGAAGTTCGTCGCGCACCGCAGCGTGAATCGCCGCTCCCGAGCGCGGCAATGCTTATGGGCTTGTGAACTCGGAGCTGGAATCCCATTCAGCCAGCGGTCTGAGGGGGATGGATAAACGAGATTAAAAAGGAATTGGTCGGGGCGATAGGATTTGAACCTACGACCCCCTGCGCCCAAGGCAGGTGCGCTACCAGGCTGCGCTACGCCCCGACATGAGTAGCAAGATTGATTCTAGAGTACATTTCAGCTTTGTGGTACTGCAAAGGGCAATTCGGGCTCACGCCATCGGCTTTCGTGCGACTGCCCGACGAGTCTCTCTTTGCCCGCGGGTACCGCGTTACCCACCATTTTGCTGTCATGGGAAAGCTCAGCATCCGGCAACTGGACAAAAAGAGACGAAAATGCGATTTCGCGTGCGAGCGGCGCGTCACGGTCGTCCGATGGAGCACGAAGCGAAGGAGATTTTGAGAATGTCCTTCACCGAAGGCCCTCGCCGAAAACTAAACCTCGCGGAATCTATTCGCCGGCGCTTTACCTCACTGGGTGGAGTTCAAATCGAGTTGGCTTGCCGCGATGAGACACGCGAAGCGCCGAACCTTCCGCGTCATAAACATCGAAGTGATTAACCCCAGGGTATGCCGTCCCCGATGCGGCTGCGTATAATAAATCCCAGTATGATAGAGTCACGCCGCTTTGCCTTGGTGGCCTATGTTCAGGGCGACTTGATTCAGTTTGTTGATGATTTGCGGCGTGAGTTGCATCCCGCGCTGCCGCCGCTGCCGGCGCATCTCACGATCCTTCCGCCGCGCTGTCTTCTGGGCAGCGAGCAAGCCGCCCGCGATATTCTCGAAGAAACGTGCAGCCAAGTGCAGCCCTTTGAGGTCACTCTGGGTGAGGTCGAAACGTTCATCCCCATTACCCCAACGTTGTTTATTCGCGTGAGCAATGCGGCCTATCGCATGCGCGAATTGCATGACGCCCTTTCGCGCGACGAACTGGCCGGTATCGAGCAGTGGCCCTACATGCCGCACATGACCATCGCCAAAATGGCCACCGAAGTCCAGGCGCAAACGGCGCTTACCAAAGCGCAGAAGCGCTGGGCGGAGTTTCCCGGGAGCCACACGGTGCGGGTCAAAGATCTGACCTTCGTTCGCGAAGATAGCCCCAACTGTTGGGCGGACATTTCCGCCGTTACCTTGGGCGGCAGCCTGGTCAAGGGCTAGCCGCATTTCTTCGGTTTCGATATTTCCAAATGGCTTTCCAGCCGCAGAGGTTCATGCCCTAACCCCGCCGGGTACACATCCCTCTCGTGCTTTGTCTTGAAGTCCGCTACGGCGTACACATTAAATTTGGGTTACTTGTGGACCGCGCACTCCGCTCCCCCGCGCGGCGATGTGACAGTTACTGAAGAGAGCGATGTATGCAGATCGGAGTCTATGGCGCGGGCTACCTCGGAACCATCGTTTCCGCCTGCCTCGCCGATTTCGGTACGCCAGTCACCTGCTGCCACATGGACAACTCGCGCATGGTCGGCCTGGCACAGGGCAACATTCCTTTCCACGAAAAAAATCTGACCGAAGTCATCAAGCGCAACGTGCGCGCGGGACGCCTCGCTTATTCCACCGACGTCGAATCTTTCGCCCGCAAGTCGCAAGTGATTTTTCTTGCCGAGGACACCCCCGCAGGTCTGACAGAAATTGTGCTCCGAATTGCACGAGCGGTTTCCAAGCCTGCAATTCTCGCCATCGTGACTCCGGCGCCGGTGGGAACCGCAGCAGCGATTGACCACAAATTGAAAGAAGCAGGACTGACGGCACTATTGGTATCGCAGCCCATCTTCTTCACTTCGGGATGCGCCGTGGAAGACTTCAACTGGCCCGATCGGATCATTCTCGGTTCGAACTCTAACGAAGCGATTCAATCGGTCAAACAGATATTCCATCCTCTGGTGATGCGTGGCGTCCCGGTGATTGTCACCAATCACGAGACGGCAGAACTGGTGCGAGAATCAGCCACTGCGTTTGTCGCGACCAAGATTTCTTTCATCAACGAACTCGCAAGCCTGTGCGAACGGGTCAATGCCGACGCAGTGAGCCTCTCGCTCGCGCTGGGACTCGACAAACGCATCGCACCACGCTGCCTCCAGCCGGGAGCGGGCATGGGCGGAATATTCGCCGAGTCCGACATGGATTCTCTCGCAATACTCGCCCAGCAAAACGGCGTTTCTCTAAAGGTGTTGACCGCCGCGCGCGAGGTCAATCAAGGGTTGGCCGAAAATGTCGTCGACCGCATTTCAGGATTGATCCACTCCGTGCAAAACAAGGACGTCGGAATCCTGGGATTGGCCTTTAAGCCGAACACAAATTCCGTCGCGGGGTCTTCGTCCGTGCGGTTGGCCCAGAACTTAGTCTCGAAAGGCGCTCGCGTGAGGGCCTACGACCCGGTCGCGATTCCCGACGCGCGCATCACCCTCAATGGCGATGTGCATTACTGCGAAACCGCCTACGCCGCCGCCGAAGGCGTGGACGCGCTGGTCGTGGGCACGGGCTGGCCAGAGTTTCGCGGACTCGACTTCGCTCGCATCAAGAATCTGCTCAAGCGTCCTCTCATCGTGGACACGAAAAATCTTCTCGACTGCGTCCGCCTGCGCTCTATGGGCTTCGAGTATGTGGGTGTGGGGCGCGGCTAGTTCTTTCTCTACTCAGACGATCCTTCCCGCAAAATTGCTATAATCGCCTGATGCGGCGGGAGTAGCTCAATCGGTAGAGCACCGGACTGTGGCTCCGGACGTTGCGGGTTCAAGCCCCGTCTCCCGCCCCAAAACGCTTCTTCCCTCAAATCAAAAACCGCTGCCAACTAGTCCTCTCCGGTCTCCTCTCGAGCGTTTGTCTTTTGCAATTCCGGGGCGTATATTTGTGTCTGGGACTGTTGTGTAGGACTTCGTTTTCTCGGAGCACACCAGTGGGCGCAAGCCCACATTTTATTTTGTGCCGCGTTCCGAAGTGGGTAACAGCTTTGTAAGTGATTGAAGCGAATGGCGTTTGATCCCGACAAGGTACGTGAGATTGCGGGCCGCGTGACGGCGACCCACGGCTTGGAAGTTGTCGAAGTTGAGTTGCGGGGCGGAGGCAAAGCGCGCATGTTGCGCATTGTCCTCGACAAGCCTTGGACGGGGCAGGCAGAAACGGGCGCTGAAGCCGAGTCGGCTGGAGTGACGCATGAAGATTGCGCCAAGGTCAGCCGCGAAGTAAGCACGATTCTCGATGTCGAGGATGTGATGGCGGGCGGTTCGTACTTGCTGGAAGTTTCGTCCCCGGGACTGGATCGCAAGTTGCTTCGTGCTTCAGATTATGAACGCTTCGTCGGCAGCCGAGTGAAGTTGAGTACGCGTAATCCGGTGAATGGTAACCGGCATTTTGAGGGACGTTTGGAAAAGTTTGAGAGCAGCCGTATTACGGTACTGATCGGCGAAGCAAAGAGGAAAAAGCGCTCAGAACGGGAAGAGGCGCCGCAGCCGTTGGAAATTGAATTGGCGAACGTGGAAAAAGCGAATCTGGTTCCGGAGATATAGGTTCGTGAGGATTTGCTTGAAATCCGGTGCAGGATTTCGGGACGCAGCACCCAGTGAGTATCTATGGCAAGCGAGCTCTACAATACGATTGAGGCTCTTAGTAAAGAGAAAGGCATCGACCCGAAAATTGTGGTCGCAGCCATCGAGGACGCCATTGTCGTCGCGACTCGAAAGTATTACAAGAGCCAGGAGAATCTGCGCGCCGAGCTCGAAAAGAGTTCAGGCAAGATTCGCGTTCATGTAATCAAGACAGTGGTGGAAACACCCGAGCAGGTGGAAGACCCGCTGTTGCAGATCACGCTGGAAGACGCCCGCAAGATCAATCCCGCATTGGAAGTCGGCGGCGAGTTGTTGATCTTGAAAGAGACCGAAGGAATTCTAGGACGCATTGCGGCGCAACTGGCCAAGCAAGTCATTTTCCAGAAAGTCCGCGAAGCCGAGCGCGATACCGTTTATAACGACTACATTGGCAAGGTTGGCGAAATTGTCAACGCTGCGGTGAAGCGGATCGAAGGGCCAGATGTAATTCTCGATCTGGGCAAGACCGAAGGCCGGATGCCCCGAAAAGAGCAATCGCGCCTTGAGTCGTTCGCGATCGGTGAGCGCACACGCGTTGTCATCGCGCGTTTGGAGAAAGCCGCGAAAGGCCCGGCAGTCGTGGTCTCGCGCGCAGTTCCGGAATTGGTGCAGCATTTGTTCCAGACCGAAGTACCGGAGATTTACGACGGCACGGTCGTGATTCGCGCCATCGCCCGCGAAGCTGGTGAGCGCACCAAGATTGCCGTCATGTCCAAAGACAAAGACGTGGACGCAGTCGGCGCTTGCGTGGGCATGAAGGGTATGAGAGTGCAATCGATCATTCGCGAGTTGCGCGGCGAGAAGATCGACATCATCGAGTGGCACGAAGACTCAGTTACATTCGCAGAAAAGGCGTTGCAACCCGCAAAGGTCAGCAAGGTGACGATTGTCGACGCTGCGGACAAGCACTTAGAAGTCGTTGTCGACGACAGCCAACTCTCGCTCGCCATCGGCAAGAAGGGCCAGAACGTTAGGCTCGCAGCCAAGTTGCTGGGCTGGAAGATCGATATCAAGAGCGAGGAAGAAAAGCGCCAGGAAGTCGAGCAGCAAATGGCGGCACTGTTGCCGCCGACGGCGACTCCTCTCGCGAGCGTGGTCGAACTTGGAGAAGAACTCGTCGAGAAACTCGGCGCCGCTGGCATCACGACGGTTGAAGCGTTAGCCGATATGACGCCGGAGCAACTCGAGGCTATCGAAGGCATCGATCCCGAGACGATCGAAAAGATCAGCCTCGCGGTCAGCGATTATTTCGCAGCGCTGGACGCAGCGGCGGCAGCGGCAGAAGCAGCGGCCATCGAAACGCAGAATGCAGCTGAAGCGGCGGCCGCAGAAGCCTCCGCAGAGACCAACCATGTCGCCGACGCGCAGGCTGGGGAAGCGGAAAACGGGGAAGCGGTTTCAGATTCTGAAGTAGTAGCAGAGCCAATTGCAGAACAAATTGCGGAAGAGCCTCAACATTCTTCCGAGAACCAGCGATAATTGGATATGACGCGTTTGCCAAAGCAAAAACGCGACAAAGCCACTGCCGTGAGGTTGACATGAGGACTTAGCGGAACCGGGTGGCACAAAGGGGCGGATGAGTAAGATTCGAATCAACGATCTAGCGCGAGAGCTGGAAGTCAAGAGCAAAGCTATTCTGGACGTGTTGGCAGAGGCGGGCGTAACCGAGAAGAAGACGCACTCCAGCTCGCTCGAAGACTTCGAGGCCGACAAAGTGCGCAGTGCGCTGCGCGGTTCCGGCGTGAAGAGTTCCGCCAAGACGTCGCGCCCCAGCCAGCCTGAGAACGACGGCGGCTTCAAGACAAAGATTGACCTCTCAAACATCTCCAAGCCTGGCGATGTGCTTAAGGCCATCATCGGTAAGCAAGCTCCGGCTCCAACTGCTGAAACTCCCGCACCTGTCGCTCGACCAAATCTCGTTCCGCCGAAGGAAACGCAGTCCACGCCTCCACCCGCCCCGTCGGTCCCACCGCCACCGCCCAAGCTGGTCACTCCAAGTTCCGCGGCTCGTCCTACTTTCACAGTACCGCCGCCTAAACCGGTCGCACCTGCTGCACCAACGCAAGCTTCACCAAGCGCTCCGGCACCGGTATTGTCGGCTCCCAAGCCACCGGCTCCGATTTCAGCCACTCCCGGAATCGTGGGTGCGCCACCTCGACCAACCACTCCGCCGCCAGCTCCGCCGCGCATGATTGTTCCGCAGACCGGGCCGCGTCCGGTCTACAAGGCTCCCATTCG
>Ga0181537_10005272_pt1 | contig 10483 bp, 8 predicted proteins | sample PEATcosm2014_Bin_39_FD_119765 | JGI IMG/M metagenome (GOLD analysis project Ga0181537, IMG submission 119765) | Peatland microbial communities from MTU Mesocosm Facility, Houghton, MI, USA - PEATcosm2014_Bin23_10_metaG | ecosystem: Environmental > Terrestrial > Soil > Wetlands > Peat | place... | reverse complement strand
TAGGCTCGATGATGCTTGCCGGTGCGTAAGATTCCCATATCGCGTCGGCTGGAAATGATTACCGGGCGGCGCGACAACTTCGCCACCACTCCACCCCAAAGATCCGCGGACGCGAAAAAAGTATGAACGATTTCGACCTTCTCGCCCCGAATGAATCGTGATAGTTGCAAGCCCATGCGCACTGCATTCCAGTCGTAGGTTCGGCGCAAGGGGATCACCTTGACCGGGCACGGAAATTCTTTGAGCAGCGCGAAACTGGGATCGAGTTTGAAGGCCATGACTGTGGAGCGAAAACGCTCGCGGGGCAGCCACCGCACTGTGTTTAAAAGGGCTGTCTCGGCGCCGCCGGTGCCACAAAGCTGATCGATCAGAAATAAGACGTGTACCGCCGGCGCAGACGCAGAACTCAGGTCGAGTTGCGGGACGTGCACGATCTCTGCTGCCGATGTCGACATGGCTACGGGTTCAGCTCGAAAAGATAGTGATACGTGGGCGACACGCCATAGCGCTGCACGTTGGCATCAAGGAATTTCGGACGCTTTTCCACGAGCCGATACCCACGCCGCACGATCTCGGGCATGAAATCTCTCATGTGCGCCGGGTCGTTGCTGCGCTGCTCGCGGGTGAGCAAAGAGTGACCGCCGTTCCTGTAGATATCGGGCACGATCATCAGGTAATTCACTGCGTGCTCGCGGAGCAGATCGAGCCACCACTGGACCGCGGCCAAGGTGCACTCCGAGAAGGAATGAATGTTGGTGGCAAGCTTAATGGGATTGTTCGCGAGCACTTGCTTGATCTCGTCGAGCGGCACAACTGTCGCGCGATCCGCACCGCGGAAGCGTAAGTAATATTCCGAGAGAAACGTGGACTCTGGGATGGCGTCGACGCAGAAGTAGCGCGAGAGGTTTGGAAGAGCGGTGTCGCTGCGATGCGCCAGCCGGCCGTAACCCGCGCCGATGTCCAGGAAATTGACATCTTTCCACTTCGAGATCCCGAGCAGGTCATCGAGGAAATAAAGTTCGGCAAGCGAATCAAGCATGTCGCGGCTGACATGGCGATCGTCGAAATCGAAGACGTATGCGCCGAAGAGTCCGTCCTCTTTGAGCTTCGGCATCCATCCATTACGATCGATGCTCTTCATGTAGAGAGCGGTCGTCATGTGCTTGCCTTCGGTGTTCTTATCGCGGAATTGCCAGACGTAGGCGTTGTCGCCGCGGAACCAAGGCAGCTGCACAGAATCGACATGTTCCTGGGTCCAACAGGAGGAAGCGAGCGCTTTCGGAGCATTGTCGCGATAACGGCGTTTCAGATCCTGGAGGCGCGGATTCGTCGGCACAAGATATTCCGCAGCTCCTGCCGGAAGTTCGGAGCTCCGGTACGAAGGCTTGTAGAACACCTCCGTGTCCTTCTGCATGCGTTCCAAGGCCGACTTGCGTACGATGCAGACATCCATGGGATGGAGGAAGGTGTTCACGCTTTGCACTATGCGGTGTCTCATGGTCATAGGAACCGAAATAGATTTCGGAAGAATGCGATTTATATCAACGCGCGGGCTGAAGAGGTGAGACGAACTCGACGTGAATCTCGGGCGCGGCTATCGGTGCAGTTGCCGGTGCCGCTACCAATGCGCGCCCGCGGCAAACCAGCGCAAGGGTGATCCAAAGGTAGCTATCAACCTGGAGATAACTCCAGCGGTCGCCGAAGAAATTCACCACTAGCGCCCCCACAACGCTGAGCGCGAAGCCCAGCCCCAGCGACGAGAGCAGAGGATCGGAGCCGTCGCGGAACAGTTTGTAACCTTGGAGGAAGATTTTCCACATCAGCACGAGGAAGACGATCAGGCCGATGATTCCCTGTTCGACCAGAATCTTCAAATAGAAGTTATGCGTATCTTTAAAGCCGTAGGGATGCAAGAAAGCGTAGCTGTCAAAACCTAGACCGAACAGAGGATGCGACTTGGTAAGGTCGATTGCGTTCTCCCAGATCATCACGCGCTCCATCGTGGAGTGATCCAGGGTCGCTTCGGTGGTAGTGTCTCCTTCGCTGTACGTGCCCGCGATGCGGTCGGTCACGGACGCGGGCAGCAGCATACTTCCGCCGGCCAGCACCGCCATCAGAACAACTACATACGCGTTCTTGCGAATCAGTCCTAGCGCAATCACCCCGAGAACCAAGCCGATGTACGCGCCGCGAGAGAACGTGAACAGAAGTCCATATCCGCAAAAAAAGATCGTTGGCGGGATCAGTAGCTTGAGCATCAACGGCAGCTTCAGACTGAAAAAGCCGATGAGGAAGAGGATGAACATCACCTCGAAGGCGGCCAACCCGTTCGCATTCGCAAAACCCATCACGCCGGCGTAACGGAGTTCCCAGGAGTAGTGGGAAAGATCGCGGAACGACATGACTTGGAAGAAGTCCCAACTCAGCATCAATGCGGTCACGCACATCACGGCGACAGCGGTTTCGATCTGATTGCGCGTCTTAATCGCGGCATAACAGACGAACGACATCAATCCGAATTCGGCCCACGTCCGCCAAACGGAGACCCGCGGATCGGCAGCCGATGTCGGCAGTGCAAAGCCAAGAGCGAAAGTTCCATACCACAACGACAGGTAGGAATAGACCGCAAATAGCAACACTATGCCGCGCACTGGAATCTTTACGAACTCTCCGGCACGACCGTTCAGCCATACCCCCATGACAATCCCGAACAGGACGAGGTCGATGATGTTCGCGCCCATCGGATAGTCGAAGATTTCGTACCGAAGGGTCTGGAGCGGCAGCACGAACGTCAGGAAATACACGCCGACCTCGGGCTTCCACATCGACAGCGCGAACGCCAGCAATGCGGCCGGGTAAAGGATCGGAATGAGGAACTGAAGAGTCATGAAACTAAACTGTTCTGCCTGCAACACGCGCTTCGGACGAAACGAAGCCTCTGCGTTTTTTGCGACCTACCGCTACGTCTCGCGTAATGTGTCGCAGCTCTTCCGCCCGCGTCTCCCAGTTGAAATCGGAGCGTGCACGGTCAAGACCCGCTTTGCCCATGGTTTCAGCCAGTCGCGGTTGCGAGAGTAAGGCGTGAATCGCTGCCGTGAGGTCTTCTACGTCATCGGGATCGACTAGCGTTCCGGTGATACCGTCTCGGACCGCTTCCGATGCGCCGCCGGAGCGCCCGCCAATCACCGGTTTGCCCGTCGCACTGGCCTCCAGGAAGGCCATGCCGAAGCCTTCCATGTCGCCGTTTTCCGCGCGATTCGGCATTACCATCACGTCCGCGAGTCGATAGTGATCGGCAAGTTCGTGCTGCGGAACCAGTCCGGCGAAGACGACATTTTGTGCAATTCCGAGTTCAGCAGCGAGTTGGCGCAGTCGCGGCTCTTCCGGCCCTTTGCCGACGATCAAATACTTGAGTCGGGGAAAATCCTTGCGTAGCCGCACGACCGACTGCATTACCGTATCGTGCCCTTTGCGGGGAACGAGACGCGCCACCGTCAACAGCACCGAACACCTATCGAGTCCGTAGCGCGCGATTAGTTCCGCGCTGCGAGGTGCAGGCCGAAATACGTTGAAGTCCACGCCGGGAGTGATCTTCCGAATACGTTCGTCCGGTACTCCAATTTTTCGGAGCAAACGCCGCGACGAATCGGAATTGGCGATCACCATGTCAGCCGACATGTAGATGTGAGTGCGCAGTCCAGGTTGAAACCGAAAGCGCGCAGTAAGCGTGATGTCCTCCCCATGGCAGTAGGCGATATACGGAATTCCCAGGCTCCGCTTCAGGAACAGCGCGTTCACTCCACAGGGAAAGAGGTCTCCAGAGTGCACTACGTCCACCGCGCGTCGTGAGACCAGCACGCAAGCATGCAGCATCGGCAAGATTGCCTTCGGCATGTCCTTGTACTTCAGGCTGGGCATCGGGACGAATTTTCGAACGATGCGGAAGTGCTCATTCGATTCTTTCCGATCAAACTCCTCCCAGCCGGGTGTCTTCTTGGTGAGGACGGTGACCCGATCGGGCTCCCAGTTGCGCATTAGGTGGTAGTAGTAAACTCTCGAGCCGCCTGCATGCGGCAGGAACCGCTCAGCCAAAAGCAGCGAGTGGCTTACGAAACTGCAGTTTGTGGGGATCGAATCCATGCTCTCGGATTAGTGCGTTGGCGCTGGAACTTTTGTCGCTTCCAGTACCAAGGTATGAATGCGATTGAACATTTCCTGTCCCACCAACCGTCCGTGGAACTCCAGGTCTCGCAGCTCTGGATCGTTGCTTTCGCCCGTCTGGAATCGCGTGATCTGCCCGAAGCCGCATTCACGCAGCAGTTGCGAAAGCGTTTGCTCGTTGTAGAGGTGCTTATGCCCCCACGACCGAAACATCGTATTGGTCACCGTCAGCGGATGCACCGGGAGCCCGGGACTATAGGTGTTCACGTGCCAGTCGATGAACGCTTGCTCTTCATCTCGCAACTGCGGGCGGAACAATCGCATCAGGAAATCGAAATCCGGAGTGGATAGTCGGACTCTGCCGCCGTCGGCCAGCACGCGATGAATCTCTGAAAGCATTCGGCGGCCCTCGGCGAAAGTCAGGTGCTCGATCATGTGCTCGCTCAGCACGTAATTGAATTGGCCGCTTGGCAACGGAAATGTTCTCGTCACATCGAACGCGAGAACGCGCCGTCGGGGGCGCAGGTCGGTGTTGAGCCAACCCTGTAGGGCGTTGTCCCCTGCGCCGAGCTGCAACTTCGTCCAATGCTGGCGGCGTATCTCGCGGTGCCCCGACGCAAAGGAAATCTGCTCGCGGAACTTGCGGACGCCAAAGTAACTGCCTCGCAGCAGTCCCCACGCGGATCCGACCGGCGGAAACTTCTTGGCCGCGCGCCACCCCGCCCGCAGAAAGCTTTCCGATTTCGGCAGTGTCGCAGGTTGCATCGCTGGAGCGTTAGAAGACATTGGCGTCAACCCTGAGGTAATGCTGTCATCGCTGGCGCGCTTAAGCGCTCCGGTGAAGGAATGCTTTTGCGGCAAGCTGGCAGAGCAGTCTTGTCATTCTCGTGGATGAAAACGAAGTTGCAGATGTATTCCGGTCCGGCGCTGACTTTGCGCTGATGCACACTCGCGTCGAACTTGATTACCGGCTCCAGCTTTCCTTCCACTAGGAAATAGCCGGTGTATCCCAACGGCTTCAGGAATTCGACGACGCTCGAAACCGCATGGGGCCGATGGCGAACTTCGGCTTCGATCAACAATCTCGGACGGCTTTGCTGAATCGTCTGGACCGCGCCCTTGAGAAACGAGAGTTCGTGCCCCTCGGTATCAACTTTCATGAATCCAACGTCCGCCAGATCAAAACTATCGAGGGTTCGAGCTTCGATCTTCTCTACGATTACATCCGGTGAGAGTTGAACCGCGGTTTCGATCGTTGCGGAGCCAGTGAGTAGTCGACCGTTTTCCTTTGGGATTCGCAATTCTGCGACAAACGCGCGATCGGAAAGAGCGTATGGGTAGATCGTGGTGTTCACCGCTTGCAAGCGCAGCTCCGAAAGCATGCGAGGGTTCGGTTCGAACGCGAGGCAGTGGCGAGAGGTGCGTCCCATGAAGTATGTGTACATGCCACGGTTCGCTCCGACATCGATACTCAACCTCTGGCGGTCGCAGAGCGCCGCAACAAAGTGAAGTTCTCGCTCACCCCAACGCCACCACTTATATCCGCGATATCGGCGGGCGATTGTCGGTGGCGCCTGCAGAAGAGCACGATCGATGAATGCGCGGATCATTCGGCGACCTGTCGCCATTGCTTGAACTGGGTGATCAAACTCGGCGGTACAAAGCTCGCCATCCAGTCGCAGAGCGCAGCAGAGTTTCTCCAATCGGACTTTAGGCTCGCCACCAGATTGCTTCTGCATTCCTCGGCAAGACGCTGTTCACGGCAGTACCGTGCCCGACTCAGATGCGCCATCGACAGTTTCCATCGAAGCCGCCGTCGACGGCTGGCGGAAAGGTGCGGCAGCGTAAGCGCCTTTTCCTGGAACTTAATCAAGTACTGGGTGCTCAGATTCTGATTCGAGGTGAGACCACCCACGCGTTGCCGACGATGCACCAGCGGCTCATACACAAGCACCACTCGCCACTCGTAGCAAAGGCGAAGGAACAAATCGCAATCTTCCAGAGAGTGCAACGACTCGTCAAAGAGACCGACACTCTCGAGACAACGGCGACGGATCAGCGCGGAGGATGGGAAAATGAACTGGCTCTCCATCAGCCGGTCGAAGATATATCCACTGCGTGCAAATGGCCGCGACTTCAGGAACGACGGATTTGTCGAACCGTCCTCACAGTGCACACACATATCCGAGTAAGTGAGCGCTGCATCTGCATCCTGTTCGAGCTCATGTACCTGCGCCTCAAGCTTCTTTGGTTCCCACCAGTCGTCCGCATCCAGGAACGCCACGTACTCGCCGACTGAAGCTCGGATTCCGCGATTGCGGGCCGAGGCAGGGCCGAAATTCGCAGTCTTTAGATACCGGACAGAGTGCGCATATCTGCGAACCACCGATTCCGTCTCATCCGTCGACCCGTCGTCTACGGTTACGATCTCGAAGTCCCGGTAGCTTTGCGCGAGCACGCTTTCCAGCGCAGTCGGAAGATACTTCGCGCAGTTGTACGCCGGAATGACGACTGAAACCTTGGTCATGCGCGGCTCCATGCGCGACTAAAGCGCGCGCGAAGGCGGGGCGTTACATCCTTCCAGAACATGAGCGACGCCGTGAGAATCAGCAGCGGCAATATCGCCGCCGTCTGCAGGAAGAATCCAGGCAGGCTGTTAACCGCCCAAAGGCGTTCCTGGTACCAGCAGGCGATGCCAAAAGGCACTGCGGCCAATGCCGTGACACCCCAGGCCTTCCATAGATATTGTGGCAACGAAATCTGGAGGAGCTTGCTCATGTATCGCGGCCAGAAAAACAAATTGCAGATTACACCGGCGATGCAGGTGCCCCATGCCACGCCGTACAGGCCAACCCTGCGGACGAGCAATATACTGAGCAGCAAATTAACTCCCGCTTCGATCAGTGCCCACATCGCCAGCGGCTTGTGCTTTCCCATTCCGTACACGATTCCGCAGCTGGTTAGGTTCGCGGTGGTGAGGAGCTGATTAAGGAGAAGAATCTGGAGCACAGTTCCGGAGACCTGAGCGTATTCGGCGCCCATCCACAATCCGATAAACGTTCTCCCTCGCACAAACAGGACAATTGCCATCGGCAGCGAAAGCAACAAGCTGGCTTGCGTGCCACGGATAAGCAACCGGCCAAGTTGCGCGATCCGCCCTTCTGCCTCAAAGCCGCTCGCAATCGGAACGAACGTGTTGGACATGGCTGCAATTGCTTCCCGCGAGTAGAGGATCAGATTGCCCGCAATCGCATAAAACGTAACCGCAATCGGATTCAGGAATAGGCCGACGATACCGTTATCCATATACGTAACCACGGCGCCAGCCATCGTGATCAGGAATGCGTATGCGCCGTAGTTCCAAATCTTCCCGATCGTCTCGCGCTCAGGACGACGCATAAAATGTCTCAGCTCCGGAAACGCCTTGGCGCACAGCCAGGTTAAAGCCGCCCCGGTGGCGATCGCCGCAACGAGTTCCCACGCTGCGAGGGCAGCGAGTCCGTGGCCGTGTTGGAGCAGAACAACAAATCCTGCGGCTCGAAAAAACGCACGGAAGATATTCACGAAGCTCAATAAGTCATAGCGGTGTAGCGCTGCGAGCACCGCGCCCGGAACCCCCGAACAAAGCGTAATCGCCAGGCTCAATGCGGTCAGCAGAATCGCGCAACGCGAGGCGTACCAGAGCCTGGGAGGAACTGAAAAGATGTGCGGAAATGCGACAGCCACGATCGCCGCTAGCAAGCCGACTACGAGACTAATCGCAATGCGGATCCAGACCGCCGACGATACGACCCGCTTCGATTCTTCGTGAGTCCCGAGCGTGTGGTATTTGGAAACGAAACTCGTGATCGCATTCCGGAGGCCGAGATCGAGCAGGTAGAAGTACGACACGCTCGAAACCACGAGAATCCAGATGCCATAAACCACGTTCCCCAAGTGGTGGACCGTGAACGGCGAGAGGAAGAACGGAACGAGCATGCCGATAAGCATGGCGATCCAGTTCACCGTCACGTTCCGCGCGAATTGAAGGCGAGTGGGCATCGGGGAGTATTTGAGCTCAAACCTCGCCTAGAAGTGCGGCTGGACTCTCCAGAGAAATAGCGCTATTCCGATACAGCACAGAAGCGACCCCGTAATTGCAACCGACGCAAGTGCATGCTGACGTCTTGTGTAGACCGGGGTCGCAATCACCGGGATTCGACCCAGGACGATCACTGTCGGCGGCAGAATGGATCGCAATTCCCGTTCCGTGCAGATGCGTCCCTTCGAAATTTCGAGCATCACGACTGAGCCCACAGAGAAGAGGAAACAGAACGGAAGCATCAACGCCAACATCACTCGGCGATGCGGCCGGATCGGCTGCTCTGGAATGCGAGCCGGTTCGAGAACGGAGAAGCGTTCAGCTTCCCTGCTCTTTTGCAAATCGGTCGCAATCCCCGCGGAGAAATCCTTCTCGAGCAAGTTCTGGTAGTGGACTTTGGCGTTCTGATAGTCGCGATCCAACTCCGCTAGCTGCTGCTCCCGCACCGGAAGTTCATCCGATTTGGCTTGGTATTCATTCATTTGCGCGGTAAGACTTTTCTGTTCTTCTTGCAACCGTCCGAGTTCGCGCGTTATGACAGTCAGTCGCGCGGTGGTTGCGGTCTTCGCCGCGACTTCTTCCCCGGGAGGCAGCTGCGACAATTGTGCGCGCACGCTGACGAGCTTGTCTTTTACCTGTGCGACGTCCGGATATTCATCCGAATAGCGACTGCGTAAGTCTGTGAGCTGGGCTTCGAGTTTATGGAGTTGCTCTTCGAGTTGAGTTCGGTCAAGCGGAGATCCCGGACGTCCGGGCTGTGCCGGACTCTGCGTCAGCATCAGCTTCTCCGCATCCAGCCGGTTCTGCGCATCGATGTTCGCCTGCAAAGCCGTCTGGAGTCGGTTAAGTTTTGCAGGCACCTGGTCCGGCAGTGAATCGAGGTGCTGCAACTTGTACTCCTTCAGCCTGGCTTCCTGCTGGGCGAGTGCCGTCTTCGCCCCCCCGAACTCGGTGGAAACGAAATCGGCGGCGCTGGTCGCCTGGTGCTCGCGAGCCGCTAAATCCCAGTCTATGAAGCTGTCGGCCAGGCGCGTCGCCACCAAAGCGACGACCTTCTGGTCTTTACCCTTGTACGTAATCGTAAACGCGCTCGGATTGCGATCGCCGCCCGGCCGGATCTGGATCGTAATGTTCTTGCGCATGTAGTCCACGACGTCTTCGCGCGGCATGCAGGAACGCAACTCCGGATAGAGCTGCAGATCATCGATAATCTTTTCCAGTCGCGTGAGGCTCAAGACCTGTTGGCTCAAAGTGTCCAGCCGCAACTGGTCCATGGTGACGGTATCGGATACATAGCGGTCGGGAATCTTTTGTGGATCCACCAGTATCGTGATGCTCGACGAATACCAGTCCGGCAGAAGGCTGATCACGACGATCGCGCTCGCACCCAAGAGCACGCCGGCAAGCAGGATCACCCATCGGCGATGGCGAACGATCTGCCAAAGTTCTTTCAGCTGTGCGACTGTTTCGGGTTGTTTTGCCAAGGGATACTCCAGACTTCGAATTCCGAGAACGAGGGTTCGGCCCAACCTGATCGGCCGCTAAGTGCTTCGGAACGGTGCTTAGAATCTAAGGTGCGAAGGATGCCAGGAAAGCGTGATAACGGCGAAACCGCGATTCAACGCCGTCGCCGACCCTCCCTCCAAGGTCGGCGTGAGGCTGCGTTCGTAATAGTGATACGAGCCAATCAAATCCAAGTTGGGATTAACCTGCCAGCGGACTTGCGGCGAGAATGTAAATCCTGAAAACGAAGACGTGGAATTCAACGGTCCGCCGGTATGGAAATACCCACCGCTGAGACCGGCATACACATTCTTCTCGAGCCTTGTGTCCACCCGTGCGAGAAAAGTATCGAACCATCGATTGCCATCCAAATACACCGCGTCCAAGTCGCGACCGACGCTGATCGATCCCGTGGTCTTCTCTGAGAACCGGGTTACAACGCTGCCTTCGAAGTAAAGACCGAGGCGCTGTCCGCAGGAGCGGCTACCATATTCCGGGCCAGCTTCGCCGCTGATCATGGTCGCCCGACCAAACTGATGGGCCGCGCCCGCGCCGATGCCATAAGTCACGCAATGGAAATCGTCGCCCTCGTATTGATGCACCTGGCCGTAGCTCGTGACCGTGGTAGTGGGGTTCACTAGCTGACTGCCCTGCAAGCGAGCGGACGCAACGTTGTAGTCATCGAGGATCGAGTAGGAATCCCCAACTGTGAGCCCGATGGTTTCCGTTCTTGTCCGT
>Ga0181537_10005271_pt1 | contig 10483 bp, 7 predicted proteins | sample PEATcosm2014_Bin_39_FD_119765 | JGI IMG/M metagenome (GOLD analysis project Ga0181537, IMG submission 119765) | Peatland microbial communities from MTU Mesocosm Facility, Houghton, MI, USA - PEATcosm2014_Bin23_10_metaG | ecosystem: Environmental > Terrestrial > Soil > Wetlands > Peat | place... | reverse complement strand
CGTCACCGAGTCGCCGAAGATCCCGAGCGCTCGGGCGCCCCTTATCTCGGCGATGGTGCCGGGCTCCATTGCGAAGCCCGCGAAGAACGGGGGCTCCTGGATGTAGGTCGACTTCGAGTCGAAGGCGTAGGTGTCGCCCGCCGACGAGGGGATCTCGTTCCACTTCGGGTTCTGGGAGGCGAAGTCGGAGTAGAGCTTGCGGTACACTTCGGGCTTGAGCGCGGACTGCATCAGGTTCCTGACCTCGGCCAGGGTCGGCCAGATGTCCTTAAGGAAGACGTCCCTCCCGTCCTTGCCCCTGCCCAGCGGGTCGCGGGTCAGGTCGATGTCGATGCGCCCGGCAAGCGCGAACGCGACGACGAGCGGCGGCGACATGAGGAAATTGGCCTTGATGCTCTGGTGGACGCGCGCCTCGAAGTTGCGGTTGCCGGAGAGGACCGAGGCGGCCACGAGGTCGTTCTTCGCTATCGCCTCCTCGATCGGGGCCGAGAGCGGGCCCGAATTTCCGATGCAGGTCGTGCAGCCGTAGCCGACGGTCTGGAAGCCCAGGGTGTCCAGGTAGGGCTGGAGGTTCGTCCGCGTCAGGTAGTCCGTCACGACCCGCGAGCCCGGGGCCAGGGACGACTTGACGGCGGGCCCGACCGAGAGGCCCCGCTCCACCGCCTTCTTGGCCAGGAGGCCGGCGGCCAGCATGACCGAGGGGTTCGAGGTGTTGGTGCAGCTGGTGATGGCCGCGATGAGGACGCTGCCGTGCCCGATCCTCGCCGAGCCGTGGCCGTTCATGGAAATGTCGGCGCCGCCCGACGCGTAGTCCGCGGACTTCCGGCCGAACCCGTTCTCGGCCACCGGCCGCGAGAACGAGCCGACAAACTCCTGCTTGAGCATCGGAAGCTCGATCCTGTCCTGGGGGCGCTTCGGCCCGGCGACGCTCGGCACGACCGAGCCCAGGTCGAGCTCGATGTCCTGCGAGTAGTCGATCTGGCCCTTCTGCGGCATGCCCCAGAGGCCCTGCGCCCTGTAGTAGGCCTCGTAGACGGCCACGTGCTCGGGGCTGCGGCCGGTCGCCAAGAGGTAGCTCGTGCACTCGGAGTCGATCGGAAAGAGCCCCATCGTGGCCCCGTACTCGGGCGCCATGTTGCCGATCGTCGCTCTGTCGACGACCGGGAGCGCCGCCGCCCCGGGCCCGTAGAATTCGACGAACTTGCCCACCACCTTGGCCTTTCGCAGGAGCTGCGTGACCGTGAGCGCAAGGTCGGTGGCGGTGACCCCCTCCCTGAGGGAGCCCGTCAGGTGCACGCCCACGACGTCGGGAGTCAGGAAATACACGGGCTGGCCCAGCATGCCCGCCTCGGCCTCGATGCCCCCGACCCCCCACCCCACGATCCCGAGCCCGTTGATCATCGTCGTGTGCGAGTCGGTCCCGACGAGGGTGTCCGGGTACCAGACGCCCGCCCCGTCCCTCAGGAGCCCCTTGGCCAGGAACTCGAGGTTGACCTGGTGGACGATCCCGATCCCGGGGGGCACGACCTTGAACGTCTCGAACGCCTGCATGCCCCACTTCAGGAACTGGTAGCGCTCGCGGTTGCGCGTGAACTCCATCTCGAGGTTCTTCGCGAGCGCCTCCGCGCTCCCAGAGAAGTCCACCTGGACCGAATGGTCGACGACCAGGTCCACCGGCACAAGGGGCTCGATCATCTTCGGGCTCCGCCCCACGCGGGCAACGGCCGAGCGCATGGCCGCGAGGTCGACGAGGAGCGGCACCCCCGTGAAGTCCTGGAGCACGATACGGGCGACCACAAAGGGGATCTCCTCCGTCCGTGCCGCCTTGGCCTTCCACGAGGCGAGCGCCCGGACCGCGTGCTCGCTCACCCGCTTGCCGTCGCAGTTGCGCAGGAGCGACTCGAGGACGAGCCGGATCGAAACAGGGAGGCGCGAGACGCCGAAGCCCGCCTTCTCAAGCGCGGGGAGCGAGTGGAATTTCTGCGCCGCGCCGTTGGCGTCGAAGCTGCCAAGCGTGCCAAACGGGTCGTGCTCGTCGCTCATGGTCCGGGTCTGCGGGTCATTTTGCGAGCGCCGCAGCGATCGCCGTGAAGTCGGGGAGGTCCTTCGGGGTGGCCGTCTGCTCCGAATATGCGACGATCCCGTCCGTCCCCACGACGAATGCGGCGCGCGCGCTCGTGTCGCCGATCCCGGCGAGCCCGGGGAAGATGACCCCGTAGGCCCTTGCCACGGTCTTGTTCAGGTCGCTCAGGAGCGTCACGGTGATGTTGTTCTGCTTGGCCCACGCGGCCTGCGCGAACGGGCTGTCCACGCTGACGCCGTAGACCACGGCGTTGAGCCCGGCGTACTTCCCGAGGCCCGAGGTCACGTCGCACATCTCGGTCGTGCAGGTGCCGGTGAAGGCGAGGGGGAAGAAGAGGATGAGCGTCTTCTTCTTCCCGAAATTGTCGCTCAGCGTGACGTCCTTCAGGCCATCGGCGCCTGAGGTCTTGAGCGTGAAGTCCGGGGCCTTGGTGCCGACGGGAATGGGCATGGTGGTAGGAGTGGTTGCGCGTGGACGTTGCCTCTGGACGGTCGCCGGCGGGTGCGACCCGTGGGAAAGGACACAGTGAGTCCCCGGCATGCCGTCGGCAAATCGTTTTTTCCTCGCCCGGGCTTGACTCCGACAAAATCCCTTGCCGCCGGGGCCCCGGGAGGGCTTTTTGAGCTGCCCCATGACGATCATCGACGAGCTGGAATGGCGCGGCCTCATCGCCGACTGCACCGACCGGCAGGCGCTTTCCAGGCGCCTCGCCGCCGGACCCGCCACGCTCTACTGCGGGTTTGATCCGAGCGGGGACTCGCTCCACGTCGGCAGCCTCGTCGGCCAGCTCACGCTGCGCCGCTTCCAGCTCCTGGGCCACAGGCCGATCGCGCTCGCCGGGGGCGCGACCGGCATGATCGGCGACCCGTCGGGCAAGTCTGCGGAACGCAACCTCCTCTCCCGCAGCCAGCTCGACCAGAACCTCGCCAGCATCAAGCTCCAGCTCTCCCGGGTCCTCGACTTCGAATCCAAGTCCAACCCGGCCCGCATGGTGGACAACGCCTCCTGGACGCAGGGCGTGGGCTACCTCGATTTCCTGCGGGACATTGGCAAGCATTTCCCCATCAACATGATGGTCGCGAAGGAGAGCGTGCGGGCGCGCATGGAGTCTGAGGGCGGCATCAGCTACACGGAATTCAGCTACATGCTGCTCCAGGCGCATGACTTCTACCACCTGAGGAGGGACCTCGACTGCGAGCTCCAGATCGGGGGCTCCGACCAGTGGGGCAACATAACGGCCGGCACGGACCTCATCCGGAAGAAGCTGGGAGTCCCCTCGTGGGGCCTCACCTTCCCCTTGATCACCAAAGCCGACGGCACGAAGTTCGGCAAGACCGAGGAGGGCGCGGTCTGGCTCGATCCGAGGAAGACGAGCCCGTACAGGTTCTACCAGTTCTTCATCAACACGGACGACGGCGCCGTGGCCGACTACCTGAGGAAGTTCACGCTGCTCTCGCAGGGCGAGATCGCCGCCCTGGAGGCGGCCCATGCGGCGAACCCGGGAGCCCGCGAGGCGCACCGCGCGCTGGCGCGCGAGGTGACGGCGATCGTGCACGGGAAGACCGCCTGCGACGACGCGGTCCGCGCGAGCGAGATCATGTTTGGGGGCGGCCTCGACGGGATAACGGAGGCCCTGTTCACCGAGGTCTCGGGGGAGATCCCGACCAAGGCTCTAGAGAGGGCCATGCTTGAGGGGCCGGGATCCCCGCTCGTGGAGATCCTTGTCCTCAGCGGGCTCTGCCCCTCAAAGGGCCAGGCCCGGAAGGACGTCGAGGGCGGCGGGATCTACGTGAACAACGTCCGCGCGGGCGACGCCGCGAGGACCGTCGGCACGGGCGACCTCCTGTTCGGCCGGTACCTTCTCCTGAGAAAGGGAAAGCGCAGCTACTGCCTCCTGCGGGCAGAGTAGTGTCGCTTGCGGCGCCGCCTCTCTAGTCCAATCACACGGCGCCCAGCTATCGCGCCGTCTGGTACTCCAGGAGCACGTCGTCAAACGAGGGATTGTTCTTCGCCCGTCCCTTGTAGAACACGATGGGGGTCTCCCCGTTCATGACCCTGTTCATGAGATCCATCTTCGCGTCCAGCTCGGCGCGGGAATGGGCATTGACCCTCACATGGGCCTCGGCGGACGCGGTCACGGGAATATTGGCCGCCTTCAGCTTCTCAACGAGAGCCCGGCCGCGCTGGCCGGCCGCCAGGGGACATCCGCAGGGCATAAGGACAGTCATCTCCAATGGATTGATCCCGTCCAGCTGGAACGCGTCGACAAAGCCCGCCCGGCTTGCGGGCCGGTTCCTCGGCTCGGAGGCCTGGAAGGCGAGGTAGGCCCGCTCGGCCTTTCGTTCCTTCAGGTAGCCCAGCGCCTGGTAGGAGCCGACCCCGATGCAGAGAATCAAGAAAGCCCTCTTCATGAAGGCGCCCGGGGAGAAGGCCCGGGGTCGGATGAAGTCACCGATGGAAGAAGGTTCATGATTCAGGGAGGTGTATAGCAATTCCCCGTGGCAATTCCACGATCATCGCGTGCCCAAAAGGTCCGTAGTATTACCCATCAAGGCACGAAGCCCGGCGTTCGACAACGGGTCTCCTTGGTGAGGAACCTGGGCATTTCGACCCGCCACAAGGCTGGAGACGGCGCCCGAGTGCCGCCCAGACACAATTGATACCCGACGTTCGCCGCCCAGTTCCCGGATTCTCCGGACGCTTCAATCGGTCTTCTCCATTCCCAGATGTGCGTCCAGGATCCCCGCCAATCCCTGCGATCGACCAATCCCACCAAGTCGCTACTGTCCCATGGAGATCAAATGAACTATCGCGCATGCCTGGTGAGTGGATATTCGTTGCTGCTTGTCTGCGTCACCGGATCGCAGCTCAAGGCTTCGGACGCCCCAGCAGCCGGGTCCGCAGATCAGGCCACCATCTATTATTCCTCTGCTCCGTGGGACGGCGCGGCATATGACTTGGAAATCCCCCTGGAACATGCGGATGAGGGCGCCCAACCCGTCATCCGTATCGACATCTGGGGTTATCCCCGGTTTCCAGAGCCGAGGACCCTTCATTTTTCGGGGAGAGAGGATGCCGGGGGAGGACCCTCAATGGGCGACGGGCGCGCCGAGTTTCAAGCCAGTCTCAACAAGACGATGCCCGAACGATTGATGGGCACCGTGTCGTTCAAGAGCCTGCAGAACGACCAACCCGTTTCGGGAAATTATGAGTTCGCAACTCTGGACGGCAGGAAGAGGTTCAAGGGAAATTTCCAGGCAGTGTGGGGCAACAAGCCGGTTGACATCCGTTGACAGGTTCCCGGGAGGCGGGTTGATCGCCGGCCGCCCCTCGGCTTAGCCGAGCCGCGTGGACGATGCGTCGCAGAATTTCACAACGAGCGCGATTCACATCCCTGAAGGACGGTCGCTCAAGCCCCGGCCAAAGAGCCCTCAGTCGGACGTGACGAGCGCCATCATGAAGCCGTCGTAGCCCTTGCTCCCGACGGTCTGGATCGCCGTCGCGCTCACGCGGCGCTCGCGGGCGACCAGTTCGTTCATCCTGCGCACGGCCTGGACGCTGGCATCGGCGCTCTCTGCATCCGCCACGGCGCCGTTGCGAACGACGTTGTCCGCGATGATCACGCTGCCCCTTCGCGAGAGCCTGAGCGCCCAGGCGAAGTACTCCGGGTAGCTCACCTTGTCGGCGTCGATGAAGATGAAGTCGAACGGGCCCGCGCCGTCGGCGAGGAGGCGCGGAAGCAGGTCTATCGCCCTCCCCTCGCGCACCTCGACGGCGTCCTGGAGGCCCGCCTCCGCGATGTTGGCGCGGGCGACCTCGGCGTGCCTTGGCTCATATTCGAGCGTGATCAGGCGGCCGCCCCTGGGTAGGGCGCGCGCGAGCCAGATCGTGCTGTAGGCGCCGAGGGTGCCAATCTCGAGAATCTTCCTCGCCCCCAGGCTCTGCGCGAGAAGCTGCAGCAGCTTGCCCTGGTTGGGCGAAACCTGGATCTGGGGAAGCCCGGCGGCCGCGCTGCGCCGGAGAGCGGCGTCGAGCGCCGGGTCGGCGCGCAGGAGCGTGCCGGTGATGTAGCCGTCAACCGCCGTCCAAAGTTCGTGGGACATGGGGAATCGTCGAGAAGGGGCGGCTCAGAAGAACATCGCCTCGCTGAGCGCGCCCTCGGGGGGAAGGAACGAAGCCGCCACCTGCATGGTCGTCCGGCCGCCTCCAAAGTCCGCGTCGAAGGTGGCGTGCGCGGCCGCGACGTCCGCACTCCACCTGAAGTGCCTCTTGTCGTCGAAGCTGAAGGTGAGATCGAACGCCTGGGGCGGGAGCGCCGCAGACGGCTCCAGGCTCACGGCCTCCCCCTTTGCGCCGCAGTCCCCCATGCGCCGCGCGACCCAGTCCAGGAGGACGCGCGCCTCGGCGGCCACGCCCGCGCCGTGCGCGAGCTTGATCGACACGAGCCCCCCTGAAAGCGCCGCCGGCGTGTACCTGCTCAGGAACTGGCCGATCGACTGGCGCATCGGCAGCAGGCGCGCGAACGCGAGGTCGCGCACGCTGCCGGGGCGCGGCCACGGGTAGCCGGCGACCCCGGGCGGGGCCGACGCGCTGTCGATGATGATGCGCTTGGCCGTGCTCATCAGGTAATGGTAGTCGGCCAGCTTCGCCGCGTCGGCGAACCCGTGGGCCCAGAAGTAAAGGGGCAGGTCCGTCGAGAGGCAGATGGACACCTGGTTCTCCAGGTGGGCGCGCACGCCCCGCGGGTAGCTCAGCATGACGAACTCGCAGCAGCGCATGTCGTCCGGCGTCTTGCCGACCGTGCACTCGCCGTAGACCTTGGCGAGCATGCTGGTCGCCCCCGACTCGTCGGGAAGGGGGCAGAGGACCACCACGCGGCTCGGATGCCGCCTTGAGAACCCGACGGCGATCTCGAACTGGCGGACCGCGTCCGCGGCGTCCGTCCTGAAGCCGAGGAGCAGCACAAAGTTCACCTGGATCGCCTTTGCACTGTCGCCGGCGGGCGAGGGCTTGCCCTCCGAGGCCGCGCCCTCCCACATCCTGGCAAGGCCGCCGGAGATCGACCCCACGGGCGTCTCTATGCCCGGGAGCGCGTCGAATATCCCGGGCATGGCCGCGGCCGTGGCCACGCTAGGGTTGGCGCCAGACATGCCCCCTGCTGGTCAGCAGCCGGTCGGCCCCGGCGGGCCCCCAGGAGCCGGCCGGGTACTCCTCCATGCCGTTGCGCCCCTGCGACTGCCAGAAATTGAGGACGGGGGTGTAGATCTTCCAGGACGTCTCCGCCTCGTCCCCGCGGATGAAGAGGGTGCCGTCCCCGATCATGGCGTCGAGGACCAGGCGCTCGTAGGCCTCGGGCGTGTTGGAGCCGAACGTCGTCGCGTAGCGGAAGCTCATCTTGACCGGCTGCGTGCGCGTCTCAAGGCCGGGCACCTTGGCGTTGAGGATCAGGCTCAGGCCCTCGTCGGGCTGGATCTGGAACGAGAGCGTGTTGATCGCGAGGTTGAACCCGTCCTTCTCCGGGAAAATGGTCCCCGGCGGCCGCTTGAACTGGACGGCGATCTCCGAGACCCGCCTCGGCATGCGCTTGCCGGAGCGCAGGTAGAACGGCACCCCCTGCCAGCGCCAGTTGTTGATCGAGAGCCGCAGGGCGGCGAAGGTCTCGGTCTTGGAGTCCGGAGCGATTCCCGCCTCCTGGAGGTATCCCGGCACGGGCTTGCCCCCGGTCATCCCGGCCGCGTACTGCGCACGGGCGAAGTCCGGGTTCTCGCCGAGCGTGAGGGGCTCGACGGCCTTGAGGACCTTGACCTTCTCGTCCCGCAGGGCCTCCGCCTCGAAGGAGCCCGGCGGCTCCATGGCGGTCAGGGCGAGGAGCTGGGTCGTGTGGTTCTGGATCATGTCGCGCAGGCACCCGCTCTCCTCGTAGTAGCCCGCGCGCGTCCCGACGCCCTGGTCCTCCGCCACGGTGATCTGGACGCTGTCGATGAAGTTGCGGTTCCAGATCGGCTCGAAGATGGCGTTCGCGAAGCGCTGGACGAGGAGATCCTGGACCGTCTCCTTCCCGAGATAGTGGTCGATCCGGAAAATCTGGTACTCCTCGAAGACCGAGCGCAGTTCCGCGTTGAGGGCCCGCGCCGAGTCGAGGTCCCTGCCAAAGGGCTTCTCGATGATCACCTTCGAGTGGTGCGGCTTGCCGACGTACATCCCCCCGAGGCCGCTCGCGCCCAGGTTCTGGATGATGGGACCGAAGACCGAAGGCGGCGTGGAGATGTAGAAAAGGGACTGCACCTCGCTGCCGACGGTCCCCTCGATCGCCCTGATGTGCGCCGAGAGCCTGTCAAAGCCCTCCTTCTCGTCGTAGCCGCCGGAGACATAGGACGTGTTGGCCGCCACGCGGTCCCAGACCCCGGCGTCGAGCTTGCGCCTGGAGAACTGCGTGATCGCCGAGGAGGCTATCTTGCGGAATTCCTCGTCCGGGATCGGCTTCCTCCCGTAGCCCACGAGGTGGAAGTCCGTAGGCAGGAGATTGTCGAACCCGAGGTTGTAGATCGCGGGGATGAGCTTGCGCGCCGTGAGGTCTCCCGACGCCCCGAAGATGACGACGACCGTCGGCGGCGCCCCCCGGTGCTTGCTCATGCCCTGCAAAAACGGGTGTCTTTCTGAGTCGGCCATCGGAAACGGCTGATGTTTTGCCAAGTCCGTGGCTAGGCAAGGGAAATGGGGGCAGCCGCCCGGCCGATCGAAAGTCGCTCTCGGGCCATGCCTTCCGGCGGCCCCGGCCGGACGTTTCTCATTGCGAGCGTTGCCCGCCGGTGGCAATCCCGTCATCTACCAGTATGGCAGCACCCTCCATTGCGAGCGCCCTCAGGCGCTCCCTGCTGATCAAGATCATCTCCAAGCCGGCGCCGAGCAAGGAGGACGTTGCCTCGGTGATCGAATTGACGGCCTCCAAGGTGGTCGAGGCGCTCCAGGCCCAGTCGATGACCGTGTACCTGGTCGAGGGCAACGACATCGCGTTCAAGAACGTCTACTACTCGCCGAGCCTCTGGGCGGACGATCCCTCGAAGGAGAAGAGATTCAAGGAGATGGAGGGCAAGCTCCTCCAGCTGAAGATGCCGGTCGGCACGGGGATCGTCGGCAAGGTGATCCAGACGGGCGAGTCCCTCTTCTTCAAGAACACGGAGAGCCAGGCCCCGATGATGTCGTCCCTCGCCAAGACGACCGGCTTCGAGGTGAAGTCGATGCTGACCGTGCCCCTCAAGTCGACGATCACGCTCGGCGCCATCCAGACCCTCAACAAGGAGTTCTCGGCGGGCACGAACGGGGAGTTCACGGAGGCCGACCTGAAGCTGCTGGGCGAGGTGGCGGAGTACTCCGCCGCCCTCATCCACAGGATGATCGACCCGAAGTTCCAGCTCGGGCCGGACGACACCGCGCGCTTCGTCTCGAGGCTGACCGACCTGCCGCTCGTGACGAAGATCGAGGAGCTCGACGAGATCGATGAGAAGATCGTCGAGACGACCGGCGACGCGATCATCCGGCGCGAGGGTGTCTTCCCCTACAGGAACCTGGCGCCCGGATCGGTGGCCGTGGTCATGATAAACCCGCTCGACTACGCGAAGCGCGAGGCGTTCACCCAGGCCACCGACCTCGCGATCGACGACGTGAAGGTGGTCTCGGCGACCCTCTTCGAGACGCTCATCAAGAAGTTCTTCAAGGACTCGAAGGCGGCCGCGGCCGGCGGCGACGACGTCGACATCGGCTCCGTCACCAAGGCGATCAGCGAGGCCTATGAGACCGAGGACGGCGGCAGCGGCGAGCTCAAGGCGGCGGACCTCGAGAGCGAGGACTCGGCGCCCATCATCCAGCTCGCGAACCGCATCGTCGAGGACGCCTACATCTCCGGGGCCTCCGACATCCACATCGAGCCCATGGAGAAGGACCTCCTCGTCCGGTACCGGATCGACGGCATGTGCCTGGAGAAGCTGCGCCTGCCCAAGCAGGTCGCGAACGGCCTGGTCACGCGCCTGAAGATCATGTGCAACCTGGACATCTCGGAGAGGCGCCTGCCCCAGGACGGCCGCATCGTCTTCAAGAAGTACACGAAGAAGAATCTGGATCTCGATCTTCGCGTCTCGACGGCGCCCCTCAATCACGGCGAAGGCGTGGTCATGCGCATCCTCGACAAGCAGAAGACGACCCTGCCGATGGTCGCTCTCGGCTTCAGCGAGGAGAATTTGGCGAAGTACAGGACCTGCATCCGCCAGCCTTATGGCATGATCCTTCACTGCGGCCCGACCGGATCGGGCAAGTCGATGACCCTGTATTCCGCGCTCAACGAGATCAACACCCCCGACATCGTGATCCGGACCGCGGAGGACCCGATCGAATACACACTGGCCG
>Ga0181537_10005270_pt1 | contig 10484 bp, 10 predicted proteins | sample PEATcosm2014_Bin_39_FD_119765 | JGI IMG/M metagenome (GOLD analysis project Ga0181537, IMG submission 119765) | Peatland microbial communities from MTU Mesocosm Facility, Houghton, MI, USA - PEATcosm2014_Bin23_10_metaG | ecosystem: Environmental > Terrestrial > Soil > Wetlands > Peat | place... | reverse complement strand
GCCGAGCTCTTTGGCGAGCGATTGCATGAGGCTGACCGTGGGTCCATCGGGGACGCGCTCGGTGGTTTCATACCATTTGATCGATTGCTCGGCGCAGAAATAGGGGCCGTTGAAGATCTCCTGAAGGCAGACGATTTGGGCGCCGGCGGCGGCGGCCTGGCGCACGAGTGCGAGGTGCTTTTCGATCATGGCTGCCTTCTGCGCCGCCAGCGGTTCAGTGGCGGGCAGTGCGTTGGAGGCTTGAATGATCGAACAGCGAACGACGCGCGGCATACTTACTCCGTTCAACAGGATGAGACTTTGACGTTAATCCATCGAACGCGGGATGAGCAATGGGTTTATTGGTTTTGTGATGCGCGCGGGGCCTTGGTCGGGCCTATTAACAGAGGCTAGTACGCGATTTTGTTGGGCGATGCGATCCACGCGGCGAAGCTGGCCCAGGCTTCTGCGGCGAGCAACTGCGTAGCGGGCAACGTGCGTGCTGCGGGGTCGATGCACAGTTGTTCATAAAGAAATGCGTCGTCGAAGCCGGCGCGTGCAGCATCGGCGGCGCTGCAGCCGTAGTAGATGGCGTCGAGGCGGGCCCAATAGCAAGCGGCGAGGCACATGGGGCAGGGTTCGCAACTGGTGTAGAGTTCGCAACCGGCGAGCGTGAATGTGCCGAGAGCCTGACACGCCGCGCGGATCGCATTGACCTCACCATGGGCGGTGGGATCGTTGGCGGCCGTGACGGTGTTGGCAGCCTCGCCGATGATCTTTTCGTCGCGCACAACGACTGCGGCAAAAGGGCCACCTTTGCCGGAGACAACGTTGGCGGTTGCGAGCGCGATGGCGCGGCGCAGGAACTCTGGATTTGGTAGGCTGGACTTCAAAGAAGCGGCGCTCTCTCACTGCACGAAGAACGAAAGTCAAAGACAGTATGTCACAGGCCTTGAGGTCAACCCGAGTTGTGACGCCCGAAGGCCTGAAGGCTGCGACAGTCGTGGTTGAGGATGGCCGGATCGCGAGTGTGCGGGGATGGAACGAGGCGCCGGCGGAATCGGCGCTGCGCGATTTTGTCGATGCGGTGCTGCTGCCGGGGCTGGTGGACTCGCATGTGCACATCAACGAACCGGGCCGGACGGACTGGGAAGGATTCTGGACAGCGACACGAGCGGCGGCGGCCGGCGGCGTGACCACGCTCGTCGACATGCCGCTGAATTGCGTGCCTGAGACGATCGACGCTGCGGCGCTCGAAAAAAAGCGCAAGGCGGCGATGGGAAAGACGTGGGTGGACTGGGCGGCGTGGGGCGGCGTGGTTCGCGGGAACTCGCGTGAACTGAAGTCGCTTGTGCATGCGGGCGTTCCGGGGTTCAAGTGTTTCCTGATTCACTCGGGGATAGACGGATTTGCTTGGGTGGATGAACAGGAACTGCGGCTGGCGCTCGAGCAGATGCGCGGAACCGGACTGCCGTTGCTCGCGCATGCAGAAGTGACCGGACCGGTGGAAGAGGCGACGCAGACGCTGCATCAATCGGGCGCGGATTGGCGCAGGTATTCCACGTATCTCGCATCGCGGCCGGATGAAGCGGAATTGGATGCGATCGGGTTGCTGATTCGGCTGGCAGAGGAATTTAAGACGCCGATTCATGTTGTGCATCTCGCCAGCGCAAAGGCGGTGCCGATGCTGGCCGAGGCACGGGCGCGCGGAGTGCCGATCACGGTGGAGACTTGTACACAGTACTTGTGGTTTGCGGCGGAAGAGATTCGCGATGGCGCGACGGAGTACAAGTGTGCGCCGCCGATTCGCGATGCGGCAAATCGTGATGCGCTGTGGAAGGCGCTGCAGGATGGCGTGATTGATTTTGTGGTGACGGATCACTCGCCTTGCCCGCCGGAGATGAAAAGACGCGAAGCAGGGCGGTGGGACCGGGCATGGGGCGGCATCGCGAGCCTGGGACTGGCGCTGCCTGTGCTGTGGAGTGCGATGCAGGAGCGTGGCGAGAAGATTGAACGCGTGGGAGAGTGGATGGGGTCGGGGCCGGCGCGGCTGGCGGGATTTGATGGCAAAAAGGGCGTGATTGCGGCGGGCGCGGATGCGGATTTTGTGGTTTTTGATTCTGAAGAGGCGTGGACGGTAGGGCGAGAGCATCTTCACTTTCGGCATAAGGTCTCGCCGTATCTTGGAGCGAAGTTGCGCGGACGGGTGCGGGAGACGTGGATGCGGGGCGAACCGGTATTTCGCGACGGAGAGTTTGTGGACCAGCCGCGGGGCCGAGAGTTGGCGCGGCGATGAGAGATCGCGCGCAGCGTGCGATCGCCGAGTGCAGGCGGATCGCGACGATGACGGAGGAGCCGGGACGCATCACAAGGCGCTTTCTCACGGCGCCGGTGCACGAGGTTCACGCACACCTGCGCGCACGGATGGAAGCGATGAGCATGGCGGTGCGGGTGGATGCAGCGGGCAATTTGCGCGGAGTGTGGCAACCGCGCGAAGCGAACGCGAAAAGGCTCGTGCTGGGTTCGCACATCGATACGGTTCCCGATGCGGGAGCGTTTGACGGAGTGCTGGGCGTAACGCTGGCGCTGGAGTTGGTGGAACTAGCTCAGGAGATTGAGACACCGTTTGGAATTGAAGTGATTGCCTTCTCAGAAGAGGAGGGCGTGCGATTTGGCGTGCCCTTTATTGGTAGCCGAGCAGTGGCGGGAGAATTTGATTTGACTCAGCTGGCGTTGATGGATGCCGATGGGATCACGCTGGAAGGCGCATTGCGGGCATTTGGTTTGGATCCTGGGCAGATTGGCGAGGCGGCGTTGGGAGAGGAGGTGGCCGGTTTCGTCGAGATCCACATTGAGCAGGGACCTGTGCTCGAAGCCGAAGGGCTGAGCCTGGCCGCGGTGACTGCGATCGTCGGGCAAACGAGAGTGCAGCTGGAGTTTGCAGGTCAGGCGAATCACGCGGGCACAACTCCGATGCACCTGCGGCGCGACGCACTGGCGGGGGCCGCGGAGTGGATCACAGCGGTTGAATCGCTGGCGCGGACGACGGAGGGGCTCGCAGCGACGGTGGGCAAGATCGAAGCAACTCCGAATGCGGAGAATGTGATTGCAGGAACGGTGCTGGTGACGCTCGACGTGCGGCACGCGCACGATGCCTCGCGGATGGGCGCGGTGGAGGCGTTGCTGGAGAAGGCCAGTTCGATTGCCTCGCGACGCGGGTTGGCATTGCAATGCGAACGGACCATGGACCAAGCGGCTGTCGCGATGGATGAGCGGCTGTCGGCGCTGCTCGCGGAATCAATTGCGGCTGAGGGCTTTGCGCCGAAGCTGATGACGAGCGGCGCGGGGCACGACGCGATGGTGATCGCAAGCCGCGTGCCAACAACGATGCTGTTTTTGCGAAGTCCTGGAGGCATCAGCCACAACCCGGCGGAGACAGTGCGCGAGGAAGATGTGGAAGCTGCATTACGAGTGGGACGCAAGTTTATTGAACGGCTGGCCGCAGAGGTTCGCTAGAATCGGACAACGTCTTTTGTGAATGAGGTCAAGCTTGCATCATCTCGGAGGAACCAGAAGCAGCCTGAAGGCGGATCACCTGCTGCAGACGCCGGACACTTTCATCCGCACGCCATTGCCGGGAGCGGAGGGAGTGGAGTTTGTGGTTCATGCGGGGCCACAGCTTGGCGCGTGCTTCACGCAGATGACGGCGGAGTTTAGTGCAGGCGGAACGCTGGGGCCAACGCCAGCGCAGCGATTTGTGTATGTGATCGAAGGCGAGCTGGAACTCGTCGCTGAGAGCGACACGCATCTGCTGGGCGCAGGGGGCTTTGCCTATCTGCCGCAAGGGACTCAACATGGGATTCGCGGCATAGGGGCGGCGCGGGCCGCGGTGATCGAAAAATCTTATGAAGCGCACGATGGCGCAGAAGCGCCTGCGATTGTGGTGGGCGACGAATCTCACGTGACGGCGCTGCCGTTGATGGGCGACGAGACGCTGCGGGTGAAGTCGCTTATGCCGGATGGGCCGTCGTATGACTTTGCGGTGAATACGATGACGTACGATCCGGGCGCGGCGCTGAGCATGGTCGAGATTCACGTAATGGAACACGGACTGCTGATGCTGGAGGGCGGAGGCATCTACAAGCTGAGCGATTCGTGGTATCCGGTGGAGGCGGGCGACTTCATCTGGATGGGGGCGCATTGTCCGCAATGGTTTGGGGCGCTGGGGAAGAAGCCGGCGAAATATCTCATCTACAAAGATTGGCGCAGACACCCGCTGGGAGCTTGAGGCATGGCAACCGCTCGACCCACGCTGTCGATTGACGGCCTCGTCGCGGAATTGATGACGCTGGCGAAGATCTCCGAAGCAGAGCCGCCGGTTGTGACCAGGGTTGTTTTCAGCGAGGCGGATTTGCGGGCACGCGCCTACGTGAAGGGCCTGTGCGCTGAGGCCGGGCTCAGTGTGCAGGAAGACGCAATCGGAAATACTTTTGCGCGATGGCAAGGCACAGAACCGGATTTGGCTCCGGTGGGTACGGGGTCGCATATCGATGCGATTCCAAATGCGGGCTTGTATGACGGATGCGTCGGCGTGCTGGGCGGGCTCGAGGCGATTCGCGTATTGCAGAAGTTGGGTTTCGAGCCGCGGCGCTCAATTGAGCTGGTGATTTTTACCGCGGAAGAGCCGACTCGATTTGGCATCGGCTGCCTGGGGAGCCGGATGATGGCGAGCGTGCTCACTCCAGAGCAGGCGCTGAAGCTGCGTGACAAGGAAGGACGCGGGCTGGAAGAGCTGCGCACGAGCGCGGGATTTAGGGGATCGCTCGATTCTGTCGCGCTGGCGAAGGGGCGATTCCATCAATTTATTGAGTTGCACATTGAGCAGGGCCCGCTGCTGGAACAGGAAGGAATCGATGTTGGGCTGGTGACACACATTGCCGCGCCGGCAAGTGTGCGGGTGCTGATTGAAGGCGAGGGCGGGCATGCGGGCGGCAAGTTGATGCCGGGGCGAAAAGATGCACTGTCGGCTGCAGCGGAGTTGATTTTGGCGCTCGAGGCAGAGGCTAAATCGAGCGGCGCCGTCGACACGGTGGCAACTGTCGGCGTGTGCGAGGTGTTTCCGGGCGCGGTGAACAGCATTCCCTCACGCGTGCGGCTGGAGACGGATGTGCGCGACACAGACGGCGCACGGCGCGATCGCGTGCTCGATGCGCTCGATGCAAAGTGCAAAGAAGTAGCGGCGCGACGCGGGGTGGAGATCACGACTGAGCTGGTGAACGCAGATCCGCCGGCGACGTGCGATGCCACGATTCTCGCGGCAATGGAAGGAGCGGCTATTGCGGCAGGAAAGAAATACAAGAAGATGGTGAGCCGCGCCTATCACGATTCGCTGTTTATGGCGCGCATTGCGCCGGTGGCGATGTTGTTCATTCCGTGCCGCGGCGGTGTGAGTCACCGGCCTGACGAGTTCGCGTCGCCGGAGTGGATTGGGAGCGGAGTACACGTGCTTTCGCGTACGCTGGCTTCGCTCGCGAGCTGAGCAGTTGGTTTTGAATCCGGGCTGCTTCGTTGTATGCTATGCGTCAACCTGTACGCCGTTCCAGCGGCTTCCCACCATGAGTACGCATGCGAAAACCCGCATTGTTGGCGTCCCTCTTCCGCGAAAGGAAGGCGTAGACAAGCTGCTGGGCCGCGCGCGCTACGTTGACGATATTGAACGCGAAGGAATGTGGTTTGGGGCGACTGTGCGGAGCACAATTCCGCGCGGCTTCATTCGCGAGATTCGATTTGACCGGCGCATCGACTGGAGCGAGTTTGCCGTGGTTACGGCCGCCGATATTCCGGGGCACAATCACATCCATTTGATTTTTGCCGATCAACCGTGCCTGGCAGATGGGCAGGTGAATCACTGTGACGAAGCCATCGTCTTGCTTGCGCATCGAGACAAATGCAGGGTGCGGGAGGCGGTGAGCGCGGTGCAGATTGAGTATGAGCCGCTGCCGGCAGTTCTCTCAATTGAAGAGAGCGAGCGACAGGATGTGATCGTGTGGGGCGCGGACAACGTGCTGAAGAGCTTTCTGCTGGAGAAGGGTGATGTAGACGCCGCGTGGACAAGCGCGGCGCACATTGTTGAGGGTGAATATCGCACGGGGGCACAGGAACACCTCTACATTGAAAACAACGGCGTGATTGCCGAGTTCAATGAAAGGGATGGGGTGACCGTGTGGGGCTCGCTGCAGTGCCCTTATTACGTGCATAAGACGCTGCTGGCTGTTTTTGATTTGTCCGAAGACAAGGTGCGGGTCATTCAAACAGAAACCGGCGGAGCCTTTGGCGGCAAGGAAGATTATCCGTCGACGCTCGCTTCGCATGCGGCCCTGCTGGCGATGAAGAGCGGCCACGCAGTGAAGATGGTGTATGACCGCATGGAGGATCTGGCCGCAACAACCAAGCGACACCCTTCGCGGGTGCGGCATAAGACTGCGCTCGACGCGCATGGCAAATTGCTGGCCATGGATATAGAGATTGCGACGGATGGGGGCGCGTATTCGACGCTGTCGTCGACGGTCTTGTCGCGGGCGACTTTGCATTCGCCAGGGCCGTATGTGTGCCCCAATGTGCGGGTGCGCTCGCACGCGTGGGCGACAAATCTTGTGCCGTATGGCGCGTTTCGCGGATTTGGCGCGCCGCAAACCATCTTTGCAGTTGAGCGCCACATGGATGAGATTGCGGCGGCGATCGGGCTGGAGCCGGTTGAGCTGCGCCGCCGGAACTTCTTGCATGACGGAGACAGAACAGCGACGGAGCAAGTGATGCGGGAGCCGGTGATCCTGGACAAGCTGCTGGATCGAGCGCTCAAAGAGAGCGGCTACCACGCGAAACGCGCGAAGTTTGCCAAAGAGAATCGGACCAGCCCGGTCAAGCGAGGGATGGGAATCGCCGCGTTTTATCACGGCGCGGGCTTCACGGGATCGGGCGAGCGCAATCTGAATTCGATGGCCGGTGTGGATGTGACTGCTGAAGGCAAAGTGCGCGTGCTGGTATCGAGCACGGAGTTTGGACAGGGGACGAACACGGTGCTGACGCAGGTTGCCGCCGAAGCGATTGGGCTTGAATACGACGACGTGATTATGGCGCCGCCGGACACGAGCATCGTGCCGAACAGCGGGCCGACAGTGGCTTCGCGGACATCGATGGTGGTGGGCAAGCTCATCGAGCGCGCGAGCCTGCAGCTTGTGGCAATGCTGCGTGAGTCGGTCGGATTGGATGAAGGATTCACGCGCGACGAGTTTTTTGCGGCGTGTGAGCGCCATCGAACTGCGAAGGGAGAAGTGCGCGCGCACTGCCGGTATGAGGCGCCCCCCAACATCTTCTGGGACGATCAGAAGTATCGGGGCGAGGCTTATCCCGCGTATGCGTGGTCGGTTCACGTGGCGCAGGTGGCGGTCGATACGGTGACGTATTCGGCGGATGTCGAAGATTTCTGGGCGGTGCAGGAAGCAGGGCGCGTGCTCAACCCCGTGCTCGCCGGAGGGCAGGTTGAGGGCGGCGTTGCGCAGGGAATCGGCTACGCGCTCTATGAAAAAGTGGTGCTGCAGGGCGGACGCATGGCAAACAATCAGATGACCAACTACATCATGCCGACTGCCGAAGATGTGCCTCCGATTCATGTTTACTTTGAGGAGATTCCATTCAGCCATGGAGGGTACGGCGCGAAGGGGATTGGCGAGTTGCCGCACGATGGGCCTGCGCCGGCGATCCTGAATGCGATTCGCGATGCAACCGGGGTAAGTTTTACTTCGATTCCGTTGCTGCCTGAAGATCTTTTTGAGAAGCTCGCGACCCTGGAGAATGCGACTGAGGCGGCCGCGGTATGAGCGCAGATTTCACAGCGATCGATTTCATCGTCAACGGCGAGAAGCGCAGTGTGGAAGTGCCGCCGATGAAGAGGTTGCTGGATGTGCTGCGCGAAGATCTGCGTCTGACCGGAGCGAAGGAAGGATGCGGCGAAGGGGAGTGCGGATCCTGCTCGGTGCGGCTCAATGGCGAACTGGTGAATAGCTGCCTGGTTCCGGTGTTGCACGCTCAAGGAGCGTGGATACAGACAGTAGAGGGATTGGCGCTCGACGGTGAGTTGCATCCGCTGCAGCACGCATTTTTGCATTGTGGGGGCGCGCAGTGCGGGATTTGCACGCCGGGGATGTTGATGGCGGCGACGCATCTGCTGGCGAAGAATCCGCATCCGTCGATGGCGGAGATTCGCGAGGGATTGGCGGGCAATCTTTGCCGTTGCACCGGATTCACCCGCATCTTCGAATCAGTTGCGAGCGCTGCGGCGCAGGGTGGCGAGGGGGCGCATGCGCGGTGACGCTGAGGCGCATCAACTGATCGCTCCAGGCAGTCTCAGCGCAGTGCTTGAGTTGCTCGCCAGCGCTCCCGGCGAGTGGACGCCGATCGCAGGCGGCACTGAGTTGATGGTGGCACATGCGGCGGGGCGGCTCGGCGCAACCAAACTGGTCAGCCTTTGGGGAATTCCCGATCTTCGCTTTATCGAGGCGAAGCCAGAAAGCATCGTCATCGGCGCGGCTGCCACGTTTCGCGATATGCGCGCGGATCGAATTATCGCGGCGGAACTGCCACTGATGGCGAAGGCTGCAAGCTGGATCGGCGCCATTGCGAATCAGAGCCGGGCAACGCTGGGCGGTAACCTGGTGAACGGGTCGCCGGCAGCGGACTCCTCGCCCGCGCTGCTCGTCTACGATGCTGAAGTGGAGATGATCTCGGTGCGTGGAAAACGGCGGCTGCCTTACTCGGAATTCCATACGGGATACAAACGGAATGTGCTGGCGCCGGATGAACTGCTGTTTGCGGTGCATCTGCCGCGACGGTTTGCAGGGCATCGTCAGTACCTGAGGAAAGTGGGAACTCGACGGGCGATGGCCATCTCGAAAGTAGCGCTGGCTGGAACTGCAATGATCGAGGATGGCGTGGTCGAAGAGATTCGTCTCGCTGCGGCGAGCCTTGCGGCATTTCCTGCGCGGCTCTATCGGACAGAAGAAACGGTGCGCGGACGTGCTGTTACAAAGGAACTGGTGAAAGAGGCGCGGGCCGCATTGCTCGCAGAGGTTGCACCGATCGATGATATTCGTTCGACAGCGGACTACAGGCGGCGCGTGGGTGCGAATCTACTTGAGGAGTTCATGAACGAATTGCAGATTGAAGGTCAGGCGCAATGAACCAGGTGTTGGCGGAATGGAACCGTGCGGAGGAAGACAGCGCGCTGGATGCGATGATTGCCTGCTGCGGGGCACGGCGATGGGCGACGGCGATGGTTGCGTTGCGGCCCATTGCGAGCATCGCCGCTTTGAGCGCAGAGGCGGATCGCGTGTGGGGAACGATGAAAGAAGAGGACTGGCTTGAGGCGTTCGCGTGTCATCCGCGGATTGGAGAGCGCGAAGCGACGCATGCGACTTTGCAGTCGGCAACCTGGTCGAGAGCGGAGCAATCGTCGGTTGAGCTTGCGCACGAGCGCGTGCTGGCGAAGCTGGCCGAAGGCAATCAGCGCTATGAGCAGCGCTTTGGATTCACCTACATTGTGTGCGCGACAGGCAAGAGCGTGGATGAGATGCTGGCGATTCTCGAATGGCGGTTGACGGGCAGCCGCGAGACCGAGTTGCGCGAGGCGGTGGAACAGCAACGACAGATCACGCAGATTCGTTTGGGAAAGTGGTTGGCATCATGAGCAAGATCACGACACATGTGCTGGACGTGGTGATGGGCAAACCGGCGGCGGACGTGGCAGTGGCGCTCGAACTGAAGAAGCACGGAATCTGGACGCCGCTGGCCGCGGGCGCGACGGATGCCGACGGGAGATGCCGCGATTTGTGCGACGACGCGGCGGCGGGAGAATACAGGCTCACATTTGGCGTTGCAGCCTATTTTGCGCGGATGAATCGAAGCGGCATTTATGCGGAGATAACGATCACGTTTCACTGCAGCGGAGAGGCGCATTATCACCTGCCGCTGCTTTTGAGCGACAACAGTTACACGACCTATCGAGGAAGCTGAACGATGGCACGACTGGGCGAGAATCGCTATGGAAAGTCGCGGGTGCGTCTGTCGCGGATCACGCGGCTCGAAGACCGTCACCTCTTCAATGAGTGGTCAGTGCGGGTGCTGCTGAGTGGCGACTTTGAGACCAGCTTTACCGAGGCCGACAACAGCAAAGTGCTACCGACGGACACGATGAAGAATACGGTCTACTATGTTGCGCGTGGATCGAAGGCGACGACGATCGAAGAGTTCGCGATGGAACTTGGGGATTATTTGCTCGGGAACAATCCTCAAGTGTCGAAGGTGAGCGTGGAGGTAGAAGAGCGAGCGTGGGAGCGCATGATCGTCGACGACAAAGCAGAGCCGACGACGTTTAAGCTTGGCGGGCCTGAATTGCAGACGGTGAGCGCAGTTCGCGCAAGAGGCGGCGAATGGCGGATCGCGGCGGGAGT
>Ga0181537_10005269_pt1 | contig 10484 bp, 9 predicted proteins | sample PEATcosm2014_Bin_39_FD_119765 | JGI IMG/M metagenome (GOLD analysis project Ga0181537, IMG submission 119765) | Peatland microbial communities from MTU Mesocosm Facility, Houghton, MI, USA - PEATcosm2014_Bin23_10_metaG | ecosystem: Environmental > Terrestrial > Soil > Wetlands > Peat | place... | reverse complement strand
GCCCGCAATCCCCGCTAACTGCACAAAACCCGTGCCCGTCCATCAAGCCGGGTGCCCCTGTTCCTTCGTCCGCCGCGGCGGAGGGATCAGGGATTCGAAAGCGCAAGCGCCCCATCCCCGCATTCCTACGGGTAACCCACCCATAGCACTCTTTGGTCACAAAACCGTGGCTAAAGGTGGTATTTCGTTTTCTCTCCATCCGGTACATCATTGGATTCGTAGCAGCCTTCAGACATTCGCGCGAAGAGCTGTACATTGAGAGACACGCAATGCTTGACTTCCTGGTTGCCTTGGTTTTCCTCGTGATCGTCGTCGCGCCCGCGGCCTTCGTTGCCCGGTCCGGCGCTGGAGTCACCAAGCAGTAATCGCCTCGGACTCTTCCCCTGGAGCCCGATTCCGCATCTCCACCGACCGGCCTGCCATCATTGCCCTTCGCCGCCAGAACCTTTAGACTGGTGGTTTGAGGGCCAGTCATGTTAGTCGTCATGAAAACGCAGGCCACGCCGGAAGAAATCCAGGCTGTCTGCGACCATATTGAGCAGTTGGGCTTTCGCGCCCACCCCCTTCCCGGCGCACAACGCACAGCCATCGGCATCACCGGCAACAAAGACGCAGTCGAGCGCGGCAACATTGAAGCGCTTTCCGGCGTCGCCGAAGTCATCCGCGTTTCCAAGGCTTACAAACTAGCCAGCCGCGACGTCAAGGAAGAAGACACCATTGTCACCTTCCCAGCTGAAGGCGCCTGCTCTGAAGCTGCAATCGGTGGCCGCAACCTGGCCATTGTCGCTGGGCCCTGCTCCATTGAGAGTCGCGATCAGGCCTTCGCCATCGCCCGCCACATTGCCGAATCCGGCGCACAGTTTTTCCGCGGAGGCGCCTACAAGCCCCGCACATCCCCGTATGCCTTTCAAGGTCTCGGCCTCGATGCCCTCAAGATCATGGCCGACATCCGCGACACCTACGGCCTCCGCATCGTCACCGAAGCCATCGACAACGAATCCCTCGAGCTGGTCGCTGAATACGCCGACGTCATCCAGATCGGCGCGCGCAACATGCAGAACTTCTCTCTGCTCAAGCACGCGGGCCGCCTGCGCAAGCCCGTCCTCCTCAAGCGCGGCCTCTCCGCGACGCTCGAAGAATTCCTCATGTCCGCCGAATACATCATGAGCGAGGGCAACTACCAGGTCATCCTCTGCGAACGCGGCGTCCGCACCTTTGCCGACCACACCCGCAACACACTCGACCTCAGCATCATTCCCGCGGTTCAGCGCCTCAGCCATCTCCCCATCCTCGTCGACCCCAGCCACGGCACTGGCCGCCGCGACAGCGTGCTGCCCATGGCGCGTGCCGCCGTTGCCACAGGTGCCGATGGCATCCTCGTTGAAGTCCACCATCAGCCTGAAAAGGCGCTCTCCGATGGCCCCCAGTCCATCTACCCCGACCAGTTCGTCCGCATGATGAACGAACTCGAGCAGATCGCCCCGGTGGTGGGCCGTTCTTTGCCGCGCGCCATCCACGCAGAATCCCCCGCGGTCTAACCGCATGTCCCTCGAAAGAAAACACTGTGCCCCACCAATTCGCCGTCCTGTTGGCGAATGGGTGGGATCGCACGGACCAGAGTTGCTGAGAGTGCCCCCGGTCCCACGCACTTGGGGACCGGGGAAAGCAGCCCATTTGACCAATCGAGTTCTCCTCCTGGCGCTCCTCTCTGTAACCGCCTGCCAATCCCACGACTTCCCTCAGTACCCTCCCAACTACCGCGAATACGCCTACGTCACCAACGGACAAAGCGGCACCGTCACCGTGCTCGACGTCGTCAATCTCCGCCTCGACCGCGAAATCCCCGTCGGCCAGAACCCCGTCGCTGTCGCCGCCAGCCCCACCCGCAATGAGGTCTACGTCGTCAATTCCGGGAGCGAAACCGGCGAGGGCTCCGTCACCGTGATCGACGCGGAGAAAAACACAGTCGCCGCCAACCTCCCCGTGCACCTGCGACCGGTCGCCATCGAAATCGACCCCACAGGCGCTCTCGCCTACGTTGCCAATTCCGGCTCCAATACCGTTTCCGTCCTTGAACTGAAAACCCGCCGCGAAGTCGCCCAGATCAAGACCGGCGAGGAGCCGGTCGCCCTCCGCATCTCCCCCGACGGCAAAACCCTCGTCGTCGCCAACCGTCGCGGAGACAGCGTCACCATCGCCGACTTGACCAACTTATCCAGTCTGTCCAGCCCGGTCGATCTCACACGGCGGCCCTCCGCCCGATCCGTCCGCGCCGTCATCGACGGCTGTCCCGGCGCCAATGACGTCGTCATTCTCCCGGACTCCTCCAAGGCTTTTGTCGCCTGCTCCACCGGCCACCAGGTCATGGCCATCGCCCTCGCTCGCCAGAAGTCCGGCGACTCCCCGCCCCAGGGCGCGCAGACCGATCGCCTGGAAGCCTTCATGGACGTCGGCCGCGGTCCCGTCCACCTCGCTCTCAAGCCCGATGGTGGCGAACTCTTCGTCTCCAACTCGCTTTCCGATTCCATCTCGGAGGTCGTTACCACCACCAACGACGTCGGAGGCGCTTACGCCATGGGCGACGGGCCAGTCCGCGGCCTCGTCTCCAGCGATAACTCCATGCTCTATGTCGCCAGTTTCCGTTCGCAATGGGTCACTGTCTACTCGCCGGGAGATGGCCGCCGCGTCGGCTCCGTCCACGTCGGCGACGGACCCTCGGCCCTCGCCTTTTCCAGCAACGGCTTCTTACTCTTTGTCATAGATACGCGCTCCGGCGACGTAGCCGTGATCCGCACACGCGTCCCGCAGTCGCTATTCACCCTGCTTCCTGCCGGCCGTGCCCCCAACGCCATCGCCGTCAAAGCCTTCAAACTGCCGTAAGCCAGCTGCAAATGAGCGGCCCGCAACAAAGCTCATGCGTGCGAGTAGCGAGCAGCTGCCCCACCGCAGGTGGTGGGTGCCCCACATCTCGCCAGCGCCTTGTAACAAGTCATCCACCGGCGAAGCCGACCCCGATCGATGAAACGGCACGCCAAGGATTTCGCCCCGGAGGGGCCGAAGGATAATAGCCCAGGATGGACGCTTCGTCCGCCGCGGCGGACCAGGCGGGAATCCTGGGTTAGCCACCCCCTTTGAACCCGGCGCCCCGGAGGGGCAGCGCGAAACTCGGCCCATTTCTTTTAGGGCACGGCTTCAGCCGGGCCGATAAAGTCCAACAAATGAGGCGGGCTTCAGCCCCTGCTATAGTTCGACCATCGACCCCGGTCCGGTATGGCGAGTTTTTCGCAGCCTGTTACGCCCCGGTAACCGTCCTCAGAGCACAGCAACTGCTCACTCGCAGGCGGAATTGTGCGCCGAAGAGATCACGAGAAAAGTCACACTCGCCGGCTCCAGTTGCAGGACACCCGGATTTGCATGAGCGCTCTTGAGTGGCCCGACGGAACCATCCGGTTCTGCTTTCAGTTCGCCGCCATTCAACAAAACCCTATCGCTCGTCAAATCGGACGCGGTCAACGAATACCGCTCGGCGGCGCGCGACAGTGTAATGGATTGCGCGTGCGTGCTGTCCGTATTTAACGCCAGCACCGTCACGCCGCCCCTTCCAGCCTTGGCACATTGCGCATATACGCGCACGACCCCATCCTTGGGTGTTCCAGGATCAAGCACAACCGTGCCCATGGTACGGTTCCACAACAACGCGGCCCAGTAATTCGGTTTCGGCTCGTAGGTTTCTTCATGCAGCAGCCCGTAGTCGCTCGCTACCAGCGTATTGTGCATCACCGTCTGCACGCCTTTCTGCGCCAGCGTGCCCAGTTGATTCAGGTAGCGGAAAGTGTCCACAAACTCGCCTGCCATCGGGTCTCCGCCACAAGCCGCCTCCGCCGTTTCATTCAGCCACATCGTCCTGCCAGGCAGATACTTGTCCCGCATCGCCGCATAGAAGGCTTCCACAGTTCCCGTCCGGTCGAGCCAATCCGCAGTCAGCGCCTGCTCCAATTTCAGATTGCCCCCGCACCGGCGCGAAACTGACCCGTAAAAATGGTAGGACATTGCGTCGTAGGCCGGCCCTGTCGCCTTCATCAGGTCCTCGCTGGGAAGGATGTTCATAATCATGCCTCCAGGCCCGCCCCCGGCAATGGTGATGCCTTCCATCACGCCGCCCGGTCCAAGAAAGATTGTTTTGGGCGACTCCTTGCGCAGGAACGGCTCAAAAGCCTTCACGTCCTTTGCAAACGTGGCCGCATCGTAGCCCGCCGGAGCTCCGCCTGCTCCGGGAAATGTCGGTTCATTCATGAACTCGGTTGCCGCAATGCTGCCCCCGATTCTCTTCGTGTAGTCGTACAGCGCCCTCGCCTGTTCTGGCATCCACACTCCGCTCGCATCCCGAACTCCGGCACTTACCGCCACCGAGCTCACAATCTGCGCATCGACGGCTCGCGAAAAGTCCACCACGCCCTTCCACTCCGCACGAGTCAGCACGCCGCGAAATCCCTTCGGCGGTTCCTTCAATGCCGGCAAATCGTCGTCCTGAAAATACGTGCTGTTGGCCCACGACCCGCTCACCCGCACGTATACAGGTCCCAGCGCGGCCGCCAGCTTACGCAGTCGCGGATTGCCGAGGTCGATCGGTGAACGATACTCGAACAGTGCGTTACTCACTCCTACCTGCTGATTGGCATCGGCTGCCGGCTTTGGCTGCGCGGCGTCGGGCGTCGCAGCCGCGGATTTATAGGGCTTCCAGAAGCGTCCGCCGGTCACTTCAACCATTTCAACGTTGTAGGAATCAAATCGTGCATCGACCGTGCCCAGCTTTGGCATTTGCGACGGGTTGATCGCGAGCGAAGTCTGGCCCCAGGCCGATATGGAGAATACGATGCCGCTCACTGCCGCCGAAAGAACACCCAACAATTCAAAGCAATCCCTTTTCAATCTCATCCGCTTCTCCCACACTTGCCTTCCATGCGGCCAGTGATCGCAAATCCGGTCCGGCATCAATCTACCGCATCTCATCTCAAGCAGCGTAATCCTGAAGTACCGGTGCGGGCTGATCGCCGACTCGCTGACCTGCTAACTCGCTGACTCGCTGCTCTTCCTGTCCCCCAACCGCGACACGCTGAACTGCGCCCCTGCGAACAGAATCAGCCCCGAAACATAAGCCCACAACAACAGACCAACCGACACCTGGAAAGGTCCATACAATTCGCCCAACCCCATATGCGGCAGCAATGCCATAAACAGGTACTTTGCTGCCAGCCAGATGATTCCCGTCCACACCGAAGTATGCAGCACCGGCCGCCACGGAACCTTACGGTTGGGCAGAATCCAATAAATCGAAAAGAACAATACGATGCACGCCGTCCCGCTCGACAAAACCAGCCATGAATTAATAAGCACATTGAAGAAGAAATTCTCCGGGTGATTGGCGAACACGAACGTCAGTAGCCCCTGCGCCCCCTCATTCAGGAGGATGATCGCCATTGCCAGTACCAGCATCCACAGCGCCAGCCCGAACGCCACTAGTTGATTCATTAAGTAATTGCGGCTCTTTGTCACACCCCACGCTTGGTTCAGCGCCACTTCCAGGGGAAGAAATATCCCAGTGCAAGTGATCAGGATCATCACCAGCGAAAATGCCTGCACGCCATGCCGGGAAGACACAAGGGCCGCATATTGAAGGTGGACCGCTAACCAATTCGGCTGTTTGGTAGCTGCGGGAAGAAAATAATTCACCATATTGTCCACCACACCGAGCATTGGTTTCGACTTAAAAACCGACAATGCCAGCGTATACAGCAGCACAACAAATGGTATGAACGAGAGAATCGCGTTCGCCGCCACGCTGAATGCATAGGTATGCACCTGGGTGTCCAGCAGATACGCCCCCAGCGCCTTGCCGTCCCTCCGCCACCGGTACCACTTGGACTCACCAACCGGTCTTATCCCGTCGATCGTCCCGGCTACCTCGATCGCCGTTTCGTTCAAAGTACCGGAATCTGAAACCTCAGCCACTCGTGACTCCCTGTCCTGAACTTGGAAATTCTGTTAGCCTCTGCGCGCTGGAAGCGCGGCCGGCAAATGTATACCTCCCAAGGATAGTCTCTCCGCTGGCTTCGCGCGGTGACATTAGGAGTCGCGAAAAACCTAAGCCCAGAGCCTCTTTTGGCAATCGAGAGCATTGGCCGAAGACACTGGACGGCGGCAGCCACTGCCCGCAGTTGGCTTTCACTTCAGGGCAATCGGCAGCGCCAACCGTTGCCCGTTCCCCGCCAGACGAAGTTCATGCTGCATTCAATTTCCTCTTGCATCCTAATTAGTTTCCTGCCATAAAGGGAGCACGGCGCGCCGGAGACGAGCCGTCAAACACATCTGGAAGGCCGTAAGCATTGCACTTTTTTGTTTTTCTCGCGCCAACCAAATCGAAGGCACTCAATCGAGCCACCGAGGCACGCCAATCTGGCGCGCCTCGGTGGCTCGCGCCGTTGATTGGCTCTTCGCGCCACAGCCCGCTCGCGTCGAGCTGGCTGCAAGCGCCGAGCCATTCGGTTGGGCCAGAATTTAATTAAGGAGAGGTCGAGTGAGGGAACAAGGGGTCGTCAAGTGGTTCAACGGTACCAAGGGTTACGGGTTCATTCAACGTTCAAGCGGCGAAGATGTGTTCGTACATTTTTCCGCCATCCAGGAAAACGGCTACAAAACGCTGAATGAGGGCGATGCCGTCGAATTCGAATGCCAAACCGGCCCAAAAGGCCTGAACGCGGCGGGTGTCACCAGGGTGCTATAACTCCGTTTCCCACCCAACCACGCTTTCACCCGCGCTCCTTCAGCTTTCCCAGCGCCCATCGTGCCGCGTTGCGCAAGCCCTCATCTCCGGCCTTTGCCCACTCCGCGAGCCAGGCTGCAAACCGCTCCTGCCCGCTGTTCCCCATGGCAATGGCCACGTTCCTGCGCAGACCCATGAATCCCGTCCGCCGCACAGGTGAGCCATTGAATACGCGTTCGAATTCCCCCATGTCCATGCTCGCCAGCCACTCCAGCGCCGGATTTACAAGCTCCGCCCGTGCCTCAAGCTCCGGATCAGCGCTTACCGGTGCTTTCCGATTCCACGGGCAAACATCCTGGCAAATGTCGCAGCCGAACACCTGTCGTCCCATCCCCTCCATCAGCGGTTCATCGATTGGCCCCTTGTGCTCGATCGTCAGATAGGCGATGCACTTCGTAGCATCCATCTGGTAAGGCGCAATCAACGCGCCTGTCGGACAGGCCTCCAGACACCGCGTGCAACTCCCGCACCGGTCCGGTACCGTCAGCTGTGCCGTGGGAGTTTCTTCCTCCTGCATGTCCAGCGAAGTCAGCAGCACCCCCAGAAATCCAAAAGACCCCAGCTTTGGATGAATCAGGCAAGTGTTCTTCCCGGTCCAACCCAACCCGGCCGCCGTCGCCAGCGGCCGCTCCACCACGGGGCCAGTATCCACGTAGCCGCGTGCCTCAAACTCCCCAAACTCGCTACGCAGCCCAGCCTCCAGCGCCCTCAGCCGTTTCAGCAGCACTTTGTGATAGTCGCTGGCCCGCCGCACTCCCGCCGCGTCCACCCGGCTGCTCCACGCATACCGCGCAATCCACCCCGCGCCTCCATCCGCAGCCGCCGTCGAACGCGGCTGATCGCTTTCGTAACTCGCAAAGCACACAATCGCCGACCGCGCCCACGGAAACGGAATCCCCACCCGCGCCCGCAGCAACGGCCCCGCACCGCCATCTTTTTCAGGTCCTCGCCGCTCCAGATAGCTCATTGTCCCCGCGCGGCCTGCCGCCACCCACTCCTCAAAGCGCGCTGCGTCCCGCTCCTCCACCGCATGAGGAAGAGCCACCACCCCGGCTTCCGTAAACCCAACCTCCCGCGCCCAGCCGCGAACCCGCTCCCTGCTCAGGCGTCGCGCGGTTTGGGTTTCTTTATGGGTCATGGAACCGGCACCATCCCTTTTTGCGTATCGGTCTACATGTTCGCAAGTGGACGCCGGGATCGAAACTGAACACCCCTCATCCACTGCCGGGAAGACAAGACTGCTCGTATCTCCCATGTTTGCAGCATATTCCCATTGCCCGACTTTGGCCGTCCAGGTGCAATTACTCAGGACAGATTGCCCGCTGGCCTCATAAACGGCACACGCCAAAGCCAGCTTAATCCAAGGAGGTTTTTATGATCGCTACTATCCCCAATCCCGCCGTAAACGGGTCGACTTGGGAAATTGAATCGACTGAAGTCGCCGGGCTCACTGAGCTCGTCCGGGGCTGCGATCGCCGACTGGTCGACCGTCTGACGCCTCACGTGCGCCGCCAAAGCATCGCAGTCGATTTCCATTCGGTCGAGCGCATCGACGCGGCCGGCATCGCCGCCCTCATCACGCTCTATGCCGACGCTCGTCAGGCCGGCCACCATTTCTCCATCTTCAACGTCGCGCCCCGTGTCGTGGAGATCCTCGCCATCGTCGGACTGGATCGTATCCTCCTGTCGAGAAGCGCACCGTGCGAATCAAACCCGGATTCATGTTCTGACCGGCGCTTGGATCGCTCGGCCGCTTGAACCTCTCCAAACAGGTCAGGAACTCCGCTTCTTCGCCTGTTTGGATTCGCTTCAACTTAATCTCCCGGTCTTGATCTCGAGGTCATGGGCTATTCTTAATTGACTCCAGGCCAATGACCAGCCTCACCCGGGAGATTCGTATGGACTTAAGACTCTTCGCCTCCACTGGCCCGGAATTGCCGCCCATGGAGCGAATCACCGAGCTGGTTCGCGGCCCGGACCAAATGCTGTTGGAGCGCTACCTGCCGCTCGCACGCAAGCAATCTATTTCGCTCGACTTCATCTCTGTCCGCCGCGTCGATGCGGCCGGCGTCTCGGCCCTGCTCGCGCTCTATACCACAGCCCACAAAGCGGGCCATGATTTCACCATCTTCAACGCCTCGCCGCACGTGCGGCAGACCCTGGCCCTCCTCGGGTTGGACAGCATCCTCTTGTCCCATAATGCGGTGTAGAGTCCACAAACCGGACCGCGCAACCGGCAGTCCCTTACCTCAATTCCCAAGTTCCTCATCGTCTGTTCATCTCAGCACGTCCTGCCGTCTCAAATTGCGAAAATTCCCACCCAAGATCAGCATTTGTATTTATTTTCAACTAGATCGTCCGTGACGGCGAACACAGGCAACCATATGTGCGCGGGTCTATTTGTTGAAGCGACTTATGAATGCCGCGAGGCGTAGTCGGATGTTTGGATGACTCGCACGCGCTCAGCCCCTCAATCGTCCCTGCCCTGTGCAAGCCGCTGAGCCCACGTTCCGCCACCCTTTCCAATGATGCGCCCCGTGGAACCTTAATACGGAGGATTCATCACCATGACGCAGGGCGCTATGGATAAGCAGGTCGCCGCGGCGACTCTAACCTCAACTCCAACCAAATACGTCTACTTCTTCGGCGGCGGCGCAGCCGATGGCAACGGCCGCATGAAGGATGTGCTGGGAGGCAAAGGCGCAGGTCTCGCTGAGATGACCAACGCCGGTTTGCCCGTCCCTCCGGGTTTCACCATTCAGACTGAGGCATGTCGCGAGTTCATGCGCGGCTCGCTCAGCCCCGAAATCGACTTCGAGATGCATGAGGCACTCGAACACCTCGAGCGGCTCCAGGGCCAAAAGCTGGGCACGGGCGAAAATCCCCTGCTCGTCTCCGTCCGTTCCGGCGCCAAGTTCTCCATGCCCGGCATGATGGACACCATCCTCAACCTCGGCCTCAACGATCAAGCCGTCGAAGCGCTTGCAAAACGCAGCAACAATCCCCGCTTCGCCTACGATTCCTATCGCCGCCTCATCCAGATGTTCGGCGACGTTGTCCTCGACGTCCACAAGCACAAGTTTGAAGTCATCTTCGACAGCATCAAAGAGCGCGAAGGCGTCAAGTTCGATTACGAACTAACCCCGGAAGCCCTGAAAGATGTCATCGTCGAATACAAGAAACTGGTCAAGAAAGAAACCCACAAGGAATTCCCCCAGAACCCCCTCGATCAACTCGTTCAAGCACGGAATGCGGTCTTCCGCAGCTGGCAGAACGATCGCGCCAAGACTTATCGCCGCATCAACCACATCGACGACTGGCTGGGCACAGCGGTCAACGTGCAAGCCATGGTCTTCGGCAACCTCGGCGAAACCTCCGGCACCGGCGTCGGCTTCACCCGCAACCCCGCCACCGGCGAGCGCGTCTTCTTCGGCGAGTATCTGATGAACGCTCAGGGCGAAGATGTCGTCTCCGGCGTCCGTACCCCGCAGCCCATCAGCGAGCTCGAACGCACCATGCCCAAGGTTTATGACCACCTGCGCGCCATCACCTGGAAAATGGAAAAGCACTATCGCGACATGCAGGACTTCGAGTTCACCATCCAGGACGGCAAGCTCTACATGCTCCAAACCCGCAACGGCAAGCGTACCGGCATGGCCGCCGT
>Ga0181537_10005268_pt1 | contig 10488 bp, 6 predicted proteins | sample PEATcosm2014_Bin_39_FD_119765 | JGI IMG/M metagenome (GOLD analysis project Ga0181537, IMG submission 119765) | Peatland microbial communities from MTU Mesocosm Facility, Houghton, MI, USA - PEATcosm2014_Bin23_10_metaG | ecosystem: Environmental > Terrestrial > Soil > Wetlands > Peat | place... | reverse complement strand
ATCACCAGCCAGTTCAACCAGATCGGAGCCGGCTCCTTCACCGTGCAGACGGCCCGGCCCGACCGCGACTCGGCCTTGATCGATGTGGGGCTGAATGCCGATGTCGCCGAGAACGTGACGCTCTTTACCGACTACCAGACCGAGGCGGGAGAAGACAACTACTTCTCCCAGTCGGTGCAGGCGGGTGTCAAAATCAGCTTCTGAAGCCCCAACGGGGCATCCTAACCACAGCCCGGGGCAGCGCCCTGGGGAATCATCCCGAATTGCCGAGCCCTGAAAGGGCGCCCTATTTTAGAGCGTAAACTTTGCCTTGATCCCGGTTAAATAAAGCCACAGGGTATGCCCTCGAATGAACCGCTTACTATTCCCCGCTCTCCTTGCCCTATTCATGATTCGAGCTGCATCAGCTCAAACCATCCAGAACGGCTCATTTGAAACGGACGACTTCACCGGTTGGCAGGTGGCCGGCATACCCAGTATTTCCACCGGGCCGCCGACTCCGGTAGCTGGCACCTATGAGGCGCTGATCAATTCCACCGGCAACCCCGGCAATGGCGTGTATGCCAATGGAAACTCCGTGACTGCTTCGGTGCTTGATACGTTTTTAGGCACGACGTTGCCGCCAAGCACGAACGGAGCAGCCTTCAACGGCGAGGCGATCCAGCAGTCGTTTACCTCGGCAGGCAACGGCACGGTCACCTTCTCCTATGCCTATAATTCGAGAGAAGCCCCCGGTGATGGCTACGACGAGACAGGCTACGTGCTCAACGGCGTTTTTCATATTCTCGCGGATACCAGCACTCCCGGGCAGACCGTCATGAACAATGGTTTTTTCGTCTGGGGCCTGCCTTATCAGACGATCACCATCAACGTGGGTGCGGGTGCAAATACGCTCAGTTTTGTGACTTATAATACGGTCAATGGCAACGCGCCTTCGGGTCTCTTTCTCGACGATATTTATCTCACCGAGCTTACTCCCATCTTCGGCGCCATTCCCGGTCTGACGCCCAATCAGTCTGCGGTCGCCACCTATATTGATGCCCATGATGGCGCGCCGAGCGGCAACTTCGCCACGCTGGTTACGGGACTGACCGGCGTGGCCGGCAATCCCAACTCTCTCGGCGCCGCTTTGGACCAGCTCTCGCCCCAATCGCTGCAGGTGCTTCGCCATATCGCCTTCGATAATGCCACCTTTACCAGCCAGGACGTCACCAACCACCTGGCCAATCTGCGCGACGGCTTGACCGGCTTCGATGACAGCCTGCTCTCCGTCACCGATCCGACCCTCTCGCCCCTCCTTTCGCAAATCAACAGCCGTCTCCTGGCCTGGAATCCCTCCGCCACTCCCGGCTTGCTCAGCGATACGTCCGATTCCGTTTTGGGCGGCGTCGAGATGAAGGACACGAAACAAATGAAACCTGCCGCATCTGAACCGGCTGATCCGTGGAGCACCTTCATTTCCGGCAACGTGATTCTCGCCGATCTCAGCCACGATCAAGATTTGGCCCATCAGGACTATACCACCGGCTCCGTCATGCTCGGCGCCGATTACCGCATTGACAACCACTGGACGCTCGGCGCCCTTTTGGCCTACGGCCACACTGATGCCGATCTCGATGAAAACGGCAGCACTGCCACGGTGGATACCTATTCGCCCGGCATTTACGCCAGCTACGTCGATGGCGGCTGGTACGGCAACGGCCTCTTCTCCTACGGCTACAACAGCTACACGGAAGATCGCAATATCTCCATCGGAACGCTCACCGGCACGAACCATGGCGCGCCGCAGGGCAACCAATATACCGGCAACCTGACCGGTGGTTATGAATTCAAGAGTGGAAACTTCAAATACGGCCCGATTGCCAGCGTCCAATACGTCAATCTTGGAATCAATTCCTTCTCGGAAGACGGTCCGACCGCCCTCAACGTACAAAGCGAAAGCGACGAATCATTCCGCAGCCAATTAGGCGTCGAAGCGCGTTATGCCATGCGCGTGGGTTCCGTTTCCCTGACGCCTCATGCCAGCGCCACCTGGCAGCATGAATTTCTCGATGGCAGCGACGGCATCACCAGCCAGTTTAACCAGGTCGGAGCCGGTTCCTTTACCGTGCAAACGACCCAGACCGAACGCGATTCGGCCTTCGTCGATGTGGGACTGAATGCCGATGTTGCCAGGAACGTGACTCTCTTCACCGACTACCAGACCGAGGCAGGCCAGGATCACTACTTCGCCCAGTCCGTGCAGGCCGGTGTCAAAATCAGCTTCTGATGCCCCAACGGGGCGTCCTAACATCAGCTGAGGGAATCGAAGTCCCAGAGGGACGCCCGAAAGTAGCCCGGTGATTTATCACCGGGTTGTCTGAAAAAAGAAATGTCCCGTCCCAGAGGGACGGATGAAATTGGATGTTGGGTGCCGATCAAGCGTCCCTATGGGACGCCGCCCTTCCCCACAAAGGACCCGGCGATAAATCGCCGGGCTACTTTCGGTGATTCCTACGGAATCATCTGTTCCGAGGCGCAAGAACGAGACGTGAAGATTTCTTTGGCAAGGTTTCGATCACCTCGTAACTTGTCGTCAAGCCATGTCCCTCGTTGCGCACTCTCTTATCGCCAGTGCATCCGTGCGGCAGTCAGTCGCGCGCCTGATTGCGACCTATTTTCTTCTTCATTTACACGAGGAAATGCGCAAGCCGGACGCAGTCATCTACGAGGATTATCCCGATCTTCCCATTCGTGAAATCACGAAAACGTGGGTCGAGCGCATTCGGCATGAATTTGCCATCGGCGAGGACGAAAAGTTGCCCGAGGAAAATCTTTTTGAGAGGTGGACCAATATCAACGGGAAATTCAACTATGAAGATTCAGGCCTGTTTGGTTACAACCAGATTTATCTCTTCCGATTACTTGATCTGCGGGACGGCACCCCCGAAAGCCGTGAGACGCTCTTCAACACCATGCGGAAGCGATTCGACTCCTTTGATTATGAGAAGCAGGGATTCACGGTTTCTTTCTTTCTCAATTCGGAAAGCACCATGCGGGAATTACTGCGGGAGGCCGTGCACAAATATCTGCCGGAATGCCAGGAGACGGGAGATCACCTGGTGCTGGCTCAAAGCGGCGCAATCCAGACGGCCATGTACGAATACTTCGAGGGCATCCTGAAAACGGCGCTGGCCGAAAATGTGCGCCTTTTGAACGGTATCCTTCCCGAACAGGTTGCCTTGGAACTGAAACGCAACGGTTTTGTCGAACCTGTCCTTTTCAAGGACGCCGCGGTGATCTTCACCGATTTCGAAGGCTTCAGCCATTCCACCGAACACCTTGCTCCCGCCGAAGTCATCCGCCGTCTGGACACCTACTTTACGGAATTTGACCGGATCATCGCCGCTCACGGACTCGAAAAAATCAAGACCATCGGCGATTCGTACATGGCCGTGGCCGGCGTGCCGGAGTTGCATGACGACCCAGTGACAGCCGCCTGCGACGCAGCCATCGAGATTTGCGAGACGTCCCATCGGCTCTCAGCGCAAGCCGGGCCGGACGGATGGAACATCCGCATCGGCATCCACGCGGGACCTCTGGTAGCGGGCGTGATCGGAAAGCAAAAATTCAGCTATGATGTGTGGGGAGCCACCGTCAACTTTGCCAGCCGCATGGAATCAAGCGGCGAGCCGGGCCGGATCAACGTCTCCGCCGAGGTCCATTCGCGGGTGGAAACCTACTATCGCTGGCAGGCGCGCGGCCCTCAACCCGTCAAGCACCTGGGCACCGCTGAAATGTACTTTCTCCTCGGCAAAAAGACGTTCCTATAGAGGCCACACATTCCTGTCTTGCCGGAGGTGCTGCGCTTGGCGAAACTGCGCGCGTGCACGATATCGTTTCCGCGGCCCCCGTCGCCGCGACTGATCTCCCCCGCCTGCAAGTGCGGGCGAAGTTTTTCTTTGAAGGCGAGAACAAGTTCTACCTCCAGGGAGTGACCTACGGCCCCTTCCGGCCTGCGACCGAAGGCGGCGTGAACCTGCCTCCGCCGGAGCGGGTCGCGCTCGATTTCGGCCTGATGCGTGAACTCGGCGTTAACGTGCTCCGGGTTTACCACACGCCGCCGCGCTGGTTTCTCGACCTGGCACAGAAACATCGCCTGCGCGTCATGGTCACCATTCCGTGGCACAAACGCGTCCTCTTCCTTGATGACCGGGAAGCGGTGGAGACGATCCGCCAGAACGTCGCCAAGGCCGCCCTGGCCAACGCGGGCCACCCGGCCATGCTCGGCTTCTTCATCGACAATGAAATCCCTCCCGACCTCGTACGCTGGTACGGCGCGCGGCGCATGGAGGAATTCCTCAACTCGCTCGTGCATATCGTCAAGAAGAACGATCCCCTCGCCCTGGCCGCTTACGCGAATTTCCCTCCAACCGAATACCTCCTGCCCACCGAGGTTGATTTCTACAGCTACAACGTTTACCTCCATCGCCGGAAGGACCTCGTTGGTTACCTGGGCCGTTTGCAAAATCTAGCCGGAGACAAGCCGCTCATCCTGAGTGAATTTGGGATGGACACCATCCGGCACCCGGAGGAGGAGCAGGCGCATCTGCTGACCGAGCACGTCACGACCGTCTTTGAAAACGGCCTCGCCGGGACCTTCATTTTTTCGTGGACGGACGAGTGGTTCACCGACGGCGTCGATGTCACCGACTGGGCCTTCGGTATCGTCACAACGGAGCGCAAGCCGAAAGCAAGCTACCGCGCGTTGCAACCGCTCCTCAAAAATCCGGAGCGTCCCCTTTACCTGCGTTTCGTTCCTGAACTCGATTTTCCCATGGTTTCGATCGTGGTCTGTTCCTACAACGGCGCGCGCACGCTTCGCGATTGCATGAAGTCGCTCCAAAATCTCCACTATCCCAACTACGAGGTCATCTTCATCGACGACGGCTCGAAGGACAACACGCAGGAAATCATGAAAGAGTTCCCCGGCGTGCGCAACTTTGTGCAGGTCAACAAGGGACTCAGCGCCGCGCGCAACGCCGGCATTGCAGCGGCCAATGGCGAAGTCGTGGCCTTCACCGATTCGGACTGCATGGTGGATCGCGACTGGCTCTACTTCCTCGTCCACTCGCTCCTCTCCGCCGATTTCGCGGCCGTCGGCGGCCCAAACATTTCCCCGCCCGCCACCGACTGGATTCAGGCCACGGTCGGCGCCGCGCCCGGCTCGCCCAGCCACGTGCTCTTGACCGACACGATTGCCGAGCATGTGCCCGGCTGCAACATGGCCTACCACAAATGGGCGCTGGACGAGATCGGCGGCTTCGATCCCGAATACCGCAAGGCGGGCGACGACGTCGATGTCTGCTGGCGGCTCATGCAGCGCGGTTACGTCATCGGCTTTAGTCCCGCCGCCGTGGTCTGGCATTACCGCCGTTTCGAGGTCCGCACTTATTTCAGCCAGCAGAGTGGTTACGGTGAGGCCGAGGCCATGCTGCGCTACAAGCATCTCCAATATTTCGGGCCGACCGGCTCGGCCATCTGGCACGGAAACGTCTATTCGCAGGTGCGGATGGATTCATTTTTCTCGCGGCCCATCATCTACCACGGGATCTTCGGTACGGGTCTCTTCCAATGCATTTATCCGAAGCGTTACTCGCCCTTCGCGGCGCTTCTGAGCAGCCTCGAATGGCTGGCGGTGACCCTGTTCATCTTCTTTCTTTCGATGCCCCTCGCCGGGCTGCGGTTGATTCCGCTCATCATGTTTGGGCTGACGCTGATCGTCGGCCTGAGCTACATGGCGCAGGCGCGGATCGAGACCAAATTCGACAGCATGCCAGCACGCCTCCTCTTGCTCTATCTCGCCATCGTGCAACCGTGGCGGCGAGCCTGGGCGCGTTACTTCACCTGGCTGCGCGGCAAGCGAACGCCCCCCGCCGTCATCGCGACGAAGGAGGACGCCCCCCATCTCGCGGTCGGCTGGCGCACTTCCGGCAGTCTCGCTTTCTGGAGCGAGACCGGCCTCGAACGCTCGCACCTGCTCCACACGACGGAAAAATTACTCGACGAGGAAGGCTGGAAATTCTCGCTCGATACCGGCTGGACGAATTGGGACATGCACGTCTTCGCCAGCCGCTGGTGGAACCTGCGCCTGCGCTCGATGAGCGAAATTTATCCCCGCGGACGGCGCCTGACCCGGGTCGGGAATTTTCTCAACATTAGCACCTTCTCCTCGCTAGTCGGGGGCATTCTCCTCACCTTCACCCTCGTCACGCTGCTAACGCTTCCCAGCACCTCCGCGCGTCCCGTCATTTCCTTTTACCTCCTGGGAGCGGTCTCCCTCCTGGCGTTGCTCTGGTTCATTCACGGACTGCGCCTGCGCCGTCGTCTGGCGGAACTCGTGGAAGTCGCCGCCATCCGTGCCGGCCTCCAGCCGTTGGGGAAGACAAAGGCCGGTGCGGGAGATTAAAGGTAGCCAGCGCCGGCTACCTAATTCGGCGCGGGCGGCGGAGCGAGCGGTGGCAGCGGCGGATGCGCCGCCGGCGGCTGGATCAACTTGGTCCCCTGAGTCTTGGCCACCATCGCGGCCTTTGCCTTGTCCGCATCAATTAGGGCCTGGATCGCCGCACGAACATCGGTTTGCAGCATGGCCATATCATCATCGATCTTGTCCCAACGCTTGATCTCGCGCCCATCCGTCCCAAAAAGAATGCCGCGCAGGTCATCTGAAGTTTCAGTCCAGCCTAATTGCGGGCAGATCGTGCCGGAAAAATCGGGGATGACGTAGGACGATTTGCGGGGATTGCTCGTGTTGCCGTTCTTCAGAAAGTAAGGCTTCAGGGCAATCGACTCGTGATCGAGATTGGACCGCATCTGGGCGAGCACCACGGAAGGCACCCAGCTTGCAATGGAATGGCGTAAATCGACCACGACAATCAATTGAAAGTCGGGCCTGCCCTGAAGGGGATACATGGCCCTGCCCGCCGCACGGGCGCCATCCTGGGTATCTTCGTTTGTCCCGAGCACCAGGGTAATCAAACCGGGCCGGTTCAGAAGAATGGTGTGATTGTCGGCGTCAACCGCCTTGAATTTATGGAATGACGGCGCAGCCGTCGAAACCGCCGTGGGGGGGGCCGAAGCGGAGGACGCGTTGGTTTGAGCTGAGGCTGAGAAAGCAAAAGCGCAGCAAGCCATCGCGGCAGCGAGGAATGCGGAGGTCCGTCCCGCACTCGCGGGACGACTACCCGTTGACCTTTTCCAAAACATACCCGCGTAGATACTCGGTTTCGGGCACATTGACTAGTACGGGATGATCGGAACTCTGTCCCAGCCGATGACGAAGACGCAACGTCGATCCCGTTTCCGAGGAGGCGCGCTGCAATAATTCGTCCCAGTCCTCCGCCGTCACGTGATGCGAACAGGAAAAGGTCGCCAGAATTCCTCCGCGGGTGAGGAGTCGGAGCGCGCGCAGGTGCAATTCGTGATAGCCGCGCAAAGCCGATTCCTTGTTGCCCTTGCTCTTCGTGAAGGAGGGCGGATCAAGAACGATGAGATCGAACGTCTCGCGCTGTTGTTCGTAATGGCGCAGGAGATCGAAGACGTTGGCCTGGAGCAAATCCACCTGAAGGTTCTCCGTCTTTGCCGTGGCCTCGGCCTGACGCAGCGCCTCGGTCGACTGATCAACGGCCCGGCATGAAACCGCACCCGCCTTCCGGGCGCTGAGGGCGAAGGCGCCCTGGTTGGTGAAGCAATCGAGCACGCGCCGGCCTCGCGCACAGGCGGCAACGACCGCGTAATTCTCCGCCTGATCGAGGTAAAATCCAGTCTTCTGGCCCGACCCGAGATTTAAATCATAATTAATTCCGGCGATTCGCACGCGTGTCGGAGCCTCATAGCTCCCGTGAAGAACGTTGCGCTCCAGCGGCAGTCCTTCCAATTGCCGCACGGGAGCATCGTTGCGGGTCAGGACAACGCGGCAACCGGTCTTTTGCAGGAGAAGATCGGCGATGATCGCTTCGCGTTTGGACATGGCCAGGGTCAGGGTTTGCAGGATCAACACATCATCGTATCGATCCACCACCAGGCCGGGCAGTTGATCCGATTCCGACCAGACCAGACGCCGGGCCATGCCGGGAATCGTTTTCGCCAACGACTCGCGGTAAGCCAGGGCTTCATCGAGCCGCTTGCCCAGCAAACCGGCATCCAGCGCGGTCAACTCCCTCGCATAACGTCGCGCCACAATTTGGGAGCGGCTATTGTAAATGGCGCTGCCGAGGCAGTCTCCCTTCGCCGAACGCAATTCAACCGTGCCGCCATCCTCGGGCTGCCCCTCGACTCGATCCACTTCGCTGGCAAAAACCCAGGGATGTCCCGCGAGAATGCGGTGGCGTACGCCCTTGTTCAGGACCAGTCGGGCGGGATGCGTCATCACTATGGCTACCAAGAAGAACAGGAAAAAGGAAGTCCTCCTTGTTTGACCGGCGGACACAGCTATAAAGTCAGTCATGCTACAAATGGCGTCTTGGAAGTATTGGCTGTTCATCGGTATCCTCGAAATTTCGCTGATCACGAATCCCGCACGGTCTCAGCAACCAGCGTCCCCCACGACCCTCGCCCCAGGTGCCAATGCGAAGTCCTACGTCGAACATGGCATTGATAGAGGATCCAAAGGCGATTTGAATGCGGCCCTTGAGGCTTTCAACGACGCCATCAAGATCGACCCCAAATATGCGCCCGCGTATTTTAATCGGGGCTTTGCCTACGCACTCCAAAAAAATCAGGACGAGGCCATTTCCAACTATGATCAGGCCATTCAACTCGATCCGAAGTACAAGGAGGCCTATTACCAGCGCGGCAGCCTGAACGGAGAAAAGGGGAATCTCGATGCGGCCCTCAACGATTTCAGCGAGGTCATCAAACTTGATCCCAACTACGCCCCGGCCCATTACAACCTGGGGCATGTCAAATATTTCAAAGGCGACTTGAACGGTGCGCTCGACGAAATCGAGCAGTCCCTTCGCCCGGACCCGAATTTTCCCTATGCGTACTTCATTCGCGGACTGATCCGGCATGCCCAGGGACAAGGGTTGGAAGCCACTTCAGATTTCCAAAAAAGTTTGGGCCTCGGTTTTCCCTACGCGGCTTTTTGGGTCTGGATTTGTGAAATGGAAAATGCCCAACCCATTCTCGCCCGGAAGGATCTTTTGGATGCGTTGGACAAGCCCAACTTGTTCAAACCCGACGATTGGCCCTCTCAAATTGGCAATTTTCTCCTCCAGAAAATCACCCTTACTCAATTGATGGCCAAAGCCAAAGAGGGCACCGGCGCCGAATCGAATGGACGTTTTTGTGAGGCTTGGTTTTACTCCGGAATGCAGAACCGTTTGTCTGGGAATTCCAAAGAGGCGCAGGAGAGTTTTGCCCAGGCTATTGCGACAGGATCAACGGGTTCTGAGGAATTTATTGAAGCCGGTCGCGAAGCGGCTCAAGCTCAAAATCCCTAGGGCTAGAGACTGTCCTACTTGGCGCCCCAACCGAAGAGAACGACTGGCACGGTGCGAAAGAGAATCTCGATGTCGAGCCAGAGGCTCCAGCGATCGATGTATTCCAGATCAAGACGCACCCAGTCTTTAAAATCAGTAATTTGATTGCGTCCACGCACCTGCCACAAACAAGTCAGCCCCGGACGCACGCTCATGCGGCGACGCTGGCTGATATCGCCGAAATTGGCCGTTTCATAAAGAGGAAGCGGACGCGGCCCAACCAGGCTCATCTCCCCGCGCAGAACATTCCAGAGTTGAGGTAATTCATCCAGACTCGTGCGGCGCAGCCAATGCCCCAGCGGAGTGACTCGGGGATCATTTTTGACCTTGAATACCGGCCCTGACATTTCGTTCATACTCTCCAGTTCGGCACGCGCCTGTTCCGCATTAGTCACCATGCTGCGGAATTTATACATGCGAAAAGGCCGGCCATGCAGACCGCTCCGGTTTTGCCAGAAAATAACTGGGCCGGGCGAAGTCCACCGGATAAAAAACGCGATGATCAGGATGGGCAGTGACGTCAAAACCAGAAGAATAAACGATCCCACCACATCAAGGATCCGCTTGGCAACCAGTTCCCATGAGATGGTTGGGGTGGTGCGGTAAATCAACAACGGTTGCCCCGCAAATTGATCAAACTGTATCCGGGTAAAAAGTGTTTGGATAAAATCAGCGGACACCCACGCTTCGACGCCCTCAGCTTCGCAAGCCAGAAGCGCTTCGCGTATTTGCGGAATAATCGTCTCCTCAAGACTGAAGACAACGATATCAACCGTTTCGTCATGCAACGTCTCGATAAAGCCTGCAAGGCCTTCCTCACGAAGATCAAACTCTGCTTTGATTTCAAAATTCTTCCCCGGTAGTGACAAAAACCGCTGCTTCCAGATCTCACGCTCCTTCCGCAATCCGCAAAGCAATACGTACTGACGCAGGTGTACCCGCGAACCCCGCCGCCTCAACCAAGCGT
>Ga0181537_10005267_pt1 | contig 10488 bp, 11 predicted proteins | sample PEATcosm2014_Bin_39_FD_119765 | JGI IMG/M metagenome (GOLD analysis project Ga0181537, IMG submission 119765) | Peatland microbial communities from MTU Mesocosm Facility, Houghton, MI, USA - PEATcosm2014_Bin23_10_metaG | ecosystem: Environmental > Terrestrial > Soil > Wetlands > Peat | place... | reverse complement strand
TTATTGCTGCTCGCCTGCGGCGCCATCGCCTGGGAAGCCGCGAGCCGCCTCGCCTCGCCGCCGCCCGTGGCCGGCGCGACCGTGATGGGAGTGGCCGCGGCGGGGATCGTGCTCAACGGGATTTGCGCCTGGCTGCTGCACGCCGGCAGCCACGATGATCTGAACCGACGCAGCGCCTTCATTCATATGCTGGGCGATGCGGCCGTATCGGCAGGAGTGCTGTTGTCAGGAGCGGTCATTGTGATGACGGGTTGGAGCCGTCTGGATCCGCTCGTCAGTCTGTTGATCGTCGCGGTGATTCTGGTGAGCACCTGGGGACTGCTGCGCGATTCCCTGCATCTGTCACTCGATGGCGTACCCGCGAGCGTCAATTCCTCGGCCGTGATGTCCTTTCTGGCCGGCCAGCGGGGAGTGACCGATGTGCACGATTTGCACATCTGGGCGCTCAGCACCACGAGCGTCGCGCTCACGGCGCATCTGGTGGTGCCGGACCGCGGCATCGAGGACGCGCTGCTCGACTCCCTGACCCCGAACCTGAAGCGGCGCTTTCACATCCATCATGCAACCCTGCAGATCGAGCGGGATCGCTGCGTACACGGCTGCGAGGACGAAGCCGAGGCCGAAGCCTGACCGCTGACGCCTGACTCGTCGGCTCGCCCCCGCCGCGGGCCTCATGGCGGACACTGCCCCATGAGGCGACAACCGCCTGATCGCGGCAGTGCGTACGCCACCAGGAAGTCGCCGCGAGTGCGCTGGTGAAGGGCGGCATGATCGCAGGCGCGCTCGTTCCTACTTCATGTCGAACTTGATCTCCAGCTGCGCGCAGCCGGACGCGGGCGGCCCATTCGGCGAAGTGTCCGGCCGGTAGTAGGCAGCACCGGATGCTGCGATTCTCACAGCGGCCTGATCGAGAGATGCCATTCCCGAAGAGTGGACGATCGTCGGCTCCTGTTGGAGTTTTCCCGCTTCATCGACGCAGACATGCACAGTCACGTTGCCAGCGTGGCCACGAGAGTCATTCTGTTTCGCATTGGCCGTCATCTCCGCCGGCGCGCCCGCGATCGGCTCAGATGTTCGGCTTGCCCAACCAAAGGCAATCTGTTGCCACGAGTCGATCGGATCTCCGTCGCCGAGCGTGGTTGCTGCTGCGAATCGGAGCCTGGAGACGCAGCTGATCGTCGCGGAATCCAGAGCATCCGAACCCGAAGACGACTTGATGGAGATGTGCGACGGGAGGCCACTGCGTGGGAGCCAGAAAACAACCACCGCCATGGTTCCCGCATCAGTGATCCGCAGGTCCGGACAGCGTGTCTTGGGATTGAATCCCAAGGTCGTTTGCGCCTGTATCGGATTTTCGGGAACGGGCGGGACCTGAGCGGCGTGGACATCTACTGCAACGGACAAAACCACGCATGTGAGAGTCGCGCCAAGCCAACTATGCATCGGGACCGCCAATGTTCAAGCACTGCCTGTGCGGAATTATATAAACGCGCACACCACTGCGATACCAAACCTCGAATTCCTCATCGACGCTGCCTCCATGCTGAGATCGGTAAATTTTTTACTTACTCGAATACGATGCGGATAAATGTCCGTAAAATGCACGCGGTCACCGTCGGTAAGGGAGTCGCCGTGAAGAGGAGACCGAGAAAATGGCTGTATTAGGTTATTGTACCGTAGGTTCGAATCGCCTGGAGGAAGCCAAGTCCTTCTACGATGTGCTCCTGGGTTCGGCCGGAATTTCTCCAATGTTCGAGCATCCCTCTGGGGGCCGCGTTTACGGCCAGGGTGGGCATCATTGTTTTGTGGTGCTCGGCGCCTATGACGGAAAGCCAGCCACGGTCGGCAACGGCTCCATGTTCGGATTCAGATTCGATGCGCGCGAGGAAGTAGACGCCTTTCACGCGAAAGCCCTGTTACTCGGCGGCAGTGACGAGGGAGCTCCCGGCGAACGTGCACCAAAATATTACATGTCTTACTTTCGCGATCTCGACGGCAACAAGCTTTGCGCGTACTGCACCGTCTAGGGCACGCGCTCTCATCGCGTTTCTGACGAAGCAAACCTAACGAATGCCAGAAAATCGGACGGCGCTTCTCGGCGCGCGAGGATGTGGCCGGCTCTTGTCAGACAGGCTCCTCCGTTTGCCTCGCGTTGAGCGCAGGCCCGTCCGCCGATCCTTCCGAGAGACGCCGCCGGGCGCGAAATGCGCCAACCGCGTAGAGCGCGGAGCCGCCCACCAAAAGCACGGTGGTGAGACCCGCTACCTTGAGCACCGCCAGCGTCGGGTGCTCCTCCTCCGGCGGCGGAACGAACGAGATCGCCATGGACGCGACCGTCGTCGCAATACCCAACAGCGCTATCGCGACCAGCGCCGGTCGACCGCCGGGAATCCGGGTTTCGCCCATGCCGCCCGGCCCGGCGGAAAGCTTGATCGCCGCGCCGAACAGGAGCAGAAACGGGAACATCGAGGCGACGATCATCATTTCGATGAGCACAGCGTAGGCACCCCGAACCGACGTACCGCTCTGACCGAGAAAGACCAGCAACGCGACCACAATCACCTGCGTCCAGATCGCGACGGCCGGCGAGCCGTACTTGGGATGCAATCGCGTAAAACTCCCGGGCAAGAAATGATCCACACCCGCCGAGGTCGGCAAGCGTGCCAGGGCGCCGATCCACAGGCACGCGCTGCCGATCCGGTCGAATGCCACGAACAGCCCGCCGAGCGGAATCAGCCAGGACAGACCCAGTCTGTCCGCAGCGGCGCGGATCGCCTCCATCACGCCGTACACACCCCCCGCGCGTTCCGGCGGAATCGCGAGCAAGATGCACGCGGTTCCCACCATGTAGATGACAACGATCATCGGAGCCGCGACGGCCAGCGCCTTGGGTATGGTGCGCCGCGGATCGCGGATCTCGGCCCCCATGAACGACGCGGCTTCCGGGCCGGTAAACGCAAAGGCGAGTGTCGTCCAAAAAATCACGTCGGCGAGACGGAATGTCGGAGTCATGGTGTGTCGATTGAATGGTGTCGCAGAGCCGAAGCGCATATAGGTCGCGAACCCCAGCACGATCAGCAGCAGCATTCCGCCCCAGCGGGCGACCGCCCCGGCGCTGTTCAACCACTTCGCGATCCGCAGACCGCGAACATTGAGGACCGCGGACACGAGCAGCGTCGCGATCGAGAAGGTGATGAAGTAGGCCGGGCCCGCATCGGCCCCCGGACTTCGGGGCAATGAGAGCAGAGCGGCGCCGGCGGCGAAATACAGCACGCTCGGCAGGAAAGCGAGCGTCCCGCTCCAGTAGGTCCACCCGGTCATGAACCCGGCGAACGGCCCAAAGGCACGCCGGGTCCATGCGTACAGACCCCCCTCGTCGGGATAGCGCGCAGACAGAAAGACGACCGTGACAGCGATCGGCAGAAGCATCCCGATGGCGCCCAATATCCACACGATCAGCGAGCTTGGGCCTGCCGAGGCCGCGGTCGCCGTCCACTGCAGCGTGCAGCCGGCAGTCACCATGAAGAGCGTGACATCCGCCAGCCCCATGACGCGCGGCGGCTGGGTCAGCGGCGGCGCAGGTGCCGTGTATTGTGGGTCTGACACCGAAATCGCTCGCTGATGGGACGCCTGCGGCCATTGTGGGCAGGAGAACCTCATCCGGCAAGTACCGGCAGCGGAACTCGATCGCTATCGCGCTCAGTCAGACAGGCTTCGAAGACGCCTTGGTGAACAGGTAATGCGATACCAGCCATTCCTGGCCGCCCGCGTAGCCCCAGAGCTCCGCGCAGGACATGAAAAAGACCCGCCAGTACACCCACCAGCGGCGCACCTGATCGGCGCCATAGGTTTCCGCGAAGATCGGTTCGATCGCCGCGCGGTGCCGGTCCATGTTTTGCAGCCAGTGTTCGCTCGTGCGGCTGTAGTGGCCGCCGTCCACCCGCCAATGGTCGCGCAGTTCCAGGTCCTTCTGGAAATACAGCAACAGATCGTCACTCGGCATGATGCCGCCGGTGAAAAAATGCTTCGCCATGAAATCGCTTTCGTCGCGCACTTCGAACGGATAGGCGTAGATCTTGTGCGTAAAGATATGCACGAACAAGGTTCCCGCGGGCTTGAGCCAGCCGGAGATTCGCTTCATCAGCGTCTCATAATTGCGCATGTGCTCGAACATCTCGACCGACACCACGCGGTCGAATTGCGCCGCGTCCGGAAAGGACAGCTGATTGACGTCGCAGGTGATGACTTCGAGGTTCTTGAAACCGCGCGCCGCCGCACGCGCGTCGATGAAGCGCTTCTGAGTGCGCGAGTTCGATACCGCGGTGATTTGCGAGCGTGGATAGCGCTCGGCCATCCATAGCGAGAGCGATCCCCAGCCGCAGCCGAGCTCGAGAATGCGGTCGCCGTCCGCAAGGCCCGCTCGTTCGGCGGTCAGCTTCAGCATATTCGCCTCCGCGTCATCGAGGCTGTCGGCGGCGCTTCGGTAATAGCCCGATGAATACTTCAGATGCCGGCCGAGCACGAGTTCGAAGAAGCCGCAGGGCAGCTCGTAGTGCTGCTGATTGGCTTCGCCCGTGTTGATCGCAATGGGGCTCTGGCGCAGGCGCGCGATCAATTTCATCAGATGCTGCTGCTGCACCTCGAGGCTTTCCTTGTGCTCCTCGCGCAGTCGCTGCTTCAGCAGGCGGCGGATGCCGAAGCGAATCAGAAAGTCGGGCAACAGGCCGCGCTCGAGCAGGCGCAGGGACAACGACTCAGGGCTCTGCATGGCGACGGTATTCATCAGTGTGGTGCCACCCTCATTTGGGTCGACGCGCGCTCGAACACCGGCGTCAACAATTTATAGAACATCAGGACCGCGAACGGCGCAACCAAGATCCATGCGAAGCCCGCGTGGACGATGGCGTCCCAGAGGACGACGACGGCGTGCCCGACCCCTTGGGAAATGAGGGCCAGCCCCGCCTTGATCGACAGCGGTTGCGGCGGGGCGCGCAAGATCCATTCCCCGAGCCTGACGAAGGGAATGATCAAGAGTATCTGGGTGGGAGCCATGGCGGCCTGCACGAGTTGAATCGCCGGCAGATTCAAGCGAAACGCCAGGGCGATCGCGGTGCATAGGAGTGTGGAGACGCCGAGAATCGGGATGTTGCCGACGACCACGCCGATCGCCACGCAGAGTGCGAGCCGATCCGGCGACACGCCCTGCCGCAACAGAGTCAACAGCGGCTCGAGAATTCTGCGGCGCAGCCAGTCTCTCATGAGGCATTTTAACGATTCGGTGCCGTCAGCACGGCGGAGACAGGTTGGTCGGGGCGCAATCGCAGGAGCTGCAACAAGACATAAGCCGACATGGCCATATTGCCCAAGAGCATGATGGCGATGAACCAGGCGATCCGCGCCAGCCAGCGCGCCTCCTTGAAGAACACCCAGACATAAAAGGTCAAAAAGCCGAAATAGGCATCCATCAGAGTGGCGATCGTCCAGTAGCGATCGGGGCCCGAGGTGAGTCCACCCCACTGCAGCACGGGCTGTCTCGTGCTGGCCCATCCCGTGTAGAGAGCCAGGGACAGGAAGATGCAGGAGAACAAGATTTTCAGGATCGTTTTTGTCGACATGGGGGCAACGCTCGTGAGTGTATTCGCTGACCATGACCCATCGGATGCAAGGATGCTACAGTCGGGTGATCTCTGGGAGAATCCCGCATGTCCAATGAAAGCGCGATCCGCCGCGACGTCGGAGCGATTGCCCTGATGTTTACCGGTTTGGGTTCGATCATCGGGTCCGGTTGGCTGTTCGGCGCCTGGCGCGCCGCCCAGCTCGCAGGACCGGGTGCAGTTTACTCCTGGATCATCGGCGCCGTGATCATCCTGTTCGTCGCCTTTACCTACGCGGAGCTCGGCGCCATGTTCCCGGAGTCGGGCGGCGCGGTGCGCTATGGGCACTATTCGCATGGCTCGCTGGTCGGCTTCGTGGCCGGGTGGGCCGCCTGGATCGCCATCGTGTCGGTCATCCCGGTGGAGGCCGAGGCCTCGGTGCAATACATGAGTTCATGGCCTTGGGCCTGGGCGCAGCAACTCTATGTGCACGCCGCCAACGGCCAGGGAGAATTGACCCCGGCGGGCTTGTCGATTGCCGCCGTGCTGGTGGTGATCTATTTCCTGCTCAATTTCTGGAGCGTGAAGATCTTCGCCAACACCAACAGCGCCATTACCTTCTTCAAGCTGATCGTGCCGGCGGCCACCGCGATCGCGCTCATGTGCTCGGGCTTTCATTGGGATAATTTCCACGTCGGCATTCACGGCGGCGAGCACGTCGGCAACGTCGCCGCCGTTCTCACCGCGGTCGCCACCAGCGGCATCGTGTTCAGCTACAACGGCTTCCAGAGTCCGGTGAATCTCGCGGGTGAGGCGCACAACCCCGGACGCAGCGTCCCATTCGCGATCTTCGGCTCGATTGCGCTCAGCACCGTGGTGTATCTGATGCTGCAGGTGGCCTTCATCGGTGCCGTCGGCCCCGAGCACCTGCGCGAAGGCTGGGCGGGGCTGGAATATAGTTCGCCGTTTGCGCAACTCGCGCTCGCGCTCAATCTGAACTGGCTCGCCATCCTGCTGTATGCCGATGCCTTCGTGAGTCCGAGCGGCACCGGCACCACGTATACGGCGACCACCGCGCGGATGATCTACGCCATGGAGCGCAGCGGCACGGTGCCCGAAGTGCTCGGCCGGGTGCATCCGCGCTGCGGGATTCCGCGCCCTGCCATGTGGTTCAACCTGGTGGTGTCATTCATTTTCTTATTCTTCTTCCGCGGCTGGGGCAAGCTCGCGGCGGTGATTTCGGTGGCCACCATCATCACCTATCTGGTCGTGCCCGTGAGCGTGATGACACTCAGGCGCACCGCGCCCGACCTGCATCGGCCGCTGCGCGTACCGGGCCTCGCCGTCCTCGCGCCGGTCGCTTTCGTACTCGCCACGTTGATGCTGTTCTGGGCGCGCTGGCCGCACACCGGGGAGATCATGCTGCTGCTGATCCTGCCCATGCCGGTGTACCTGTATTACCAAGCCAAGGCGGACTGGTTGAATTTCGCCCGTCCGCTGCGCGCAGCATGGTGGCTGATCGGCTACCTGCTGGTGATCACTGCTCTGTCCTGGGCCGGCAGCAAGCAGTTCGAAGGCCACGACTACATCGGTTACGGCTGGGATCAACTGTGCGTGGCGATCGCCGCGGTGATCTTTTATTCGTGGGGAGTGCAGAGCGGTTGGCGCACGCCGGCGGTCGAAGCGGTGGAAGGCGGTTCGCCGGCAAACCAATAAGCCCGCGTTTTGCAAAATGCCCGTTTGACGGGCACAATGTGCTCATCTCCTTGGCATATTCATAAGATACTGAATGATAAGCACTATTTTGCCGCGCGAATTGGGCCTTGGGGTCGCAAACGCGCTCAAGCTGTTCCCCGTGGTGGTGCTCACCGGTGCCCGGCAGACAGGCAAGAGCACGCTGGTCAAGGCGTTACAAACGGCGTCCACACGCCGCTACATCACGCTCGATACCGCGGTCAGCCGTGGCTTGGCCGCCGCAGAACCGCAGACGTTGTTGGATGATGCCGACCCTCGGCCTCTGACCATCGATGAAGTCCAGCGCGCCCCCGACTTGGTGCTGGCCATCAAAGAATCGGTGGATCGCGATCGAACCAACGGCCGCTTTCTTTTGACTGGGTCGGCAAACCTGTTGCTCATGCAGCGAGTATCGGAATCCCTCGCGGGACGCGCGCGTTATCTGACCCTGTGGCCGATGACGCGGCGTGAGCAACTCGGTTCCGGTACCGGCGGCATCTGGGCGGCATTTTTCACGGAGCAGCGCAATCGATGGAGCGATATCGTGAGCGGGCAGAGCGCGCCGCACGAACCGTGGCAAAATCTGGCGGTGCGCGGCGGGTACCCGGCGGCTGCGCTATTGCCGCCCAGCGATCATGTCGACGCCGACCGTCAGGAGATCTTCGCCGGATACACGCAGACCTATCTGGAACGTGATCTGCGCGATCTGGCCGCCATTGGCAATCTCTACGACTATCAGCGACTGATGCGTGCCGCCTGCCTGCGTCTCGGTCAAGTCGTCAATCAGGTCGAGCTCGGACGCGATACCGGGCTGCCGCGCAGCACAGTCCAGCGCTATCTGAACCTGCTCGAAGTTTCCTATCAACTGGTGCGCATTGAACCCTACTCGGTCAATCGCACCAAGCGTTTGATCAAATCGCCGAAACTGTATTGGAGCGACACCGGATTGGCGCTGCATCTAGCGCAAGACCACAGGATTTCGGGTGCCCACTTGGAAAACATCATCTGTACGGATCTGCTCGCTTGGCGCGAGACGGACACGTCGAGGCCGGCCATCTTATATTGGCGTACGAACGCCGGCGACGAAGTGGATTTTGTCATCGAACGGCAAGGCAAGTTGCTCGCCATCGAGATCAAAGCAACGAGCAATCCCGGCTACAACGATACCCGGGGATTGCGTAGCTTCCTTCAGGAATATCCAACCGATGCGCTCGGAGGGCTGCTGCTCCATGGTGGTGAGAACACATTCTGGCTGTCCGAAGGGGTGTTGGCGGCACCCTGGTGGAAGATCATCTGATAACTCAAAGAGCAACAGCCGGGTCGGCGGGCGCGAGGCGATGCTCAACGCGGCGCGCGCGCGAAAAAAAGAAACAGGAGAGGCTGCAGGAGGTACAAGAACACCCCTGCGATGAGCACGGCCAGCAGGATCTGGCTCCACCTTCGCGCCTTGATCAGAACCTGCTGGTTGGTGAGCTGCTTATCGATGGCCCGCTGTTGATTGGCGAGCGATAGTTCCTGGTTTTTGAGCGATCTCTCTTGATGCTCGAGTGTCCGCTCGGCGAACTCGATCTGCCGCCGCTGCAGATCGCGTATCTCGGTCAGCAATGCAGTGTGTTCTTGATCATCCATGGTCATCCCACCTCGATATCCGTCGATTGAATCCGCTTCACGCCTTGCTGGGTCATCCGCGCCCACGCGGCGGCGACCGAGCCGTTGAGATCGATTCCCCGGCAGGCATCCTCGATGACATAGGTGTCGAATAACGCCCGGCGGGCATCGAGGGCCGTCCAGGCGACGCAGAAGTCCGTTGCGAGTCCGGTCACGAACACCGTGTGTATGCCCCGCTGCCGCAGGTAACCTTGCAGTCCCGTCGAGGTTTTTCGATCCGCCTCTTCAAAAGCAGAGTAGCTGTCGACATCTTTGTGGAAACCCTTGCGCAAGATCAATTCGGCCTGGGGAATATCGAGTTGCGCGTCCAAGGCCGCGTCGGGAGTCCCTTGCACGCAGTGATCCGGCCATAGCGCCTGATCGCCGTAGTCAAGCTTGATGGTCTCGAACGGCTTTCGGCCCGGATAGGTGGACGCAAAGGAGGCATGTCCCGGGGGATGCCAGTCCTGGGTCATCACCACGTTTTGAAACGCCTTCGCGATCTTGTTGATGACCGGGACGACGTCCTCGCCATGTTTGACGGCGAGGGTGCCGCCGGCGACGAAACAGTTCTGCACGTCGACGACGATCAACACACTGGACGCGCCGGGCTTGATCTTGGCCGACCTCGCCCCCGCGGCGCTTCGCATGCCCGCGGCCCAGCACAGCCCCGCTCCCGACAAGGCTCGCAACGCGGCGCGGCGATTCATCGAACTCGGTTTCATAATGCTTGACCGTATGAGGCAATCTACACCGCGGGTATATTACCTGCCGACTCTACAGTTTAGTCGATTTGGGAGACAGCACCTTTGACGGACACCGCACCGATCCGGCTCCACGTCAATGGAAGTACGCACACGCTCGAGATTCGCGCGGCGACGCCGCTGCTCCATGCGCTGCGCAATGACTTGAATCTCAATGGCCCCAAATTCGGCTGCGGCCTGGGGGAGTGCGGCGCCTGTGCCGTGCTCATCGACGGAAAATGCGTGCGCGCCTGCGTCGTGCCGGTCGGGAATGTCGGCGCGCGGCAGATCCTCACGCTCGAGGGTCTCGGCAGCGTCGATCGGCCGCACCCGATTCAGCAGGCCTTCATCACGGCGCAGGCCGCGCAGTGCGGCTACTGTCTCAACGGCATGATCATGGCGACGAAAGCGCTGCTCGATCACAACCCCAGCCCCAGCGAGCACGAAATCCGCCAGGCGCTCAAATATCATCTCTGCCGCTGCGGCACGCATCTGGAGATTCTCGAAGCCGTGCGGCTCGCCGTCCTCACTCTGCAACCGCAGGCGTCGCGCGCATCTTGAGACGCGATGCCCTCGATCGGCCGGGTACGCTCAGCGTGGTGCGACCGGCGGCGGACGGTGACGACGTCGAAGTGTTCCTGGTCCTCACGGACGACGGCCGCGTCACCGCCTTCAATGGTCATGTCGACCTGGGCACGGGGGTGCGAACCGCGCTCGCCCAGATCGTCGCCGAGGAACTCGACCTGCCGGTCGCGCGCATCACGATGGTG
>Ga0181537_10005266_pt1 | contig 10489 bp, 10 predicted proteins | sample PEATcosm2014_Bin_39_FD_119765 | JGI IMG/M metagenome (GOLD analysis project Ga0181537, IMG submission 119765) | Peatland microbial communities from MTU Mesocosm Facility, Houghton, MI, USA - PEATcosm2014_Bin23_10_metaG | ecosystem: Environmental > Terrestrial > Soil > Wetlands > Peat | place... | reverse complement strand
GGCGAGAAGGCTTTTTCGATCCGAAGCACGTTCGTAGGAGCAATGATGTTGCACGTGGTTACCTTGGCTTGAGTTTAGAGGTGACTAAATACGGGAAACTAGTTGAGGAACTCATGCTCAATGAGATGCACAAGTTGCTCGACAGAAGCCTCGAATACCGCCTTCCCCTTCAGCGCCGTCGCGGTGCTCGGAGAATTCAGGCACCCTGTTTGGGTCCCTGTCTCAGGGTCGTGAGGAAACACGTCATAAGGCGGAAACGCGATCGGGCCGTGCAGCGGCGCCTGACTCATATCGACAAGATTCGGCGTCAGATGGAGATGAAGCGACGTGGTCATCACACCCGCGTGCTCCAACGGCCAGCCTGGAAATCCCTCCGGAAATACCAGGTCGATGACCTCGGGGGGCAATAATTCGAAGTATCGAACCTTGACGACTTTGGGTAAGTCGGCCCCACTGGCCCTTAGTTGATCCATCGCGAGGTTGATGCCTTCGATGATGAACCACTCATTCTCGTAGTGGCTGTCCATAATCAGTATTTTGCGCACGCCGTGGCGCGCCAGCTCGCAGATGATGTCGATCACCATCATGACCATGGTCTCGCCGCGCAGACTGGTGGTGCCTGGAAAATGATTGCCTCCACCGGTTCTCGGTTGCGACCGACAACCGTAATTGAGCGACGGGGCGACCAGACCTCCGGCGCGTTTAGCCACTTCGATGGCGATCAATCGACCATTGATCTCGTCCGAGCCGAGCGGGCTATGGGGGCCGTGCTGTTCGAGCGATCCGATGGGAAGCAGCACCACGGGATTATGCGCGGCGAGCCGGGCCGAATAATCGGTCCAGGTAATATCCGACATCAAGACGGACGAATTGTGAATTGGCACGTTACTTTCCCTGGATTGGTTTCGAAATTCAGTTGTTGGAAATTATTGTCGGAGCATCGTCCGCCCATCTGAACTGGATCGTGTGGCCGACACAGGCATTACACTGCTCAATATCTCGGCGCGTAACGACGGCCCCAAACAACGTCCCAGCGCGGGTTTTGATCGTCATCCTGCCGATGCCGGAGGTCATCTCGATGGTTTCTATGGACCCGCTCAAGGCGGGAGCGCCGGCCTCGCTGAGGCGGATTGCGCTGGCGGCGATCGCGACCGCTACTTTGGCGTCAACGTCGGGAATCCTGCAATCTCCGCGGACCGCAGCGATATCGCCATCCGGGGTGCGCACCAGTGCGCCCTTGGCGGTCAGCGATAGGACCGTCCCTTCGATGATCGCATTGTCGCCGACGAAACGGGCGACGAACCGATCGCGAGGTCGGTGCTCCAATTCATACGGCGTGGCGATCTGGTGAACCACGCCCTGGTCCATGACGATAATCTGGTCCGAAAGGGCGCTGGCCTCGGGCTGATTATGGGTCACGTAGACAAAGGTGATGCCTAGCTCCGCGTGCAGGCGTTTCAGTTCTGTCTGCATCTGACGCGCCGTCGGCGGATCGAGCGCCCCCAGCGGCTCGTCGAGCAGCAGGACGCGGGGCTCCAGCACCAAGGCACGCGCCAATCCAACGCGCTGCATCTGGCCGCCCGACAGCGTGCCGACCGAACGATTCTGGAAGCCGCCAAGTCCTACTGCGTCGAGCGCCCGCTCCGCCTTCCGGCGTCGACTTTTGGCGTCCATCCGCCGCATGCGCAGGCCAAAAGCCACGTTGTCGGCCACGGATAGATGGGGAAACAGGACGAAATTCTGCCAAACCAGCGGGGTTTCCGATTCCCACGGCGCGACATTACGCATATCGCGGCCCGCAACCACGACCTGCCCCTCGTCGGCGTGTTCGAGGCCCGCGATGAGCCGCAGCGTCGTAGTTTTGCCGCTGCCGCTCGAACCGATGATCGAAACGAAAGCGCCCGCCTCGATCGAAAAACTAACGCGGCAAACGGCGGTGATTGCGCCGTGACGCTTCACAACATCGCGCAACTCGATGATCGGCTCAACCATGATCGATCCGTCGATCCGTGCTGGCTCGTTGACGAAAGAACAGCGCTTCGGCCGCCAGGACGAGCGTCGCGGAGCCGACGAAGCTGACGGTCCCGATCGCGTTGACCATCGCGCTCACCTGCCCTTGGAACATGTTCCAAAGGAATACGGGCAGCGTTACGTTTGCGCCGGAGACGAACCAGGCTATGGTGAACTCGTCCCACGATACGGCCATGGTGAGCAGGAAGGCCGCAACGAGGGACGGAAGGATCAGCGGCAAGACGACGTCGCGGATGGCGACCCAGCGTGACGCCCCAAGGTTCCAGGCAGCGCTCTCGAATTCTGGATCGACTTGCGACAGCCGCAGGCGGACCAGACCGAAGGCGAGTGGAGACGTCAGCAGCACGTGGCAGATCACAACGGAGCCAAGCGAGTTGGCCAGCCCTACCTGCCGCAGAAACGCCAGTAGGATAAGCGCCAAGACGATGAGCGGCACGCAGGGCGGCAGCAAGATGAAGGCTACATAGGCGTTTTTTGCGTTGAAATTGAAACGAGATATGCAATAAGCGCTCATCGCGCCTATTACGGTTGCAATGAATGAAGAGGCGAGCGCGACCAGCAGACTATTCAATACGGCACTGAATAGCGCTCCATTGGCCATGGATTGGAACCAATGCAGGGAAAATCCTTGGAACGGCCAGTAGGGAAACCGGCTCGTGTTGAAAGCGAACAAGACCAGCAGAAAAAAAGGCGCATAGATAAAGACAAGCGCGGCCGCTGCGTAGATCGCCAGGGCGCTATGGCCAAACCTATGCATGACCGGGCGATCGTGACCGAAACGCCAATCGTTGGCCCAGCGCCAGAACGACGGCCAAGGTGCCGAGCATCACGGTGGCGAGCACCGCAGCCCGGGGGTAATTGGATTGTCCCTGAATGGTGTTGACGATCAGAATGCTGAGCGTCGGTCGGGTGCCTCCGCCGATATAGCTCGGCACGACATAGTCTCCAAGTGCCAGCGTGAAGCCGAGGGCGAAAGCCGTTACGATGGCGGTGCGCGACAAGGGTAGAACGACGTTGATGAAAACTTGGCGAGGCGAAGCCCCCAAATTGCGCGCCGCCTCCATCAGCCGTTGATCGACCGCCATCATGCCGAGACTGACCACGAAAGCGACGAGGCAAAAGAAATACCCCATGTAGCCGATCAGCAACGCGGCGATCGATCCCTGAAAGCGTACTGGCCCGACGCCTGCAACGCGAATCAAGGCATTTATCACCCCATGATCTTCGAGGATGAAACGCCAGGTATAGCTGCGCACCAGGTAACTGGTGAAATAGGGCATGATCAGCGTGGCCAACAAGAGACGGCGCCTGGCGCCGGATACGTGGAAAGCCACCGCATAGGCCAAGGGCAATGCGGCCGCTGTCGCCAATGCGGCCGAACCTAGGGCGAGGAGGAGGGTCCTAGCGTAGATGCCGTAAAAATAGGGAGACGAAAAGACATCCGACCAGGCCTGTAGCGACATGTCGAAAACCAGTCGATATGACCGCACCGACCAAAACGTCATCGCCAGCATCATGACCAGCGGTGCCAGAAAAAACGACAGCTGCCAGACGAGCAGCGGGGCGCCTAACAGGCTTCCAGCTATGCGCTCTTGCGACAACAGGGACCCGAGGCGGGCGCCCGAGCCGCGATGCTTTGACGGCGACTCCATCGCCTGGTCACCTTGCCATGGGCATGGCTCATTCCGCCTTGAATGCCTGCCATGCGTCGGCCCAATCGCGTGCGGTTCCCTGGCCCGGCAAAACCCGCGGGGCGATGAGGCCGTTGCGCCATGGCGCGATGGCGTTGTTCCCGGTCAAGGAGGTCATATTCAAGCGTTCGGCCCAGCGCGGTTTTGACATCTGGATTAGTTTCCAGGCTTGCTGATTGGGGACGATTGCTGAATAGGACGGCTTGGTCGCGAATGCCGCCTGCGCCGGGGCCGATAGGCAGTAATCCACAAATTTCTGTGCCGCCGAACGCTGGGTGGTTCCCTTGACGATCGAGATTCCTTCCCCCCAAAGGTAGCCGCCTTCTCGCGGGATCATGGAGGCTACCGGCACACCTTGGTCGCGTAACAATTGCGCAACCCAGTCCCCGCCGCCGGGTTGCAACCAGATGGACTCGTTGGCGAATGCGGAGAAGACGCCGGCGATTTCAAAGAAGCCGGCGACAAGCGGCCGACCCCGTTTCATCACCGCTTGGAGATGCAAAAACTCATTGTGGTTGAGAACATAGGGATTGCGCCCCTTGACGGGTTCAGCCCCCGCCAGGATGCTGTAAGGGCCCATCGCATTGCCCCACCAGTCCTGCAATCCAATCTTGCCCGAGACCTTGGGATCGAGGCAGATTTGATAGCTGCTCGCCTCGGCAAAGGAAATCTTATCGGTCCGATACGCCAAGCCGTTGGAGCCGAATTCGTAAAGTATGGAATAGAATTTTCCCCCTACGTTATAGCCGATATCTTTTTTGAACTCCGGAAAATATTGTTTCCATCCTTCCGACAAATCAGGCTGAAGCTCCACGAGCAAGCCAGCCTCGACGTAAGCGGGTATGAACTCCATGGAGGTGGTGATGACATCGTACGCTCCGGGATTTTGGCTCATCTCGATCAATCCGAGATCGCCCGACCCGTATTCTTTGACCTGAACTTTGAAGCCCGTTTGGCGCTCGAAAGGCTGGATCACGGCGTCAATGCCATGGCCCGGCCAGGTCAGCCAGTTAAGCGTCTTGTGTTGCGACGTGCAGCCCGCACCGAACTGAAGACTCACGCCAGCGAGCGCGCCGGTTTGCAAAAATGCTCGGCGGGAAATACCCACTGATGACCTCACGCCGCGTTTTTCCTACATCCCATGCGGGCGTTTATATCGTCAATCGAAGGATTATTAAATATATGAATGCCTCGTTTACACTTCGCCAAAACCGAATTGAACGGCAATACCTTCCGCGCACCGAAATGCGTCATATCATTCATAAATCCGGGCATTTATAGGGCGTTGCGATTTTATCCGCAGATATTTCGCCGTTACTTCGTAAATTCAAACGTATTTTTGCGAGTTGCCGAACTCGGTTACTATTGAGCGCGTGACGGGATCTGCTCGGATACTTCGGATAACTCTCCGTAATCTTCGAAGGTTAAAGGGTTAATGGTAAGAATCACCCGTTTTTCGCTCCACGACATCGACCTGCGTTCGGTTCGCGTGTTCGTTTCGGTGTGCAACAGTCAGGGCGTGACGGCCGCGCAGGCCGATTTGAACATGGCCGTCTCAACCATCAGCAGTTATGTCAGCAGCCTCGAACAGCGCCTTGGCTTCAAACTGTGTCACCGGGGGCGCGCGGGCTTTCGCCTAACCGTCGAAGGAGAGCAGGTCTACGAGGCCGCGATGGAATTGCTGAAGGCGATAGGCCAATTTGAATCGATCGCGTCGACCACTCGGGGCGGCCTGAACGGAACGTTGAGAATTGGCGCCTTGGACACCGCGATCCATAATCCCAAATCGCCGCTCATTCACGCTCTGCGCCTTTTCAACGCGAGAGCGACCAACGTCCGATTTGAATTACAGATACATTCCAGCAGCACATGCGAAAAGCAATTGTTGGCGGGGGACTTGGATCTTGCCTTTGTCTGCTTGCCGCGAAAAGTGGAAGGAATTACCTATAAATTTCTCTTCAACGAAGATCAGCAGCTTTTCTGCGGGGATAAGCATCCATTCTTCCGCCGTGACGACAAGACGATTACCGCGCACGATTTAGGCGAGCAGAAATTCGTTTCGCGCGATATGTGGCTGCAGATTGAATCGTCCCATTTCGTGGCCGAGCGGGCGGACGCACTCATCAATCACATAGATGCAAAGTCGTTGATGATACGAACCGGCTTTTATTTGGGGTTCATGCCGGTGGTCTATGCGCAGCCGCTGGTGGAGGCGGGAGCCTTACGCTCCATCGGACCGGAGCAATTCTCCTGGGTTGCGCCCTATTACCTGATCACCCGCAACGGCAGCCGCATGTCCAGAGCATTGGCCGCGTTTCTCGAGGATATCGACACGGCTTTCGGCGCGCCGCTTGTCTAGCGCCGGGCGACTCGTGCGGGTGCCATCGACATCAGCGCAAATTCTTCGAACAGAATTTGCGCGGCCAATTGGCTGGTATTGCTGGTGGGATCATATTCAGGAGCGACTTCTACGACGTCCGCGCCGATGACGTTCAGGCCACGTAACGCGCGCAATAGCGATATTCCTTCGCGGGCCTCGAGTCCGCCGGCTTCCGGGGTGCCGGTTCCCGGTGCATAGGCGGGATCGAAGCCATCGACATCGACGGAGATGTACAGCGGCCCGTTTCCGACCAAAGCCCTCGCCTTGGCCGCGACCGCATCGACTCCCATTTGCATGAAATCCTCCATATAAATGACCGTCATGCCGCTGGCGTGGGAGAACTCCCAGTACAGATTCGACGATCCCCGAATGCCGATCTGGATCGTGCGTTCCGGGTCAAGCACACCATCGAGAACCGCGAGCCGGAAGGGCCCGCCGTGGTGAAACTTCGAACCGTCGAAACTACCCATGGTGTCGCAGTGCGCATCGATGTGGACCAAACCGACCGGGGAGTTCCTGCCCAACGCCTTGAGGATGGGATACGTGATGGAGTGGTCGCCGCCCACCGATAGTGGCCGTATGCCGAGCAAGGTCAGCTCCGAATAGTAGGTCTCGATGTCCTCGATCGAATGCTCCAGGTTGTATCGGCTGCGGAATGGGACGTCGCCAACATCCGCTGCACGCATGTGGGCTTTGGGCACCGTTCGAAAGGTGGGGTGATAGGGGCCGACCCGTTCGATGTTGCGCACGGCGCGCGGGCCAAAGCGCGCGCCCGGACGATTGGTCACGCCAAGGTCCATCGGTACTCCGACGACCGCGACGTCCAGGTTGCTCAGATCCGTCGCGGAGGGCAGTCCCAGAAAAGTCGGTATGCCTGAGTACGGCTTGGTTCGCGTGCCTCCCGGCGTTTGCACTTGTCGACCGGCTTCGATCAGCACCGGGTCCGCGCCATCCTGAAAGACCTCGCGATCCGAAAAGCGAGCTCGCAGTTCGTCGAGCTTCGTGGGTTCCATCGTTTTAATAACCTCCATTCAGTCGGTCATGACATGCTGAGTCTGGCGACGCATTCGGATTTGCTGGGGAAAAGAGATCGGCTTATTGTATTCCAGATTTATCTCCTGCGGCATCTTTCGCCTTGCTTGCCGCACGGCAGTCGTCTTGCGTAACGTACGACAGTGCGTAATCCTAACGCCGCTCGCTTGTCCGCAGCTCAGTGTTGAGAAGGTCCCCATGTCGCGTAACGTTGGCGGTTATCTCGTAGAACTCCTGGCGAAGAACGGTATCGATACCGTGTTTGGAATTCCTGGCGTGCATAATTTGGAATTGTATCGCGGGTTGACTGCCTCGACCCTGCGCCACGTGCTGGTGCGGCACGAACAGGGAGCGGGTTTTGCGGCGGATGGTTTCGCGCGGTTAAGCGGCCGGCCGGCGGCCGCCTTCGTGATCTCCGGGCCGGGGCTCACCAACATCATGACGGCGGTGGCGCAGTCGTATTCGGATTCAGTGCCGCTGCTGGTCGTCGCGAGTGCACCGGTAAGTGCCTCGTTCGCCAAGCAGTGGGGGGTGTTGCACGAACTGTGTGACCAGGCCGCGCTCGCCGCCGGCGTGTTCGGCATCGCCCGCTCCGCACGCAGCGCCGAGGATGTACGCGATCACTTGAAGCTGTGCCTCGCCTCCTTTCGCACGGGACGACCGCGTCCGGCCTACCTGGAAATTCCGCTGGATGTGCTGGCGCAGCCCACGGCGCTGCAAGCGCAGCCATTCGCAGACGTTGCGCTGTTACCGCAGTCGAGCGTGGACCGCATCGATGCGGCGGTCCATCTGCTCGATGGAGCCACGCATCCGCTCATCATCGCGGGCGGTGGCGCGCGTGGTGCGGCCGCAGAGCTGCGCCGTCTGGTCGAGACACTGGATTGTCCTCTGGTCACGACGACGGCGGGCAAAGGCGTAATTCCTGAAAGTCATCCGGCGAATCTTGGCGTCTCGCTGTCGTATGCGGCCATTCAGCAGTTGATCGCCGATGCGGATGTGGTGCTGGCGGTGGGGACCGAACTGAGCGAGACCGACCTCATATTTACCACCCGGTTGCCGATTGGCGGTCGGCTCATCCGCATCGATGTCGATCCGGCGAAATTATCGGATCACTACGCGGCCGAGGTGTGTGTCTGGTCGGATGCCTGCGCAGCCCTCGGCTGCATCAATCAAGTCCTAGCGGGCCGATTGCACGACGCGCCCGCCCGCACCGGCTGGCTTACCCGGCTCGGCGGTATCGCGGAGATGCGCTCCTGCATCGAGAGCGGCCTGAGCTCGAAAGAACGGGCGCAGGGGCGCGCGCTCGGCGCCATCAAACGCGCTCTGCTGCGAACGGCGTGGTGTTCAGCGACATGACGCAAATCGCCTATCACGGTAATTACGCCTATCCCGTCGATGAGCCTTGGCAGTGGTTCCACCCTTCCGGTTACGGCACCTTGGGATATGCCCTGCCCGCGGCGCTCGGCGCCAAGATCTCGAGTCCCGCCCGCGCCGTCATTGCGCTCGCCGGCGACTTCGGGCTGCAGTTCACCGTGACCGAACTCATGACGGCGGTCGAAGCGGGCCTGAGTCTGCCCATCGTGGTGTGGAACAACTCGGCACTCGGTCAGATTCGCGACGACATGGTCACCGCCGGCATTCCTCAACTCGGTGTGATCGGGCGCAACCCGGATTTCATCGCCCTTGCGCGCGCCTACGGCGCGCAAAGCTGCCGGGTGCATGACGCCGCCGCGCTCACCGAGGCGCTGCGCACCGCCTTGAGTTACGCGGGTCCCACCCTCATCGAGGCGATCGCAGCGGACTTTGAACGCAACGACGAGGTCTGAGACATGCGGGAATTGCCCATGATGAATGACCTGCAACGGATCGGCTCTGCACGGCAACGCAGCGACGACGCGCGGCGGTACCGCGAGGATGGCCTCGTGGCCGGCCACGAAGCGTCTCCCATCGATCCCTCGCTGATCGCGCGATTCGGCGCCATCGACCGCCGGGCACTGTGCACTTACCGTCTGGCGCGGCTGCGGACCCAACTGCGGGCGCACGACTATGCCGGCATGCTGCTCACCGACTCGGTCAACATACGTTACGCGACCGACACCAACAATCTCGGACTGTGGGCCATGCGTTCGCCCGCCCGCCATGTCTTCATCGCCACCGATGGGCCGGTGATTCTGTTCGACTTCGCCAGCAGCCGTCACAGCAACGTGCAGCTCGAGACGATCGATGAGATACGCCCGGCGATCCCGTGGCTGTACTTTCTCGCAGGACCACGGGTCGACGAGAAGGCCCGGCAGTGGGCCCGCGAGATCGCCGACTTGGTCCGCCAGCACGGCGCGGGCAACCACCGGCTGGCGGTGGATCGTTGCGATCCCTGGGGCGCGAAGCATCTGACGGCGGTGGGCATCGAACTCTTCGACGCGCAACCGCTGACCGAGCAGGCACGGCTCATCAAGGGGCCACAAGAAGTGGAGCAGCATCGGCTCTCCATGGCGGTATGCGATCTGGCCGTCGGCCGCATGCGCGCCGCGCTGCGTCCCGGCATCACGGAGAACCAGCTGTGGAGCGTGTTGCACGCAACCAATGTCGCGCATGGCGGCGAGTGGACCGAAAGCCGCTTGCTCACGTCCGGCCCGCGCACCAATCCGTGGTTTCAAGATTCGACCGACCGGGCCATCCAGGCCGGTGAGCTGGTTTGCTTCGATACGGACATGGTGGGACCCGGCGGCTACCTGTCCGATATTTCCCGCAGCTTCATCTGTCCAGGGCGCGCCGCCACAGGCCCACAGCGAAACCTGCTCGGACTCGCTGAAGACCAGATCCTTCACAACACCAGCCTGTTGCGCGATGGGCTGACATTCCGAGAATTCGCCGACCGGTGCTGGCCGATGCCCGAAACGTGCCTGCAGAACCGCTATCTGATGATGCTGCACGGCGTGGGTCTCGTGGACGAGTACCCGAGCGTCGCCTATCCGGAGGACTTCGACAGCTGGGGCTACGACGGCGTTTTCGAGGAGAACATGGTGGTATCGGTCGAGAGTTACATCGGCGAATCCGGCGGTGGCGAGGGCGTCAAGCTCGAGGAGCAGTTACTCATCACCCGCACCGGGGCCGTCGCACTGTCGCAGACTCCGCTCCGCGCCGATGCCTGCTGAGCGACATGCCCTGCCACCGCACTTGGCGCCTGCGGCGGCGCAACCAGCTGCGGGGACGGCGCGAGGACGATGCCGTGGGTCCTGACTGACACCTCAAGCGGGACTTCCAGCCCCCAATCCGCTGCTTCGTCGACACTGGTGACGGGCGGAGTGGGTGAGCGGCAGCGCCGATGCGGTCGGCATCCAGCACGGGGTAGGGCGAT
>Ga0181537_10005265_pt1 | contig 10491 bp, 9 predicted proteins | sample PEATcosm2014_Bin_39_FD_119765 | JGI IMG/M metagenome (GOLD analysis project Ga0181537, IMG submission 119765) | Peatland microbial communities from MTU Mesocosm Facility, Houghton, MI, USA - PEATcosm2014_Bin23_10_metaG | ecosystem: Environmental > Terrestrial > Soil > Wetlands > Peat | place... | reverse complement strand
GAAATAGACATCGTGTTGCGCGCCGATCCCAAGACGGTACGTGTGGTGCCCTGGGCGGCCGAGCCCACGGCACAGGTGATCCATGACTGCTTCTACTCCGACGGCCGCCGCGTGATGATGGCACCGCGGCATGTGCTGCGCCACGTGCTGGAGCTCTATGCGCAGCGCGGCTGGGAGCCGGTGATCGCCCCCGAGCTCGAGTTCTATTTGATCGAGCCGAATATCGACGCCGACTATCCGCTCAAGCCACCCGTCGGGCGCTCCGGCCGCGCGGAGCCCGGGCGACAGTCCTATAGCATCGCAGCCGTTAATGAGTTCGATCCATTGTTCGACGACATCTATGCGTTTTGCGAGGCACAGGATATCGAGATCGACACGTTGATTCACGAGGACGGCCCGGCGCAGATGGAGATCAACCTGCTGCACGGTGCGGCGCTTGACCTCGCCGACCAGGCGTTCCTGTTCAAGCGCACGGCGCGCGAGGCGGCGCTGCGGCATAAGATGTACGCGACATTCATGGCCAAGCCGCACGCCAAGGAGCCCGGCAGCGCCATGCACATTCACCAGAGCGTCGTTGATATCAAGACGCGCAAGAACGTGTTCAGCAACGATGATGGCACCCCCTCGGCACTGTTTTTCTCGCATATCGGCGGACTGCAGCGTTACGTGCCGGCGGCGATGTCGTTGTTTGCGTCGAATGTCAATTCCTACCGGCGCATGACGCGCTACATGTCCGCGCCGGTCAACGTGCAGTGGGGCTACGACAATCGCACGGCGGGTCTGCGGGTGCCGATGTCAACGGTCGAGGCGCGCCGGGTCGAGAATCGCGTGGGTGGCGCGGACGCCAATCCATACATCGCGATCGCGGCCTCGCTCGCCTGCGGCTATCTGGGGATGATCGAGGGCCTGCAGCCGACCGAGCCCATTTCGGGCAGCGCGCACGATTTGCCGATTTCATTACCGCGCTCGCTCGATGAGGCGCTCACGCGGCTGCGCGATTGCGAACCGTTGCTGGAGATTCTTGGCGAGCCGTTCGTGGCGGCCTATACGATCGTCAAGCAGGCCGAATACGAGGTGTTCCTGCAGGTGATCAGCTCCTGGGAGCGCGAGCACCTGCTGCTGAACGTTTGATAGAGGGGCTGATGATCAATCGCTGCGCACGGCATCCTGCCGCTACGCTCTGCATGCTGCTGCTCACGGCCTGTGCGCGCCAGGGTGCGCCATCCGCGCCGGCGCCGCCGGCCGGGCAGGCGGCGTCGCCAGCCAGTATCCCGGGCGGCGAGCAGGAGCTCGGCGATGCACAGAAGGTGCTGAACGTCTACAACTGGTCCGATTACATCGACCCGAGCGTGGTGCCGGCCTTTGAGAAGGAATACGGCATTCAGGTCAACTACGATGTCTTTGATTCCAACGAGGTGCTCGAGACCAAACTGCTCGCGGGCCACACCGGCTACGACCTGGTGGTGCCTTCGGCGTCGTTCATGCAGCGGCAGATCCAGGCTGGCGTATTTCAGAAGCTCGACAAGTCGCTGCTGCCGAATCTCAAGAATCTCGATCCTCAGATCACGCAAATCATTCAGACGCACGATCCTGGCAACCAGTACGGCGTGAACTATCTCTGGGGTACCTCGGGTGTGGGTTACAACGAGGCCCAGATCGCGCAGGCGCTGCCCAATGCGCCCGTTGATTCGTTCAGGATGTTCTACGATCCAAGCGTCGTGCGTCATTTCCAGAAGTGCGGGATCTCGATCCTGGACGCGCCGGATGAAGTGGTCGGCACGGTACTGATATACCTGGGCAAGGATCCCAACAGCGAATCGCTCGATGATCTGCAGGCCGCCGCGCAGGTGTTGAGCTCAATCAGGCCATATATCCGCATGATCAACTCCTCGCGCTATATCGAGGAGCTCGCCAACGGCGATATATGCCTCGCCCTTGGCTGGAGCGGTGATGTCGGCCAGGCGCGCGCGCGGGCCCGCGAGAATGGCAAGAACCTGCAGATCCGCTACAACATTCCGCGCGAGGGCGCGATCATGTTCTTCGACATGCTCGCGATTCCGGCCGATGCGACGCATCCCAGGAATGCGCATCTGTTCATCAATTACCTGCTGCGGCCGCAAGTGGCGGCGAAGAATTCGAGCACCATGCACTTTGCGACCAGCAATGCGGCCGCCTATCCCCTGGTTGATCCGGCCGTCTACAACGATCGCGGTGTCTACCCGAGCCAGGCCCAGAAGGCACATCTGTACCCGAATGCAGCCCGCAGCCTCGTCTTCACGCGCGCACTGAATCGGGCCTGGACGCGATTCAAGACCGGCCAATGACGGCTGCCTATGTCGAGCTCGAGCAGGTCAGCAAGCGCTTCGGGGAGTTCGTAGCGATCAACAACGTTTCGCTGCAGATCGAGCGCGGCGAGATCTTCTGCCTGCTCGGCGCTTCGGGCTGCGGTAAGACCACGTTATTGCGGCTGCTGGCCGGCTTTGAGACGCCCAGCGCCGGGCGCCTGCTGCTCGAGGGCCAGGATCTGGCCGCCGTGCCACCCTATAGGCGTCCGGTCAACATGATGTTTCAGTCCTATGCGCTCTTTCCGCACATGACGGTGGAGCGCAATGTCGCCTTCGGTCTGGAGCAGGAACCGCTGAGCAGCGCGCAGATCCGGCGCCGCGTCGCGGAGATCCTCGAGATCGTGAAGATGGGCTCCTACGCGAAGCGCAAGCCGCATCAGCTCTCCGGCGGGCAGCGCCAGCGCGTGGCTTTGGCCCGCGCATTGGTCAAGCGGCCGAAGCTGCTGCTGCTCGATGAGCCGCTGGCTGCCCTCGACCGCAAGTTGCGCGAGCACACGCAGTTCGAGCTCATCAACATTCAGCAGCAGCTCGGAGTCACCTTCGTGGTGGTCACGCACGACCAGGAGGAGGCTATGACGTTGGCCTCGCGCATCGCAGTCATGAATCATGGCGAGATCGTACAGATCGGCACGCCGCGGCAGATCTACGAGTACCCGGCCACGCGCTTCGTGGCGGACTTCATCGGCTCGGTCAATCTGTTCGAGGGCACGCTCATCGAGCAGAACTCGGATTATGTGCGCGTGCAGTGTGCGGAGCTGCCGGCGAGCCTGCGCGTGGATCGCGGCAGCGGCGTTTTGCCACTGGCGAATTTATGGGTGGCCGTACGACCTGAGAAGATCAACCTCTCGCGCGAGCCGCCTCAGGGTCCGGATAACTGGGCGCGCGGCGTGATTCGCGAGATTGCCTACCTGGGGGAATTGTCGGTGTTTATCGTGCGGCTCGAATCCGGCCGCGAGCTGCGCGCGACGCTCGCCAACAGCGCCCGCAAGCCCGAAGAGCAATTCGGCCGCGACATGGCAGTGTACCTGTCGTGGGAGGCTTCCAGTCCGGTCATCGGCAATGATTGAACGGCACCATAAGATCGGGCTCGGCCGCGCCGGCGTGCGCACATTGCCGCTGCTGTGGCTGATGCTCTTCTTCTTCGTACCGTTCCTGATCGTGCTGAAGATCTCGTTTTCCGAGGCGCTGTTGGCCATGCCGCCCTATGCGCCGTTGTACGAGTGGTCACGCGATCGCGGCCTCGCGCTGCACGTGCACCTGGCGAACTATCAGTTCCTGTTCACCGATCCGCTGTATGTGAATTCGTTTCTCTATTCGATCAAGGTGGCGGCCTTATCGACACTTTTTTGCCTGCTGCTGGGTTATCCGATGGCACTGGCGATCGCGCGTGCGCCCCCGACGCGGCGCCATCTGCTGCTCATGCTCGTGATCCTGCCGTTCTGGACCTCGTTTCTGCTGCGCGTGTATGCCTGGATCGGACTACTCAAGCAGGACGGGCTGATCAACCACATATTGCTGAGCCTGCACCTGATCGGGCAGTCGATTCCGATGGTCAATATGAGCTTCGCGGTCTACGTTGGCATCGTGTACTCCTATCTGCCGTTCATGGTGCTGCCGCTCTACGCCAATCTCGAGAAGCACGACGCCTCGTTGCTGGAAGCGGCCGCCGATCTGGGCGCTACGCCCTGGCGAGCGTTCCGGCGCGTGACCTGGCCCTTGTCGATTCCGGGCGTCGTGGCCGGAGCCCTGCTGGTGTTCATCCCGGCGGTGGGCGAGTACGTGATCCCCTCGCTGCTCGGTCCAGCCAATCAGCTCATGATCGGGCGCGTACTGTCGGATGAGTTCTTTGAAAATCGTGACTGGCCGGTCGCCAGCGCCGTGGCCATCGTGATCCTGATTGCGCTGCTCGGGCCGCTCGTGCTGTTCCAGCGCTATCGGCAGCGCGAGCTCGAGAGCATCGCATGAGGGGCCGCGGCGCGTTGCTACTGCCAGCAGTTCTGGCCTTCGGGTTCGTATTTTTGTACGCACCGATCCTCTCGATGATCATCTACTCGTTCAATGCATCGCGCCTGGTCACGGTCTGGGACGCCGCACATTCCCCGACCCTCAAGTGGTACTCGGAGTTGTTCGGCAACGCGCAGATCATGCAGGCGGCCTGGCTGTCGTTGCGCATCGCCGCCATGAACGCCACGGGGGCCGTGATCCTGGGCACCATGGCTGGCTTTGCACTCGAGCGCTATGGGCGCTTTTGCGGTCGCGCTCTGCTCGGCGCGCTCAGCGCCGCCCCGCTGGTGCTGCCGGAGATCATTACGGGCCTGTCGTTATTGCTGTTGTTCGTCGCGATGGAGCAGCTCATCGGCTGGCCGGCACGGCGCGGCGCTACCACCATAACGATTGCTCATATCAGCTTCTCGTTATCCTATGTGGCGGTGATCGTTCAGGCGCGGCTGGCGGGCTTCGATGTGTCGCTCGAGGAGGCGGCACAGGATCTGGGCGCTCGGCCCGCCGTGGTATTCGCGCGTATCACGCTGCCCTTGATCGCCCCGGCGCTGTTTGCGGGCTGGCTGTTGTCCTTTACGCTCTCGTGGGATGATGTCGTGATCTCCCAGTTCGTCGCCGGTCCGGGTTCAAGCACACTACCCATGGTCGTTTTCTCCAAGGTGCGATTGGGTGTAAGCCCCGATGTGAACGCGCTGGCAACGCTCATGGTGCTGCTCGTGGCGCTCGGCGTCGTGGGCTCGACCTGGTATCTGCAGCGTCGCGATCGGCAGCGCGCACGTGACAGCCAGATGCTGGCCAGCGCCGAGGTCTAAAGCCATGCCGAGTCGCATTCTGCTGGGTCTGGACGTTGGCGGCTCCTCGATCAAGGCAGCACTGGTCGATGTCGAGCGCGGCGTGACCACCACGCCATTGCTTTCGGTGCCAACCCCTTCACCCTCAACGCCCGAGCAGGTGCTGCGCGCCTGTGCGCAGATCGATCGAGAGCTCTCCGGCGCCGGTCCGGCAGGCCTGGCTTTTCCAGCGGTCGTGAAACGCGGCGTAGCGCGTACCGCAGCTAATGTCGACAAATCCTGGATCGGCTGCCCGGGCGGCGAGCAGCTCGCACAGCTCATCGGTCGCCCGGTCTTGTTCGTCAATGACGCCGATGCGGCCGGCGTTGCCGAGATCTGCACGGGCGCGGGCCAGGGAGTGCGCGGCGTGGTCATGTTGCTGACCTTCGGCACCGGCATCGGCTCGGGCTTGTTCATCGACGGGCGCCTGTTGCCCAATACGGAGCTCGGACACGTGGAATTTCATGGGCGCGATGCCGAGCTCACCGCCTCGGCGCGTGTGCGCACCGAGGAAGGCCTGGATTGGTCGAGCTGGTGCGTGCGCGTCAACGACTATCTCGCACGTCTGCATGCGCTCTTCTGGCCTGATCTGTTCATCATCGGCGGCGCCGTCAGCGAGAATTGGCGGCAGTTCGGACATCTGCTCGACAGTCCGGCCGAGATTCGCCGCGCGGCCCATGGCGGCCAGGCCGGCGTGATCGGCGCGGCATTCGCGGCTGCAGGCCTGGAGCAGCATTAGCCTCATCATGAAAGACTCCACGCTCGTGAATCACCCGCCGCTCGTCGAAGTGCCGGCGGACAATCATCCCGTAATCGCGCCGATCTATCAGACGGTCAAGTTTGAATTCGACAGCGTCGAGCAGGCGCTGCGGGCGCAGCGCGGCGAGCGCCCCGGTTTTTCCTATCTGCGCAGTTCCAATCCGACACTGCGCCAGCTCGAGCTCACGCTGGCACAAATGCAGGGTCGCGACGAGTGCCTGGTCTGCGCCTCAGGCATGGGGGTCATCGCCCAGACGCTGCTTTCGCTGACCCGCCAGGGCGATCACGTCCTGGGCTTCATCGACACCTATGGGCCGACGCGCTACCTGGTGCGCCGTGTACTGGCGAAATTCGGAGTCGAGCACACGCTGCTTTCGATCGATGATCTCGCGGGCGTCGAGCGCGTGCTGGCCTCACGGCCTACGCGGCTCATGATCTTCGAGAGTCCGACCAATCCGACCAATAAGATCGCCGACATTGCTGCGCTCACACGCCTCGCGCGTGCTCATCATGCGCTCACGCTGCTGGACAACACCTTCGCCGGGGTGCATCAGCACGGACAATTCGAAATCGACATCTATTTGCACAGCCTGACAAAATTCGTCTCGGGTCACGGTGATGTCATGGGTGGGGCTGCGATCGCGCAGGCGAGCCTGATCCGATCGCTGCGCACGGACTTCACTTTGTTCGGCGGGGTGCTTGATCCGCATGCTGCATTTCTATTGCAGCGCGGACTCAAGACGTACTTCGTTCGCTACCGCGCCCAATGCGCTACGGCGCAGCGCGTGGCCGAATTGCTCGCCAGTCATGCGGCGGTCGAGCATGTCGGCTATCCGGGCCTGCCGCACGATGCAGGGCATGCGCTTGCCAGCCGGCAAATGAGCGAGTTCGGTGCCGTCGTGAGCTTCGATCTGCGCGGTGGCCTGCAGGCCGGAAAGCGATTTGCCGAGGCATTGCGCCTGTTCGCCGTGACCGCGAGCCTCGGTTCCACCGACTCACTGGTGCTGCCGCCGCAGATGCTGCGCAGCCGCGATCTCAATGAGGACGAGCAGCGCCTCAGCGGAGTGGGTCCCGGTACGGTGCGCCTGTCCATCGGTCTGGAGCAGGGCGACGATCTGCTCGAGGATGTTGCTCAGGCCCTCACCGCGGCGCAGGCGTAGCGGCGCGCTGCCTCGGGGGCGCCGCTACTTCAGAGGTTGCGAATCAGCGCATCGCCGAACTCACTGCACTTGACTTTGGTGGCCCCGTCCATGAGTCGCGCGAAGTCGTAGGTCACGGTCTTCTGGCCGATGGTCCGATCCATCGCCGTGATGATCGCATCGGCCGCTTCGGTCCAGCCCATATAACGCAGCATCATCTCGCCCGAGAGTATCACCGAGCCGGGATTCACCTGATCGAGGTCCGCATACTTGGGTGCGGTGCCGTGCGTGGCTTCGAACACGGCGTGCCCGGTCACGTAGTTGATATTGGCACCCGGCGCGATGCCGATGCCACCTACCTGTGCTGCCAGCGCATCCGACAGATAGTCGCCGTTCAGATTCATCGTCGCGATGACGTCAAATTCATCGGCCCGCGTCAGCACCTGCTGCAGCGTGATGTCGGCGATGGCGTCTTTGATCAGCAGTTTGCCAGCAGCCAGCGCCGCGGACTGCTCCTGATTCGCCGCCGGCTCACCGGCGCTGTCGCGGGTGCGTTCCCACTGCGTCCAGGTGTAGACCTGCGCACCGAACTCTCTTTCGGCGAGCGCATAGGCCCAGTTGCGAAACGAGCCCTCGGTGTACTTGAGGATGTTGCCCTTATGCACGATCGTCACGCTGCGGCGCCGGTGCGCCAGGGCGTACTGCACGGCCGCGCGAAACAGACGCTCGGTGCCCTCGATCGAGATGTTCTTGATCCCGATGCCGCTGGTGTTCGGAAAGCGGATGCGGGCGTAGTGGCGTGGAAACGTCGTCTTGAGGAACTCGAGAAATTTCCGGTTCTCCTCGGTGCCCTCCTCGAATTCTATGCCGGAGTACAGGTCCTCGGTGTTCTCGCGGAAGATCACGATGTTGACCTTCTCGGGCGCCTTGACCGGCGAGGGCACGCCTTTGAACCAGCGCACGGGCCGCAGACAAACATATAGGTCGAGCAACTGGCGCAACGCCACGTTCAGCGAGCGAATGCCGCCGCCAACCGGCGTCGTGAGCGGGCCTTTGATCGAGACCAGGTATTCACGGCACGCCTCGACCGTCTCGTCCGGCAGCCAGTTCTTGAAGGCATTGAATGCCTTCTCCCCCGCGTAGACCTCGAGCCAATAAATGCGGCGTTGAGCGCCGTAGGCCTTGAGCACGGCGGCATCCAAAACGCGCTGGCTCGCGCGCCAGATGTCGCGACCCGTCCCGTCGCCCTCGATAAATGGAATGATGGGTTGATCCGGCACCAGCAGCTTGCCGCCCCGCAGAGTCATCTTCTGGCCGCCTGCGGGCGGCACCGGCTTTGGTGAAGTCGGGTGCGGGTCGGTCATCGCGCGCATGCTAGCACAGCGTGCGGCGTTGCTAGAATCCGCTATCTGTGCAGAGCCTTAACTCAACACCGCTGGCGGATGGATTCTGGATGCCCGCCGAATTCGGGCCCCACGATGGCTGCTGGATGCTCTGGCCGCAGCGGCCGGACAACTGGCGCGCGGGTGCCCTGCCGGCGCAGCGCGCCTTCGGCGCGGTCGCCACAGCCATAGCGCGCTTCGAGCCGGTCACGGTCGGCGTATCGGCCGAGCTGTATGCGCGTGCACGCGCAAGCCTGCCGCCGACGGTGCGCGTCGTAGAGCTATCCAGCGATGATGCCTGGATGCGCGACGTCGGCCCGAGTTTCCTGATTAACGCGGCCGGTGATCTGCGCGGTGTGCATTGGGGCTTCAACGCCTGGGGAGGGCTGTATCGCTCCTATGCGCGCGATCAGGCGGTGGCGCAGAAAGTGCTGGAGATCGAGCGTGCGGATCGCTATCCGGCACCGTTAATCAATGAGGGCGGGGCGATTCACGTTGACGGACAAGGCACCGTGCTCGTAACCGAGCAGTGTCTGCTCAACTCCAATCGCAACCCGTCACTGGGCCGGGGGCAGATCGAGCAGTACCTGCGTCGCTACCTGGGTGCAAGCTGCATAATCTGGCTCGGCGAGGGAGTCGTCGACGATGAGACCGGCGGACACATCGATAACCTCGCGTGCTTTGCGCGCCCGGCCGAGATCTGCCTGAACTGGTGTGCCGATCCGCGCGACCCGCAATACCGGGTATCCCAGGATGCGCTCGAGCGGCTCATGGCCGCGCGCGACGCGCGCGGACGGCGCTTCAAGGTACACAAGCTGCCCTCACCCGGGCCGCTCTACATGACGCGGCGGGAGGCGGACGGCGTGCAACGACGTCGCGGCACTCGAGCGCGCCTGCCGGGCCAGCGCCTGGCGGCCAGCTACGTGAATTTCTATCCGGCCAACGGCGCGTTGATCCTGCCATTGCTCGATCGGCGCACTGACGGGGCCGCGCGGCACGCCCTGCGCCGCATATTCCCGCGCCGCCGGATCATCGGCATTCCCGCGCGTGAGATTCTGTTGGGTGGTGGCAATATCCACTGCATTACGCAACAGCAGCCGCGGCGCACGCGCACACGCCCGAGCGCGGACTCAGAGCCCTGAGAGCTCGCGCTCGGCGAGCAGCAGCCATTCCTGCTGCATCTTGCGGTAATGACGCGGGGCCAGCCGCGCGTGATCCATCAGCTCCTTGAGCACGCGACGCGACTCATCCGTCCTGCCGCAGGCGCGCAGCAGCTGGGCGTAGCGCAGCGGCGCCTCGGCGCCAGCATAGTATGCAGTCAATGCGGCATACTCCTCGAGCGCGCGCTCGCGCTGACCTTCGCCCTCGAGTGCGCGCGCATACAGCAGGTGGCCCTCGGGTGAGCGGAAATCCGGATTGCGGGCGCGCAAGTTATCGAGTGTGGCCCGCGCATCAGCGAACGCGCCGGCGTCGTACTGCGCCTGAGCGAGCCCGAGCAGCAGATTCGGATCGGATTCGTACAAGCCGCTCAAGGCCTGCTGGTAGATGGCGATGGCCTGCGCTGGCTTACCCTGTCGGACCAATTCACCGGCATAGCGCTGACGGCTCGCGACATCGCCGCTGCGGCGCATCTCGGCCTCGAATCGGCGCAGGTCCTGCTCCGGGTCGAGCGCCTTGCGTACGCCCCGGACCGCGCGGCGCGTGCCGTGGCTGCCAAATAAGGCCGGCAGCACTTCGACCAGTACATAGGCAACCGGTCCGGCCAATGGCAGCAGCGCGATGGCCCAGATCCAAAGTGTGTTGCGTCCGGTGCGTATGCAATGAATGATCAGCAGCACCTGGATGACGAGCGAAATGATGAAGGCTAAGCTCATGCGGACAAGCTTAAAGGCTGGCCGCCGCTTGTGCATGCAAACAGCGAGAATAACGCTCATAACGGCGCTGCTGCTGGGCTGCACCGCGGCTGGCGCGCAGAGCGAGAGTGGGGCACCAGCCGTGCCACGGCCACGTATCGGGCTGGTGCTTTCCGGTGGCG
>Ga0181537_10005263_pt1 | contig 10491 bp, 11 predicted proteins | sample PEATcosm2014_Bin_39_FD_119765 | JGI IMG/M metagenome (GOLD analysis project Ga0181537, IMG submission 119765) | Peatland microbial communities from MTU Mesocosm Facility, Houghton, MI, USA - PEATcosm2014_Bin23_10_metaG | ecosystem: Environmental > Terrestrial > Soil > Wetlands > Peat | place... | reverse complement strand
CCGGCCGCTATCGCGGTGGTGAGCGCATTCTTCCTCGCCTGGACGGGTTTCGTCGGCTACCGTTTTCTCTTCCGGGATTATGGCAAGCCGACGCGAGTATCCAGGGTCCTGACACCGGCCAAATCCTCCCCGCACCAGTTGGCTCGCTCGCCGCTCAGAGACCTCGATCTGCAACATCTACAAACGCTCCCCGAACAGGCGCAGGCGGAAGAATTGCTGGGCCGGGCAATTCAGCACGACACTCGCGCTCTCGACCTGTTCGAGGAGAATATTGGATTCTGGCACGGTCTCCAGCGCACCGCTAACATGAACGAACTGGAGAGGCGCTCTCAATTCTCCACCGACCTGCGCGTTCGCCACGCCAATGCAGATCTGAACCTGGCAATCGATGGAGTGCCGAAAACGGACGCCTCCGTGGACGCCCTCATCACGCAGGCGCAAGCCGACCCCGCGCATCGCGCCTACAGCGTGTACGTGATGGGAATGTTGGCCGGCCGCGGCGTGGGCTACGATCGCATTTATCCCGTCCTGGTAGACTACGCCAGGAATGACCCCAACCCGCAGGTGCGCCAGTGGGCCGTCGAAGGCATGCGCTACCTCGGCACCGATGAAGCTCTGGAACAACTCTTCGATTCCTTTACGCACGACCCATCCGACGCGGTCCGCAATCGCGCGGGCTGCAACGTGTCCGACTGCGGCAACTTCATGCGCAAACAGCGCCTGCGAATGGTGCCCAGACTGATAGATCTAGCCGCAGATCCCCAAATTACCCCGCAAATGCGCAACTGGACGTTCCTCGCGTTGCATGAAGTCACTGACGCAGCTCTACCGGGCGATGCCTCGGCTTGGCGAGACTGGTATGCCCAACACGGGGGCGAAAAGATGACCGAGTTCGAACAGTTGGATTGGTGGAGAGTTCGCGGCGATCAGTAGCATGTCATTGGGCAACCTGGAAATTATTCCCTTGCCGGCCCGGTTGGCTTCTGGGAAATGATGCGCGATGTTGGATAAGTTGCGTCGCCAAGACTCCGTGACGGGAGCGCCTAGAACCTTTCAGGCGCTGTCGGTCGCGACCGAAATTCCAAGTCGATCATTCACGGCATCTTGAACCTTCTGTTTGCTGCCGATATACCGTTCCGTTTCTTTTACACCTTGCGATTCCTTAACCAAGTACTCCGCCAGGACCGCGTCCACCACCTGCTCAAGGAATTTGTCGTCGACGGGCTGCCTCGTGATCAGCTTGCAAAGACCGGCGCAACAACGAGTTCCACGGGCATCTGGGGGTCGATTCCGGCTCGAAATTCAACTCGTTCCGCAGCCCGTTCCGCCATCCGACGCGAAGCCCCGTAACGGATCCCGATGACTTGTGCGCGATAGGCTGCCAGAGCGGCGTCATCCTTGACAGCGGCCATCGTCCGGGCCACGGTATCGCCGAGCGGCGACTTAAGGTATCCGTCCATGAGACGGCCAAAGGCGATCAGATCACCGCGGAACGAACCGGTATCAGGTACGGGGAGTACCAGGAGCTCGCCGGAATCCGCTAGGTACGGGTTCCGGCCTTTCGCATCGCGCGATTTCTTCTACAAAGCCAGGTACTGATGGATGAAGGCGATGGCCATGCTGCCCTCGCCCACTCCGCTCGAAACTCGTTTGATGGAGTTATGGCGCACGTCACCGGCCGAGAACACGCCCGGGAGGCTGGTCTCCAACGGAAACGGGTGACGATCGAGTTCCCAGGTGGTGAGGTCGCGCCCGGTGCAGATATAGCCGCGTGGATCCCGCTCCAAATCGCCTGGTAACCATGACGTGCTGGCATCAGCGCCGATCATCACAAACAAAGCATTGGCTTCATAGCAGTAAAGATTCTCCATTTCAATCGGTGCCTTTACACATACCTCAATTCGTTCCAAAACATTTTCGCCTTCAGCAGAAATAACCTGGGCATGAGGAAGCACCTTGATGTTGGCCTTCGCTGCAATCTGATCAATCAGGTATTGCGACATGCTGAGTTTCAGCCCTTCGCCCCGTACCAATATCTTTACCTCAGCCGCATAGCTCGACAAAAAGATGGCAGCTTGTCCTGCTGAATTGCCGCCTCCTACGATGAAGACCTTCTTCCCGATCACATTTGCCGCCTCCTGCCGGGCCGCTCCGTAAAATATGCCGCGTCCCAACAGGCGATCTTCACCCCTCGCCTGCAGCCGACGCCAGTCGACGCCTGTGGCTAACACCACAGCCCGGGCGGAAACCGACTGCCCTCCGTCCAACTCGCACAAATAGCCTTCACTCGAGGGAGTAAGCTTTTCAACCGAACGCGTCAGCGCAACTTCCGCGCCGAATTGGGTCGCCTGCTTGAACCCGCGCCCGGTCAGGTCTTCCCCTGAAATCCCCTCAGGAAATCCCAGATAATTTTCGATACGGGATGATGTACCGGCTTGCCCGCCGGCAGCACAGCGCTCGACAATCAGGACCCTTAATCCTTCAGAACTCCCATAAACGCCGGCGGCCATGCCGGCCGGTCCAGCCCCCACAACCACCACGTCATAGCTGTCGCGATTGGGCTTGGTCTGCAGTCGCAAGGCACCCGCCACCTGCCTCGTCGTCGTCGGCTCAATGAAAAGTTGTCCGTCAACACTCAGGGCCGGGCAATCGGGGTCGTCGGAGACGCCGGCAGGCACCCGTTCCGGATAGAAATCACGATCAACCCACTCGTAAGGAATACGGTTCGCTGAAAGAAATGCGCGGATGTCATGGCAGTCCGCATCCCTGTTGCGGCCGAAGATGAGCACGCGCGATGTTGGTAAGGACAGGGAACGTTGCTGGATCAGCAAAAGCCTTTCACCGAGAGTGTCCAGAAGAATGGTGCGGGCCTCTTTTGAGTCTCGAATCAAGTGATGAAACTGCTGCTTGTCCAGGCGCGCGATGCGGCACGAGGTTTGGGCTCGCAATGAGCCGAAGGTCGGAGTGCCCATCAGAAGAGGCACTTCACCCAGGAACTCGCCCGGCTTGAGTTCGTACTCCGGAAACTCGGTCTGCCTTCCGTGAACATCCAGAACCATCCGCAGACGGCCTTCCAACAGCACATAGAACCAGGCGGGTGCGCCCTCCCGAAAGAGCCATTCTCCTGGCTCGAGTCGCACATCGGCGATAGTCTCGGCCAAACGAGCGCGTTCGGCTTCGTCGAGACAGGCAAAGATGTCGGCTTGCCGCAATTCTTCCGGAGTAAACATGAACGCCGCCTCAAATCGGCATAGATAATCGTGGAGCTTTTGTACCACAGAACGCTATCCATGAGACCCGCGCCGAGGAACGCAGAGACCCTTGCGCCCCACGAAGGTAGTCGGTATGGGGCCCGCTATGCAGCCTGGATGAAGCGACAGATAGAGCGATAGAGCGACATGGCTCGATATCGGAAAGGATTGACCCAACACTGTTGGCCCTTGGTATTACTACCGACGAACAGCTTGTCTTTACATATCCCGCTCGGCAAGTGACAAATCGCCAATGCACTCAGCGACAACTGAGTTCATGGTAAGTCGCGATCGGTCGGCTATGCGGACGAACGACCCCAACCAACTTGCAAGCTTCGCAGAACCCGGTCGCCACTATCGCGGCACCCTGGCGCTGGCGCTGGACGATGCGAGCGCGCAGGGCGAGCAGCGAGCGCGCGCTGCTTCAAGGCGGGCATGTGATGCCCGGTCAAATAACGAATGATAAAGGACGTTGTCATTCAGAAATCCGCATCCGGGGATTGTTGAATGGAAGAAATGCTCTTCGACGTTCGAACCGATACCTTCTAAACTCCAGAACCTCATCGTAGGTCGTGGCTGAAACATCCAGTATCCGCGAGCTCAGCCGCGCGCCGTTTCCGGGGGTCTTGCTCCGGTGCCGCACGCACAACTCCGACCAACGTTTTCTCTCACCGCTTTGCAATCTACAAGCGCGAGCGTATGCGGAAGGAATATCTATCCGCCAGCGTACATCGCACCGTACAGGATTGACCCTATTGCCAACGGCGGACATCGGTCTATGCTTGATGAATTCCGATCAGGATAAAGATGCCCAGGCACGTTCTCCAAACGGCACAAGCGGTTCACACCGACTGCGAAGCGAATTTTGCAATCAACCTCTCATCCTCAGGAATTGCTGCTTAGTCAATGGGCATTCGCTATCGCACGTTATTGGCTTCATCGTGAGGCGAAATGCCCGAGTTCGAACGACTGAAAGAAGAACTTCTCCGACTCATGCTGGAACAGAGTGAGAATCTGCAAAAGCAAACCTTCCTCGGAACTAATGAACAGGAATTGAGGAAGCAAGAGAAGCGTTTCGAACGCATCCGTGAATTGTTCGCCGACATTCTTGAGGCCCTGCACGACGGTTCGGCTAGCAATGCCGCTCCGCCTTTGGGTTGCCCACACTCTTCATCAGCCGAGCAGCACGTTCACGCCCGAGCAGAAAATATGGTTGAGAATCCGAATAACGAAAAGCCGAGCGTGACCCTCCCAGCGACGGTTGAGAAAATCATGAAAAACCCGATGTAGAAAAGCCTCAAGTCCGTATCGATGGAGCCGATCGGCTCTATCGAGAGATACGCATTGAAAATTCGTTACAGGACGAAAATGGCGAGAAAGTGCGTCTCAAAGAAGGTGCTGAGGTCGAGGTGACCGTAAAGGCTGACCCACACGCTGTAGTTCCCGACGGCGATTCACAAAAACGTGATCGAAATAAAGCAGAAGGCTCGTCAACAAACGAGATGACGTAAAGGTAGCTCCGTCATGACTCTTTGCGTTGGTTCGATCGTATTCGCCCAGATTATTACGCTCGACCGCAACGGAGACGCCAACGTGCAAGAAAACCTTGATCGCTGGATGGAAATCTGTGCAAGGGCGATTGCGATATCATTTGCACTGGCAGGTGCCCTCGGCCGCTGGTTCCTGTTCGCTCTCACGAAAAGGTCATCGCAAGTCTATGGCGCTCGCAGGGAATCAGGAAGGGTTTCTCATAAGCGAATACGAATCACGTTCACATCGGCTCGGGGATCGTTTGCATAGCCGGGTGCGCATATTGTCCGCCCAGATTGGCCGACTCGTGAAAACGACATACCATGTTCAATGCAAGCAGCCGTCGTCTGCGCCAGTTCTGAGGGTGAGGCTTTGCTGTGCTCCCCTGGCACATGCAAAGGGGCGACGAATGCCGGCGAGCGTTTTGCGAAGGGTGCTGCGCCGATCGCGAGCAACAAGAGCACAGCAAGAAAACATCAGGTCGAGAAACTAATTCACCTGAAAAAAGACGTTACGGAGCACGATAGTTTGACCGGGAGAAAGCTTTCTGCGGCAGACTTCCGCACGACGATCAGATCGCGATCCCGGATCGCCGATTTGATTTGAAGCAAGGGTGGCGTTTGTTCGATGCGAAAAGCCTTGGGAGAGGAACTTATGAAGCTCGGCATGTTGTTGGGTTTTGTCTGTATTACGGCGGCTTTGGCTCCGGCGCAAACCGATGCCGAAGCGTCCACGAAATCGAAAATCGCCGCTCTTGAGCAATTGTGGAATCAAGCGTACAAAACCGGCGACACGACTGCACTGGGTTCGATCCTCGATGATTCGATTGTGCTGGTAAACGATGACGGTTCGATCCAGACCAAAGCAGAATTCCTGGCCAGCGTGAAATCATCGGTCTCGCAACCCAGCGTCCAGCAGCAACAGGTCGCGCCTGAGTCGGTGAACGTCACTGTGTTCGGAAGTGTGGCAATTGCAACCGGAGTCATGCGGGTGAAAGGGGTCGAACGTGGCAAATCCTATACTCGACGTGAACGTTTTGTTGATACTTGGCTAAAAAAGGGCACCGGTTGGGTTTGCGTCGGCACCGACGCGACGCCTGTTCTGCGTTAAAAACTAGGCCCTGTTCAGTGAAAGATAGTCGAAGATTACTTCACTGAACGCGCCTAGGGCCGTCCATCCTTTACTCCAGCCCCGGTTTGCGAAATCCGCTGGTTGATATCAGCGACACAAGACTGCAACTTAGCTCGAAGTTCGTCACGAAAAGATGTGCAGAATACGAATTCCGACCAACCATGCGGCGGTTCTGCTGAGCATGAGCATAGTTTCGGGAGCAGGCGCTGCAAAAAGTATCAAGCAAATCTGTCGACGGAACTGTGCAAGGGTAAACAGCCCGGGATTGTTTTAAACCTTGATCGTTCTGATCCCAACACTGGCATCTTGAACGCCCGTGCTATCCTGTCCTTGACTCGCGCAGGCTACACGGGCGCCTCCGGACTTGCTGCCCCTTAAACCTCGAAACTCTGGCGTGATGCGCAATGCCGCTCAAGTCGAGCCTTCGCCCCGCTCCGGACGTTTTCAGTTGACGATTTCGAGCACTTACCCGACAATCACCATGCCAGCATCGCTTCGCCCAGAGTGCTGTTCACCTTGCTCCGGAACGCCGTTCGGCTTCCTTCCGGAATCGATGTTCACTTTCACCGCCATAGCCACGTCGTTGGGACGGCTGTGGAGAAAAGTACGTGGGAATCCGGCCGAGCGCCCCGCAACGCAAAAGCCGCGTTTTTTTTGTTGTTTTTCATCTTCTTGGGTAGTGTTGGCTCGTCTTCGGAACGAAGTGACTTCGCAACGCCGGGTCAGGCAAACTTCTCGGGGTCAACTCCGTCCGGTAACCTGCCCAGCGCTTACGTGAGGAGGGCGTCGAGTGCTCAAGGATTTAGCTAATTCGAAAACAGATGGTTAGAGGCGAAGCAATGACAAGACCGCATTTCATCTCAACATTAACTTGCATGTCGGTTTTACTGGCTTCGCTTTTGTTATCTATTTCTCTCGATGCCGGTCAAGGCGAACAGCCATCATTTGACTGTCGTAAGGCTGCTTCACTTTCCGAGAAGACGATCTGTGCAAATGCCGCACTCTCTCGACTCGACTTCCAACTGGGCCGAACGTGGAAAAAATTGCTTGATGACTTTATCGATTCTGCTCAAACGACTCTGATGAAGCAAGACCAGAGGATGTGGATAGCAAGTCGGACAAAGTGCGGTGAAGACGCCGATTGCATTGGCAAACACTACCGGGATCGACTCTCCACTCTGAACGGAGTTGACCCGGCTCATCAACTTGCAGGTGTATATGAAGTGAAGGACATCGGGTTCATTGCCCTCTTCCCAATCGGAGATCGTTACCTCGTTAACATCCAAACTGCAGATCCGACGGACGGGAGATGGGAATGTGAACTGGCCGGTGAAGCCGGGTCTTCCGGCGATGATTTGGAAATCAAGGTCGAGGGATCTGTCTTTCATGCACATTTGCGAGATCCGCAAACGCTTGTCGTGAGCAATACCGATAGCGTCTCTAAAGCAGCTTCTCAGTTTTGCGGGCTTAATGGCACTTTTGCTTTTACTTATCTTCGGGTTCGACTCAACCCCTGATTCCAGTTAAATTTGTCCGCGCGGCAAATGCTCGGCGGTTGTTTTTCGGAAGTACCATGCACTGCACTTGTGTTTCACGGGTGCCAAGGAACTTCGGCAGGTTTTCCGCTGCGCAGCCCATGCTGCGGGCATGCGGTATGGGGCGATGGTTGAATTTGAAACCGCCACCCTCTAGGGGCATCGGAAGCCTGGTCAATGATGCCCAACGGGTTCCTTTCGCTCGGGGCCGGGCTTCCTGGCATGCCAATACCTCTCGCGGAGATAGTGACGATGCAATTCCTCTTCGTAATCGCGAGTGATGAGAGCTTCTTCGCTGTATTCCGGAGCCCCTTTGATGGATTCCCGCGTGAGGTTAATGAAGACTTTCGATTCTTCCCAGCAGATTCGTTCAATCCATTGGGTTGAAACCAGAACCTTTTTACCCGGCCACCAGTTACGCGTGTCTACAATCAGGTAGCGAATCGCCCAATCCTCGTCGTCCACCACAAAATCCGAGACGTGACCGATCTCTCCGTCCCGGGCCTGAACCGTGCGGCCGGTTACATCCTTTGTGCTGCGCAAGTGCAGGTCATCAGTCTTTTTGTGATGAGTGGATGTCAACCATCGCCCTTGTCGTTGAGGGTAAGCGGAAGAGCCCCACATGTAAGGGCCGTCAAAGTATGCCGGCCAACCATAAAACGAGTAGTACTGAATCTCGTACTGTCGGGACACGGGTTTGTCGGTGTCCAAGGATGGACTATTCTCAATTTGGTTCTTGGTCAGATCGACAGGAATGACGTGGTCGTCCTCGCGGGCTGGGTCGAGTGCGTAAGGCGAAATCAAGACCTGCCGACCACCTAGCCAGCCACCTGTATCAGCAATGAGATATCGGACCGCCCAACTCTGGTCATCGAAGTAAAATTCTTCGGCCTTGCCGATGTCTCCGTCGCGGGCGCTCAGTTTATAACCCCTCAAGTCTCTAGCCAGTCGCAGCATGCGCGATTCTCCTTGGGTGCAAGTCCGCCGCAAGTGTTTTCGATGGGCACGAATCCATCCCATCTATGCGAGCCTAAAGGAAGGAATGCTCGCAGTCTGATCAATAACGCTCACCGGACGGCTCAGGCTGGGCTTCAATCGACATGGGCGTTGACTCCTTTGACCCAATACGCATCCCGCTGAGCCGGCGAATCGGCAAGAATAGAGTGCGTTTAGTCGGACGAAGACCGCGACTCGACTTAACGCCTTTGCTCGAGGGCAACCTGAGGCAGCGGCTAACGACGGCGAATATGCTCAAGCGGGTTTACCGCCTTGCCCCGGGAAGCTCCACATGACTCCCTGGCGCTCGCTCATGAAAACAGGGCAGCTCGGGGTGCGAGGCGAGGTGGAAAAACACAGGGGGGAATGAACCTATAAAGACCCATCTCAAACCGGCGCTCGCAGTGCTGGCTGGCGTCACGATCGGCGTTACTGGCGCCGCGGCGATTCACGCGCGGCAAGCGAAGACGCCGCCTGGCTCCGTCATCGCGGAACCGGGAATTGAGCAAAAGGCGATAAACCAGGACCTGGGCGTGATCGCGGCAGGCGATTCTTTCCGGACTACGCTCACCTCCTTTGGCTTCCTGTCGAAGAGACTGACGGAGCCAGGGAGGTTTCGATATGCTCTGGAGCTTTGCTGGCAGGGCGCGCCGGGCTGCTTCATGGCGGCGCCGGCACGACACATCATTCCGCCTGCACAAAACCGGCATTGGCCTCGCCGAACGCGAAGGTGCTTGAAAACCGCCTCTTCGTTCAAGACGGTTGGCGGCCACAGCTCGACGCGGGACTCGGGGTAAGCAGAGTCTGCCGGAGGATCGGCGGAGATGGGAGAAGAAGTTTGCGCGTGCAGATTAGCAGCCATCAACAGCATGCGTGCCAGGAACGCAGATCGCATGGTATGTTTCGTCCTTTTGGGACGAATGTGTGAGGGGACAAATGTGTGCGTTCGCTGGAGCCGGGGCATTGCTCCAGCGCACAGGTCCTGCCGGGCCAGCTAAACTTCGAGTTTGACCGTGGGCGTTACGTTGGGCAGGATTTTTTCAACGAGCGCCTTGCCGCTCTTATCGCGCGGAATCGGCATGTTGTAGGCGTTGACGGGCTGCGAACGGTTGACCCACAGGGTGTAATAGAGGTGATCGGCGCGCGGATCGTCCGTGTTGGGATGCAACAGAATCGTCAGACCGAGGCTGTTCAACTGAACCCACGGAACAATTACGGACAGCAGGTCATTCGTGAAGCCGAAGTAGAACGAAGGCGTCGTGTGCGGACCGCGCGGCGCGAGATTCCAGTCACCCAGTTCCACAGGAAAGCGTTCGCCAGCCCAGCGACGGATAAGTGCGGCCTTCTCGTACGTGTCGTAGTCGAAATAGAAGTGGGCGTGATAGCTCTTGATGGTATACGGCGTGGGGCGGTCCACCGAAGCGCTCGAATGTTGACGGGATCGTCGTTCCGTGCGCTGCGGGTGGCTCGCTGATGATTGCCCCGGACATTTGTATTTCCGCGATACACGCCATGAAGGACAAGTATGGCGACAGGATATGGGGCAAGTACGGCTTCGCCGATGCCTTCAATCTCCTCACAGGCTGGGTCTCCACCGACACTCTGGGGCTCGACGTCGGCATGACGCTGCTGAGCGCTGAGAATCTGCGCAGCGGTAGCGTGTGGAAATGGTTCATGGCGAATCCGGAGTCGCAAAGGGCTATGCAGCTTGCAGGGATCGATAAGGTTTAGGTGCCATGTCCCACAATTTTCATCACTTTTGAGTCGTGAAATCGTGCGGGCATACATAAGAATGAACCGCATGAATCCAACCGAAGGGTGCTCGCTCGCGTCATACAGAAATGGGTGCGCCGCGCACGGCCCAGGCGAGACAGGACGTTAAGCGGACAACGCGCTATCAGTGGGAAATGCTATCGTATTCTGACGTGGCAAAGAGTCCCGCCAAGAGATGCTAACGGGGGAGAAAAAATGGCAAAACTAACCAAGCCAGCGCGTGATCGGATATCAGCAACTAAGTTCGCTTTCCCCAAGCAACGCAAGGAGCCGCT
>Ga0181537_10005262_pt1 | contig 10491 bp, 2 predicted proteins | sample PEATcosm2014_Bin_39_FD_119765 | JGI IMG/M metagenome (GOLD analysis project Ga0181537, IMG submission 119765) | Peatland microbial communities from MTU Mesocosm Facility, Houghton, MI, USA - PEATcosm2014_Bin23_10_metaG | ecosystem: Environmental > Terrestrial > Soil > Wetlands > Peat | place... | reverse complement strand
GGGCGTCTCGGTCGTCGCGACCAGGCGGTCCTCGGAGTCGCGCAGGACGAAGACGTCCAGCGCCTCCCCGATCAGGGTGCCCGAGGGCACGTACCTGCCCGGCAGCAGTATCTCCCCGCGCTCGCCGCCGTCCAGATAGACCCCCGGTGTCGCGATTCGCGTCACCCAAAGGGTATTGCGTTTTCCGATCTTCGCCAAGATCCGGAGCATGGGCGCGCCCGCGCGGCGTGACGAGCGCGATGTCGGGACGCGCCCCCCGCGGGGTCAGTGCGGCGGGTCTTCCGGCGGCTTCTCGGGCTTGGGTTTGGGCGGCGGCGTCTTGACGACCTTCTTGGGGTCGGGCTTTTTTCCGGCGGGATTTCGCGGGTCGGCCTCGGGGCCGGCTGTCCTCTCGTTTTCCGCCCCCTGCGGCGTGCGCGCCAGATCGGCCCTTGGCTCCTGCCCGGGCGCCGCCGGGCGGCTCACGGCCTTCTCGGGCGCGGCGGCGGCGGCCGGCCTGGGGGGCGGCGCCTTCGCGCCGGCGGCGTTCGGCGGCCGCGGCTGTGCCTGTGCCCTCTGCGGCGCCTGCCCCGCCGGCCTCTGAAGGATGGCGGTGTTGATCGGCCGGCCCTTGAACGCCTGGGGATTGCGGCTGACGACCGCGACGGCCGCCGGCCCCTGGGTGTGGATGTTTCGGAAAGCCGACTGCGGCGGCCGCTGCGGCGCGCCCCCGATCGGCCTGACAGAGACGACCTGCGGATTCGTCCTCCACCCAGAGGGCGCCTGCGGCCTCGGGCGGCCCGCCGGATAGCCCCATACCCGCACATTGACCGAGACGGCAAAAGAGGCCTGGTCGTGCGTGCGCCAACCGCCGGAGCCGCCGCGCCAGTAGCCCTGGTCGACGACGAGCACGCCGCCGCCGTGCCAGTTGCATCCGAAGGTCAGCCAAACGCCGGCGTCGTAGGGCGGCCCATAGGACAGGAACGGCCCGTTGTACTCATAGTAGGGCTGGTCGACGAACACGACCGAGGGATTGTAGACGGGGACGTAGATGACATCCGGCTGCGCCGGGACGATCTCGATGTACGTCGCCGACGCGACGACCTGCTGCTGGGGCGTCGTGACAAGCGTTCCGTCCGCCTGCGCGAGCGCGCGCAGGCGCTGGATGGCCTTCATCACCTGCGCGGGCTCCGCCACGAAAGCGGCGCCGACAGCCTGGGTCCAAGTCGGATTCTGGGCCATCCACTTCGCGACGTCCGGGTAGTGGGCGAGCGAGCGCACGCTCGGGTCCCACGGCTGGCTGCCGGCCTGGGCCGGGTCGCCGCCGCCGTTCAGGTACGCACCCGCCGATGCGACGTCCGACGGGAAGGTGGATGCCGGCAGGATGATCGAGATCAGCGGATCGGGATAGAGGGCGATGGGCGCCATCAGCTGGTCCAGCGGGTCCGGTGCCGCGGGCGCGGGAGCGGGAGGCGCCTCGACGTAGGTCGGCGCCGGCGGCGGCCCCTGGACATACTGCTCGCGGGGCTGGACGACGTAGGTTACGGGGGTGCAGCCGGCGAGAACGAGCGCGAGCGCCGCCGGCAGGAGCGCGAGGGCCCGCGCGGCCGCCGGGCGCCGGGTTTGAATCGTTTCCCGGAAAACCGGGGATTTCGAGGCGCTCGGGTATGGTCTCACGCCTGCTTCCGACACCTGATCCCTTGACTGGTCCCACACTATCCACTCTTTGGAGTCGCCGGGCGCCCGCGGGCCCGGCCGCCGCACATGAAATACAAGACCATCGAGATGGGACTGAACAAGAAGATCGCACTCGTGGCCCACGACAACAAGAAGCGCGACCTCATTGAATGGGCGAAGTTCAACCGCGACCTCCTCGCCCACCACAAGGTGTACGCGACGGGGACGACCGGCGCCGTCCTTGAGAAGGAGCTCAAGTTTGCGATCCACAGGCTGGAGAGCGGCCCACTCGGGGGCGACCAGCAGATAGGCTCGAAGATCGTCGAAGGGGAAATCGACTTCCTGATCTTCTTCTGGGACCCCCTCGAGCCGCAGCCCCATGATCCCGACGTGAAGGCCCTCCTGCGCATGGCCGTCGTATGGAACATCCCCATCGCGTGCGACAGGGCCTCGGCCGACTTCATCATCTCATCGCCGCTCATGGACTCGACGTATCTGCGAATCGTGCCCGACTACACCGAGTACAGGACGCGGCCCATTCCCGGGGAGCCGATGAAGGCCACTGTCCCGGCGAAGTAGAGCCCGCGCGTTCCGGAATCCCGGCGCGCCGCGAGAGGAAAGCTGCGGCGGGCGCCCGATCCGCATGTGACGAATGCGGAAAAATTTCTCCGCAAGGCGCGACGACGGATGTTTACAATGCCCGCAAGCTGTTCGACACTCGCCTTGCGTTCGGGGAAATAAATTTTCCGAAAGCGAGACAACCCTAAGAGAAGGAGAACCCACCATGGCCAAGAAAAAAGCAGCCAAGAAAGTTGTGAAGAAGAAGTCCAAGGGGAAGAAGAAGTAGTCTCCTCCGTCGCGCCCCACTGGGCGCGAATGACGAGACAAGCGGCTCGGAAAGGCAGGGAAGCGCCCGCGCAATCGGGCTACCGGATGGCCGCGCGGTAGACCCCGGCGCTTCCTCGGAATTATTCACCGGGCATCGGCGTAACAAGTTCGCTGCCAAGGAGTCTGTCATGCCAGTTCATGGCGACAGCTCCCACGACCGAATCGCCGCCTGACGACAGGCCCGCGGCCCCCAAGGCGCTCTTTACCGTAGAGCAGCTTACCGAGCATGCCCGCCTGCTGGCGGTGGGCCACGAGTCGGTCATCCTTTCGGGGCCCAATGGGCTCCTTTCGCGGCTGAACGAGAACGAGCGGCTTCTGCGCGAGTACAACCGGGCGACGTACACCGTCGACCAGGCTCGGCGGATCACGCCCGCCTCCGAGTGGATCCTCGATAACTTCTACCTGATCGAGGAGCAGATCCAGATGGCGCGCCGCCATCTGCCGCGCAAGTACAGCCGCGAGCTTCCCCGCCTGGTGGGCGGCCGCTCGGCCGGCCTGCCGCGGGTCTACGACATCGTCCTCGGCTTCGTCTCGCACGTGGACGCGCAGCTCGAGATGGAGTCCATCGCCGCGTTCCTCTCGGCGTACCAGGTCGTGACGCCCCTCAAGATCGGCGAGCTCTGGGCCGTCCCGATCATGATCCGCCTGGCGCTGATCGAGAACCTGAGGCGGATCACCGACCGCCTCAGGGTGGGCCGCAAGGACCGCGACCTGGCGGACGAGTGGGCCCAACGTCTCGAGTCCACGGCCGAGAACCACCCCTCGCGGGTCGTGATGGTCGTCGCCGACATGGCGCGAAGCGACATTCCCGTCTCGAGCTCGTTCGTCGCGGAGTTCTACCAGCGCCTCTCGCGCTCCTCGGCGACGGTCCCCCTGGCGCGCAGCTGGCTGGAGCAGAAGCTTTCCGAGGAGCACCTCACCATCGACCAGCTCGTGCGCGCCGACACGCAGAGCCAGGCCGCCGACCAGGTCTCGATCAGCCACACGATCACGGCCCTCCGCTCGCTGAGCGCCTGGGACTGGCGCGGCTTCGTGGAGGCCGCGAGCATCGTGGAGAGGATCTTGCGCACCGATCCTTCGGACGTCTACAGGCTGATGGATTTCGCCACCCGCGACTCGTACCGGCACGCCGTGGAGTCGGTGGCGCGCCACGGCGGCCTCGCCGAGTCCGACGTCGCCGACAGGGCGGTTCACCTGGCCGAGGCGGGCGCCCGCGAGCACGGCCGCGAGGACAGGAGGGCGCACGTCGGCTACTACCTGATCGGCAAGGGCCACCCGGAGCTTGTGGCCGGCCAGTCCCCGAGGTGGCCCGCCCGCGTGAGGCTCGAGAGGACCGTGCACGCGCACCCCCTGTCCTTCTACCTCGGCGGCGTCATCGCCCTCACGCTCCTCCCGTCCGCGGCGGTGCTGCTGGAGGGCTACGCGCTGGGGATCTCCCGGCGCCTCCTCGCCCTCTTCGCGCCCGTCCTCATCCTCTGCTTCAGCCAGCTTGCGGTGGCCATCGTGAACTGGCTGGCGACGCTCGTCACCGGGCCCCGTCTCCTCCCGCGCCTGGACTACTCGAGGGGGATAGAGCCCGAGTCGCGGACCATGGTCGTGGTCCCGACCCTTGTCGCGGACGCCGAGGCGGTGGACCGCCTGCTGGAGGTGATCGAGATACACTACCTTTCGAACCGCGATGCGAACCTGCACTTTGCGCTGCTGACGGACTTCCCGGACGCGGCGACGGAGACGCTCGCGTCCGACGCGGACCTGCGCGGCCGGCTTCGCGACGGGGTCAGGGCGCTCAACGCGAGGTACCTCTCCAAGAAGGAGTCGCTGTTCTACCTCTTCCACCGGCCCAGGCTCTGGAACTCCGCGGAGGGGCGCTGGATGGCCTACGAGCGCAAGAGAGGGAAGATCGCCGAATTCAACGCGGCGCTGCGCGGCGGGGGGACGGAGGCCTTCCTCGACATGGTCGGAGACCCGGCGGTCCTGCCCACGATCAATTACGTCATCACGCTCGACACCGACACGCAGCTCCCAAGGACCTCCGCGCAGCTTCTCGTCGCGACGATGGCCCATGTCCTCAACCGGCCCCTCTTCGACGATCAGCGGCGCATTGTCGTCGAGGGCTACAGCATCCTCCAGCCGAGGGTGGGCGTCAGCCTGCCGGGGGCCGCCCGGTCGTGGTTCTCGCGGCTCTTCTCGGGCGACGTCGGCATCGACCCGTACACCAAGGGAATCTCCGACGCGTACCAGGACGTCTTCCAGGAGGGTTCCTTCATCGGCAAGGGCATCTACGACGTCGACGCGTTCGAGAAGGCCGTCGGGGGCCGTTTCCCGACGAACGCGGTCCTGAGCCACGACCTGCTTGAGTCGAGCTACGCAAGGTCGGCACTCGTGAGCGATGTCGAGCTCTACGAGGAGTACCCCTCGCGCTACGACGCGGACGCGAGGAGGCGCCACCGCTGGATCCGCGGCGACTGGCAGATCGCCCCCTGGCTCCTGAGCCGGGTCCCCGGAGGCGACGCGGGTGCGGTCGGCAACCCGCTCTCCGCCCTTTCCCAGTGGAAGATCCTCGACAACCTGCGCCGGAGCCTCGTCCCGATCGCCGTCCTCGTGATGCTGGTCGGCTCGTGGACGCTCCTGCCCGGGTTTGCCGGGCGGGGCACGCTGCTGGTCGTCGCGATAGTGGCCGCACCCACCCTCCTCACGGCGGCCTATAATGTGACCCGCAAGCCGAGGGAGCTGCCCTTCGGGCTGCACGTGCGCAGCCTCGCCTCCTCGTTCGGGCGGCAGTTCGCGCAGATCCTCCTGACGATCGTCTTCCTGCCCTTCGACGCCTTCGTGAGCGCGGACGCGATCGCCCGCTCGCTGATCCGCATGCTGATCACGCGCAGGCGCCGCTTGGAATGGGTGTCCTCGCACGAGGATTCGCGCGGGGGGCCCCCGGGCCCGGCGCGCTTCTACGCGGTGATGTGGTTCGAGCCCGTGCTCGCCCTCGCCGTCACCGCGGCCATGGCGGGCTGGGTTCCGCTTCGGCTCCCGTTCGCCTCGCCGATCATCGCGCTCTGGTTCTTCGGCCCGCTCGTCGCATGGAGGATCAGCCAGGCCATCGACCCGAAGCAGGAGCAACTTTCAGAGGACCAGGTGTTCTTCCTCAGGGCGACGGCCCGAAAGACGTGGCACTTCTTCGAGACGTTCGTCACCGCCGAGGAGAACTGGCTCCCGCCCGACAACTACCAGGAGCAGCCCGTCGCCCGCGTGGCCTCGCGCACGTCGCCGACGAACATGGGGCTCGCCCTCCTCAGCAACCTGGCCGCGAGGGACTTCGGTTATCTCTCCGTCGGGGAGCTCCTGAGCCGCACCGAGGACGCGGTCGCCGCCATGGAGCGCCTCGAGCGCTACCGGGGCAATTTCTACAACTGGTACGACACGCGCACCATGCTGCCGCTCGAGCCCCTCTATGTGTCGTCGGTCGACAGCGGGAACCTTGCCGGGCATCTCCTCACCCTGGGAACGGGGCTGACCGAGCTCTCCGGCCACGAGGTCCTTCCGGCCAGGGTGTTTGCGGGCCTCTGCGACACCAGCGGCGTCCTCGTGAACACGATGGTGGGAAGGAACGCCGAGGTGGAGAAGCTCTGCCGCACGCTCTCGACGGGCGTCCCGGACTCGCTTTCCGGCAGGTTCGAGCTCCTGCGGCGCGTGGCCGACCAGGCGTCCAGGATCGCGGACATCGAGCCCGGCGAGGCGTCGGCCTGGGCCGCGCGCCTCAAGGAGTCGTCCCGGCGGGAGGTCGACGACGTCCTGCGGCTCCTCCCCTGGCTCGCCGGCGGCGCTCGCCCGCAGGCGGCCTCCGACGCCGTTCCCACACTGCGGGAGATCGCGGCCGCCGAAGGCGACCCCGCCGCGGCGCAGGCCGCCCGCGCGCGGCTGGGCCAGATCGACGGGCTGGCCGCCCGCGTGTCGGCGCTCGCCGAGATGGACTTCACCTTCCTGTTCGACCCGGCCCGCAAGCTGTTCGCCACCGGCTACAACATGGCCGGCCGCAAGCGCGACAACAGCTTCTACGACCTCCTGGCGTCCGAATGCCGGCTGACGAGCTACGTGGCGGTCGCCCAGGGACAGGTGCCGCAGGAGCACTGGTTCGCGCTCGGGCGCCTGCTCGTCTCGGGGCGCGGCGAGCCCATCCTGGCATCCTGGAGCGGCTCCATGTTCGAGTACCTGATGCCGCTGCTCGTCATGCCGAACTACGAGAACACGCTCCTCGGCGAATCGTGCCGCGGCGCGGTCGATCGCCAGATCGATTACGGCCGCCTCCGAAACGTGCCCTGGGGAATCTCGGAGTCCGGGTACAATCTCACCGACGCGCACCTCAACTACCAGTACAAGGCGTTTGGCGTGCCCGGCCTCGGCCTGAAGAGGGGGCTGGCCGAGGACCTGGTCGTCGCGCCCTATGCCACGGTGATGGCGCTCATGATCGCGCCGACGGACGCCTGCGCGAACCTCGAGAGGCTCACCGCGGACGAGCGCACGGGGGCCTACGGCTTCTACGAGGCGATCGACTACACCCCCTCGCGGATGCCCGTCGGGAAGGTCGGGGCGACGGTCCAGTCCTACATGGTCCACCACCAGGCGATGAGCTTCCTCTCGCTCGCCGCTTACCTGCTCGGCCGGCCGATGCAGGCCAGGTTCAACGCCTGCCCCGTGCTCCGGACCTCCGACCTGCTCCTGCAGGAGCGCGTGCCGCACGCGACCGCAAAGATCCTCTCGAAGGAGCTCGAGGTCCAGGAGTCGCGCAAGCTCCTCGAGCGCGAGGCCGAGAGCGCGATGCGCATCTTCACGGAGCCCTCGGCGCAGGCGCCGGAAGTCCACCTCCTCTCAAACGGCCGCTACCACCTCGTCGTGAGCCAGTCGGGGGGCGGCTACAGCCGCTGGCGGGACCTCGCGGTCACGCGCTGGCGCGAGGACCCGACCCGCGACAGCTGGGGAACCTTCCTCTACCTCCGGGACACGGCCACGAACGAGGTCTGGTCGGCGGCGCCCCAGCCGATGATGCAGACGGTCAAGCGCCAGGAGATCGTCTTCGGACAGGGGCGCGCCGAGTTCAGGCACAACCACCTCGGCCTGGACGTCTACACGGAGATCAGCGTCTCGCCGGAGGACGACGTCGAGCTGCGCCGCGTGACGCTCACCAACCCGGGCCACACCAAGCGCGTCATCGAGATCACGGGATACTTCGAGGTCGTGCTCGCGCCCCCGGCCGAGGAGGCCTCGCACCCGGCCTTCAGCAACCTGTTCGTCCAGACCGAATTTCTCGCGCCGCAGGCGGCCGTCCTCTGCACGCGCAGGGCGCGGTTTGAGGGCGAGAAGCCGCCGTGGCTCTTCAGCCTCCTTCCGGCCCCGGTCGGCGACGACGGCGTCGCGTCCTGCGAGACGGACCGCGCGCGCTTCCTCGGCCGCGGCAACTCGGCCGGGTCGGCCGCCGCGATGCGCCGCGCTGGCCCGCTGTCCAACACGGCGGGGTCGGTGCTCGACCCCGCGGTGGCCCTTCGCCGCACGGTGACCGTGCCCCCGAACGAGGAGGTCCGTGTGGTCTTCGCGCTTGGAGTCGCCGAGACGCGGGCAGGCGCGGAGGCCCTGATAGAGAAGTACAAGTCCCCCCGCCTCGCCTCCAGGACCTTCGAGCTCGCCTGGACCCACAGCCAGGTGACGCTCCGCCAGCTGAACGCCTCGGAGGCCCAGGCGCAGCTCTTCGCGAGGCTCGCGAGCGCCCTCGTCTACACGCAATCCGCGCGGCGCGCGAACGCCGCGGCGCTCCTCGCGAACCGGGGCGGCCAGGCCGGCCTGTGGCGCTACGGCATCTCGGGCGACCTGCCGATCGCCCTCCTCGTGATCTCGGACGCCTCCAACATGGAGATCCTGCAACTGCTCGTCCAGGCGCACGCCTACTGGCGGGTGAAGGGTCTCGCGGCGGACCTCGTGGTCCTCAACGGGGACGACTCGACCTACAGGCAGCCGCTGCACGAGGAGATCATCGCCCTCGTGTCGGCCGGATCCGAGGCGCCGATGCTGGGAAAGCCCGGCGGGATCTTCGTCCTGCGCATCGACCTGATTCCCCTTGCCGATCGCGCGCTCCTGCAGGCCACCGCCCGCATCGTCCTCATGGCGGACGCCGGGCCGCTCGAGGAGCAGCTTGAGCAGTCCCCGTCGCGCACGCCGGTGCCCGCGGCGCTGCGCCCGACGCGCGCCCCGGGTCGCGAGCCGGCCCTCGCCGTTCAGGTCCGCGACCTCATACACCGCAACGGCCTCGGCGGGTTCACGCGCGACGGCAGGGAATACATCATCACGCTGGCGCCCGGACAGGCGACGCCCGCCCCGTGGATCAACGTGATCGCGAACGAGAGCTTCGGGACGATCGTGTCGGAGAGCGGCAGCTCCTACACCTGGTCCGAGAACTGCCACGAGTTCAGGCTGACGCCGTGGCGGAACGACCCCGTGGTCGACCCCTCGGGCGAGGCCCTCTACCTCCGCGACGAGGAGACCGGCCAGTTCTGGTCGCCCACCCCCCAGCCCGCAAGGGGGACGACGCCGTACACGATCCGCCATGGTTTCGGCTACAGCGCCTTCGAGCACGCCGAGAACGGCATCGCGTCGGAGCTGATGCTCTACGTGGCGACGGACGCGCCGGTCAAGTTCGCGGTCTGCAAGCTGCGGAACCTCTCCTCGCGGCCAAGGAGGATCTCGGTGACCGGATACTGGGAGTGGACGCTCGGGGAGCTGCGCGAGCGCACGCTCCTCCACGTCCAGACCGAGGTCGACCCGGCGACCGGAGCACTCCTCGCGCGCAACCGCTACCACGGCGACTTCGCGGACCGGATCGCCTTCGTCGACGCGGCGGACCCCGCGCAGACCGTGACCGGCGACCGCCTCGAGTTCCTAGGGCGCAACGGGACGCCGGCCCGGCCGGCCGCCCTGCAGCGCCTCCGCCTCTCGGGCCGGGTCGGAGCCGGCATTGACCCGGCAGGCGCCGTCCAGTGCGTCGTCGAGATCCCGCCCGGCCAGGAGCGCGAGGTCGTGTTCCGCCTGGGCGCCGGCCGAAGCCTCGAGGAGGTCCGCGCCCTCATCGAGCGGTTCCGATCCGTCGGCGCGGCGCGGGGCGCGCTGGAGCAGGTCTGGGAATACTGGGGGCGGACGCTCGGCACGGTGAACGTGGACACGCCCGACTCGGGCGTGAACGTGCTCGTCAACGGCTGGCTTCCCTACCAGGTCCTGTGCTGCCGCCTCTGGGCCAGGAGCGGCTTCTACCAGTCCGGAGGGGCCTTCGGCTTCCGCGACCAGCTCCAGGACGTCATGGCCCTTGTCCACGCGGAGCCGTCCCTGACGCGCAAGCACCTGCTCCTGGCCGCCTCCCGGCAGTATCCGGAGGGCGACGTCCAGCACTGGTGGCACCCGCCCGGCGGCCGCGGGGTCCGCACGCGCGTGTCGGATGATTTCCTCTGGCTGCCCTACGCGGCCTGCAGGTACGCGGCGTGCGTCGGCGACTCGGGCGTCTGGGACGAGCGCGTTCCCTTCATCGACGGCCGCCCCCTGAAGGACGGCGAGGAGAGCTACTACGACCTGCCCGCGGTCTCGCCCCAGTCGGCGACCCTCTACGAGCACTGCGTGCGGTCGGTCGAGCACGGCCTGAGGTTCGGTTCGCACGGCCTGCCGCTCATGGAATCGGGCGACTGGAACGACGGGATGAACCTCGTGGGGATAGGGGGCCGCGGAGAGAGCGTGTGGCTTGCGTTCTTCCTTTGCGACGTGCTCCGGCAGTTTGCCGAGGTCGCCCGCTCGCGCTCGGACGCCGCGGTGGCCGAGAAGTGCGACGCCAACCTGGCGACGCTCAGGGACGCCATCGAGCGCGAGGCGTGGGACGGCGCTTGGTACCGGCGGGCTTACTTTGACGACGGAACGCCGCTT
>Ga0181537_10005261_pt1 | contig 10493 bp, 5 predicted proteins | sample PEATcosm2014_Bin_39_FD_119765 | JGI IMG/M metagenome (GOLD analysis project Ga0181537, IMG submission 119765) | Peatland microbial communities from MTU Mesocosm Facility, Houghton, MI, USA - PEATcosm2014_Bin23_10_metaG | ecosystem: Environmental > Terrestrial > Soil > Wetlands > Peat | place... | reverse complement strand
CATGCCATTCGTCACGAAGAGGTCGAGGCGGCCGTCGTTGTCCAGGTCCTCGAAGCGGGGCGACCACGTCCAGTCGGTCGCGGCCAGTCCCGCCAGGTGCGCCGCCTCGAGGAAATGTCCGGTGCCGGTGTTGATGTAGAGGGCGTTTCGCTCGTACTGGGGGGCATGGCGGGGTTCCAGGGTGTCCTCGGTCGTGCGGGCCCGCGAATCCGCCATGCCGCGCTGGTCCTGCTCGTGGGTGGTCGCGGCCATGTCGGTCACGAACAGGTCGATCAGGCCGTTGTTCCTCAGGTCGCCCAGGTCCGAGCCCATCGCGGAGAACGGCATGTGGGGCACGGTGCGGTCGATCACGTTCGTGAACGTGCCGTCGCGGTTGTTGTGGTAGAGGATGTCGGGCGCGGCGAAGTCGTTCGCGACATAGAGGTCCGGCCAGCCGTCGGCGTCGTAATCCCACCAGACCGCGGAATGCCCGTGGGCCTCCCCGGAGATTCCCGCGCGGTCGGTCACGTTGGTGAACGTCCCGTCATGGTTGTTGTGGAACAGGTAGTTCCTCTGGCCGGCGGGGTGTCCGGCGTAGTCGAGCACGTTGGTCTGCAGGAACAGGTCGAGCCAGCCGTCCCGGTCGTAGTCGCAGAATGCGGCCATGCAGGAGGCGTCGTTCACGTCCAGCCCGTAGGCGTGGGCCATCTCCCTGAATGTCCCGTCGCCCTGGTTCACATAGAGCAGGTTCGGGGCGTTGAAGCGGCAGACGTAGATGTCGAGCCGCCCGCTGTTGTTGATGTCGACGAACGTGGCGCCCGTGTTCCAGATGCCGGGCGTCGCGCCGACGCCCGCCTTCTCGGTCACGTCCTCGAACTTGAAGTTGCCGAGGTTGCGGAAGAGGCGGCAGCCCTTGGTCTTCGTGACGACGAAGAGGTCGGGCCTGCCGTCCCCGTCGTAGTCCCCGATCGCGACCCCGGTCCCGATGGCGCCGACCTCGAACTCATGGAAGAGGTCGCCCCACATCCGGGGATCGTCGTACGGGTTGTCGACGCGAACGCCGGTGTCCTCGGGCTTCAGCCGGACGAACATCGTGCGTCCCCGTTGAAAAGGGTGGGGGGCGAGAGGCTTGGCCCTTATCCCTCCGTCCTGCGGGGCGGCCCAGGCCGCCGCCCCCGACACAAGGAGGGCGAAGCACGCCAGGCGCCTCGCGAAACTCCCTGCGGCCTGGCATTTGGAGTTTGCCGGGGGTGACATGGGCCCGACTATGCAGGACCCCCCTAAATCACCCGTCAAGATAGAGTTGGGCCGGATCCCTCCCGGACTCTCCTTGCGCCGGGGGTTCCAGACGTTTGAATCAACGGTCTAAGACCATCGGCGCCCCGCCATGACCTGAATGAGCTCTTCCGCACGGAATTTACAGCGCGCATGGGTGATCGTCCCGGCCTGCGCGCTCGGTTTCCTTATCTGGTCCGACCACGCGAGGGTGGGGCGGGTAGAGGCCGTGTCCGCGCTCCAGGGACGCGCCCGCGAGGTCGATGTCATCGAGGCCGCGTCACCCACCGGGTATGCCGACTCCCAGCGCGAGCTGATCGTGCCCGAGGCCAGCGAATCCAGCCAGGGCTGGATCGAGCAGACCCAGCAGATGATCGCGCAGGGCGAGCTGCGTGTGCGCCATGTCGACACCGATAACGCCCCGGCCGGCCACGACGTCAACGCCGCCTCCCCCTACCGGTGGTGGCTCGGCCTCGTCGCCTGGGTCCACCACGAGGGGACCGGCAGCCCGATCGGCCTCTCGGTTGAGCGGGCCGCCCTGTACGCGGATCCGGTGATGCATGTCCTCCTGCTTGTGTGCGCCGTGGTCCTCGTCGGGTGGCGGTTCGGCGGGGTGGCCGCAGCGCTCGTCTCGGTCGGGTTGGCGGCCCTGTTCCCCCTCGCCTCGGGTTTTCTTCCGGGGATGCCGGACCCGCGCGGGCTCTCGGATGCGTGCGCCCTGGGAAGCCTCCTGCTGCTGCTGGCGGGGATGGGCTTCGGCGCGCGCACGGCGCTTTGGTTCATGCTTGCGGGCATCGTCGGCGGCCTGGGCGTTTGGGTCAGCGTCGGGGTGCAGGTGCCGGTGACGGTGGGCATCATGCTGGGTGCCCTCGCGATGGCCTGGGCGGGACGGCGCGACGGTCGGATGCCCGCTCCTTGGAGGACCTGGGCGATCAGCGGCGGGGTGACCGTGCTGGTCGGCTACCTCGCCGAGTACTCCCCCGGGTACATGGGATCTCTGCGGCTCGAGTCGGTCCACCCGGCCTATGGCCTAGCATGGATCGGTGCCGGTGAACTCCTGGCGCGGGCCGTCTCGCGGATCCGCAGGGAACCCCCGGTCCGAAGGCCCCTGGACGGGCTGGTCATCGCGCTCGCCGTCGCCGCGGTGGCGACCGTGCCCGCCATCCTCTGGGGGACCCACAGCTGGGGATTCCTGGCCCAGGGTCCCTCGTGGGCGCGACTCTCGCCGCTTCCCGGTGGAGCCGAGGCCGCCGGCACGGGGGCGTGGCTCATGCGCGACGGGGCCTCTATCGCCGCGTGGGCGACGCTGCTTCCCATCGCGGCCCTTGTCCTCGCGGCGCTCCTGATCCGTTCCCAGGCGCCCCTGGACCGGGCCCTGCTCGCATTCGCGCTCGGGCCGTTCTTGGTCGCCCTCGGGTTCGCGCTCTGGGAGCTCAGCTGGTGGAGCGTCGTCGACTGCGCGGTCCTGGCGCTCGCCGTGGCCGCGACCGCGGGCGAGGTGTCGCCCAGGGGCGCAGGGGCGTGGGCCGCCGCCGCCGCCCTTGCCGCCGCGCTCGGCGTGGCCCAGCTCCTGCCGCGCGGCGACCCGGGAGCCGCGGTCGCGCCCTCGCCGAGGGAGTCGGAGGAACTCGTGGAGCGCCACCTCGCGCATTGGCTCACCCGGCGCTCGGGGCAGGAAGGCATCGTCGTCTATGCGCCCCCGGCCGAGACCGCCGGGCTCTGCTTCTTCGGGAGCCTTCGCGGCATCGGCTCCTTCGACCCCGATAATGCGGCAGGCTTCGGGGCCGCGCTCAACATCGCGGCCGCACCCACCATGGAGGAGGCCCAGGGCGATCTCCAGGCGCGCGGGATCCGCTATCTCGTCATCCCCTCGTGGGATCCCTTCTTCGACACGTTCGCGCAGCGCTACCTCGACAAGCGCTTTGCCGGGAGGCGCAGCTTCCTTGCCGATGAACTGCGCCGCTTCAACCTGCCGGCCTGGCTGCGGCCGGTGCCCTACCAGATGCCGGTCGGCGGCGGCTTCGAGGGCCAGTCGGTGCTGGTCTTCGAGGTGGTCGACGAGCAGGCCCCGGCCGCGGCCGCGGGCCGTCTTGCGGAATACCTGGTCGAGACCGGCAATCCCGAGAGGGCCGCGGCCGTCGCCGCGACGCTGAGGCGTTTTCCGGGGGATGTCGGCGCGCTCGCGGCGCTCGCGCAGGTGCAGGATGCGGCCGGGGATGCGGCGGCCTCGGCGGCGGCGGTCGACTCGATCCTCGTGCGCCTGCGCAACGGGGGCGACCACTTCCTGCCTTGGGACCGAAGGGTGAGCCTGGCCATCGTCCTTGCCCGGGCCGGCAAGATCGATCTCGCCCGCGAGCAGGCCACGAAATGCTTTTCGGAACTCACCGAGCCCCGGGTGCGCTCGCTGTCGACGGGCTCCCTTTACGCGCTGCTCGTGCTCGGCCACACGTTCGGGATCGGGATCTCCGACCCCGACCTGCGCGAGCTCGCCCCCGGCCTGCTGCCTGCCGACCTGCGCGGCCGCATATAGGCCCGCCCGAAATGCCGACCCACGCCCAGGAGGCACCGTCGGCGCACCGCGGGCGATCGCGGGCTGCGCTCTGGGAGGTTCTCGGCCTCTTTGGCGTGGGGGGCCTCACCGCCTATTTCCTGTCGATCTCGTGGCTCAAGTGGCCGGATCCCCTGATCGACTACGGCCGCGAGCTCTACCTTCCCTGGCGCCTGGCGAACGGGGCCGTGCTCTACCGCGACGCGGAGGATTCGTACGGGCCGCTGTCGCAGTACCTGGACGCGGCGCTCTTCCGGGTCTTTGGGCCGGGCCTGCACGTGCTGGTGGCCGCGGACCTGCTTGTCTTCCTTTCGATCCTGGCGTCGATCTACGTCCTCATCCGGCGAGCCTGGGGCGTGACCGCGGCGCTGGCCGCGGCGGCGGTCTTCGTCGCGGTGTTCGGGTTTTCGCAGTTCAGCATCGGCAACTACAACTACGCGACGCCGTACTCGCACGAGGCGACGCACGGCCTCCTCGCCTGCCTCGCGCTGCTCTTCGTCGCGAACCGCTGGGTGCGCGACGCCACGGCATCGCAGTCGTTCCTCGCCGGGGCGCTGCTGGGGCTGACGGCGGTGCTGAAGCTCGAGTTCGTCCTGGCCGCGGGCGCGCTGACGGCAGCGGCGGTCGCGACAAGGGCCCTGCAGCGACGTCCCCCCGGCTGGTCCCTCGCGGGGTCCTGGGCCGCCGGCGTCGTCGCGCCCACCGCGCTCTTCTGGGGGTATTTCTCGCTCCACGTGCCCGCGGGCGAGGCCCTGTCGTACGCGTGCCGCGTATGGATCAACGTCTTTGGCTCCCGGGGCCAGTTCACGGCCGGCCTTGAGCGGTCCTTCATCGGCTTCGACCATCCCGCGGCGCATCTCGCGCAGCACCTGGAATGGACCGCGGGGGCCCTGGCGCTCGTGGCGGCGGTCGCTGGGGGAGCCTTCCTGGCGGGTGGGGTTCGCCCGCGCGCCGGGAAGGCGCTCGCATGGGCAGCGCTCGTCGGCGCGTGCGTTGGCCTGGCCTGGGGCGCGGTCGACTGGTTCGAGATCGGCCGGTGCCTGCTCGGACTCACGCTCGTCTACACGTGCGTCAACGGGGCGAGAGTCATGCGCGCCGCGAGGGCCGGGGTGGATGCGGGCCTGGATGTCCGGCGGCTGTTCTTTGCAGTGCTCGCGGCCGCGCTCATGGCGCGGATGGTCCTCTACGGGCGGGTTTACCACTACGGCTTCTACCAGGCGGCGCTCGCCGCGCTCCTCGTCGTCGCCGTGCTGGTCGGCGAGCTTCCGGGGCGCCTAGGTCTCGACCGGCCCTCCCGGGTCCTGCTCGCGGCGGCCTACCTGCTCATGGTCGGCATCGGCGTCCGCAGCATCACGGCGCATTCGCGGGCGCTGCTGGCGCTGAAGACGCTCCGGGTGGGCAGTGGCGTCGATTCCTTCTACGCGTTCCAGCCGGAGTTCGAGCCCACCGGGGAATTCGTGAAGGTGGTGAGCGAGAAGCTGGCCGGCTCGCCTCCAGGCGCGACGCTCCTTGTCCTTCCCGAGGGCGTGATGGTCAACTACCTGGCCCGGCTGCCGAGCACCGTCCGGCCCTTCTACTTCTTCTCCGCGACGACGAGCGGCGGGCAGGAGGACGAGATCGTCCGTGCGCTGGAGGCGCGTCCCCCGGATTTCGTGGCCTTCATCAGCCGCGACCTGCGCGAGTACGGTGTCACGCGCTACGGGGAGAGCCGGGGGGAGGGCCGGCAGATCCTCGAGTGGGTCGGGGCACACTACCGCCTGGACTCGGCGATCGGCGACGAGGATTTCCTGGATTCGCGCCTGAAGGGCGCGGCGATCATGAGCCGGAAGCGGTGACCGCAGGGGCGCTTAGGCCTTCTCCAGGCGGTCATACCAGTTGATCTTCAAGTAGACCGAGGTGAGGACGAGGACGACGAGGATGCCGCCCGACCAGTCCCAGCGGTGCAGGACAATGTAGATCGGCAGCGTCACAAGGCACAGCTGCCAGACGATCCCGACCGCGACGTTCGTCAGGTCGTGGGCCGCGTCGCGGTTCGGCACGAAGGAGGGATCCTCCCTCATCACCTTGTCGCGGATCGGCCCCCACCAGCCCCAGGGGTTCACGGTCTTGTAGAACTTCGTCAGGACCTCGTCGTCCTCGGGCTTGGTCATGAGCGTCCCCGCGAAGCACCCGATGATGGAGATGATGAAGAGCGGCGGGAAGGTGTACAGAAGGTTGAAGCTGTGGCCGACGATCGCCTCGCCGACCGGCTTCGCAACCATGGCGCCCCCTATCCCCGCGACCATGCCCCAGAAGTAGCCGTAGCCGTTGAAGCGCCACCAGTACCACTTGAGGACGTTGGCGACCACGAACCCGCCGTAGAGCGCGCCGACGAGCCACATCATGGCCTCGGTGATCGAGGTCGAGAACACCCCGAAGGTGATACCGATCGCGAGGAAGACCACGGCGACGATGCGGCTGAGCGCCACCTCCCTCTTTCCGCCGGCATCGGGGTTGATGAATCGCTTGTAGATGTCGTTCACGACATAGGCCGGCGCGGCATTCAGCGTCGCGGCGAAGTTCGACATGAAGGCCGCCGCGAGCCCGGCCAGCAGGAAGCCGAGGACCCCCGTCGGGATCTGCCCGCTCAGCACCGTCGGGAGGATCTTCTCAAAGTCGGGGCTCGCCTGCGACTGCAGGACGGGCATGCAGAACCCGAGCGCGAGGACCGTGATTCCGGCGATCATCATGTAGCGGGGGAACATGAGGACGACCGTCACCATGCCGTTCATGAGGCTCGCGTCGCGGGGATTGCGCGTCGCGAGTATGCGCTGCATGTCGTAGTTCGGCGCCGGGCCCGCGAGGCTCGCGAGCACGCCCTTGAAGAACATCAGGCCGAAGATGATCGAGAAGAAGTCATTGTGGTCCTCGCTCATCGCGGCGTTCGCGGTCTTTAGGATCCCGTCCCAATCCATGTGGAGCTTCCAGCCGAAGAAGGGGTTCATCCAGCCCGCCGGGATGTTGTGGGCGATCATCTCCGGCGATACCTTCGTGAGCGCGACCACGCCGATGCAGAGCGCCGTGAGGGTCAGGATCGTGAATTGCATGACCTCGGTGATGACGACGCTCACCATCCCGCCCTTGATCGCGTAGATCGCGGTCAGGCCCATGAGGATCATGGCGTAGACGTTTTCGTCGCTGAAGACGCCCGTGCTGGCCCCGGTGAAGCGCCACGGGAGCATCACGACCGCGAACTTCCCGATTCCCTTGAAGGCGTAGGCGAGGAGGCCGATCACGTTCACCAGGGCGAACGCGACGACGCTCAGGTGGGCGAGCGTCGCGCCCCGGTCGTTCCCGAAGCGGGTCTGCATCCACTGGGCCCCGGTGAGCACGTTCGAGCGCCGCAGCCACGCGCTCATGAACATCATCAGGAAGATCTGGTTGAAGGTCGGCCAGACCCAGGGGAGCCAGATGCTCTTCAGGCCGTAGAGGAAGAGCATGGTCACGAGCCACATCGTGCCGCTGATGTCGAACATCCCGGACGCGTCCGAGACCCCGAGCATGTACCAGGGAAGCGTCTTTCCGCCCAGGAAGTAGCTGTCCATGTCCTTGGAGCCGCGCCGCGAGACCCAGAGTCCGACGCCCACCACGAGGATGAAGTAGCCGACGATGATTCCGATATCTAGGGGATGAAGCAGGAGCATGGGGTTGCGGCATCGGGGCCCGGGGGAGGGGGCGGAATCGGGCGGGCGGCCGCGATGATGCCCAAAGAATCCGGCAATCCCGGGTGGGGGCAATGATTATCCCGCCCCGGGGACGGGGCCCCCAAGGATCTCATGCGCCAGGCAAGGATTCTCATGATCGCGGCTGGAATTTTGCAGGGAATAGGGGCATGGTCTCATGCACCGGTCCCACCGACGCGGTTCAGGACGATGAATACCCCCCGAAAGACCCCGCTCGTTCTCATGGCCGTGTCGGCTCTGCTGTGCGCGGGCCTGCCCGCAAGGGCTGCGGAGGATGCCGCGTCGCAGCTGCGGGCCCTCTCGGCCGCGACCGAGCAGGAGGTGAAGGGCGACATCCTTCCGTTCTGGATGAAGTACACGCGCAACCCCGAGGACCAGGGATTCTACGGCACGATCACCGCCGACATGACCGTGAGGAAAGGCTCGCCACGGGGTGCGCTCCTCACGAGCCGGATACTCTGGACGTTCTCGACGGCCTACCGGACCTACAAGGACCCGGCCTACCTGGAGATGGCGCGCTGGGCCTACCGGGACCTTGTCGACCATTTCGTGGACAAGGAGTCCGGCGGGCTCTTTTGGACGATCAAGGCCGGCGGCGAGCCGCTCGACACCCGCAAGCAGATCTACGGTCAGGTATTCGGGATCTACGCGCTCGCGGAATACTACCGTGCGACCGGGGAGAAGCCGGCGCTTGACCAGGCGATCGCGATCTACCGGCTGGTCGAGGAGCACGCCCATGACCACGTCAATCGCGGATACTTCGACGCGCTCGATAGGAAATGGCAGCGGCCGACCCTGGGGCAGCACAACGTCCTCGGGGACGCCCCGAAGTCCCAGAATTCGCACATACACATCCTGGAAAGCTACACGGAGCTCCTGCGCGTCTGGCCCGACCCGGGCCTGCTTGCGAACCAGAAGGACCTGATCGACCTCACCCTGACCCGGATCATCGATCCTAGCACCCATCACCTGGTCCTCTTCATGAAGGATGACTGGACGCCGATCGGCGAGGAGATCTCCTACGGTCACGACATCGAGCTCAGCTGGCTGATCGTGGAGGCAGCGACCGCCGTCGCAGACCCGGCGCTCATCGCGCGGGCCAAGCAGGCCTCGCTCGACATCGCCCGCGTGACGCTCGCCGAGGGCGTCGACCCGGACGGCGGCGTCATCAGCGAGGGGGGCCCGAAGGGCTACACGAACACCAACAAGGAGTGGTGGGAGCAGGCCGAGGCGGTCGTGGGGTTCTTGAACGCCTATCAGCTTTCGGGGGATCCGCGGTACCTGGCGGCGTCGCGGCACACCTGGGACTATATCGAGGCCCATTTCATCGACCGGGACCACGGGGACTGGTACAACCTGCTGAAGCGCGACGGCACGCCGCTGCCGCTGCCCAAGGTGAGCATCTGGAAATGCCCCTATCACTCCAGCCGCTCGTGCCTCGAGGTGGTCGATCGCGTGCGGGAGCTGCAGGACGCCGGGGCGTCGCGCTAGCGCCGGGAGCTCAGCCCTGGCGCAGGAGCTCAAGCATCCTGCGGTCCAGCTTGTGGCCCTCGAAGTCCTCGTACGCGACGTCGGCCCGGCCGCTGTCGACGATCCCGAATCCCCCGCGCAGGTTCCAGAGGGACCAGCCCCAGCCTGCCTCCTTCCAGAGCGACAGCTCATCGGCCATGAACGCGAGCGCGACGTCATGGGGCGTCTGGGGCACGACGCCCCATTCCCCGACGTGGACGGGCGCCCCGACGTCGGTGAGGGGCTTCCACTTCGCGATGTCCTCGGCGCGGAGCTTCTCCTTGTCCCAAAGGACGCCGTGCATGTCGACCATCGGCCAGGTGGGCTTCTCATGGGACTCGAACTCCCTCTCGGGAACCCAGTTCGCCTTGTAATGGGAGACCATCTTCGGCTGGTAGTCGTGCGTGCTCTGGACGATGCCCTCGTCGATCAGGCCGAGGACGGGCGTCTGGCCGATATCGGCCCCGTTGGCGAAGATGAGCCGGTCGGGGCTCACACTGCGGATGCCGGCGATCAGCGCCTTGCAGATTTCGACGTAGCGGGTCTGGTCGGGCATGAAGGGCGGCTCGTTCATGAGGTCGAAGCTCACCTGGGATCCCGGGAGGTCCTTGTAGCGCTCGGCGAGCACCTTCCACTGGAACACCGCGGCGTCCAGGGCGCGGTGGTAGGAATCGGGAGGACTGTCGAAGAGCTGGAAGGGCTCGAGTTCGCGGCCGTTGACGCAGTAGCCCGGGATCCGGTGCATGCAGATGCAGGTGTGGACCCCGTGCTGCCTGCCCAGTTCGACCGCCCGGTCGAGCGGTTTCAGGGCGTCGGGCTCAAACGTCATCCAGGACTTGGGGCCGGACCACTGCCAGTAGGAGGTGGGGATCCGGACGAAGTCGAAGCCCCAGCCGGCCATCCATGCGAAGTCGGATTCCCTGAAGGGGACGTCGCGCCTGCGGCCGTTCATCTCGGTGAGGTTGAATCCGCGCCAGCGGGGAATCTTGGGCTGGGACCGGGCTGAGGGGCCGCGCGTCGCGCAGCCGGGACCTATGAGGAGCGCCCCGGCCGCAGCGGCGGCCGAGGTGCCTATGAATGTGCGTCGTGTCATCATGGGATTATTGGATCGATTTTGCGGCCAAACCGGGATGGGCGGCCTCGCCGGAGAGCCCCTCGGCGGAGAGGCCGGGGCAGGCGAGGGCGTCCAGGGCATGCTGGAAATATTCCGGGGGATTCGGGCCCCAGGTGACGCTGCAGTCCCTGAAGCTGACGCCCGCGGCGTGGCTCATCAGGAAACCGCTCGTGGGGAGCGTCCGCAGCGATTCCTTGTCCGCGTTGGGGCGAAGGTCCTGCTGGCCGCCCGGGAACTCCCCGGGCCTGTCGACGTGGATGGAGACGTGGTCGAAGGAGATGTTCTCGATGTGGCCGGGCTCGTCCGCCCAGACGACGGCGCCGTTCTCGGAGTTGCAGACGAGGTT
>Ga0181537_10005260_pt1 | contig 10493 bp, 4 predicted proteins | sample PEATcosm2014_Bin_39_FD_119765 | JGI IMG/M metagenome (GOLD analysis project Ga0181537, IMG submission 119765) | Peatland microbial communities from MTU Mesocosm Facility, Houghton, MI, USA - PEATcosm2014_Bin23_10_metaG | ecosystem: Environmental > Terrestrial > Soil > Wetlands > Peat | place... | reverse complement strand
CGGCCGGCACACCTGAATCCGCCGGCTCGGCCGGTTTGAATTTGATGACCTGTTTCCAGGAGCGAGTCAGGGCATCGGCAAACACGAGCACGAGATCGCCCTGCCGGCCCATCGCCAACGCGGCGGAGATGGCTTCTTGTTCGTCCGGAATGACGTCGATCGCGGTCTGCGGCACGCCGCTTTCGCGCAGCACCTGCGCAATCATGTTGGGCACCTCATCGCTTGCCCGGCCGCGCAGGCTGTCGTCGCGGCGGCAGATGTAGTGATCGAAGCGTCCGGCGACCTTGTCCGCGATCGCGCGGATGTCCTCATCGCGCCGGTCGCCGGGTCCCGCCACCACCACGATGCGCCGGCCGCGCACATCGAGACGCGCGGCAAGATCCGCCATGGCGCCCACCGCATGCGCATTGTGCGCGTAGTCGAAGATCACCTTGAACGGGTGCTCGTCATAGATATTCATGCGCCCGGGCGCCTGGAAGAAGGTGGTGTCGAAGGTACGCAGCGCCTGCCGGATGGCGTCGAGCTTGATGTCGAGCGAGAACGCGAGCGCGGCGGCGAACATCGCGTTCTGCACATTGTGCATCGCGCGCCCCTCGAGCGTCGCCGGGATCAGGTGGGTCCACATGAGCGGGATGTGGCGCCCCTTGTCGTAGAGGGTGATCATCTGCCCGTTGACGCCGGCTTCGAGCGCACATGCGCGCCCGCCGGCGCGCACGTGCTCGCGCACCACCACATGCTGCGGATTCAGGGTGACGTAGCACAGGTGCTTGGCCTCGGTGTGCGCCGACATGCGGATGGTGTTCTCGTCATCGGCGTTGAGCACCGCGCAATCGCGCGCGACTTCGACCACGATGCGCTTGACTTCGGCGAGCTGCTCCAGCGTGTCGATGCCTTTGAGCCCCAAGTGGTCGGCCTGCACGTTGAGCACGGCCCCGACGTTGGCGAAGGGCACGCCCATGCCGGCGCGCAGCAAGCCGCCGCGCGCGACCTCGAGCACCGCCAGGTCGATGCTCGGGTCGGCGAGCACCATGCGCGTCGCCACAGGTCCCGTCATGTCGCCCTCCACCGTGCGCTGGCCGTCGATGTAGACGCCATCCGTGGTGGTGAGGCCCGGCTTGAATCCCGCCATCTTGGCGATGTGCGCGAGCATGCGCGCGGTGGTGGTCTTGCCGTTGGTCCCGGTAATGCAGGCGATCGGGACCCGCGAGGGGGCGCCGGGCGGAAACAGCATGTCGATCACCGGGCCGGCCGCGTCGCGCGGGGTGCCCTCGGAGGGCGCCACGTGCATGCGAAATCCCGGCGCCGCGTTCACTTCGCAGATGCCGCCGCCCACGGTCTTGTAGCTCTCGGTGATGTCGGGACAGAGAAAATCGACGCCGCCCACATCGAGGCCGATCGCCGTCACGGCGCGCACCGCCATGTCGCGATTGTCGGGGTGGATGACGTCGGTCACATCGGTGGCGGTGCCGCCGGTCGAGAGATTCGCGGTGCTTCGCAGCAGCACGATCTGATCCGCCGCCGGCACGGAGTCTGGGTTGAGCCCCTGGCGCGCCAGCATCATCTCGGCCTGTGCATCGAGTTCCAGGCGCGTCATGACCTTCTCGTGGCCGACGCCGCGGCGCGGATCCTGGTTGACGAGGTCGATGAGCTCGCGAATCGTGTGCGCGGCATCGCCGATCACCCGCCCCGGCGTGCGCCGCGTGGCGGCAATGAGTTCGCCGTTGATCACCAGCAGCCGATGATCGTCCCCCTGCAGAAAGGTCTCGACGATCACCGAGGCTGAATGTTCGGCGGCGGCGGCGAACCCTGCGCGCACCTCCGCGGGCGTCGTCAACCCGATCGAAATACCCCGGCCGTGATTGCCGTCGTACGGTTTGGTCACCACCGGATACCCGAGCTTCTCGGCGGCGCGCACCGCCCGCTCGGCCGAACGCACCAGTTCCTGGCGCGGCACGGGCAGTCCGCAATTGGCGAGAATCTTGTTGGTCTCCTCTTTGTCCTGCGCGAGTTCGACGGCGATGTGGCTGGTGCGCCCGGTGACCGTCGCCTGGATCCGCTGCTGATACTTGCCGTGCCCGAGCTGCAGCAGGCTTTGCTCGTTCAGACGCAGCCAGGGAATGTTTCGCTCATCGGCCGCCTTCACCAGCGAGGCGGTCGAGGGGCCGAGCGCGCGGCGCTGGGCGTAGCGGATGTACTCGTCGCGCTTCTCGAGCCAGTTCCAGTCGGCCGGCACGGAGTCGGCGGGGCGCAGTTCCTGCGGCAACAGGGCGCACAGCAATTGGATGGCGAGTTCCCCGGCCGCGATACCCTCATCGCGCTGCGCGTACTCGTACACCACGCTATAAATCCCGGGAGTGCCGGTGCTGCGTGTCTTGCCGAACGACACGTCCTCGCCGGCGATGTTCTGCAGCTCGATGGCGACATGCTCCATGACATGCCCGAGCCAGGTACCGTCGCCCTCGCGCATGCGGCGGATGAGGCCGCCGGGCGCGCGGTACGAACAGCCGTGCTCGTACAAGGTCGGCAATGCGTCCACCAGTGCGTCGACGTAGGCCGCGCCCAATTTGCCGGTGGGCCAGCGTTCCAGATCCTCGAGGTCGAGCAGCACCTTGATGACCGGGAAGTGGGCATACACGGACGGTCCCACGTAGACATTCCTTTCGAGGATTCGCATCGAGTTCCCTCTTCGGCCGGCGTTTTTAAACTAGCGCTTTCTGGATTGGCCCAGCTTCCCGGCATCGGCCTGCCGTGTGTGCAAGTTGAACGTAGCGCCCTGCGTCAGGATATGCAATTTTACGCCCAGGAGACAGACCGGCCGGCCCTCATTCACGGTGTCCATCGAGGAGAACTGCACCTCGGCCGCATCGACCACGGTGATGCCGCCGGAGCCCTCCACTTCCAGCGTGTTGTCGGGGGTGATGAACGCCGCCGTGTCCTCATCGAGTCCGACCCCGACCGCGAACGGGTTGTAGGCGAGCGCGGTGAGCAAGCGGCCGAGGCGATCCCGTTGGCGAAAGTGCTGGTCGATGATGAACCGATTGGTGAGCCCGAGGCCGGGCGCCAGGCGCACCGAACCCGCCACCGGGGTGCTGCCCTCATCGCCCGAGGCAATCATATGTTCACTGATGAAGGCGGCGCCCGCGCTGGTGCCGGCCACCGGCACGCCCCCGGCATTCATCCGACGCACGCTCTTGGCGACCGCCGTACCGCCGATCAGCGTGGCGAGCCTGAGCTGATTGCCGCCGGTGAAGAAGATCCCGGTGGCCCGCCCGAGGCGCTCGAGGCGCCCCGGCTCCTCGGCGTCGCGCCGGGTGTCGAAATCCAATGAGTCGACCCGACGGGCCCCCATCTCGCTGAACAGGCGCTCGTAGCGCGGCCCGGTGTCCTGCGAGGAGCTCGCGGTGGGAATCACCACGATGTCGGCGGCGGCGCCCCCGGCGAGCGCGATGAAGCGGCGCAGGATCTGGGGCGAATTTTCCTTGTTTTCGGCTCCGCCGATGGGAATGATCCAGCCGCGCTCCCGACCCTCGTCCACCTTGCTCGCACCCATGATCGTAAATCCTTCAAGTCAGCAGCCGAGATGATGCCATCGCGGCGCCCGGGATTCACTGTTGACATCCGCGCGAGTCAGGCTGCGGCCACCACCCGATTGCGGCCGGTGTGCTTGGCGTGGTAGAGCGCCTTGTCCGCGGCCCGAAACAGGGTTTCCATGCTGCTGCCGTGCGTGGGGAATTGCGCGAGGCCGATGGAGATCGTGACCTCGCCGACCGCCTTGCCCAGGGCTTCGATCGCCATCCGTTCGACCTCCGAGCGGATCTGCTCCGCGCGCTGCAGCCCGAGCTCGGCGGTCGTGTCGGTCATCACGATGGTGAATTCCTCCCCGCCGTAGCGCGCGGCCACGTCGCTGTCGCGCGTGACCCGCTGCAAGAGTTGACCCACCTCGCGCAGCACGCGGTCGCCGACCTCGTGGCCGTGCTGATCGTTGAAGCGCTTGAAGTGATCGATGTCGAGCATGAGGAGCGCCATGCCGCCGAGTCCGCCTTGCGCCTGCAGCCGCGAGGCTCGCAATACTTCGCGGCGCGCCGCCTCTTCGAGGAAGCGGCGGTTGTAGAGACCGGTGAGCGGGTCGCGGATCGACTGTTGACGCAGCGATTCGCGCAGCTGCAGGTTGCCGATCGACAGAGCCACCTGCTCGAGCGTCATGCGGCGGTGGTCCTCTTCCTCCGCCGTGATCCGTCGGCCGCCGACGGCGCCGCTCTCGAGCACCAAGAGGCCCATGAGATCACCGTGCGCCACCAACGGCAGGCAATCCATGTCCCGGCCCCCTTCCGACGGTTTGGACGTGAGATGTTGACACAGCGGGGCACCGCCCTGCGCAGTCTGCCGGTAAGGCTGTCCGAAGCGCAGTCCCCAACACTCGGCGGGATCGAGGAAACCGGCGAAAGTCGCCTCGCCCCAGGAGAAGGTCTGGCGCAGTTGATTGCGCGAGGCCGAGAATAGATACAGCGCGCCGCTCCCGGCTTGCATCATCAGAGGCAATTGTTGCCGCAGCACCCGGCCGGCCTCGTCCGTGTCCGCGCAGGACTGCAGGAAACGGCTCAGCTCCGATAACGCCAGAGTCTGCTCGTGGCGGCCGGCCATCGCTTCGAGCAGGCGGGACAGTTCGGCGTTGCCCACGGCCATGGCCTCGCGGGTGAGCCGCGCCTGCGCGGCGGCATAGCGCATGCGCAGCACCAGAACGATGAGCAACGTCAAATTGAGGGCGATCGATCCCGCGACGATCCAATACGTGATGTGAATGACGCGCGCGTGCTCGAGACGATGTTCCTCGATGCGCAGCTGTACGGGTGCCGATAGCGCAAGCAGGTCGGCGCGCAACGTATCCATGGAATCTTGCGGCATATCGGCAAGAACCAGGGCCATGAGTTCATCGGTCCGTCCTTCGCTCTTTAGGGCGACCTCGCGCGCCGTGACCCGTACCTTGGCCGAGATCGCCTCGTTCACCGAGTCCAGCCTGCCCGCGAGGGCGGGATCCTCATGCAGCGCAACGTTCAGCGCGTCGCGTCCATCGACCAGTTTCGTCAGGCCTTCGTAATAGGGCCGCAAGCAGGTCGCGCGTCCCGTCAACAGGAAGCCGCGGGCGCCGGTCTCGGCTTCCAGCATGCCGATCGCCACGCTCTTCAGGGTGTCTTCGAGCAGCAGCGACCCGGTCAACGCCGCCTGCGAGTTCACCAGCCGGGAAAGACTGCGCGCCGTCAGCGCCGCGGTCGCGATTATGGCCGCCAGCACGATGACGATCAGCGTGATCGTCCGTGGCAGGCTGGACCGGCGAAAGTCATCGGGGGCCGCAATCGGCTGGACATCGTGGATGGGCGGGCTGCTCACGGGGCACTATGCGCGGGCCGAGGCGGCTGCTTCTGAGTACTGCCGCACGCTTTGTCCACACATATTGGTAAGTTATTCCACGTATGGAATATGTGTGACCGGCGCCTCGGCCCGCAGAAGCAAAAGCGGCTGGAATGCCGGGATGAAACTGCCGATCGACATGGGCGCGAAAACCTGCGTGGCCCTCTACCTCGCCCTGGGCGTGGCGGGCGCCGCCCGGGCGGGCGAGTCTTCGGACCTCACCTCCTTGAGCCTCGAGCAGCTGCTCAGCGTGAGCGTGGTCGGCGCCTCCAAGTACGAACAGAAGCAAAGCGACGTCGCCGCCTCGGTCAGCATCATCACGCGCCAGGAGATCCAGGCCTTCGGCTGGCATACGCTCGCCGACGCGCTGGCGAGCCTGCCCGGCGTGTACACGACATACGATCGCCAGTACAGCTACATCGGCGTGCGCGGCTTCTCCCTGCCGGGCGACTTGAACACCCGCGTGTTGATCACGATCAACGGCAATCGCGTGAACGATCCGACCTTCGACCAGGGGCCCACTGGCCCCGAATTTCCGCTCGACATGGACATGGTGGAGCGCATCGAATACATCCCCGGCCCCGGCGCCGCGGTGTACGGCCAGAACGCCACCTTGGGCGTGATCAATGTCGTCACCCGCACGGGCGCCGATCTCGGCGCGAGCGGTCTCGGCGGGGCCGAACTCGCGGCCGAATACGAGGCGCCCCAGGCGCTCACCTCGGGGCGCGCGAGCGTCGGCCATGTGTTCGACAACGGGTTGAACGTGTTGGTGTCGGCAACCGACCTGTACTCGCGCGGCGAGAATCGCTATTTCAATTTCGGGGCCGCCGGCGTCTCCGGTGTCGCGGTCGGCATGGACGGGGAGCGCAATCAGCAGTTCCTGGTCAGCGTCGCGCGCGGGCCGTGGACGCTCGAGCAAGTGTACGCGGATCACCTGAAGTACGACCCGACCGGCGCGTTTCTGTCCGACCCGCTGGTGCCCGGCCAGTTCCAGAGCGACCGCCATGCGATGACGCAGCTGCGCTTCGAGGACAGCTTTGCCGGGGATACGCTGCAGTTCTCGGGACGCGCGTTCGAGAGCACCGAGGACTACCGGAGCCTGTTCAGCTTCTCCGGCGTGCCGACCTATGCGCCGAGCGACAGCACCTGGCGCGGCGGTGAACTGCGGCTGCTCTTTCTCGGGTTATCCGGCCACAAGTTGATGCTCGGCCTCGAAGGCCAGGACAGCCCGCGCGAGAACGAGGCGGTCGAAGTCTTGCCCGATCCGTCCGCAGATTACGTTCTGGACCTCGGCGGCTATCGCGTCGGCGTCTATGTTCAGGACGAATGGCGCATCTTGCCCGCGCTCACGGCGACCTTGGGCCTGCGCGAAGATAAGAACAACATGACCGGCAATCGGGCAAGCCCGCGCGCCGGACTGATCTGGCAGGCGACGCCTGCGACCACCTTGAAGGCGCTGTACGGCAACGCCTATCGCCCGCCCAATGTGTACGAGCGCGACTATTCGGACGGCCAGACCCAGGTCTCGAACTTCGCGCTCAAAGGCGAAACCATCGACACGCTCGAACTGGTCGCCGATCAGCGCATCGGCCGCAATCTGACCGTGCGCGCCTCGCTCTATCAGTGGAACATGAAAGACCTCATCACGCTCGGCATCGATCCGGTGACCGGGCTGTCGCAGTACCAAACCGGTCCCGCCGCCAAGGCGCAGGGCATTGAGCTCTCGGGCGACAGGACGTGGGAATCCGGCGCCCGATTGCGCGGCAGCCTCTCGATCCAGGAGGCCGGTTATGTGAACGGCGGCGAGCTGCTCAATTCGCCCAAGCGCCTCGGCAAAATCGAACTGTCCGCCCCGCTGCCCTGGTCTGGCCTTCGTGCGGGCTACGAGATGCGCTACGACAGCGCGCGCCTCACCCCCCTCGGCAACGAGCCCGGCAACCCGAGCATCGAGTTGGGCGGCTACGTCGTCTCGAATCTGATCCTGAGCACCGACACGCTGGTGCGCGGGCTCAAGGTCTCCCTGGGGTTGTACAACCTTTTCGACAAGCGCTACGCGCAGCCCGCCGCGGTCACCAACTGGCAAGACTTCTTCGAGCAGGACGGCCGCAGTGTGCAGATCAAGCTGAGTTATGGGTTTTGAGAGATGGTGGCCGAGCGCAGCCAAGGATTGGCAACGCCGTGCGGTTGCGGGACTGCTGGGGTTGGCGCTGTACTGCCATGCACCGCTGGGCTATCCGCAGTCGAAACCCGAATACCAGCTCAAGACGGCCTTCTTGTACAACTTTGCGCTGTTCACCGAATGGCCGGCCGCGACCGGCCGCTCGCTGAACCTGTGCATCTACGGGGCCGATCCCTTCGGCGAAGAGCTCGACGCATTGCAGGGCAAACCGGTGGGCGAGCGTGTGCTTGCCGTGCGTCGCATCGCGGCCGGCGAATCCCTCGCCGGCTGCCAGATCGTCTTCATCTCCGCGTCCGAAATTTCCAGCCTGTCGATCGTGCTCGAGCGATTGAACGGCAGCACGGTCCTGACAGTCGCGGACAGCCCGGGTGCGGCGCGGCGCGGGGTGGCGCTCAACATGGCGGTCGCGCAGAACAAGGTGACATTCGAAGCGAATCTCCTGGCGGCGCGCGGGGCGCGGGTCAACTTGAGCTCGAAGCTGCTACGGCTCGCCACGCAGGTGATCCAATGACTGCGCAATCGATCCGGCGGGTGACCTTGGGCACGCGCGTGCAGCGCATCAACACCATCACATTGGTGTCGGCGCTCGGTCTCGTCGCGGTGGCGTTCATCATCAGCAGTTTTGTGTTGAGCTTGTTGTCCCTGATCGACACCTCCCACGTGCAGGCAGGGTTGCTCGCCGACAACGCCTCCGCCGCGCTCGCGTTCGAAGATCCGCAGGCTGCCAAGGAGTTGCTGCAGTCGATGCGCAGTTCGCCGGATGTGCGCGGCGCCGAGCTGTATCGGGAACCCGGCGGACTGTTCGCCGCCTATCAAGCCAACGGGTATCCCGCGCTTGGGATGCCGCCTGCGCAAACCGATGACGTCAAAATCCGGGGCGGCCTGCTGGTGCTGAGTCAGCGGGTCAACGCGACGCCGGGGGTCCGGGGGCGCCTCGTACTCGCGGTAAGTCTCGCGCGCTTGTATCGGCAATCGGCGTGGGAGATGGGAGCGACCTTGGTGGCCGCGTTCGTCGCATTCGGCGCCAGCCGGCGGCTGCTTCGCAAACTCAATGCCTCGTTGCTCGCGCCCTTGAAAAGCCTCAGCGAGCGGATGGAGCAGCTCTCGTCCGACGCCAACTACGGCGTGCGCGCCGAGCGCAGCCACATCATCGAACTGGATGCCCTCGGACAAGGTTTCGATGCCATGGTCGCGCAGATTCACGAGCGCGACGCGCGCCTCGCGGCGCAGCGCGATCACCTCGAGGAGACCGTCGCCGTCCGCACCGCCGAATTGCGCAAGGCCAAAGAGGCCGCCGAATCGGCGAGCCGCGCCAAGAGCGAATTCCTCGCCACCATGAGCCACGAGATCCGCACCCCCATGAACGGCGTGCTCGGCATGAACGAACTATTGATCGGCAGCAATCTGAAAGCCCAGCAGCGCGTCTGGGCCGAGGGCGTACAGACATCCGGCCAGCATCTGCTCGGTATCATCAACGACATCCTGGATTTCTCGAAATTCGAGAGCGGCGGGCTGCAGCTGGAAAGCGTCGATTTCAGCCTGGTCGAGGTGGTCGAGGAAGCGATGGCGATGTTCGCACAGCCGGCGGCCCGCAAGGGGCTCGAATTGGCGGCACAGTTCGTTCCGCACGACGCCCCGTTCGCACTGCGCGGCGACCCGTTCCGCCTGCGTCAAGTGATCGCCAACCTGATCAGCAATGCCATCAAGTTCACCGCGCGGGGCGAGGTCGTCGTGCGGGTCAAGGCGCTGCATTCGAGCGCCGCCGAGGCGGCGGTGTCGGTATCCGTGGAGGACACCGGAATCGGCATCCCGGCGGAGGCGCAAAGCCGGATTTTCGATCCCTTCGCCCAGGCGGACGGCAGCACCACGCGCAAGTACGGCGGCTCCGGCCTCGGCCTCGCGATCTGCAAACGCTTGCTCGCGCTCATGGGCGGAAGCATCCGCGTCGAGAGCACTCCGGGGCAGGGATCGAAATTCATCACCGAGTTTCGGTTGGCGCTCTCGCAGGGGACGGCGCCGGTTCCGATCGCCGACAGCCTGCTCGCGGGCGTGCGGGCGCTGGTCGTCGATGACAATCACACCAACCGCGAGATTCTCCGCGAGCACCTGCGCGGCTGGGGAATGGCGGTGAGCTGCGCCGCCGGGGGCCCCGATGCGCTGCGCTTGATGGAGGACGCGGCACGCGCGGGTCAACCCTTCGAGCTGGCCGTGCTCGACTTGCACATGCCCGAGATGGACGGGCTCGAGCTCGCCCGCCGGATCAAAGCACTGCCCCGGTCGGCCGTCACCAAGGTGCTCATGCTGAGTTCCACGTACACGAACAACGAGGACAGCGCGCGGCTCGACCTGCGGATCTTGAGGTACCTGAGCAAGCCCGTGCGCCGCGGCGACCTGTTTCGCGTCATCAAGGGAATCCTTGCCGCCGAGCCGCTCGACTCCGCCCCGCAACGGCGGCCGGCCGCCGCCGCGCGGCTGCTCGAAGGACGCCGCGTGCTGTTGGTCGAGGATAACGCGATCAATCAGACCATTGCCGCCGCGATGCTGCGCAAGGACAGGATCGAGGTGACTCTCGCGGGCGATGGCGCCGAGGCGGTCGAGCTGGTCCAGGCAGGCGGGTTCGATCTCGTGCTGATGGATTGCCATATGCCGAACATGGACGGCTACACCGCCACGCGCCACATCCGCGCCTGGGAGAGTGCGGCACAGCGCCCGCCGCTGCCGATCGTCGCCTTGACCGCCAACGCGATGACGGGCGACCGCGACGCCTGCCTCGCGGCGGGGATGACCGACTATCTCGCCAAACCCATCACCGGCGCGGGCCTCACGGAGATGCTTCTGCGCCACTTGGGCGCGGCGCCGGAAAGCACAGCCGACGCGGTGCCGGCCGACGCGGTGCCGGCCGACGCGG
>Ga0181537_10005259_pt1 | contig 10494 bp, 6 predicted proteins | sample PEATcosm2014_Bin_39_FD_119765 | JGI IMG/M metagenome (GOLD analysis project Ga0181537, IMG submission 119765) | Peatland microbial communities from MTU Mesocosm Facility, Houghton, MI, USA - PEATcosm2014_Bin23_10_metaG | ecosystem: Environmental > Terrestrial > Soil > Wetlands > Peat | place... | reverse complement strand
TCGTAACGGTCGTCGGAAGAATTTCCTGCGATTATGATCTGGGCGTAACAGTCTTCGTGAACTGGCATGCTTCGATACTACGACTCCGGGTTTGCAGCGGACGGTTCGGTTCGCGACTGGCGTTGTCCTGTTTGCGATCGCCGGAAAATCGCACAGCGGTGGGAACACGCTTGAGTTGACACGGGCTGGGCTGGCAAGCTTCCGCTGAGCTTAGCCAATTCCGCAGACTGTCATACATCCTTATCTTTGTTGCGACCGCACGCACGGGCTTTTGGCCAGCCCAGCGAAGGATGGCACATCAGTTGGTGTGGCTGTGATTGTGGCTGTATGTTGCTAAACGTGGCCAGCGTTTCAAGCTCTCGGAAGCGTCCTCCGTATGCGCAAGACTTTGTGTAAGTCATTGGTTAATTGTTAGCTGCTAGAAAATGGATACTGAGCAGGACGTGACTCTTAATCAGTAGGTTGAAGGTTCGATTCCTTCCGCGCTCACCCTTCTTTTCAACCACTTTCCCATCCATCCATCTGGTTAAATTTCTTGCAATTGTGGCTTTTTTGTGGCTGTGCGACTGATTTTCACATCACGTCCTTCTGCTGATTCAGCCGATCGATGACTACTTTGATCTCTGCCAGTCCTGGATGCAGATAGCCCATCGCCGTCGTGAGACTTTCATGCCCCATGACTTCTTTCACCAGTCCCGGATTTTTCGTCTCTGCCATAGCGATGGTGCCGAACGTGTGCCGCGCGCAATACAGTTCCAGAGCATCCGGAATTTCGAGCTTGCGCACCACATTTCTGAACGCGTGCTCGAGTCCGCTCAGTCCGATGTGGCCTGCGCGAGACTTCTTCGAAGGGAACACGCGACCTTCTCTCCCATTCCCGATAATCGTCGAATCTCTTCATTGCTTGCATCTGTACATTAACTATGATTAACTACTGAAAGCAATCTATAGTTAACGCGAGGTGGGTCGCGCGTATGAGGTTAGCCGTCCTGTGGGGCGTTGTTCTAATTGAAGCCCTCGCTCTTTTCTCGACACGAGCCATGGCACAAGGAGAGACCACGAGTGCCATTGTGGGGCAGGTTTCTGACACCGCCAGCGCAGCGTTAACCGGCGCGACGGTCACCATCGCGAATCGCGAGACAGGGGCTACCCGCACCGTCAGGACGGACAATGCCGGGCGTTTCGACTTCCCCCAGCTCAAGCCCGGCACTTACTCGGTCCGAGTCGAAGCGCCGGGTTTCCAACCGCAGGAGAATGACAACGTGTTTTCGGGCCTGGGGCAAAAGCAGGCCCTCGAGATCCGCCTCAAGGTTGCGCAAGCACGAGAAACTGTCGAGGTAAGCTCAGAACCTCCATTGATCAACCCAGAAGACGCTAATACTTCCACAAATCTTAACGCGACGGCTTTGGAGGATCTGCCCAATCCCGGCGGCGATTTGACCTATCCTCTGCAATTTGCCCCCGGTGCTCTCATCAACACCGCCGGTAGTGGCAACGATTTCGTGGGCGGCACCAACGGATACGGCAACGTCGAGTTCAACGGCCTGCCGGCCCTATCCAACGGCTACATCGTCGACGGACTTGAAACAAACGATCCCCTGACGAACCTCAACAGTGGCCTCTCCACGAACTTAGTACTGGGATTGAATTCGATCTCCGAGGTTACCGTCAACACTCTTTCCTACTCCGTGGACCAGGGCCGCTACGGGGCATCTCAAGTGAACTACGTCACCAAGTCCGGCACCAACCAGTTTCACGGGAATCTCTATGAGTTATGGAATGGCGCGATCCTGAACGCTGCTGACTATTTCACCAACGCGACGCCCGGCAATCACAAGCCCGGAGCGACAGTGAATCACTTCGGAGGAAGTCTGGGCGGCCCGATTCTGCATGACAAACTGTTCTTCTTTTTCGACAGCGAATGGGTTCGGATTGCTTTGCCCATTGTCACCGCGACGACAGTTCCGACCCCGGCCTTCCAGCAGTACGTCTTACAGCAGCTTCCGTTCGGCGGCACGGACTCAGTAACCGGATCGATCTACCCTGCGTCTCCGCAGTCAGTGCCGTTCTATCAAAAGATGTTCGCGCTTTACGGAAACACCAGCGGATCGCCCCTCGTGGTTCTCGCTTGCCCGTTCGACGTCGGCGGAGGTCCTCCCGCGATCGCGAACGACGGAAATGGCTGTGCGAACCGGCAAAGCGTTTCCCACTCCAGCGATGACCACGAACAGGTACAAACCGCTCGCATCGACTACAACATCAACGAGAAAAACACTGCGTGGTTTCGTTTTCAGGCTGATACCGGGCTGCAGGCGGCCTACACCGACCCGATCAATCCTCTATTCGATTCCGTGTCTCCTCAGCCGCTCTATTCTTTCGCGGCCGGATACACCCACGTCTTCTCGCAGCATCTCGTGAACTACTTCAATCCGGCATTTTCGTGGTACGAAAGCCTGTTTGGCCCAGCCAACTTTCAGAAGACGCTTTCCGCATTTCCGATTGTGTTGCAGGGAAGCGGAGCCAATGCGCCTTTCACGCCGGTCGGCGGACTCGATAACACTTGGATTCAAGGAAGGCGCGCCTCTCGCTTCTTCATCAATGACAACCTGGCTTGGAGCAGCGGCGCGCACGAGCTGCGATTCGGAACCAATACGCGAATCTTTCGGCTCAATGACTACGACTTCGGCGAGGGCTCGGTCCCCACCGTTTCTTACACCACCCTGCCACAGTATATTTACGGAGTTGCATCGACCGCGACCAAGACTTTCCCCACCTCCGCTAACGAGCCTTTCAACTTCCTTAATCTCGATCTCTACGCGCAAGATACGTGGAAGGTAACTCGCAAGCTGACGTGGACCTTCGGCGTGCGCGATACCTTCAATTCCAATCCGTTAAGCCCGCACCAGCAAATCGCCCGTCTGCGCGGCTCTTTCGCATCCATCGTTCACGACGTGAATCAGCCGTTGAATGAAGCGATTCAGACCGGACTCCGCAACGTTTTCGCCTCCACGCCCTTCGCGATTCTGCAACCGCGCATGGCGATCGCCTGGCAACTCGAACCGAAGACCGTGCTGCGCTCCGGCTTCGGCATCTTCAGCGACATTCTGCCGGGCAGCGTCGCCGATTTGGTCGGCGTCAATCCGCCCTACGTCCAGACTTTCCAGGGAGGTCTTCTCGGCACAGTAGGCGGCATGGCCATTCCGCCCGGTGTCCCCAACAGCGCCGTAGACGCAACCATGGCCGCGAATCAAAGATTCGCAGCAGGCTTTCCCACGGGCCAGCTCTCCTGCGCTTCCCCGCTGGCAAATGCCGGCACGTGTCTTCCTCCAGTCGCCATGACAGCCGTCCCTGACGGTACACTCCACGCGCCCTACTTCATGGAATGGAGCCTGGGAGTCGAGCATCAATTCGGAACCAACGCCAGTTTCCACGCCCAATATGTTGGCACCCGCGCTGTGAACCAGCCCTATCTGACGCAAGTGAACGGATACCAAACGGTGTGTTCCGGCTGCTTCGCTCCATTCCCTTATCTGCAAGCAACGGACGCGAGGTTCGGTGCGGTAACTCAGCTCTCTACTGGCGAAAACAGTCACTACAACGGTCTTCAGCTCACCGCCATGAAACGTCTAAGTCACGGTTTGCAGGGGCAAATCAACTACACCTGGAGCCGCTGCATGGACACAGTGTCGAACGGCGGCTTCCTGCAATTCTCCGCAGGAGGAATTCTCTCGCCCCTGCCCGGAGAACTGGCGCGCGACTATGGGCCCTGCGACTACGACATCCGGCACAATCTCAACGCGCAGTATATGTATCAACTGCCCATGAGAGTTCGAAACCACAAGTTGGGATACGCTTTGAATGGCTGGCAGATCTCGGGCACCATGTTCTGGCACAGCGGGATACCGTTCTCGGTTTTAAGCACGCCCTATTCAGCGAATGGAAATGGGATTGTGCAAGGCAGCGGTCCGCAGTTTGCTAGCATCGTTCCTGGGGTTCCTCTTTATCAGCACCATGCAATCCAGAGCGTGACCCAGCCGGGGACACTTCAGTGGCTCAATCCCGATGCGTTTCTGTCGGCTGTCGATCCCAGCACCGGGGAGTGCACCGGCGGAGACAGCCCTCAAAATTGCCAATTCGGAAAGATCGGCCGCAACGCCTTGCGCGGTCCCGATTTCTTCTGGAGCGACTTCTACTTAACAAAGTGGTTCCCTTTGACCGAGCATGTGAAACTACGGTTTGAGGGTCAATTCTTCAATGTCTTGAACCACCCGAACTTTGGGCTGCCAAGTATGGTGCTGGCTGGTATTCCAGGAAAGCCTTCCACGCAGACTGGCTTCGGGACGCTCACTTATACAACTGCTCCGCCGACCGGGTTGCTCGGAGTCGGATTGGGTGGCGATAGCAGTCCACGAATGATCGCCTTTCAGGCGCGTCTGGAGTTCTGATCGTGCCCCGGTGCTTCCGGACAACAGTCAGCAATCCTAAAATCGTCTACGCTTGATCGGGCGCGAATGCGTCGAATTCGGAGTGTACCGCCTCCACCACGGAAGCTGCCCACGCACCAAAGTTGCAGGGAGCTGTGACCAAAAGCGGTTTAACCAGGTGTCGCTGCTTTCAGCAGGTTTGAGGCTACTACCGAGACTTCCATCGCGACGAAGACGCTCGCCTGCTTATCGCCAAAGTTGATTTCGGTGGTTCCGCTGCCATAATCGCTAACGTGGTTGACGCGTTCTGGGTTGACGAATGTTTCCCTGCCATTGATCTCCTCAAACCTCACCAACTTCATGTGAGCCTCCTCGGTTGCACCGTGTGCGTGTATAACCGTCTGCCTTTCCGGTCTAGCTCAGATTGTTAAGCATTGGAGCCGCCTTCGTTGGCGTTTGCAGTTCAAGAAGTCAGGATATAAATCCCGAGCCCAACGAATATCATCGGTGCGACCCAATGGCCCCACCGTTCCACGGAGCGCAGGATGACAGAGTGGTGTCCGAGCCATCGGCCAACCAAACACCAAACCGCAACCAGCGTGGCGTAAACCATCAGGATGAGCCACAGCTTCGCCCGATCGATGATGAAAAACGGCACATATACGCTGATGTTGTCCGCCCCGTTCGACATGGTCAGCAGAGCGATGGATGCGACACTCTCCGTGCCGACGTCACCCTCCTTCGAATCGAATCGCGGCGCTTGCATCAATCGCTTGACTCCGATCGCGAGCGGCAGCACCCCGAGGAAATGAATCCACCGATGCGGCATGGCGAGAGCGCCCCAGACGCATAACACGGCGAGGCCAAGGATCGCCGCAAAACCAATGTATTGCCCGGCCACGATACGTCGCGCCGGAATCTTCCGGGCAAAGAACAGCGTCAGGAGAAAGGCATCGTCAATATTCGTAGCAGCGAAGGTTGTTATGCTCGCGCTCAGCACTGCCAGATATCGATTCACAATGGATTCTAACTTTCCAGGCTGCAGGCCGGACTCGAACAATGCCGTCCCGAAAGCGACGCATGCTCCCGATAGCTTTCCGCCCACCTGCTCAGCGGTCGCGAGCGTTGCTCACCGACTCCAGAAACCTGCGCGCGAGTTCGGCGATTCGATCAGGTTGCCGATGCCGAATGGCTTCTCGCGGGATCAACTCTCCACCCACGCCCAGCGCGACTGCCCCGGCCGCTATGAAACTGAATGCGGTGCGCTGATTCACACCCCCGGCGGCAATCATCGGAACATTGGGAAACATTGCTTTGAGATCCTTGATGTAACGGTCGCCACCAATGTGACCGCATGGCACAATCTTGACGAAATCGGGCCCCAGTTTCCACGCAGTGACGACGCCGGTCGGGGTGAGAGTTCCGGGAACAACGACAACATTCTGCTCTACCGCGAACTTCACAGTCTCGGGATCCAGGCCGTCGCTGGAAAGAAACTTGGCGCCGGCATCCAGGCAACGGCGCGCGGTTTCGACATCGTGCACACTTCCTGCGCCGACGATGACTTCGGGCGTGTGCTCTACGACTTGAGAAATAACTTTGATAGCTTCGGGGACGGTCAACGTGACTTCGAGAATAGGAATGCCACCGCGGGCGATGGCTTCGGCGGCGAAAAGAGCATCCTCCGTCGTCGATACACGGATGGAGGGAATGATCCCGAGTTCTTCGATCCGGCTTCGTACCTCTTGCTTGTTCAACGATCCGGCTCCTTGGGCGATCGGTGCAATGTTCGCCGTATGGACCTTGAGTGAAAGTTTACAAATCTCAATGTCAAATCAGGGCAGAGCCCTCGTACCCACCGCCTGCCGCAGCTGCTCGAGAGCGAGCAAGTATGAAGCGAGGGCCTGCCGGTAGGAAAGCTGCGTGGCCCGGTAGCTGCGCTCGACATCGAGAAAATTGAGCAAGCTGGTGCCTCCGTGCCGGTAAGCGTATTCACTGATGTCGCGCGACCGCGTGGCCGCATCCAGATAGATCGAAATATACAGCGACACCACTTTGTCATTGGTTCGCAGGCCCTGATAGGCATCGTAGACATCGGTCAGGGCTTGCCCATTCGTTGCTTTCTGCAGTTCCTGAGCCTGTGTTACGGCGAACCGCGCCCGGGCGATTTCGCCCTGATTGCGATTAAAAATCGGCAGAGGAATGCTGCCATAAAATGTAGCGGCGTTGATTCCGTTCACATGCGAGTAGTTACCCTGAACGGTCACATCCTGTTTGCCATTGGCTTTTTGCAAAGTGAGCTGGCTGTTCGCAGCGGTCACGCCTTGCTGCGCCGCGCGCAGGTCTGGGCGATTCTGCAGCGCCTTTAGCTGCAAATCCTCGAGATTGCCTTTCACTGGTTGATATTCAAAGGGCCCCGCTACGTCATAATTCTGAGCCACGGATTCGTAGCCCAGCAGCTGCCGCAGGTCTGACAGCGCCTGCACTTTTGCCAGTCGTGCCTGTTCGACGTCGCTCTCGAATTGCAATAACTGCAGCTTGATCATCAGGTAGTCGTTCTCGCTGATGCCGCCTGCCTTGTACTGGTGCTCGCTGATATCGACGGTTTCCTGAAAGCTCTTGACATCCTTCTCGGCAAGTTCGAGGGTCGATTCCGCGAGTTGTACGTTGTAAAACAGCGTGGCCACCTGAAATGTAAGACCGCGCTCGTTGTCCTCCACCAGCGAGCGCGTCTGGGCTGTGATATCTTTCTGCGCCTGCAGGCGGTCATGTCGTTTCCCGCCGCGTTCAATCAGGTAGCTGAGGCCAATGTCGCCTTCCGTATTGTTCTGCAGATAACTGTTGGTCGACTGCCCGCCGTAGATGCCTGGATTTTGCTTCGCAGGCGAGCCCAGAGGCAGATACTCCCAGTCGGCAAAGAGCGCAGGATTAGGTCGCAGACCTTGCGTGATTTCTTCAGCTTGGCTCTGCTGGATCGTGGTGCGTGCGGCCAGCATGTTGTGGTTGCGCTGGAGCGCCATTTGGATGGCTTCGTCGAGCGAGATACTGGTTGGCCCAGAACTTTGGCTGAATGCTGCACTGGCCTGTGCGAATAGAAGCGCTACCGATGCGACGACAAGAACGCCAATCCTCCGGAAGAACACTCCATTATTCAAGGGCAGCCTCCGGTTCCGGAAGTTGATCGCCATCTCTTGCGATCCAGACATAAAATGTGGGGAGTAGAACGATACTCAGCAACAGATCGGAAATCAATCCACCCACGATCACGATTGCGAAAGGCCTTTGAGAATCTGATCCAATGTCGTGCGACAGCGCCGCGGGCAGCAGTCCCAGAGTCGCCACCAGCATCGTCATCATGATGGGGCGAAGCCTCAGCACCGCGCCTTCCACTGCGGCATCAGGAATCGAGTAACCGCGGGCGCGAAGCTGGTTGATGTATTCCAGCATGATTACCCCGGTTTGCACCGAGACTCCGAATAGAGCGAGCATGCCTACGCCCGAGGAGACGCTGAGATAGGTGCCGGTAAGCAGCAAAGCCAAAAAGCCGCCGACGCGAGCCAGGCCGACATTCAGAAGAATAAGAAGAGCCCACTTGTACGAGCGAAACATGGTGTAAAGAATGATGAAGATGACGAGTATGGTCAGTGGGACGATAAGAGCCAGCCGCGCTTCCGCCCGTTTTTCGCTCTCGTATTCGCCCGACCATCCCAGGCTGTAGCCGGGCGGCAGCTTGACTTTCTGACCGATCTGTTTGATCGCGTCTTCGACCGTGGTTCCCAGATCGCGGCCTCTCACGTTGAACGTTACCGCGACATATCGAATGTTGCCCTCGCGAAAAATGTCATACGCGCCGTCCTTGACTTCCACACTGGTTAACTGCGCGAGCGAGACGCGTTCGCCGGTGGGTGAGAGCAAACGAACTCTCTCGATGGCCTGCTGCGTGTTGCGGAAGGGAGCCTGATATCGAACCACAACGTCGTAGCGCTGCTCGCCGATCAATACCTGACTCACGGCGTTCCCCCCCACGGCGGTCTGAACGGCGTCTTGGATGTCGGCGACATTGATACCAAAACGCGCAGCCTGCCGGCGGTCAATAGTCAAGTCGAGATTGGGCTGTCCGAAATCGCGTAGGAGTTTGACGTCATGCATGCCGGAGATGTTCGACATGACGGCCGTGACCTCTTCACCCTTCTGCTCAAGGGTCTTCAGGTCGTCGCCAAAAATCTTGAGCGCCAGCGAACCTTTGGTGCCCGTCATGGTTTCGCCGACGTTATCTTCGATGGGCTGGGAGAAGTTCCAGATCGCGCCGGGGTATCTTTCCAGTGCACGGTTCATGGCGGCGATCAGCTCCTCTTTGTTCTTATGAAATACCGGGCGCCATTGGTCGTGCGGTTTCAAATCGACAAAATATTCGGTGTTGCCGAAGCCACCGGTGTCAGTTCCATCGTCGGGACGACCCACCTCCGATACCACCGTCTTAACCTCCGGAAAGGAAGCGAACACGTAGCGGCAGTTGGTGGTGAATTTCTCTCCTTCCGACAGGCTGGTGCTATTGGCCAGGGTTCCACGCGCCCATATAGCGCCCTCGTCGAGGTGAGGCAAGAACTCCGCGCCGATGACGCCGCCAAAGCCCAAGTAGAGCGTTCCGGCTAGGGCAGCGATGCCGACTGCGGCCACGACCCAGCGATGCTGAATGGCCCAACGCAGCCGCTCGCGGTATCGCGCGGTCAGATAATCCATCACGCGGTTGCGCCGCTCATGGACGCCTTTGCGAAAAAATAGGCCGGCGAGTACGGGTGCGACCAGAACCGAAAATGTCATCGCACCCAGCAGCGCCAGTGCGACCGTCCACGCCATGGGCCGGAACAGCCGGCCTTCCACGCGTTGCAGCGTGAAGATTGGCATATAGGCGGTGATGATGATGGCGATCGCATAGAAGACGGGCCGCTGCACTTCGTGCGCGGCTTCACGGATCGCCTCGGCGGGCGTTTTCTTACTCGCGGATCCTTGACCATGTCCATTGTTCAGGCGGCTCATATGGCGGACGATGTTCTCGACCATGACGACCGCACCGTCCACCACCATTCCAAAATCCAGTGCGCCCAACGACAGAAGATTGGCGGGGATATGGCTCAAGTCAAGCCAGATCGAGGCGAAGAGCAGAGAGAATGGAATGGTAAGCGCGACAATGAGAGCCGCACGTACGTTCAATAGAAACAGAAACAGGATCACGCTGACCAGAATCATGCCCTCTGCCAGGTTATGCATGACCGTATGGAGCGTGAAATAGAGGAGATCGCTCCGGTCGAGCATGGGAACGACTTTCACGCCGGGAGGCAGCAGGCCGTTGTTCAGTTCGTCGACCTTCTTGTGGATTGCATCAAGCGTGGGCTGCTCTTCGGCGCCTTTTCGCATCAGAACCGCGCCCTGAATCACGTCGGGCTCGTCGATGATGCGCCCGTCCTCCATGTGATTGGCTCTCGCCATGTGGCCGAGCCGTATTTTCGGGCCCTGAGTAACTTCAGCGATGTCTTTGACCCGCAGAGCAGTTCCAGTTTGAGTTTTTAAAACCGTGTCTTCAATGTCGCTGACGCTGGAGAACAGGCCCAGCGCGCGAACATTCATCTGCTGCATACCGACTTCAACAAAGCTGCCACCGGCGTTGATGTTGTTGTTGGCGAGTTGCTGCTCCACCTGGCCGATGCTTAGCCCGTAAGAGACCAGCTTGTTAGGATCGACTCGTACCTGGTACTCGCGTACCGTGCCGCCGAAATCGGAAACATCCACGACATCGGTAACGGATTTAAACTGTTTGAGCAGAACCCAGTCTTCGATCGACCTGAGTTCCATCAGGTCATATCGAGGATTTGTGCTGCGCAACGTGTACCAGTAGATTTGCCCGGTCGTGCTCCAGTCGGTTCCGATCTGCGGTTGAAGATTCTGGCCCGGGGGAAGGTTAACCTGGGTTAACCTCTCCAGCACTTTCTGGCGGTTCCAGTCGTTCACCGAACTGTCGTCGAAGATCATGATCACGAACGACAGACCGAAAATCGACTCGGAACGCAGAAAC
>Ga0181537_10005257_pt1 | contig 10494 bp, 7 predicted proteins | sample PEATcosm2014_Bin_39_FD_119765 | JGI IMG/M metagenome (GOLD analysis project Ga0181537, IMG submission 119765) | Peatland microbial communities from MTU Mesocosm Facility, Houghton, MI, USA - PEATcosm2014_Bin23_10_metaG | ecosystem: Environmental > Terrestrial > Soil > Wetlands > Peat | place... | reverse complement strand
ACGCTGTCGAGCTTGCCGGCGTGCAGGTCGTTGTAGAACTCGGAGTATGTGAGCTGCTGGCGCTGGGGACCGGTGGGCATGTAGCGGCTGAACACCGCCAGCATCACCAGCACGATGACCACCCAGAGCAGGATGTTTTTTGTCAAATCGTTCAACTTCATTTCACCATAATGCCGTGCGGCGACGCCGCCAGGATTGAAATCGTGACCCGGACGCTACACCATCCGCATCCCGGAGGCCAGCAAGTAGGTTTCAGGACTGCGCGCGCGCGACGCCTCTGGTTTCAGGCACCTGACGCGCCCGAAACGACCGCGCGCCGCGGCCACCAACTGCTCAAAACCAGCCCCCTGCAGGACTTTGATCAGGGCATGGGCGCCCGGATTCAAGACCTCGCCGGCCAGGTCGAGCGCCAACTCGGCCAGATACATGCCCCGGGGGGCATCGATCGCGTCCATTCCGCTCATATTGGGCGCCATATCCGACAGCAGCAGGTCCGCTCCGGCAGTCCCGAGCGCGTCGTGCAGCTGGCGGAAGACGGCATCTTCGCGAAAGTCGCCCTGGATGAATTCCACCCCGTCGAGCGGCTCCATGGGCAGGATGTCGGTGGCCAGCACCCGGCCGCTGCGACCAACCCGGCGGCGCACGTACTGGCTCCAGGCGCCCGGGGCGGCTCCGAGGTCGAGCACCACCATCCCGGGCTTCAGCAGCCGCTCGCGCTGGTCGATCTGCTCCAGTTTGAACACTGCGCGCGAGCGCCAGCCTTCAGCCTGCGCGCGCTTGACGAACGGGTCGGAGAAATGCTCGCGCAGCCAGCGATCGCTGCTCTTGGATCGGCGCACCATGATCGCTCGGGGGCCCACTGCTGGCTGTCAGGCGTCAGCGCACCGGCGCCGACGCGCATATCATAAGCCAATGCCCCTGTCCGACAAGCAATTACGCTTCCTGCGCGGCCGCGCCCATGCGCTCAAACCTGTCATCCAGGTCGGTAACAAGGGCCTGAGCGCCGGCGTGCTTGGGGAGACCCGGCGCGCGCTCGCCGACCATGAGCTCATCAAGCTGCGCTTCCAGGGCGTCGAGCGGCTCGCACGCGATGCGCTGTTGGCGCAGCTGGTGCGCGACACCGGCAGTTCACTGGTCACGCGCATCGGCCACGTCGCCGTGCTGTTCAAGCCAAACGCCAGGCTGTCGAAGATCCCGCTGCCGGACACTTAGCGGCAGCGCGGCGGCCTCACGTCAGGGGTGGCCTCACGTTCGGGGTGGCCTCAGATCAGAGGTACTTGACCGAGACGATTTCGTAGCTGCGGGTCTTGCCCGGCGCCGCCACCTCGACCACGTCACCGGACACCTTGCCGATCAACGCGCGCGCGATTGGCGAGGTGATCGAGATGCGCCCGCCACGGATGTCGGCCTCGTCCTCGCCGACCAGCTGGTAGCTGACGGTGGCGCCCTCGTCCTGATCCTCGAGCTCCACCGTGGCGCCGAAAACCACCTTGCCGGTCGGCGGCAGGCTGGCGATATCAATGATCTCCGCCGCGGCCAGCCGCGATTCGATCTCCATGATCCGCCCTTCGATGAATCCCTGCTGCTCACGCGCCGCGTGGTACTCGGCGTTCTCCGACAGGTCACCGTGACTGCGCGCCTCGGCGATCGCCTTGATGACCCGCGGCCGGTCGGCCGACTTCAGTCGCTTGAGTTCGGTGCGCAACATCTCGGCGCCACGCAGCGTCATCGGCGAGCGCTTCATGTCGCCACCGCGGGCGCAGCCGCTTCGCGATGCAGGTCCTGCAGCCGGTTGACGTCGACCTCATCGACGTGGTCGAGCGCCTCGCAGGTGGCAAGCGCGGCGGCCAGTGTCGTGTAGTAGGTGATGCGCCGGTGCACTGCCTCGCGCCGTATCGAGTTCGACTCCAGGATCGCCTGCTTGCCCTCGGTGGTGTTGACGATCAGGTCGATCTCGTCGTTCTTGATCATGTCGACGATATGCGGCCGGCCCTCGCGCACCTTGTTGACGCGGCGGCAGTCGATGCCCGCGGCCTTGAGCGTCGCGGCGGTACCGGTGGTCGCCACCAGGTTGAAGCCGTGGGCGATGAGCCGCCGCGCCAGCGGCACCGCGCCGCTCTTGTCGCGGTCGCGCACGCTGATCAGGCAGCAGCCCGAGCGCGGCAGGACTACTCCTGAAGCGGACTGCGACTTGGCATAGGCCTCGCCGAACGTGCGCCCGGTGCCCATGACCTCGCCGGTGGATTTCATCTCGGGACCGAGGATCGGGTCGGCCTCGGGGAACTTGAGGAATGGAAACACGGCCTCCTTGACCGAAAAGTACTTCGGCACGCGCTCGGCCAGCACACCCAGTTCGCGCAGCTTCTTGCCGGTCATCACCCGCGCGGCAATCTTGGCGATCGGCACGCCGGTCGCCTTCGAGACGAACGGCACGGTGCGCGAGGCGCGCGGATTGACCTCCAGCACGTAGACCACATTGTGCTGGATCGCAAACTGGACGTTCATCAGCCCGATGACATTCAGCGCACGCGCCAGCTTGCGCGTCTGCGCCCGCAACTCGTCCTGCAGTGCGGCGGACAGGCTGTTGGGCGGCAGCGAGCAGCCGGAGTCGCCGGAATGTACACCGGCCTGCTCGATGTGTTCCATGATGCCGCCGATCAGCACATCGGTGCCGTCGCACACCGCATCGACGTCAACCTCGATCGCCACATCCAGAAAGCGATCCAGCAGCACCGGGGAGTCGTTCGACACCTGCACCGCGCGCGCCATATAGGAGCGCAGGTCATCCTCATTGAACACGATCTCCATCGCCCGGCCGCCCAGCACATAGGACGGGCGCACCACCAGCGGATAGCCGACCTCGCGCGCCAGCTGCGCCGCCTGCTCCTCGGTGCGCGCGGTCGCATTGGCCGGCTGGCGCAGCCCCAGCCGGCGCACCAGCTGCTGGAAGCGCTCGCGATCCTCGGCGATATCGATCGAGTCGGGCGAAGTGCCGATGATCGGCGCACCCGCCGCCTCGAGCGCGCGCGACAGCTTCAGCGGCGTCTGGCCGCCAAACTGCACGATCACACCCTCGGGTTTTTCCCTGGCAATCACTTCCAGCACATCCTCCAGCGTCAGCGGCTCGAAGTACAGCCGGTCGGAGGTGTCATAGTCGGTCGACACCGTTTCCGGATTGCAGTTGACCATGATGGTCTCGAAACCATCCTCGCGCAGCGCCAGCGCCGCGTGCACGCAGCAGTAGTCGAACTCGATTCCCTGGCCGATGCGGTTTGGACCGCCGCCGAGGATCATGATCTTGCGCCGCCGCGTCGGCTCGGCCTCGCATTCCTCCTCATAGGTCGAATACAGGTAGGCGGTCGAGGTGGCAAATTCCGCGGCGCAGGTATCCACGCGCTTATATACCGGCGCGATGCTGAATTCGCGGCGCTTGCCGCGTATCACCGCCTCGCTCGAGCGCGTCAGGGCCGCCAGGCGGCGGTCGGAGAAGCCCTTGCGCTTGAGCGCACGCAGCCGCTCCACGCCCAGCGCAGTCTCCCCCTCGCGCCGCACGCGCGCTTCTTCCGCGATCAGGTCCTGGATCTGCGCCAGGAACCAGCGGTCGATCGAACTCAGCTCGGCGACGCGCTCGAGCGTGAAGCCGGCGCGAAATGCGTCCGCAACGTACAGCAGCCGGTCGGGTCCCGGCGCGTGCAGCTCGTAGCGCAGCCGGGTCTCGGTTTCTTCCGTCAAAGGCAGCGGCAGCACCGGATCCAGCCCATCCAGCCCGGTCTCAAGCCCCCTGAGCGCCTTGTGCAACGACTCCTGGAAGGTGCGCCCAATCGCCATCACCTCGCCGACCGACTTCATCTGCGTGGTGAGGCGGGTATTGGCGGTCGGGAACTTCTCGAAGGTGAAGCGCGGGATCTTTGTGACCACGTAATCGATGGTCGGCTCGAACGACGTCGGCGTCGCCCCACCGGTGATCTCGTTTCGCAGCTCATCGAGGGTATAACCGACCGCGAGCTTGGCGGCCACCTTGGCGATGGGAAAGCCGGTAGCCTTCGAGGCCAGCGCCGAGGAGCGCGATACGCGCGGATTCATCTCGATCACCAGCATGCGGCCGGTGTCCGGATCGATCGCAAACTGCACGTTGGAGCCGCCGCACTCCACGCCGATCTTGCGCAGCACCGCGATCGAGGCATCGCGCATGCGCTGGAATTCCTTGTCGGTCAGCGTCTGTGCCGGCGCCACGGTGATCGAATCGCCGGTATGCACGCCCATCGGGTCGAAGTTCTCGATCGAGCACACGATGATGCAGTTGTCGGCACGATCGCGCACCACCTCCATCTCGAATTCCTTCCAGCCGATCACCGCCTCCTCCAGCAGCAGCTCGCGCGTCGGCGAGGCGTCCAGGCCGCGCTGCACGATGGTCTCGAATTCCTCGCGGTTGTAGGCGATGCCGCCGCCGCTGCCGCCCATCGTGAACGAGGGCCGGATCACGATCGGGAAGCCGATGCTGCTCTGCACCGCCAGCGCCTCCTCCAGGCTGCGCGCCATCTGCGAATGCGGCACCTCCAGCCCGATCTCGCGCATCGCATTGCGAAACTGCTCGCGGTCCTCGGCCATGTCGATGGCCGCGCGCGAGGCCGCGATCAGCTCCACGCCGTACTGCGCCAGCACCCCCTCGCGCACCAGGTCGAGCGCGGTGTTCAGGGCGGTCTGCCCGCCCATGGTCGGCAGCAGAGCGCTTGGCCGCTCGCGCTCAATGATCCTTGCCACCGTGCGCCAGTTGATCGGCTCGATATAGATTGTGTCGGCGGTCTCCGGATCGGTCATGATCGTGGCCGGATTGGAGTTCACCAGGATCACCCGGTAGCCCTCCTCGCGCAGCGCCTTGCAGGCCTGCGCCCCCGAATAATCGAACTCACACGCCTGGCCGATGACGATCGGGCCGGCGCCGATGATCAGTATGCTGTCGAGATCGGTACGCTTTGGCATCAGGACCTAGCGGCGCGAATTCGCACGCAGCTGCCGCAGCTGGTCCTGCAGGCGACGCACCATCAGCTGGATGAAGCCCTCGAACAGCGGCCGCAGGTCGTGCGGCCCGGGGCTGGCCTCGGGATGGCCCTGGAAGCTGAACGCCGGCCGGTCGGTGCGCGCCACCCCCTGCAGGCTGCCGTCGAACAGCGATCGGTGCGTGGCCACGAGGTTCGCCGGAAGCGTCGACTCATCGACCGCGAAGCCATGATTCTGGCAGGTGATCATCACCCGGCCGCTGGCCAGGTCCTGCACCGGGTGGTTGGCGCCGTGGTGGCCGAATTTCATCTTGACGGTCTTCGCGCCGCTCGCCAGCCCGAGCAGCTGGTGCCCGAGGCAGATGCCGAATATCGGCAGGTCGGTGGTCAGCAGCTCGGCGATCGCACTGATCGCGTAGTCGCATGGCTCCGGATCGCCCGGACCGTTCGACAGGAACACTCCGTCCGGATTGAGCGCCATCACGTCGCTGGCGGAGGTGGTGGCCGGCACCACCGTGAGCCGGCATCCCTGGTCGGCCAGCAGCCGCAGGATATTGCGCTTGATGCCGTAGTCATAGGCGACCACATGCAGCCGCGCCGGCGCGCGCAGCGTGACTGCCGGCTCGCGGCCGATGCTGCCGTCGTTCCACTGATACGACTGGCGTGTGGTCACCACCTTGGCAAGGTCCATGCCCTTGAGGCCGGGGAAGGCACGCGCGGCGCGCACCGCCGCCGCGTCATCCATGCGCTCCCCGGTCATGATGCAGCCGGCCTGCGCGCCCTTCTCGCGCAGCAGCCGCGTCAGGCGGCGCGTATCGATGCCGGCGATCGCGACCACGCGGCCGCGCTTGAGGAACTCGCCCAGCGGTTCGGCCGAGCGCCAGCTGCTGGCGATCATCGACAGGTCGCGCACCACCAGGCCCGACGCATAGATCTGCGGCGACTCCATGTCTTCAGCGGTGGCGCCGGTGTTGCCGACGTGCGGGTAAGTGAGCGTCACCATCTGACGCGCGTACGAAGGATCAGTCAGGATTTCCTGATAGCCGGTGATGGCGGTATTGAACACAACCTCACCAGTGGTATTGCCGGCGGCGCCAATGGATTGGCCTCTGAAGATCGACCCGTCACCCAGAGCCAGCACCGCCGGTGCAGTCACCTATAAATCTCCTTGCCCGCCGGAAATCTCCTTGTCCGCCGGGTTAGCGGTGATTGGCGGCCTGCACATGCACAAAGCGGGAGGCGTTCTTTCGAAACATCCTCCCGCCTTGTGCGGACTAACCCGATACACGGATTACCGGCAAAAGTTTAAAGACCGCCACTGCCCCTGTCCATGCAAATATCGGCCGGGTTCAACTAAATTAAACGAATTCGGACTGTAGCGGCTCATAGCGGAGAAATGCCTGTTAAAAACCGTAATATCTATTTGTATCCACTAATAAAAACGTCCCGCATCGCATAGCTGCCGGCCGCCCTGCCGGCCAGCCACTGACCCGCCAGCAGCGCGCCGCGGGCAAACACCGAGCGCTCGGTCGCGGTGTGCTTGAGCAGAAGCCGCTCGCCGTTCCCGAGGAACCAGATCTCGTGTTCCCCGACCACATCGCCGCCCCGCAGGGAGCTGAAACCGATCTGATCCGGCGCTCGGGTGCCACTGTGCCCGTGCCGCCCGTACACCGCCTGCGCGGCAAGCGTCGTGCCCCTGGCACCCGCCGCAGCCTCGCCCAACGCCAGAGCGGTGCCCGACGGTGCGTCGCGCTTGTCGCGGTGATGGGTTTCTACGATCTCGATGTCGTAGCCGGGCGGCAGGGCCTGGGCGCTATGGCGCACCAGGTCGAGCAGCAGTGCCACGCCGGGACTGGTATTGGGGGCAACCAGCAGCGGAATCAAGTCCGCGGCGGCCGCCAGCGGCGCTGCCAGCTCTGGCGGCAGTCCGGTGGTTCCCAGCAGCAGTGCAACGCGCGCCCCGACACAGGCCGCAAGGTGCGCCGCCGCTGCCGCAGCGGTCGAGAAATCGATCACCAGGTCGGCCTGTGCGAGCAGCGGTGGCAGCTGCGCACTGATCGATATCCCGTTGGCGTCGCCGCCCGCTGCCGCAGTCGCAGCCGCGCCCGAACCGACAAGCTCGCGCACGCCCTTGCCCAGCGCGTCGCTGCGCTCCGAGGCTACCGCGCCGACCAGTGCGAGCGCCGGAAACTCCGGCAGCAGCCGCAGCATCTGCGTGCCCATGCGCCCGGAGGCACCGACGATCACGGTTCTTATCAAGGTTGTTCGCTCGAGAAAAACCTCTTCACGCCATCGAGGAAGGTCTTCTGGCGCGGGGCGTGCTTGTTGCCGTCGTGCCGCAGCGTCTCTTCGAACTCGCGCAGCAGCGTGCGCTGCTCAGGCGACAGGTTCACCGGCGTCTCCACCACCACGCGGCAGAACAGGTCCCCGCGGCTGCTGTTGCGCACCGACTTGACACCCTTCTCGCGCAACCGGAACACGCGGCCGGACTGCGTCTCGGGCGGAATCTTGACCACCACCTGGCCCTCGAGCGTCGGCACCTCGACGCTACCGCCGAGCGTCGCGGTCGCGAAGCTGATCGGCACATCGCAGCTCAGGTGCATGCCGTCGCGCTCGAAAATCGTGTGCTCGCGTACCTGCACCTCGACGTACAGATCGCCCGGCGGGCCGCCGTTGCGACCGGCTTCGCCCTCCCCGCCCAGCCGCACGCGGTCACCGGTGTCGACGCCGGCGGGAATCTTGACCGACAATTTCTTGCTCCGGCGCACCCGGCCCTGGCCAAGGCAGCCGTCGCACGGGTTGCGCACCACGCGCCCGCTCCCGCGGCAATGCGGGCAGGTCTGCTGCAGCGTGAAGAAGCCCTGGGAAATGCGCACCTGGCCGCTGCCGTTGCAGGTCTCACAGTTGATCGGGGTGCTGCCCTTGGCCGCGCCAGTGCCGCGACAGACCTCGCACTCGACGAACTTGCTGACGTCGATCTCCACCGTGCGCCCAAACACTGCCTCGGACAGATCAAGTTCGATTTCGTAGCGCAGATCGGCGCCGCGGTAAACCTGCGATGCGCCGCCGCGGCGCGCGCCGCCGAAGATGTCACCGAAGACGTCGCCGAAGATATCGCTGAAGGCCTCCGCGCCATGCGCGCCGGCGCCGGCATTGCGGCTGGATTCGATCCCGGCGTGCCCATACTGGTCGTAGACAGCGCGCTTTTGCGCGTCCGACAGCACCTCGTAGGCTTCCTTGGCTTCCTTGAATTTCTCCTCGGCGTCATGATCGCCCGGATTGCGATCGGGATGAAACTTCATCGCCAGGCGCCGATAGGCTTTCTTCATGTCGGCTTCGCTCGCATTGCGAGCCACGTCGAGTACCTTGTAGTAATCGCGTTTAGCCATAGCTCCCTGTCTGCTTTATTGCCGGATTAATTCATCGACGCAAAGACCATCCGTCGCCTTGCGGCGCCGGATGGTTCGGTGCTTTGGTTCAGGCGACGTCTGCACGCCCGTCCCCGGGGCAGCGGCGCACCTCAGGACGCGCGGCGGCCCTTGTCGCGTACTTCCTCGAACTCCGCATCCACCACGTTTTCTTCGGGCTTGGCTTGCGCGCCGGCACCGGCCGCGCCCGGCGCGCCAGCCGCGCCGTCGGCACCTGGCCCGCCGCTCCCCGGCGGAGCCGCACCGCCGCCCGGCGGGTTGCCTGCATAGGCACGCTGCGCAATGCTGGCCGACGCCTGGGCGAGAATCTCGGTCTTCTTCTCGATCACTTCCTTGTCATCGGAGCTTAGCGCCGACTTCAGGTCGTTCAATGCCGCCTCCGCCTTGGCACGCTCATCGGCGCTGGCCTTGTCGCCCAGATCCTTGAGCGCCTTGTCCACCGAGTGGATCATCGCATCGGCGCGGTTGCGCGTCTCGACCAGCTCACGGAACTGCCGGTCCTCGGCCGCGTGCGCCTCGGCGTCCTTGACCATGCGCTTGATCTCATCGTCCGACAGCCCGCTGGAGGCACGGATCACGATGCGCTGTTCCTTGCCGGTGGCCTTGTCCTTGGCGGAGACATTCAGGATGCCGTTGGCGTCGATGTCGAACGTGACCTCGACCTGCGGCATGCCGCGCGGCGCCGGCGGGATATCGGTCAGGTCGAAGCGGCCGAGCGACTTGTTGTCCGCACCACGCTCGCGTTCGCCCTGCAGCACGTGGATCGTCACCGCAGTCTGGTTGTCGTCCGCAGTAGAAAACACGTTGGCCGCCTTGGTCGGGATGGTCGTGTTCTTCTCGATCAGCTTGGTCATCACGCCGCCGAGCGTCTCGATACCGAGCGACAGCGGAGTCACGTCCAGCAGCAGCACGTCCTTGACCTCTCCGGCCAGCACGCCGCCCTGCACTGCCGCGCCGACCGCGACCGCCTCATCCGGATTGACGTCCTTGCGCGGCTCCTTGCCGAAGAAATCGCGCACGTACTTCTGCGCCAGCGGCATACGGGTCTGGCCGCCGACCAGGATGACCTCGGCGACGTCCTTGGCCTCGAGCCCGGCGTCCTTGAGCGCCACGCGGCACGGGCCAATCGTCCGCTGCAGCAGGTCATCCACCAGCGACTCGAGCTTGGCGCGCGTGAGCTTGACGTTCAGGTGCTTCGGACCGCTGGCATCGGCCGTGATGTAGGGCAGGTTGATCTCGGTCTGCTGGCTCGATGACAGCTCGATCTTGGCCTTCTCCGCCGCCTCTTTCAGGCGCTGCATCGCCAGCGGGTCGCGGCGCACATCGACACCGGACTCCTTCTGGAATTCGTCCGCCAGGAAATTGATGACCCGATGATCGAAATCCTCGCCGCCGAGGAAGGTGTCGCCGTTGGTCGAGAGCACTTCGAACTGGCGCTCGCCATCGACTTCAGCGATCTCGATGATCGACACGTCGAAGGTGCCGCCGCCGAGGTCATATACCGCGATCTTGCGATCCACGCCCTGCTTGTCCAGCCCATAGGCCAGCGCCGCCGCGGTCGGTTCGTTGATGATGCGCTGCACGTTCAGGCCGGCGATGCGGCCGGCGTCCTTGGTCGCCTGGCGCTGCGAGTCGTTGAAGTATGCGGGCACCGTGATTACCGCCTCGGTGACCGGCTCGCCCAGGTAATCCTCGGCGGTCTTCTTCATCTTCATCAGCACGCGCGCCGAGATCTCCGGCGGCGCCATCTTCTTGCCGCGCACCTCGACCCAGGCATCGCCATTATCGGCCTTGATGATGTGGTAGCCGACCATCTTGATGTCCTTCTGCACCACGTCGTCATCGAATTTGCGGCCGATCAGCCGCTTGACGGCGAACAGCGTGTTCTGCGGATTGGTGACCGCCTGGCGCTTGGCCGACTGGCCCACCAGCACTTCGTCGTCCTTGGTAAAGGCGACGATCGAGGGGGTGGTGCGATCGCCCTCGCTGTTCTCGATGACGCGCGGCTTGCCGCCTTCCATGATCGCCACGCACGAGTTCGTCGTGCCCAGATCGATGCCGATAACCTT
>Ga0181537_10005256_pt1 | contig 10495 bp, 8 predicted proteins | sample PEATcosm2014_Bin_39_FD_119765 | JGI IMG/M metagenome (GOLD analysis project Ga0181537, IMG submission 119765) | Peatland microbial communities from MTU Mesocosm Facility, Houghton, MI, USA - PEATcosm2014_Bin23_10_metaG | ecosystem: Environmental > Terrestrial > Soil > Wetlands > Peat | place... | reverse complement strand
GGGATGCGGCGGCGCAGCTTGATGGTGCCGGCATCGGCGAGCACGCCGACGTTGATCTCGGGCAGCGCGAACCTGGCATGCTCCTCCATGACGATGATGTCGGTGCCCAGCACCAGCTCGAAACCTCCGCCGCAGGCGATGCCATTGACCGCGGCGATGAGCGGCTTGTTGAGGTTGCGCGGGTGGTTGAGGCCGCCAAAGCCCCCTACGCCCCAGTCCGAGTCCGAGGCCTCCCCGGCGGCGGCGTCCTTGAGGTCCCAACCCGGGCTGAAGAAGCGCTCGCCCGCACCGGTAATGATGGCGACGCGCAGTGCCGGGTCGTCGCGGAACGCGGTGAACACCTCGTTCAGACGGCGGCTGGTGGCGAGGCTGATGGCATTCGCCTTGGGCCGGTCGAGCGTGACTTCGAGTACCGCGCCGTTCGTGAGCGTCTTGACTCCGTCGGACATTTTCAACTCTCCTCGCGCAGGCGGATCAGGGCGTCCACCGCGACAACGCCCTTGCCCTGCGGGCGCACGATGATGGGATTGAGATCGAGCTCGCTCAGGCGCGCGAGGTTATCAGCCGCGTAGCGGGTGCAGGCGAGCGCCGCGGCCACCAGTGCCGCCACGTCACCGGCCGGCTTGCCGCGAAACCCGCCGAGCAGCCGTGCGATGCGCAGCCGCGCGAGCGCCGCCTCGATGGCCTCGGGCGTGAAGGGCGGCAGCAGGCTCACGCTGTCGCGCATGAGCTCGGTGAGCACGCCGCCGGCGCCAAGCACCAGCAGCTGCCCGAACTGTGGGTCGACGGAGATGCCGACCAGCACCTCGGCCACCGCGTCCGTCACCATTTCCTCGACCAGCAGCGTCGCGGAGAGGTGTGCCAGGCGCTGCGCCGCGGCGCCCGCTTCCGCGGCGCTCCCCACGTTGAGAATCACGCCGCCGGCCTCGCTCTTGTGCTCGAGAGACGCCGCGGCGGCCTTGATGACCACTGGGAAGCCGAGGGCCGCCGCCGCATCCGCGGCGTCGCGCACCGCGACCACCGCCGAGCGTGGCACCGGTACCCCGTAGGCGGCGAGCGCGCGCTTGCCCTCGTGCTCGGCCAGTGCAGAGACGCTGCCCGTGGCAGGCGCGGGGATGCGCAGTTCAACGGTTGCGCCCTGTGCCCAGCGCGTGCCGACGGTGGCGGCGAGATCGAGCGCCTCGAGCGCCTCACGCTGGCCCTGCAGCGGCACGATGCCGGCCGCAAAGCACAGCTCGCGCGTGGCCGGTGACAGGGACTCGGGGAGCGAGGAGACGACTGCACCGCGCGCCGGCGCCCCGGGAAGCGCCGCGGCGAATTCCTTGACCGCATTCACGTAGGCGACGTCGTCCGCCGGTGCCGGCGGGCAGTCGAGCATGAATGCCACGGCATCATAGCCGGCGCGCTGCACGACACTGAACATCTGTCGCTGTCGCGGCAGGTCGAACCAGATGTGGGTGTGGAAATCGAACGGGTTGGACAGGTGCACCTTGTCGGAGAGGATCTCGCGCAGCTGCACCCGCGCCGCCTGCGGCAGGGGGGTGAACTCGAGCTGCAGCGCGCGCGCGGCGTCTGCCGTCATTGCCATGTCGCCGCCGGAGGCCCCCATCGCCAGCACGCGCCGCCCCTGGAGCGGTCCGCCGGCGTGGAAGATCTTGAGCGTCTCGCACAGGGTCGCGAGCGACTCGCAGCGCGCGATGCCCGCCTGTGCGCAGAACGCATCGAATGCGCCGTCGGCGCCGGCGAGCGCGCCGGTGTGGGTGCGCACCGTGTCGGCCGCGGCGGCGGTGCGGCCGGCCTTGATGAGCGCGATCGGTTTGCCGGCCAGGCGCGCCCGCTCGGCCGCGGCGGCGAAGCGCCTCACGTCCTTGATGCCCTCGAGGTAGAGGCCGAAGGCGCTCACGCGCTCATCGTCGGCGAGCAGTTCGATCAGGTCCTCCGCGGCGAGCCGGGTCTGGTTGCCCACCGTAAGCACCGCTCCCAGGGGCAGCGAGCGGTCGTTGAAGAGCAGGTTCAGCGCGATGGTGCCGCTCTGGCAGATGAGCACCACGCCGCGCTCACGCCGCCTGCCGACCATCTGGTCAGGCCACAGCGCGACGCCATCGAAGAAGTTGATGAAGCCGTAGCAGTTGGGGCCGAAGAACGGCAGCTCGCCCGCGGCGGCGGTGAGCTCCTGCGTCAGGCGCTGTCCGTCTGCCGTGGCGGTCTCGGAGAAGCCGGCGGCGAAGCACACGAAACCACCGCCGCCGCGCTGCCTTAAGGCGGCTGCGATCCCGGGCACGTCGTGGTTGGGCGCGGCGATGAAGGCTGCATCGGGGGCCGCGGGCAGATCATCGACGCTGCGGAAGTAGTGCTGCGAGGCGCTCGAGGGACGCTTGGGGTGGATGCGCCAGATCTCCCCGGTGTAGCCGATGGCGCGGCTCGCCGCGTGCACCGCGTCGGCCCAGGTGCCGCCGATGAGGGCCACGCTGCGCGGCGCCAGCAGGCGCTGCATCGCATGCGCCGTCATGGGCTACGCGCGGGACGCAGCTCCATGCGTCGCGAGCCGGGCGCTCCGGCCTCCATCCCCGCGGCGGCGCCCGTGAGCGCGGCGAGCGCAGCGCTGGCCTCGGCAGGCAGGGGGGCCGTCGTAACCTTGCCCTCATGCTGCCGCACGTGCAGCAGCATCACTTCCGCGCTCGCCGCGACTTCAGTGTGCCCGGCACGCAGCAGCTCGAGAGCGGCGTGGATGCGCTTGGAGTCCACGCCCAGCAGGCGGATCGTCACGATGGCGGTGTCGGTCTTCTTGACCTCCTGCAGGAAGTGCAGGTGCATCTCCACCGTATAGAGAGTGCCGCCGGTGCGTGCGCGGTAGGCGGCATCGAGGCCCACCCGGTCCATCAGGGCATCCACCGCCTCACTGAAGATGAGGCCATAGTAGGCGTCCCGCAGGTGCCCGTTGTAGTCGATCCACTCGGCGCGGATCGGCGTCTCGTGGATGCGAATGCCGGCCACGTCAGCCGAGCTGCAGCCGGTCGCGCGCCTGCGCCGCGGTGACGACGCGCGCCCCCATCGCCTCGATGATCGTGCGCGCCTTCTCGACCAGCTGCGCATTGCTCGCGTATACGCCGCGGCTCAGGTACAGGTTGTCCTCCAGGCCCACGCGCACGTTGCCGCCGAGCAGGATCGACTGGGCGACCCAGGGCATCTGCATGCGGCTGATCGCAAAGGAGCTCCACACGTTGTTCTCGGGGAGCGAGTTCACCATCGCCAGGAGGTGCCCGGTGTCGGCCGGCACGCCGTAGGGGATGCCGGTGCACAGCTGGATCATGGCCGGTCCGGGCACCAGGCCCTCCTTGACCATCTGCTTCACGAACCACAGGTTACCGGTGTCGAACACCTCCATCTCCACCTTGACCTTGAGGTCGCGCAGGATGCCGGCGCCCTCGCGGCAGTACTCCGGGGTCGAGATGTAGGCGCGGTTGCCGTCGCCGAAGTTGAGCGTGCCGCAGTCGAGCGTCGCGATGTCCGGCCGGTACAGCCCCTCGGCGCACAGGTCGATCACGTGCTGCATGCGCGCGCTCTGGGTGACGAAGTCCGAGCCCGGCGCCGGGGTATCCTTCAGCCCGTTCTTGCCGATGACGATGTAGCCGCCCATGCCGCAGGTCAGGTTGACCAGCACGTCGACCTTGCTCTCGCGGATGCGCTTGACCACCTCGCGGTAGTGCTTGGTCGCCATGCTGAACTCGCCGGTCTCCGGGTCGCGCACGTGGATGTGCACGATGGCGGCCCCGGCGCGCGCCGCATCGATGGCTGAGTTCGCGATCTGCTCGGGGGTTACCGGACAGTGCGGACTCTTGGTGACCTTGGTGTCGTCGCCGGTGATGGCGCAGGTGATGATGACGTCTTGGTTCATGGTGGCCTCGCGAGTGGGTCGCGTGACATGGTAATATTATGGCGATAATAATATAACGATGCGGCGGGGCGCGGCAAGCCACGCCGCATCAAGGAGCGCACATGCAGACGCAGCTGTTGATTGCGGGCCGGCTGGTGGCGGGGGAGGGGAACGCGGAAGGCGTCCTCGACAGCGCCTCGGGTGAGCAGATTGCCTCGGTGCACGAGGCTTCCCCGGCCCAGGTCGAGGCCGCCGTGGCGGCCGCCGAGGCTGCGTTCCCCGGCTGGGCGCGCACGCCGCCCAGGGAGCGCGCGACGCTGCTGCTGAAGATTGCGGATGGCATCGAGGCGCACGCCGCCGAATACGCTGCCCTCGAGTCGCGCAACACCGGCAAGCCACTCGCCGCCGTGCTGAACGACGAGCTGCCCTCGATCGCGGACATATTCCGCTACTTCGCCGGGGTATGCCGCGCCCCCCAGGGACTTGCGGCCGGGGAGTACCTGCCCGGCCACACGAGCATGATCCGCCGCGACCCGGTGGGCGTGGTGGCCTCGATCGCGCCCTGGAACTACCCGCTGATGATGCTCGCCTGGAAGATCGCCCCGGCACTCGCCGCCGGCAACACGCTGATCCTCAAGCCTTCCGAGCAGACGCCGCTGACCGCGCTGATGCTCGCGGCGCTGCTGGCCGAGGTGCTGCCGCCGGGAGTCGTCAACATCGTGTGCGGGCGCGGGGAACCCGTCGGGCGAGTACTGACCAGCCACCCGCGGGTGCGCATGGTGTCACTGACCGGTTCCATCGCGACGGGCCAGAAGATCCTCGCGGGGGCTGCCGACAACCTCAAGCGCACCCACCTGGAACTTGGCGGCAAGGCGCCGGTGATCGTATTCGACGACGCGGACGTGCAGGCCCTCGTCGAGGGCGTGCGTACCTTCGGCTTCTACAACGCCGGCCAGGACTGCACGGCGGCCTGCCGCCTGTACGTGGGCAAGAAGGTGTACGAGCGTGTGGTGGCGGATCTCACCCAGGCCGCGAGCTCCATCAAGGTCGGCACGCAGCAGGCGCCTGGGGTGGAGATGGGTCCGCTGATCTCGGCCGCCCATCGCGAGCGGGTCGCCGGCATGGTGGAGCGCGCCGCCGCCACGCCGCACATAAAGCTCACCACCGGTGGCAAGCCCGGCAGCGGGCGCGGCTTCTTCTTCGAGCCGACCATCCTCGCAGGCGCCCGCCAGGAGGATGAGATCGTGCAGCGCGAGGTGTTCGGGCCGGTGGTGTCCGTGACCCCCTTCAGCGATGCCGACGAGGCCATCCGCTGGGCCAACGACTCGGAATACGGGCTGGCATCTTCGGTGTGGACGCGCGATATTTCGCGCGCCATGCAGGTTGCCTCCCAGCTGCAGTACGGGGTTACGTGGATCAACACGCACTTCGCGACCGTCAACGAGATGCCGCACGGGGGCTTCAAGCGCTCCGGCTACGGCAAGGACATGTCGGTCTACGCGCTCGAGGACTACACCGTCGTGCGCCACGTGATGGTAAAGCTCTAGGCGTGCGCGCCCGCCTGCGGCAGCGCTGCACCGCAGGGCTCGTGCTCTGCGCGCTCCTCCTGACGGCCGCCTGCGGCGGCCCGGGGCGCGGGGCGCCCACGGAAGCCAAAGAGCTGCACATCTATAACTGGGCCGATTACATCGGCAAGGACACCATCGCCGACTTCGAGGCGCGTACCGGCATCAAGGTGGTGTACGACACCTACGATGCGGACGAGACGCTGGAGGCGAAGATGATGGCCGGGGATTCCGGCTACGACGTGGTGAGCACCTCCACCGATTTCTTCGGCCGCCAGATCAAGGCCGGGATCTACCGGCCGCTCGACAAGTCGCTGCTGCCGAACTGGAAGAACCTCGACCCGCATATCCTGGAGCTCGAGGCGAAGGCCGACCCGGGCAACCGCTATGCGATGCCCTACCTGCGCCACGTCAACGGCTTTGCCTACAACACCGAGGCGATCCGCGCCCGCATGAAGGATGCGCCGGTCGACAGCCTCGACATGATCTTCAAGCCCGAGGTGATCAAGCACTTCGCCGACTGCGGGGTGACATTCCTCGACTCCGCCGAGGACGTACTGCAGCTGGCGCTCAACTACCTGCACCTGGACCCGAACTCGGCGCGCCCCGAGGACTATGCGCAGGCGGAGAAGCTGCTGCTGGCGGTGCGACCCTACATCCGCGCGTTTGACTCGAGCGAGTACATGAACGGGCTCGTCACCGGGGACTTCTGCATCGCCATGTCATGGTCGGCCGACTACGCCACCTCGCGCGCCCGCGCCCGGGCCGCCGGCATTGATCTGCCGCTGGCCTTCACCGTGCCCAAGGAGGGCTCGAACTTCGCCTTCGACGCGCTCCTGATCCCCGCCGATGCGCCGCACCCACTCGCGGCCCACAAGTTCCTCAACTACATCCTGGAGCCGAAGGTGATCGCCGCGATCACCAACGAGATCCACTACGCGAACGACAACATCGCCTCCAGCCCGTTCGTGGCGCCGGCCATCTTCAACGACCCGGCCGTGTACCCGCCACCGGCGGTCGAGGCCCGGTTGTACATCGCGGAGGAAGCCACCCCGGCGGTCGAGCGGCTGCGCACCCGCACCTGGACGCGCATCAAGACCGGGCTGTAGGCACGGCGCCTCAGGCGCCCTTGGCGGCCAGCTGGATCTCGAGCTCGCGGCGCCGGTCGCCGCGCACCATCAGGTAGCCGGCCGCCAGCACGCACGCCCCGACCGCACACACGATAAGGCTCGCCAGCGCGTTGACGTCGGGACTCACCCCGAGCTTCACCTTGGAGTAGATGATCATCGGCAGGGTGCTGGCGCCCGGGCCCGCCACGAAGCTCGAGATCACGAGATCGTCGAGGGAAAGCGTGAAGGACAACAGCCAGCTGGAGATGATCGCCGGCATGATGATCGGCAGCGTCACTTCCAGGAACGCCCGCGCCGGGCTCGCCCCAAGGTCCATGGCTGCCTCCTCGAGCGAGCGGTCGGCGGCGGCGAGGCGCGACTGCACCGTGACCGTCACGTAGGCGGTGCAGAAGGTGATGTGCGAGATCACGATGGTGGTGAAGCCGCGGTGCGGCCACCCGAGCAGCTGCACCATCGACACGAACAAGAGCAGCTGCGTGATGCCGGTGATGATCTCGGGCATGACGAGCGGCGCATTCACCATGCCGGTCAGGAGCAGCCGCCCGCGGAAGCGCGCAAAGCGCACCAGCGCGACCGAGGCGAGCGTGCCGAGCACCACGGCGCCGGTGGAAGCGGCGACCGCGACCTCCAGGGACAGCAGCGCCGCCTCCAAAAGCTGCCGGTTGTGCAGCAGCTCCACGTACCAGGCGGTGGAAAAGCCACCCCACACGTTCACGAGGCGTGAGGCGTTGAACGAGTAGGCGATGAGCGCGACGATGGGCACATACAGTATCGCGATGCCGGCGAACAGCACGGTATGCAGAAACGCGGAGGGGCGTCGTTCCACGGCTTGCTCTAACTCTCGATCTGGCGGACGTTGTAGTACTGGTAGACCGCGATCGGGCCGGCGAGCAGCAGCAGGAAGGCGATCGCCACGGCGGCCGCCACCGGCCAGTCGTGGTTGCCGAAGAACTCATCCCACAGCACGCGACCGATCATGAGGTTGTTGGGGCCGCCGAGGAGCGAGGGGATGACGAATTCGCCCACCGCCGGGATGAACACCAGCATCGAGCCTGCAATCACCCCGGGGATCGACAGCGGCAGTGTCACGTCGAGGAAGGCGCGTTTGGGCGTGCTGCCGAGGTCCGAGGCGGCCTCGAGCAGCGTCGGGTCGAGTTTCTCGAGCGTGGCGAACAGCGGCAGCACCATGAAGGGCAGGTAGGAATAGATGATGCCGATGTAGACCGCGACCCCGGTGTGCATGATGTGTAGCGGCTCGTGGATGAGCCCGAGGTGCAGCAATACGGTGTTCAGGAAGCCGTTGTCGCGGATGATGCCCTCGAGCGCATAGACCCGCAGCAGGAATGAGGTCCAGAACGGCAGCATGATGACCAGCAGCAGCAGGTTCTGCGTCGACTTCGGGCTGCGGGCGATGGCGTACGCCATCGGATAGCCAATCAGCAGGCAGATCAGGGTGGAAAAGAACGCCGTGCGCAGCGAGTACAGGTAGGCGAAGAGGTAGACCTCGTCCGTCAGCAGGTACCTGTAGTTGCCAAGGTGCGCCGACACCTGCAGGTGGTGCTCGGGGGTGAAGGATATGACCTCCGAGAACGGCGGCACGTGCGGGATGGCCTCCGCAAAGCTGATCTTGAACGCGAACGCAAACGGGATGAGGAAGAACACGAACAGAAAGATGAGGGGCGGCAGGATGATCAGCCAGCGCCCCGGTCGCCAGGTCGGTTTCATGTTAGGAGCTTTTCCCGGTGCCTCAGCGCTATTGTGCGCGATAAACTCAGGTACAGTGAAGCTATTGACCCGGCGCGCACAGGATGCGCCGGTCGGCGGTAGGCAACGTGGCGGTCCAGAGAAGCACTTCGGAAATCCCGGTGACGCCATCCGGCGGCGGCTCGCGCATCCGCCAGCGCCAGCGCCAGCGCCTGATCGACGCGTGCATCTCGGCGCTGCACATCTACGGGCCCTCGCGCACCACGGTGGAGAAGGTCGTGGCGCTCGCCGACCTGTCCCCGGGGATCGTGCGCTTCTACTTCGATTCCAAGGCCGCGATGCTGCTGGCTTCGCTCGACTACCTCGGGCGCGAGTTCGAGTCGCGGGTCATGGTGCCGGTGCGGCAGCTGAAGGACACCCCGGTCAAGGCGCTGCGCCTGCTCGTCGAGCTGTACCTGGACGCGGACATCGCCAGTCCCCGCAAGGTCTCGGTCTGGTATTCCTTCTGGGGCGAGGCAAGCTCGCGCCAGGAATACCTCGACATCTGCGGCAAGAACGACGAGGACTTTGCCGGCGTCGTGCTCGACCTCACGCAGCGCCTGATCGCCCAGACCGGCGCGACCCACCTCAATGCCGACGGCGTCGCGCTCGGCCTCATCGGGGTGCTGGAGGTGCTGTGGCAGACCATCGCTTTCCAGAGCGAGGCCAACATCGACCGGCGCGCCGCCGTGAACCGCGCGCTCGCCTACCTGAGTTCGGTGTTCCCCGGGGAATTTGCGCCGGCCGTGGTGCCGGCAGCTGCGGCCGCCGGCCTCAGCGGCGCCGGGGCGCGCCTGCCGGCGCGTGCCTACGCAGATGCGGGGCTGCTCGCGGCGGAGCGCGAGCAGCTGCTGCGCCAGGCCTGGCAGGTACTCGGCCATGAGGCGGAACTGCGCGTCCCCGGGGACTACCTGAGCGGCGACCTGGGTGGGGAGCGTGTGCTCGTGGTGCGCGCCGAGCGCGACCGCCTGCATGCCTTCCGCAACACCTGCCGGCGCAGCCCGCATGCGCTCGTGACCGAGCGCGCCGGGCAGCTGCACAGCGCCATCCGCTGCGCGACGCACGCGCTTACCTACACGTTCGACGGCCAGCTGGTCGAGGGCAAGACCCCCGGGGACCTGACGCCGCTTGAGCTGCTGCGCCGTGAGCGCATCGTGCTGGCGCGTGCGCTGCCGGCCGCCGAGGGCCTGCCAGGGGGCATCCCGTGGGAGGCGTTCGCCAGCCTCACGCCGCGCGGCGTCGCCGACCTTGAGGTCGCGGCCGACTGGAAGGTGCTGGTCGAGCAGTGGCTCGAGAACCCGCAGGCGCATCAGCACTTTCTGGCCCCTAATCAGCTCTTCGAGGTACGCGGCGACAGTGCGGTGATATTGCAGGTAACGCCCACCGCACCGGGACGCTCGCGCATCCGCCGCTTTGACTTTGCGCCCGACAAGAGCCGCGCGCCCCGCGGTGCGCGCGACGCCGGCAAGCGCGAGATGGAAGCCTGGCTCAGCTCCCAGGTAGCGCTCGCCGAATCCACCCAGAGCGGCTTCCTCGGCGCGGCCACGGATGCCGCCGATGCCGGGCCCGTAACGCCGGTGCTCGCGCAGTTCCGCGACTCGATAACGCCGCTCCTGTCTGCGCTCGCGCCGAAGTAGCCGGCGCGCTCCCTAGGCGAAGCGCGCCGGAGCCTGTGGCAGCCGCACCTCGGGGATGCGCTCGCGCAGCAGGTTGTGGAACTCGAGCATGCAGTTCTCCAGGCGCGACAGCGGGCCGGGCTCGTAGCTCGGGGAGGCGAGGCCCTGCTGCACGCGCCGGCACAGCGACTCGTCCTCGCGCTGCACCTGTCGATTGATGCGCATCGTCAGGTAGCGCGCCACGCGCATCTCGCGGCGCGAGTCGGGCAGGCCATAGGAGGCACCGCGGATGGTGCACTTGCCGGGCCCCCGCGGGATTACCTGGAAGAAGTCCATCTGGTCCGGGAAAACGTCGATGCCGAGGTTGGGCAGCGAGCTGTAGAAGCTCCAGCGCCTGCGGTGTGACTCGGGCACGTCGGTCGCCACCTTGCCGATGAGTTCCTGGTACATGCGCTCGCTCCAGCGCGTGGAGGGGCGCTCGCGCATCCAGCTGATACCGCGCGCGACCCCGGGGAAGTTCTTCTGGTCGTCGTAGTCGGGCGTGAACATGCGGTTGAGCCCCGGGTG
>Ga0181537_10005254_pt1 | contig 10497 bp, 8 predicted proteins | sample PEATcosm2014_Bin_39_FD_119765 | JGI IMG/M metagenome (GOLD analysis project Ga0181537, IMG submission 119765) | Peatland microbial communities from MTU Mesocosm Facility, Houghton, MI, USA - PEATcosm2014_Bin23_10_metaG | ecosystem: Environmental > Terrestrial > Soil > Wetlands > Peat | place... | reverse complement strand
CGCGGTGGCTACGACAAGGCCATCGACCTGGCGCTCGAACATCTGCTCGAGCACCCGTTCCCGGTCACCCGCGGAACCGGCCGCGTTCGCGATCAGCACGGCGTAACCTTCGCTCGACAAGCGTTCTTCCAGACCACGCACAATGGGCGGAAATACCGCGTTCTCGATGTCAGGCAGCAGCACGCCGACCACATGCGATTTGCCGCTCGTCAGGGCCGAGGCAAGCTTGTTCTGGCGGTAACCCAAGGCGCGCGCGGCTTCGATCACGCGCACGACCGCCTCGTCGCTGATCAAATGGCGCGCCTCGGGGTTCAAGGCGCGCGACACCGTCGACATGTTGACGTTGGCGTGCGCCGCGACATCGCGGATCGTCACGCGCGCACCCGCCTTCGAGCGAGCCGAATTTCTCATCGCGGCATTGTAGCCACGACCGTCGCCGCAAAACGCTGTGCTGCAACGAAACGCCGAACCTGACGGTCTCGCGCAACGCTTGCGTTTGACAGTGCGCCGGCGCACCATTAGGATCTTTGGATATGCATCCGCTTGCATAAAATTTTGCATCGTCCCCCAACATGACTTCTTCCCAGCAAGAGCCGCGCCTGGTCCGTCCGGGCGACGTGGATCCACATCACCATTGGGACCGGCCCTTGCAGGCACCGGGCCAGATGCAGGTGGACTTCGAAGAGCGCGTCAATTTCCGCCGCTTGCATGACTACCGGCTGGCGCGGGTGCGCCAGGCGCTGGCCCGCTCGGACCTGGGCGCGCTGCTCAGCTTCGACCAGCACAACATCCGCTACACGACCAGCACGGTCATCGGCGAATGGGCGCGCGACAAGCTGACGCGCTATTCCCTGCTCACCGGCAATGGCGATCCCTATGTCTGGGACTTCGGCTCCGCCGCCAAGCACCACCGCCTGCATGCGCCCTGGCTGCACCATGATCATTGCAAGGCAGGGCTGCTGGGCCTGCGCGGCGCCGTGCATACGGATGCGGGCCTGTTTCGCAGCGCGGCCGAAGAAATCAAGTCGATTCTGCAGGCCGAAGGCGTGGCGCACATGCCCCTGGGTGTGGACGTCGTCGAGCCGCCCATGCTGTTCGAGCTGCAGCGTGCGGGCATCGAGGTGCGCGACGGCCAGCAGGTCATGCTGGAGGCACGCCAGATCAAGAGCAGCGACGAAATCACCCTGCTCAATATCGCAGCTGCGATGGTCGATGGCGTCTATCAGGACATCTACGAGGCGCTCAAGCCCGGCGTGCGCGAGAACCAGATCGTCGCAATGGCGAACAAGCGCCTGTACGAGATGGGGTCCGATTGCGTCGAGGCGATCAATTCCATCTCGGGCGAGCGCTGCTGCCCGCATCCGCACAACTTCACCGACCGCCTGATCCGCCCGGGCGATCAGGCGTTCTTCGACATCATCCAGTCCTTCATGGGCTACCGCACCTGTTACTACCGCACATTCAGCGTCGGCAAGGCGACCGAGCCCCAGCAGACGGCCTACAAGAGGGCGCGTGAATGGATGGATCGCGCCATCGCGCAGATCCGCCCGGGCGTCACGACCGACAAGATCGCGCTCGCCTTTCCGAAAGCCGAGGAGATCGGCTTCGAATCGGAGATGGCCGCTTTCGGCTTGAATTTCTGCCATGGTCTGGGACTGGGACTGCACGAGCGGCCGATCATTTCGCGCCTGACTTCGCTGCGCGATCCGATGGAATTGACGGTCGGCATGGTATTTGCCGTCGAAACCTACTGTCCCGCGACCGACGGCATCTCCGCCGCTCGTATCGAGGAAGAAATCGTCGTCACACCGCAGGGTGCGCAGATCATCAGCCTGTTCCCCGCGCAAGAACTGCCGATCGCCAACCGGTACTGAACATGAGCACAACGAGTCCTCCCCAGGCCGCGATCCGGCCATCCGGCGAAACCGCCGCGAACCCGGGCGTCATTTCGGGCGGCGCGCGGCTCGCCTTGTATCGCCTGCTGGTGGCCTTGCGCTACACGGAAAAGCGCGCCTACGACCTGTTCCTGCAAAACCTCATCAAGGGCACAAGCCATCTCGCGCTGGGCCAGGAAGCGGTTGCGGCGGGTTTCGGCCTCGCGATGGAGCAGGGCGACTACACCTTTTGTACCTATCGTGGTCACCACCACACGCTGGCGCGCGGGGCTCCCATGCGCGGCGTGCTGGGCGAATTGATGGGGCGCCAATGCGGATTGCTCGGAGGCAAGGGCGGATCCATGCACCTCACCAGCGTCGAGCATGGCGTGATGGGTTCCTATGCAATCGTGGGCGGACACCTGCCCATCGCCGTGGGTGCCGCCTGGTCCGCGCAATATCGGGGGACGCGACAGGTTGCCGTCGCCTTCTTTGGCGACGGCACGACCAACATCGGTGCGTTCCACGAATCGCTCAACCTCGCCGCGACCTGGAAGCTTCCGGTCGTATTCGTATGCGAGAACAACCTCTACATGGAATACACGCCGATCCACATGGTGACGCCGGTCGACAACCCGGCCGCCGACCGCGCCAGTGCCTACGGTCTGCCGTCGATCATTGTCGACGGCAACGACGCGGACGCGGTGTACCTGGTCGCCTTGGCGGCCTTGAAGCGCGCACGTGAAGGCGGCGGTCCGTCCTTGATCGAATGCAAGACCTATCGGCATAGCGGCCATTCGCGCGCCGACCCGGCGAAGTACCGGCCGCCCGGCGAACTCGAGGCGTGGATGGAGCGCGATCCCGTGCCGATGTACCGGCAACGACTGCTGGGCCTGGGAATCGCGGAACAGGAAATCGCGGCGATCGAACGCGAGGAACTATCGAATGTCGATCGCGCGACGGAAGAGGCGAAGGCCTCGCCGCCGCCGGAATTGAAGAGTGCCTTCACGGATGTCTGGGCGGACGGCAGCGCCGGGTGGAGGAACTGAGATGGCGGAGCTGAGCTACCGTGACGCGGTTGCCGCGGGCATCGCGCAGGAAATGGCGCGCGACGATCGCGTTGTATTTCTTGGCGAGGATATCGCTGGTGCGGGTGGTGTGTTCAAGGCCACCGTCGGCCTGCTCGACCGTTTCGGACCCTTGCGCGTGCGCGACACGCCGATTTCCGAACTCGCCATCCTGGGCGCGGCGATGGGAGCAGCCATGACGGGCCTGCGGCCGATTGCGGAAATCATGTTCTCGGATTTCCTTGCCTGCTGCTGGGACTACGTCGCCAACGAGATTTCTAAGACGCGCTACATGACGAATGGCCAGGTGAACATTCCGCTGGTGATCCGCACCGCGAATGGCGCCGGCTCGCGTTTTGGCGCTCAACACTCGCAGAGCGTCGAAAACTGGGCCATGGCAATTCCCGGAATCAAGGTTGTCGCGCCTTCGACGCCAGCGGACGTGAAGGGACTCCTGGCTGCGGCGGTGCGCGACCCCGATCCCGTGCTCTTCTTCGAGCACAAGTCGCTCTACTCCATGAAGGGGGAAGTGCCCGATGGCGAGCACTTCGAACCGCTGGGCACTGCCAAGATCCTGCGCCGCGGCGACGACATCACGATCGTTGCCCTGGCGGCAATGGTGCCGCGGGCCCTGCAGGCGGCCGAAATCCTCCAGGCGCAGCACGGCATTTCGGCGAGCGTGATCGACCTGCGCTCGCTCGTGCCGCTGGACACGAAGACCGTGCTGGCGGAGGTTTCGCGCACAGGCCGCCTGTTCACGGTCGAGGAGAACCCGCGCCTGTGCGGCTGGGGCGCGGAAATCTCGTCGATCGTCACCGAGGAGTGTTTTTACGACCTGGACCAGCCGGTCGTGCGCATCACCACTCCGCACATCCCGCTTCCCGCGGCCGACGCGCTCGAGGATGCAGTCGTGCCGTCGGTGCCACGTATCGTCGAGGAAATCATGCGTGCGGCGGACTTCCGGGCTGACAGCCGCTCCGGAGGTGCGCGTGGACTATAGCCTCGACTCGATTCGCAAGGACCTCTTCATCGGGGGGGCCTGGCGCGCGTCGAGCGACGGTGCGCGCTTTGCCGTGGAAGACCCGGCAATCGCCAAGCCGTTTGCCGAGGTCGCCGATGCAACGAGTCGGGACGCCATCGACGCGGTCGACGCGGCCGCAGGCGCGGCGCGCGCCTGGGCCGAGCGCGCCCCGCGCGAGCGCGGAGAGATCCTGCGCCGCTGTTTCGAGATCCTGACCTTGCACCGCGATGCCTTTGCCACGCTGATCACGCGCGAGAGCGGGAAAGCCTTCAACGAGGCGCGAGCGGAAGTGAGCTATGCAGCCGAGTTCCTGCGCTGGTACTCCGAGGAGGCCGTGCGCGTGCAAGGCGATATCGGGCGCGCTCCTTCCGGCGCCAATCGCATGATCGTGCTGCGCCAGCCGGTCGGTGTGTGCCTGTTCATCACGCCGTGGAATTTTCCCGCTGCGATGGCGACCCGCAAGATCGGACCGGCGCTTGCTGCCGGTTGTACCGTCGTGCTCAAGCCCGCGAAGGAAACGCCGCTGACGGCGCTGGCCATGGCACGCGCCTTCGAGGAAGCGGGCGTGCCGCCGGGAGTCGTCAATGTCATACCTTCCCGGCGCACTTCCACAATCGTCCCGCAGATGCTCGCCGATGCGCGCGTGCGCAAGCTCTCGTTCACGGGCTCGACGCAAACCGGTCGGGTACTGCTCGCGCAGGCGGCGCAGAACATCGTCAAGTGTTCGATGGAACTCGGTGGCAACGCGCCATTCCTGGTGTTCGACGACGCCGATATCGACCAGGCCGTGGCGAGCGCGATGGTGGCGAAAATGCGCAACGGCGGCGAGTCCTGTACCGCCGCCAACCGGTTTTATGCGCACGCTTCGATCGCCGGCAAATTCGCGGGCAAGTTTGCTGCCGCCATGGCCCAGGTGAAGCTGGGCCCTGGACTGGAAGAGGGCGTTCAGATGGGGCCGCTGGTCAACGAGTCCACGCGCAGCAAGGTTGCCGAACTCGTCGACGATGCCCGGGCGCGTGGCGCGCGGGTGCTGGTAGGCGGCCGCATCCCGTCGCGCCCCGGCTATTTCTACGAGCCGACCGTGATCGTGGATGTACCCAAGGATGCGCGCGTGTTTCGCGAGGAAATCTTCGGCCCCGTCGCGCCGATCGCGACCTTTGAGTCGGACGACGAGGCCGTCGAACTGGCGAATGCGACCGAATTCGGCCTGGTGTCGTTCGTGCATTCGGGCAATCTTGCCCGTGCGCTTTCCGTTGCCGAGCGCATCGAATCGGGCATGGTGGGGATCAATCGGGGAATCGTCTCGGATCCCGCGGCACCGTTTGGCGGATGGAAGCAAAGCGGCATCGGGCGCGAAGGCGCGCACGACGGTCTGCTCGAATACCTCGAAACCAAATACATCGCTGCCACCTGGTGACGCGAAAAGCCCGATGAATATCGTCATGCCACAACTGGGCGAGACGGTCCTGGAAGGGGTCGTATCCGTCTGGTACAAGAAACCCGGCGACCGCATTGCCGCCGATGAATCGCTGTTCGAGGTCGAAACGGAAAAAGTCTCGACCGAGATTCCCTCTCCGGTGGCAGGTGTCGTGCGCGAGATTCTCGTGCCCGCGGGAAAGACCGTCGCCGTCGGCACCGCACTGGCCGTGATCGAAACGGAAAGCGCGCAGGCCACTTCCGCAGCGCCCACGCCATCCGTGGCGGCGCCGGCGCCCGCTTCGGCGAGCGCCGGGCCGGGTTCCGGTGCCGGCGAGCGTCATTCCCGGATCCTGGCGCGTTCCGCGCAGCAGATGCTGTCGCCCGTCGTGCGCCGGCTGCTTGGCGAGGCGGGCTTGCAGCCGCAGGACGTTCGCGGTTCCGGCCGCGGCGGGCGCATTACGCGCGAAGACGTGCTCGCGCATATCGCGCGCGCCGGGCAAGGCAGCGGACAGGCACCGAAGCCCGTCAACGGCAGCGCCGCGCCGGCTCAGAATTGGGAACGTGCGCCCGCGCCCTCCGGAGAAATCGCACAAGCCGGGCCCGACGATCGCATCGTGCCCCTGAACCGGATTCGCAAGGCGACCGCGGCACACATGGTGCGTTCCCTCGCGACCAGTCCGCATACCTTGCAGGCGGTTGAAGTGGATTTTCACCGCGTGGAGGAAGCGCGCCGGGCCAAGGGCCCGGAGTGGAAGGCGCGCGAAGGCTATACGCTTTCCTATCTGCCATTCATCTGCACCGCGGTTTGCACCGCGCTTGCGGAGTTCCCGCACGTGAATGCGAGCTTCGGTCGCGAGGAACTGATCGTGCACAAGCGCATCCACCTGGGCATTGCCGTGGACCTGGGCTTCGATGGCCTGGTTGCGCCGGTCGTGCGCGACGCAAACCTGCGCAACCTGCGTGGCATCGCCGCGGAGATCCAGCGCGTGGTCGAGCGCGCCCGCGCCGGCGCGCTGCAGCCGGATGAACTCAAGGGCGGCACTTACACCATTTCGAATTCGGGTTCCTTCGGAACCCTGATTACCGCGCCGATCATCAACCAGCCGCAGGTCGCAATCCTCTCGACAGACGGCGTGACCAAAAAGCCGGTCGTGATCGAGGCAGCAGGCGGCGACGCAATCGCCGTCCGACCGGTCGGCGTGCTTGCGCAGTCCTTCGACCACCGCGCTTTCGACGGCGCGTACTCGGCGGCTTTCCTGCGCCGGGTCAAGCAGGAGCTGGAGCAACGCAACTGGCTGGCGGAAATCGGTTGACCGCTGCAGACCCACCATCGGAGAAAGTCGAGAACACATGAGCAGCCTGGCGAACAAGAAACTGGCCTGGATCGGAACGGGGCGTATGGGCTACGAAATGGCGGCGCGCCTGGGTCGCGCGGGCTGCGACGTCCTTGCGTGGAACCGTACCAAGGCCAAGGCGGACCCGCTGGCCAAATACGGCGTGAAGGTCGCGGCGGACCTGCCCCTGCTGGCCGAGCGCGACATCGTCTTCACGATGGTGTCCACCTCCGACGACCTGAAGGAAGTTCTGTTCGGCGCCGAAGGGCTGCTCGCGCGACCCGACGCCCGTCCCTTGATCGTCGTCGATTGCTCGTCCATTTCCATCGAGGCGTCTGCCGAGATCCGTGCCTGGCTGGGCGAGCGCAACATCGCCTTCCTGGCGGCGCCCGTTTCCGGTAACGCAAAGGTCATCAAGGCCGGCAAGCTGTCCGTCGTATGTTCGGGGCCGCGCAAGGTGTTCGAGGAGTGCGAGGAATTCCTGCGCATTTTCGGACCCGGCGGTGTCAGCTACGTCGACGAAGGGGAGCTCGCCCGCATCGCGAAGATCTGTCACAACGTCTTTTTGGGGGTGGTGACGCAGTCGCTCGCGGAGATTACGATCCTCGCGCAAAAGGCGGGATTGTCGCGACATGCGTTCCTGGATTTCATGAACAACAGCGTCATGGGCTCGGTATTCAGCCGGTACAAGACGCCTGCGTTCGTGAACCTGGACTTCAAGGTCACGTTCACGCCGTATCTGTTGCGCAAGGACCTGGACCTGGGGCTGGAGGCGGGGCGGCGCTTCGAAGTGCCGATGCCGCTCGCGTCGGCGACCCGCGACCTCGTGCAGTCGATGATGGGCAACGGCTTCGTCGACCAGGATTTTTCGACCCTGGTGATGATGCAGGCGAAGGCTTCAGGGCTGGAACTGGCACCGGAGAATGTGCCGGTCAGCGATGGATTGAGCTGAAGGGCCCCGGGGAACCGCGCGGCAAGGCTTCGCGTTTCCTGCGGGAAGGCAGGTCAAGAAGAATGAAGGCATTCAGGGGAGACGCACCATGAAGTTCCTACGCATCGCAGGCCTTGCCTGCGCCCTGGCATGGGCGTGCAATGTTGCGCACGCGGACGGTCCGATCATCATCAAGTTTCCGCACGTCGTATCGGAGAAGTCGCCGAAAGGCCAGGCAGCATTGAAATTCAAGCAGCGTGCCGAGGAGTTGCTGCCGGGCAAGGTCGAAGTACAGGTGTTTCCGAATTCGCAACTGATGGGCGACGACGAGTCGCTCGAGGCGCTGGCGACCGGGAATATCCAGATGATCGCACTGTCGCTGTCGAAATTCGATCGCCTGACCAAGAAGCTCCAGCTGTTCGATCTGCCTTTCCTGTTCAAGGACACGGCGGCGGTGGACCGGTTCCAGAAATCGCCCGATGGCCAGGCGCTGCTGGGTGAAGTACGGTCGAAGGGCCTGCTCGGGCTGGCCTACTGGCACAGCGGAATGAAGCAGTTCACGGCGAACAAGCCGCTCATCCTGCCGGGCGACGCGGCGGGCCTGAAGTTCCGGATCCAGGAATCCGACCTGCTCGAAGCGCAGTTCCGCGCGCTCAAGGCCAATCCGCAGAAGATGGCGTTGAACGAGGTCTACCAGGCCCTCATGAATGGCGTCATCGATGGCCAGGAGAACACCTGGTCGAATATCTATCGGCTGAAGTTCTTCGAGGCGCAAAAGCACGTCACGGAAACCAACCACGGCGTGATCGATTACATGGTCACGGTGAACGAGAAGTGGTGGAACGGTCTGCCGGGGGATATCCGTGCCGGCCTGACCAAGGCGCTCGAAGACGCGACACTCGACAACGACACGAATTCCGAGAAGAGCATCCAGGCGGACCGTGCCAAGGTGCTGGCGAGCGGCAAGATCGAGTTGCACACATTGAATGCCGAGCAATTGGCGGCCTGGCGCGCGGCGATGCAACCCGTCTGGAAACAATTCGAAGGCGAAATCGGCGCAAACCTCATTCGCGCCGCCCAGGCGGCGAATGGCACTTGACGGCGGAGACGCCGGCGAGGGATCGCGCACCGGGAGGCATCCAGTCTCCCGGGTCTTTGCCCTCCTGAATCGGGCGCTGTCGCGCCTCGAGGAAGTCCTGATGGCCGTCCTGCTGGTCGGGATGGTCCTGTTGACCTTCTCCCAGGTGATCCTGCGCTACGCCTTCAATTCCGGCTGGGTGTGGTCGCTCGAGGCCACGACGTACCTGTTCGGCGGTCTGCTCATGGTGGGTATCTCGTACGGCATGCGCGAACATGCCCACATGAACGTGGATGCTCTGGTCAATGCGATGCCCCGTCCGGTTCGGCGCGCGGCAACGGCCGTCGCGATCGTCGCGTGCGCCGCCTACATCGTGCTCATGATCCTCGGCGCGACGGAGTTGGTGGAGCGCCTGCACTCGCTCGGCAGCGACGCCCGCGACCTGCCGGTCAGGCGCTGGATCCTCATGCTGATGCTGCCAACGGGCTTCACACTGCTCGGCATTCGCCTGTTGCAGGTGGCCGCAGAGGTCGTTCACGGAACGCGCGACACGCTGGGCACCGCGCACGGACCCAAACGCGAGGCGGGTCCCCTCACGTGAGCGCGCTTTTCCTGTTTCTCGTATTGTTGGTCACCATGCTGGTCGGCGTGCCGATCGCCATGGCGCTCGGGCTTACCAGCATTCTCACGCTCACGCTCTTTGGCCAGGAGTCGCTCGCAGCGGTCGCCTTGAAGTTCTTCCAGGCGACGCAGAATTACTCGCTCCTGGCGGTACCGTTTTTCATCCTGGCGGGCACCTTCCTCACGACCGGAGGCGTCGCACGCCGACTCATCGATTTCGCCAACGCGGCGGTCGGGCATTTCCATGGCGGTCTCTCACTCGCGGCCGTCGTCGCGTGCATGTTGTTTGCGTCGATCTCCGGTTCGAGTCCCGCCACCGTGATTGCCGTGGGGTCGATCGCGATCGCGGGCATGGTGCGCAACGGATACAGCCTCAAATACGCGACCGGCGTCGTGATCAACGCCGGTACGCTCGGCATCCTGCTACCGCCGTCGATCGTCATGGTGGTGTATGCCGCCGCCACCGAGCAATCGGTGGGGCGTCTGTTCGTGGCGGGCATTGTGCCGGGCATCGTGCTGGCCGTCATGTTGATGGTTGCCATTTACATCTCGGCGCGACGCCTGAAAATCCCCTGCGTTCCCTGGGGAGGCTGGCGCAATCTGGTCGCGAGCGGTGTGAAGGCGGTTTGGGGTTTGTTGCTGGTCGTGATCGTGCTGGGCGGCATCTATGTCGGGGCCTTCACCCCGACCGAAGCGGCTGCGGTCTCCGCCGTGTACGCCTTCGTGATTGCCGTGTTCGTGTACCGCGATCTCAAGCCGCGCGATGTGTTCACGGTCTTGTTGAGCAGCGGACGCGTGATCATCATGCTGATGTTCATCATCAGCAACGCCGGTCTTTTTGCGTATGTCTTGACCACACTGCAGATCCCGCAGGTGCTGACGCATGCGATGGCCAGCGGCCACGTTGCGCCCTGGATGTTCCTGCTGACGATCAACATCGCCATGCTGATCGCGGGCAACTTCATGGAGCCCACCTCCATCGTCCTTATTTTCGCGCCGATCGTGTTTCCGATCGCGATGGAACTGGGGATCAATCCGATCCACCTCGGCGTGCTCATGACCGTGAACATGGAAATCGGCCTGGTGCACCCGCCCGTCGGGCTCAATCTATTCGTTGCGGCGGGGGTGACGAAAATGTCGCTATGGGACGTG
>Ga0181537_10005253_pt1 | contig 10498 bp, 7 predicted proteins | sample PEATcosm2014_Bin_39_FD_119765 | JGI IMG/M metagenome (GOLD analysis project Ga0181537, IMG submission 119765) | Peatland microbial communities from MTU Mesocosm Facility, Houghton, MI, USA - PEATcosm2014_Bin23_10_metaG | ecosystem: Environmental > Terrestrial > Soil > Wetlands > Peat | place... | reverse complement strand
TACAGCACGTCCTGTGCGCCCATGGGCGCCGGTCCCGCGCCGTTGTCGGCCTGCACCGTTTGCGTCGCGTGATGCGGCAGGATCATGCCATCGCCGTTGTGCAGGATCTTGTGGCCGAGGTAAAACGCCAGCTCATACTTGAGCCGCGCCTCCTGATCGCGCAGGCGCTCGTTGACCACCACCGTGCCGGGCGCCTCGTAGTGGGAACGCACCAGCGGCTCACCGTCGCGGCGCGCCTTGGCGTCGGACCATTTGATCTGCAGCGCGTGCGTCTTGCAGATGGCCAGCAGCGCCTCGAGCCGCAGCGGGAGCTGGCGCTGCCCGGCTTCCTCGGCGGCGCGTTCGATGTCCGGAAAATCATTGTGCCGCGTTTCCTGCCAGACCCGGATCAGCAGCTGCGCGAACTGGCGCCCGGTGGTGCCGGTCTGCGACAGCAGCTCCGGCAGCGCGTTTTGCAGCAATTCGTGGGAAAACAGGAACGCCGGCTCGAGCGGCATCGCCTCAAGTCCGCCGCGCGAGGGGCGGTCCGGCGCCGCCTCGAGCTCGGTGTTCTCATCGAGGAACCAGCGCGGCTCCTTACTGAAAATGCCGGCCAGCAGTTCGAGCATCCGCGCTGACGGCACCCGCTTGCCGGTTTCCACCATGCTGAGGTAGGAGACTGACGGCGCACTTTCGGCATCAAGCTGCACGCAGCGCGCCGATAGCTCATCGAGCGTCAGGCCGTTTCGCTTGCGCAGATTGCGCAGCTTCGCACCGAGAAAATGCCCCTGCCGGATCAGTCCCGGCATGAGTGAAATTCACAGTGTGAAATTTCTATTGTGTAAATCCTCATAATTAAACTCTAGGCTCTAAGCCCGGCACCTGGCAAGCAGAAATGGGCTTATGGCAGTGCAACATCTGATCGAAAAGGTTATCGCGGCCGACGCCGGTGCGCCGTTTGCGGCTGCGGCAGCGGCTGCCGCGCAGTTCTCCGCTCCTGAGGCGGTCGCGCAATGCATCGCCGAGCAATTCAGCGCCTACAACGAGGAATTCGGCCGCATCACGCGGCGGGCGGGCGGCCACTTTCGCAGCGGCGACTGGCAGGCCGCCCACCACGATGCCGTCGCCCGCATCGATCTATATGAACAGCGGGTGTGCCAGTGCGTGCAGCGGTTGCGCGAGGCGGTGCCGCACGGCCCCGGACATCTCGCGCACTGGGTGCAGATCAAGAACGCCTACGAGCAACACATACAGCGCCGGCCGGACGGGGATTTCTACCGCACTTTCTTTAATTCGGTGACGCGCGACCTGCACGCCACCGTCGGCGTCAATCCGGAGGTCGAGTTCTGCGCGACCAGCATGGGTCGCGCCTCCGGCATGGTGCCGATCAATGTCTACCCGGTTGGCGCGGCACTGCCGGGCGCGCTGCGCGAGATTCTTGCCGACCAGCCTTTCGCCGACGCCATTGTCGAGCTGGAAGCGGCGGTGCGCACCTTAAGCGCGCAGGTCGGCCGCTACCTCGACAGTGGCCGCGACAGCGCACGGCCCGAGACCATCGAGATGATTGCGCCGCCGTTTTACCGCGGCCACGAGGCCTTCATCGTCGGCCGCATGATCGGCGACGGGGCCATCACGCCGCTGATCCTCGCGCTGCGCCGCACGCCGGAAGGCGTGCGCGTGGAGCCGGCGCTGCTGACCCGGAGCGAGGTCAGCTCGCTGTTTGGCTTTGCGCGTTCCTATTTCCACGTTGACCTGCCGGTGGTCAGCGCCGCGGTCACGCTGCTGCGCTCATTCCTGCCGCACAAGCCCATTGATGAACTCTATACGGTACTGGGCCGCGCCAAGCAGGGCAAAACCGAGCGCTACTTCGCGCTGTGCCGCCACCTGGATGCTTCCATAGATTCCTTTGTACACGCCCCCGGCGAACGCGGGCTGGTGATGATCGTGTTCACGCTGCCATCGCACGACCTGGTCTTCAAGGTCATCCGCGACCGCTTCGGCGCGCCGAAGAGCAGCAGCCGCGCCGAGGTCATGGCCAGCTACCGGTTCGTTTTCCATCACGACCGCGCCGGACGGCTGGTGGATGCCCAGGAATTTCGCCGCCTGCGGCTGCCGCGGTCGCGCTTCATGCCGGCGCTGGTCGATGAGCTGCTGCAGGAAGCGGGCGAGAGTTGCCGGATCGAAGGCGAGGATCTGATTATCGAACACTGCTACATGGAACGGCGGTTGCGGCCGCTGAACATTTACCTGCGGGATGCGGATCCCGCGGCGGCGGAAGCCGCGGTGATCGATTACGGCCAGGCGCTGCGTGACCTTGCGGCCAGCGATGTCTTTCCGGGCGATCTGCTGCTGAAGAACTTCGGCGTCACCCGCGGCGGCCGCGTCATTTTTTACGATTACGACGAGCTGTGCCTGGTGTCGGATTGCAAATTTCGCGCCTTGCCGGCACCGGCGACCGAGGATGAAGCGTTAAGCGCCGAGCCGTGGTTTTACGTCGGTGAGCACGACGTGTTCCCGGAACAGTGGCTGCAGTTCCTGTCCATGTCCGAGCCGCTGCGGGAAGTGTTCGTGCGCCATCACGGCGAGCTGCTGACGCCTGCCTGGTGGCGCGCCATGCAACAGCTCGCTGCCGCTGCACCCCATGCGCGCACCGCCCCGCAGCCGGCCTTTGCCTGAATAGGCGGGTACGGAATGCGGGGCAGGCTTTGGTGCCTGGCCCGCATCCGTAAGCTCAATCTAAGGTTTAAAGCGACCGTAGATATTGCACAGGATAATCATGATCGCCGCGCCCGCAGCCATGACGCCAAGATTGGCCACGATGGCGGTCAGGTATTGCCCGACGCTCGGGATGCTGGTCAGGACGCCGGCCAGCGACGACAGCGCGATCGCCGAAACAATTACCCGCACATGAGTGTCGGGCATGATGGAAAAGCCGACAATCAGGCCAATGATTACCAGCGCCGTGGCAATGTAGGGGCTGGCGACAAACGCCCCGATGACGGCCAGAGCGATACCGATCAGGCCCAAAATTTTATTGAGATTCACTGTTATTGCCTCTTCAATTAGTTGTTATTTATCAGGGCGTACGCCGGCTTTCTGCCGGTCTCACCGACTTGTATAGCAGCTTCAGAGCCCAAGGGCCACTCCCTGAACCGACGGTGAGGCTGCGTGGCGCCCCAGGGCAAGGGACGCGGCCACCGCGTTCATCGCTTAAGGGCCAGTGCCGCTTTCCGTATCGTCGTCCGCGGCCTTGCGCCGGTCGATTTTGAAATTTCCGGTGCCGCCCGGCACCCGAACACCAGGGCCGCCTACACCCCAGATGCCGGTCGCCTCGCCGCCACTGTCCGGCGACGCCGGCAATGCGCGCAGCTGCCGCCAGGGCGTGCGCACCATCCGCAGCCACAATCCGAGCGCCAGCAGATCGAGGACGCCAGACAGCAGCGCCCGAAACGGCAACCCGGCCCGCAGTGCCTCGATAACGATGAGTGCGCCGAATCCGGCGATGACGGCCGCGAGCAGCACCGCTGCCACGAGCAGCACGATTCTGGCGCCACCGGGTCCGAACCAGTCCTTCAGTTTTTCGGCGGTGCTCATCGCCGCGGCATTTTACTGAATGCCGCCGGTGTCAGCGCGGTGGCGGTTGACCGCCACCACGGTAGCGCGCGGGAAGAAATTAAAATCGGTCGCGCTCGCGAGCGTATAGGCGCCCATCGCCCGCCCGACCAGCAGATCACCGGCGCGCAGCTCCGGCAGCATGATGTTTTCGGCGATGACGTCGATGCTGTCGCAGGTCGGACCGGCGAGTACCGACGGCAGGCGCGGCTCGCCGCTGCGCAGCGCTTCGACCGGATAGCGCGCGTGATCAAACAGCTGGCCGCTGTAGCAGCCGTACAGGCCGTCGTCGAGGTAGTACCACCAGCGCCCTTCGCGCCGCGCGCGGCCCATGACGGTTGCGACCGCCACGGCCGCGGGGCCCACGATGAAGCGTCCGGGTTCGGCCAGCACCTTGATGCGGGCCGGCAGTTTGGCGAGCGCCGCGCGAATCGGCGCGCAAAAGCGCCCGATCTCCGGCACGCGCTGCGTGTAGCTGATCGGAAAGCCGCCGCCGATATCGAGCGTATCGAGGCTGCCGAGCCGCCGCCGGCGCGCCGCGGCGAGCAGTTGAGCGCACGATTCGATCGCTTCGACGTGCTTGAGCGCATCGGCCGCCTGCGAGCCGACGTGAAAGGCAAAGCCGCGCACGTCGAGGCCCAGCTTCGCCGCCAGCTGCGCCAGCTCCACGGCGTCCTCCGGATCACAGCCGAACTTGCGCGACAGGTCGCACACTGCCCCGGGGGAGCGAAATGACACGCGCAGCAGCAGCTTGATCCGCGTCCGATAGGCGGCAAGCTTGCGTACCTCGTCCGGATTATCGGCGATGAACGTGCTAAGCCCGAAGGCAACCGCATTGCGGATATCAACGTCGCGCTTGATCGGGTGCGTGTGCAGGCAGCGCGCCGGATCAACGCCGAGCTGCTGTACCAGCTGCACTTCACCGGTCGTGGCCAGATCGAGGGAGCCGCCCGCCTCGAGCACCGTCTGCACCACGGCGCGGTGTGGCAAGGGCTTGAGTGCGTAATGCAGCACCACGTCTGGCAGCGCCCGCTGCAGCCGCCGGTATTGCTCGCGCACGCGCGCGCAATCAAGCACCAGGAGCGGTGAGCCAAACTCGGCCGCGAGCCGCTTGATGTGGGCCGGCTCAAACGGGTCAATGAATGCTTTGCTCACAGCAGGCTGCCGGCTGCAGCGCGGGTCAGCCGGTCGCGAACCGCATCCCAGCGCTCCTCCTCGGGCACCGCCTGCACGAGGATGCGCACGCACCCGGACCGATCCAGTCCGCGCAGGTGCGCATACAGGTCGTGGGCGTAGCCATCGACACGTGAGCCGGCATTCACCCACGTGACGTGCCGGTAGGTGCCGAGTGGCGGCCGCTGCGCCAGCACCGCCACGCGCTGACCGCCCTCCGACATCGAGGCGACCACGGCATCGAGCTCGCCTGGCTTGACGATCGACAGCGGCGTCGCCGGCGCGTAATGCGCGGGCTGCGATCCGGGCGCGCGCGGCGCGTCCGGCAGCGGCGCGGCGAGCACTTCACCGACGGTCTGGCGCAACTTGCTCAGCGTTATTGCTCCGGGCCGCAATAGCTGCACCGTGTCCTGCACGCAGGCCACGATGGTCGATTCCAGCCCGAGCTTGCACTCACCGCCGTCGAGAACGACGCGCACTTCCTCGCCAAATTCCTCGCGCACGTGTTCGGCGCGCGTCGGGCTGACGTGCCCGAAACGGTTGGCCGACGGGGCTGCGATGCCGCCGCCGAAGGCAGTCAGCAGCTGCTGGGCCATCGGATGCGCCGGCACCCGCACCGCCACGGTGTCCTGGCCGCCGGTCACGAGATCCGGGACGCCCTCGGCGCGCGGCAGCACCAGGGTCAGCGGCCCGGGCCAGAAGCGTGCGGCCAGCTTCGTGGCTGCCGCGGGCATCTCGCGCACCCAGCGCGGCAGGAACCGCGGACTGTCCAGGTGCACGATCAGCGGGTGCGTCACGGGCCGGCCCTTGAGCTCGAAGATGCGCAGCACGCCGCGCACATCCTGGGCGTTGGCGCCCAGCCCATAAACGGTTTCGGTGGGGAATGCGACGACGTCGCCGTCGCGCAGCGCCTGCACCGCCGTATCCAGTTCCAGCTGTGTGGCGCGAACTGCTCTGACCATGCGGGGATTCTACCTTGGAGCCCGCCGCCGGACTGCCGCCGCATCACACAATGGGATGCCGCTCCCAGCCCGCAGTGGTGCGCCGCAATTCGTAGGTGGGCCAGTAGTGCTGGTCGAGCTTTAACGTAATGACTTCCGCCGCGCCGTTCCAGTTGACGGTCTTAATGCGTACCGAGGAGCGGTCGGCGCGCCCCGCCACCGCCTTGACGAAGGCATCAAGATCCGGCGTCGCGACCCCGTCAATCTCGACAATGCGCCTACCCGGCGCCAGTCCGTAACGTGTGGCGGGCGATCCAAAGGCGAAGGTGGCGACGTAAACGCCAACCGGCGCGATGCCACGCTGCGCGCTGATGGCCCGGTGCGGCGCCTGCAGCGTGGCCCCGGCCCACAACAGCACGCGATCCAGATCGCGACCGGAGAGTGCTGCTGTCGTCACGGTCACCGTGCGCTCGGCAGCGCCGCGCCACACGGTCACCGCGACCTGCTGACGGCCGGCAACCGCCCGTTCCACATCGCGGAAACGGGTTACCGGTCGGCCATCGATGGCGAGCAGCAGATCGCCATCGTGCAGTACCCGTGCCGCATCACTGCCGCCGACCAGGCGGGTAATGCTCAGCACCTGCCGCAGCGCGGGGTCGCTCCGCTCGATGCGCTGCACCCACGCGTCCGGCAGCCCGAGCTCGCGGGCGGTCGCCAGCGACTCGGGTGCGAACTCGGCCTCGAGCGAGTACAGCGGCGCGCCGCTGCGCACGATCTGCAGCGTCTCGCTGACCAGATCGGCGGTAATGCCGCGGCTCTCCTGCACCAGATCGCGGCCGTTATCGGTGGCAAAGCTCGCCCATAGCCCGCGCACCTCTCCGGACGGATCGGCCAGCACGCCGACAATGTCGTCGGGAGGATTGACCAGCGTCGCGCTTTCGAGGTTATCGTCGCGAAATCCAACCGAGCGCGACAGCGGCAACAGCAACGGGTCGACGCCGGCGACCGCCGTCGAGCGGGACTTAAGCTCGCCGTTCCCGTCAAGGCCGATCACGTCGATCGCATCGTTGGCGCGCAGGCCATGCATGGACAGCCGCGCCGCCTGCACCGGTGTCCTGCCGATGAGCTTCGGGTCGTAATGCACGACCGCCAGATTGTGCAGCGGATGGATGTAGACCACTTCACCGGGGATCTCCAGCGTCTCGGCAAAAGTCAGGCGCACGTCGCCGAGCGAGACCGGCACGGTATTGCGGTCGGTAATGATCAGCCCGCGTTCGGCATCGATGATCAGGCCGGTGCCGTGGTAGTTTCGCTCGGTGATGCCCGAGAGCGCGTACGGCATGTCGAAACTCATCGACACCAGCGACGGGGCGAGCCGCGCGGCGCTGCGGTCAGCGGTCTGCGGAAACTGCGCCGAGCCGGCCGGCGGCACCACGGCGCTCGCTACTGCCGGCAAATCGCTGCAGTCCCACAAGCCCTCGGTATCGTTGCGCTGGCAGTGGCGCGTCGGGAACCAGCGTCGATCGATGATCCAGGATCGCACCTGCGTGCGGCTCGGGTCATCCAGGGTCACAAAATGCACTGCGGCGCGGGCGCCGTCGCCTAAGCCCGCCACCGCCGTCTCAAGATCAGCCAGCGCATTGATCGGCGCCTCATTGACCGCGGTGATCACCGCGCCGCGCGGTACTCCCGCAGCATCGAGGCTGTAGCCGGCGGAGGCAACAAACACGCCGCGGATCGGCAGATGAAAATGCCGCGCCTCCTGATACGACAGGGTGTGCAGCACCGCGTCGCCCATCTCCAGATATGCCGATGGCGTAATCGCATCCAGGTCATCAACCGTAAGCTGGGTGCTGAAGCTCTGGCCGCCGCGCTGCAGGTCCAGCGTCACCGGCTTGCCAACCGCCGCATCCAGCACCGCTTCGAGCGGCTCGAAACTGGTCAGCAGCTGGCCGTTGAGGCGCACCAGGACATCGCCGGGCTGCAAAATGCCGTCGCTCGCCGATCCGGGCTGCACGTTATCGACCACCAGCATCCCGGTGGTTTCCGGGTGCGCGCCGCGGACCGCCGCTTCGGTCACGGCATCGAGTCCGAGCCGGCGCAGTTCATCGTACGGACGGTAACGAAACTCGGTTTGCAAGGTGCCGCGCGGCACCGGCAGGCCTTGCCGGATCAGCTGCAGCGCCCGCTGGACCCGGCCAAGCGGCAGGTAAAAACTGGAGGCGGCGCCGGTCGCGCCGCCGGCGTTCAGCGCCACCACGCGGCCGTGCACGTCGATGACGGGCGACCCCGATGAGCCGCCGGAAGTGCCCGAGGCCGCCTGGATATAAAAGGTATTGAAGTCGTTGTAGCGTCCGATCCCATAGTCCGGCGCTTCGCGATCCAGCCGCGCCAGCGTCCCGGCCAGAATGGACAGCTGCTCGCCCGCGTTGTTGCCGACGACCCGGATCTCGCGGCCAACCTGGGCCGCTTCCGGCGCGAGCGGCAGCGCCTTAGGTTGGATGAAGTGCAGCTTGGCCGGATCGTAGCGATACAACCCGAAGTCATGTACCGGATCGCGGTACACCGGGTACAGCTGCACTTCCTCACGATTGAGGAAGATCGCCTCGGCCGTCACCGGCCCCGGCGTTACCACATGGCGGTTGGTCAGAATCAGGCCCCGTTCCGCGTCGACCACGAAGCCGGTGGCCTGCGCCGAAGTATTGCGTTCGGTATCAAAAGCGCGGGTCTGATCGACCTGGATGGTCACGACGCTGCTGGCAATGCGCGCCAGCGTGCGCGCCCAATCAGCGTCCGTGTCGTCGGCGACCGCCCAGGGGGTGGCGGCGATGAGCGCCACGGCCAGCCACCAGCGCCTCGCCGCGCGCGCGATCATTACAGTTCGATCCGTGAGGCCATGCGGCCCAGCCCGGCCGTCAAAGGGCTCGGTCATCAATCTCTCCCAGTTAGGAAAGGCGCGGCTCAGCGGGCGGTCAGTACCAGCACCCAGATCAGCGCCACCAGCGCCAGCGAGAACAGCACCGCCGCGGAGCCAATGTCCTTGGCGAGTCCCGCCAGGACGTGCCGCTCGAGCCCGATCCGGTCAACCGTCGCCTCGATGGCGCTGTTGAGCAGCTCCACGATCAGCAGTAGTACCACGGGCGCCACCAGCAACGCACGTTCAACGCCATTGTGGCCCAACCAGATCCCCAATGGCAGCGCCACCACTGACAGCGCCAGCTCCTGTCGAAACGCCGCCTCGTCGCGCCAGGCGCCCTTGACGCCGCGCACGCTCGAGCCGACCGCGCGCACCAGTCGCTTCAGGCCCTGCAGCTTCTCGCGGTTCATGCCGGCGCTGCGGGCTGATACGCCAGATCGAGCTCGCGGGCGGCGCGCACGTCATCGAGCCGCTTGACCGGCAGGTTGTGCGGTGCGAGACGCAACTGCTCCGGCTGCTCGCGCGCTTCCTGCAGGATGGCGCTCATCGCCTTGACGAAGGCGTCCAGGGTCTGGCGGCTCTCCGTCTCGGTCGGCTCGATCAGCAGGCACTCCGGCACCAGCAGCGGAAAATAAGTGGTTGGTGCGTGAAATCCGTAGTCCAGCAGGCGCTTGGCCACGTCCATCGCCGTCACACCGTACTGCTGGTGCAGCGCCTTGAGGCTGAGGATGAACTCGTGGCTCGCCCGACGCTTGGGGTACGGGGCTATGAAGCCGGCCTGCTGCAGCCGCGCGGAAAGATAATTGGAATTGAGCGTCGCAAACTCGCCGACCCGCGCCATGCCCTCCTGGCCGAGCATGCGCATATAGATGTAGGCGCGCAGCAACACGCCGGAATTGCCCATGAAGGTCGACAGTCGGCCGATGGTCTGCGGCAGATCCTGCTCGGTCAGGTAGCGGTACTGGCCGGAATCCTGCGCCACCACCGGCACCGGCAGGAACGGCAGCAGCCGCGGGCCCACGCCGACGGCGCCGGCACCCGGCCCACCGCCGCCATGCGGCGTCGAGAAAGTCTTGTGCAGGTTCATGTGCAGCACGTCGAACCCCATGTCGCCGGGCCGCACCTTGCCAAGGATCGCGTTGAGGTTGGCACCGTCGTAATACAGCAGGCCGCCGGCGTCGTGCACGATGCGGGCTACCTCGACGATCTGCCGCTCAAAGATGCCGAGCGTCGATGGGTTGGTGAGCATGATGCCGGCGGTCTGCGGGCCGACGGCGGCCCGCAATGCCGCCAGATCCACGTCGCCATCGGGGCCAGTGGCCACTTCCCGCGCAGTGAAGCCGCACATGCTGGCGGTGGCCGGGTTGGTGCCGTGCGCCGCCTCCGGCACGATGATCTGGTTACGCGCCAGATCGCCGCGGGCGCGGTGGTAGGCGCGGATCATCGCGACGCCGGCAAATTCGCCGTGGGCGCCGGCCATCGGCGAGAGCGCCACGGCCTGCATGCCCGATACGGCCTTGAGCATTTCCTGCAACTCAAACATGCAGGCGAGAAACCCCTGGCTGTGCGCTGCACTGGCCAGCGGATGACGGCCGAGAAACTCCGGCTGCATCGCCGCGGCGTGACAGGCCTTGGGGTTGTACTTCATCGTGCAGGAGCCGAGCGGGTAAAAGTGCGTATCGATTGAAAAATTCAGCTGTGAGAGGCGCGTGTAGTGGCGCACGACGTCGAGCTCGCTCGCCTCGGGCCATGCCGGCCGACGGCTGCGTTTGAACCGGGCCGGCAGCGCTGGCGCGGCCGGTTCCGCCGCCGGCCACAATCCGCGCGCGCCGCGCCCGGGGCGGGAGTAGTCAAATACAAGCGCTTCGCGCATTGG
>Ga0181537_10005251_pt1 | contig 10499 bp, 8 predicted proteins | sample PEATcosm2014_Bin_39_FD_119765 | JGI IMG/M metagenome (GOLD analysis project Ga0181537, IMG submission 119765) | Peatland microbial communities from MTU Mesocosm Facility, Houghton, MI, USA - PEATcosm2014_Bin23_10_metaG | ecosystem: Environmental > Terrestrial > Soil > Wetlands > Peat | place... | reverse complement strand
TGGTGGCCGCCACGATGCGCACATCCACCTTGATCTTGCGATGACCGCCCAGGCGGTAGAAAGGATATCCGTCGAGCACTCGCAGCAGCTTCACCTGAGTTTGCGGTTGCAGTTCGCCGATTTCGTCGAGGAAAAGCGTACCTCTGTCGGCGAGCTCAAACAAGCCTGCCCGGGACGAATCGGCGCCCGTGAAAGCGCCTTTTTCGTAGCCGAACAACTCACTCTCCACCAGGTTTTCCGGAAGGGCGGCACAGTTGATATCGACCCAGGGCCGGCTGCGGCGATGCGATGCCTGGTGGATGGTGCGGGCGATAAGTTCTTTACCGGTTCCGGTCTCTCCGGTCACCAGCACACTTTCGTTGTGGGCCGCGACACGGTCCACCATGCGCATGAAGCGGTGCATCAAAGGACTCGCGAGGATGAGCTGCGCACCTTCCAGATCGCGCGAGACCGTATAGGCTGCGGTTTCAGCCTCCGCATCTTGCTCCGGGGTGTGACGGGGCGCCTGAACCGGGGAAATCAGGGCGATCATCCCGGCCGGCGCGGCGCCGGCATCGCGCAGCAGGGTCACGGACAACTCGGTGGTGAGTTGTTTCCCCGACCCGATCTGACATCGCGGTGAGCATGAATAGTTACCGTGCTCTTTGAGAGCTGCCAGCAAGGCTGTCTGGAGTTGGCGCTCCTCCGGGCCGTCGCCCCCTCTCGCAAGAGCCGCCAGGCTCCGGCCCAAGACCTCCCCTCGAGAGCGCTCGAAGAGCTTGAGCGTAGCCTCATTGCAGGCAACGATGTTGCCTGCCATATCCGCAGAAACGATGGCTGGTAGGGCAACGGGGCGAGCGCTTGGAGACCCTGAACCGGATTCCCGAGAACCGGCAGGTTTCGCGCTGCGCTCGGCGTTGGCCGACACTCGGGGCGGCGATTTGAGATTCGCTGGTACCATGGCGCGCGTTCGGGAGTCGATCTTGACACATCCAACGCCCGCCACGGTATTTACCCAGACCGGCGGCATGACCAAGGTCACGGTTACCGGCCAAGCACATCAAAGCGGGTCACAATCCACTCACGTCATGGCCAAACCGCACCGCCGGCATGCCAACGCGTTACGGCAGTAAGCTATCAAAAGACCCCGTAACAACCATAGGATTTCAGCGATGGGCTCGCCCCCGGCGAGGGAGTATTCCGCTTCGGGCAAAGGCTGACGCTCCTCAAGGAACAGAATAGCGACGCCATGTCGACTCGCGCCAAATTACTTGTCGGGACCACTGTCGCGCTCGGCGCCATCGCATGAAGACTTCGCTTGCCGTCATGGTCTCGGACATCAACGGGCTGAAAAGGATCCATGACGCTTGCCGGGATTACGACTATGTGGCACGCACGGTCGGCGACGAATTTGTGGTCACTGCGCCGGGGCTTCCCGCCGCGGGTGTGGAAGAGAAAGTACGCCGCTTGAACCAGGCGGCAATCGAGGCGGGACGCCGTACCTGCGGCCGCGACGTCATCACCTTGAGCGTGGGCACCGCCTTCTGCCCGGACGACGGATATGAGGTGGAGGCCTGGTTGGCCGAGGCCGACCGGGGCATGTATTCCATGAAACAGGCGCACTACGCGAAACTCGCCGAGGGCGAGGAAACCCAAACCCAAGGCGCCGCGGACCAATAAAATGCGCTTGGCCTCGAAAATCACCGGACATGCGCTGTCCCTGCTCCTCATCCTCCTGCTTGGAGGATTGCTTTCGGCCACTTTAGTGCGGCTGGCTCCGGGCTTCGACGCCGATGAGCAGGAACTCGATCCTCACCTGAACGCTCAAAGCCTTCAGGCCTTACACGCTGCCCGGCATCACGACGACAACCTCCTGCGCTTCTATTTCTCTTATATGCGGCGGGCCCTGCATGGCGACCTGGGGACCTCGCTCGCACTGGGGCAACCGGTGCGCACCCTGTTGCACGATCGAATTCCGCTGACCATGCGCCTGCTTGTCACCGGCCTGGGGCTGGCCTGGATGGTTTCCTTAGCCCTCGCCTTGAGCGCGGCATGGCTTGACATTTCCGCTTACGATGCCCTCACTACGGTTGTGAGCGGAATGTTTTTGTGTATTCCAGCCGCCGTGCTTGCGTTGCTGTCGGTGTTGTGGAACATCTCCGGCTCCCTCGTAATTGGGCTGATCGTATTCCCGCACACCTATCGCTATACGCGCAATCTCTTGACGAAAGCCTATGGCCGGCCCCACATCCTCGCCGCCAAGGCGAAGGGCATCGGTGAGGCTCGCATACTTTTCCGCCATGTTGTACCCGTGGTTGGACCACAGCTGCTGGCTCTCGCCGGAGTTTCGGTGACCATGGCAGTGGGCGCCGCGATTCCGGTCGAGGCCTTATGTGGCCTGCCGGGTGTGGGTCAGCTGGCGTGGCAGGCGGCACTGGCGCGCGACCTGCCCTTGCTCGTGAATATCACCCTGTTGGTGACGCTCGTAACCTTGCTGGCGAACTCGGCCGCGGATGTAATCGGTCATGTGATGCGGAGACCGGAGGCATGAAATGAGTCCCTGGAGAAAGCTGGCTTACGCCGTGTTGGCGCTGGCGCTGGCGGCGTCGATGGCGGCGAGTTGGCTGGCTCCCGCGGGCTACGCCAGGCAATACCGGGAAACAACCGACGCTCCGCCGTCGCGCGCGCACTGGCTGGGTACCGACGAACTGGGTCGCGACCGTTTTGCCCGGGTGCTATACGGAACCCGCATCTCACTCTTGCTGGCTCCGGCAGCGGCACTGCTTTCGACACTGATGGCGGCTTGGTTTGGAGGTTTGCCGGGATATTTGGGTGGCGTTTGGGCGCGCCTTGCGATGGGAGTTGCAGATCTGTTCCTGTCCTTGCCATGGTTGTTCTTATTGATCACGGTGCGGGCGCTAATGCCGCTGAATGTGTCCCCTTTCGTCTCGGTGCTTTTGACTTTCATGCTGTTGGGGCTTCTCGGCTGGACCGCGGCTGCCCGGGTGTTGTGCGCCAGTGCAGGATCGCTCCGCTCGTCCGATTTCCTGCGACAGGCGCGAGCCGCAGGTGTTCCGCCATTCCGGCTGTTCTGGGTGCACGTCCTGCCCAATCTGCGACCCGTGCTGTGCGCACAGTTTTGGATTTCGATCCCGGTTTTTATCCTGAGCGAAGCTAACCTCGGAATCCTCGGCCTGGGCGTGGCCGAGCCCCTGCCTTCGTTCGGAAGCTTGCTGAAAGAGCTGGAAGGCCTGGTTTCCGTCGGTCAGGAACCGTGGAAGTTTGTGCCGGTGCTCCTGCTGGTGCTGGTCGTGACTTCGTTTCAATTGCTGCTTTCCGAGCAAGCGGAAGCGGCGGCATGAAAGCCCATCCATGGGGTTTAGTAACGGTGAGTAGTTTCTTAAGAGCGACGGCAATCACACTGCTCGGCGTCGGTTTGGCGGTCCAGGCGCCGGCGCAGGGCGGCGGCGAACTGAGATTCTGCCTGCGCACCGAGCCCAAGACATTCAATCCCTTGAAAGTGGATGACGACGCTTCCGGCGCGATCCGTTATTTGACCGGAGGCGTGTTGCTCCGGGTGAACCGCCAGACCCAGCAACTCCAGCCTGAACTGGCGCGGTCGTGGCAGGTCTCGAAAGACGGGCGGCAGATTTCGTTCCGCTTGCGCAGCGGAGTTTCATTCTCCGATGGCACGGGCTTTTCCGCGGAAGACGTGGCCTACACCGTTCGGCAATTGATGGATCCGGCGCTGCATTCCTCTACGGGCGATGCATTTCGTTCCGACACCGGAAACGTCGAAACCAAGGTGGTCTCGCCCACTCAGATCTTGATACGGTTCCCGGCCCCGGTGGCCGGGCTCGATCGTCTGTTCGACCAGGTTGCGATTCTTTCCGAACATTCGCCGCGGAAGGAGATGGCCGTGCTCGGACCTTTCTTTGTCGCCGACTACAAGCCCGGGTCCTCCCTGCTGTTGAGGCGCAATCCGAATTACTGGAAAACCGACGAGCAAGGGCGGAAATTGCCCTACCTGGATTCTATCCGCCTGGAGATTCAGCCCAATCGCGACGTCGAAATGCTGCGCTTCAAGCGCGGAGAGTTGGATCTGATCAATTCTCTCGACAGTGAATATTTCGATAAGCTGGCGGCCACTTCGCCCCAGGTCCTGCACGATGCGGGACCGTCGCTCGATAGCGAGCAACTCTGGTTCAACGAAGTGGCCAAGTCACCGCTCCCCGCCTACAAGAAAACCTGGTTCCGTTCAGCAAGTTTTCGGCGGGCGATTTCGGCAGCGATCAATCGCGACGACTTGAGCCGCGTCGTTTATCACGGGCACGCTCAGCCGGCGCTCGGACCGTTCTCGCCCGCCAATACCGTTTGGTTCAATGCCCGGCTGAAGCCCCAGGCCTACAATCCGGCTGCGGCTCTGAAGTCGCTGCGGGCCGATGGCTTTCGAATGGAAAATGCGACCCTCAAAGACAAAGACGGCAACGAGGTGGTCTTTTCCCTCATCACGAACTCCGGCAACAAGGCCAGGGAACGCATGGCCGTCTTGATTCAGGATGACTTGCAAAAAATCGGTATTCACCTGAACGTCGTGACGCTCGACTTCCCTTCGCTGATCGAACGCATGACCCAGAGCTTCGACTATGAAGCCATTTTGCTCGGCCTGACCAACGTCGATCTCGATCCCAGCGGCGAGATGAATGTGTGGCTGAGCTCCTCGGAAAATCATCAATGGAACCCCCAGCAGAAATCTCCAGAAACGCCTTGGGAGGCTGAAATCGACCGACTCATGCGAACGCAAGCCTCGTCGAGCGATGCCGGCAAACGAAAACAAGCCTTCGACCGGGTGCAGGAAATTGCGGTGGAAGAGGAACCGTTCATTTTTCTCATCAATAAGAATGCGCTCTCCGCCATTTCACCGGCGGTGCATGGGGCCGCGCCGGTCATCTTGTCGCCGCAAACCTTCTGGAATGCGGAACGCCTTAGTTTGGCGAAGTAGTCGCTCGGTTGGTCACGGACCGATTGCGAGACTTGGATCGAACCCCGGCGCTACGAAAGGCATGAATAGAATGGCTTCCCAGGCTCTGCAAGATTCGGTTCTGTCCAGCCCGGCACTGCTGTCGGCCCGCCTCTCCGTGCGCTATGCCGACAAAGCGGTTCTCCGCGACCTGCGGTTGGAAATCAAGCGCGGCGAGGTTCTCGGCCTGATCGGACAGAGTGGTTCGGGCAAGAGCACTCTGGCGATGGCCATTCTGGGCCTGCTCGACAAACAGCGCTCCAAAACCGAAGGCGCCATCGACTTCGAGGACAGCGAACTCTTGCGCCTCTCGGAACGCCAACTGCGCGGCCTGCGCGGGCGCGCCATCGCACTCGTCTTGCAAAGCCCACTTTCCGCTCTGAATCCCGTTCTCACAATCAGAACCCAACTCAGGGAAACCTGGCGGGCCCATGCGTCCGGATCGAAAGCCGACTGCGCCAACGCGATTCGTAACTCTCTGCAAAGAGTTTCCCTCCCAGGTGACGAAGAATTTCTCCGGAAATATCCTGCCGAGATGAGCGTAGGCCAGGCGCAGCGCGTGCTGATTGCCATGGCGATCATGCACAGCCCCGCGCTGCTCATCGCCGACGAGGCCACCAGCGCCCTCGATGTAATTACCCAATCCGAAATCCTGACCCTGTTCCGCGAACTCAACCGCAGGACCGGAATGGCCATTCTTTATATTTCTCACGATCTTTCTTCCGTGGCGGGAATTTGCGACCGTATCGCCATCCTTCATCAGGGAGAGATCGTAGAATGCGGAAACACGCCGGAGATCTTCAGCAATCCTCGGCACGAATACACACAGCGGCTGATGGCGGCGATACCGCGGCTGCTGCCTGGTTCCCGGCTGCAAACTAAGTCAGAAGCAACAGCGGCACGCTAGCCGCAGTGCCGCCTTCCGGCCGCCGGCTTGAATCCCGTCCACTTGCGTTTCTTGTGCTCGCCGGTCCGGTAACCTCCCGGACTGCACCTGAGCAAGGCAACAACCCCTGTGAGCCGAACTGTCCCACTGCCCGCTCCGGAGGACAATCTGGCCTGCCTCCTCTCGAGCAACCAATTTTATTTCCAATCGAAACAATAACTTGCAGAGTTCAATTTGGCCCGCCACGTGTTCCAGTGAGTCCGAATAGTGACCCAACAAATTCGTCCAGAAACGGTCGTTCGCATTACAAAGTGAGGGAGCTTTGACGAAAACATCAAGAGCAAAGAAAACCGGACGAGGGCAGCGCCGGAGCGCAGCTTGGGGAAAACGCGTGCGGACGTTATTGCTGGTCGTCGTTGCCCAGGCCGCGTTCGGGCAGAGCTCGGGAGGCGACGGCCAACCGGCGCGCAAGTTCGCCCCGGATCTCGCGCCTGTGGTCGCGCGCGCCTATCAAGGCGCGACCGCCGATGAAACCGTGAAGCTCATCGTGCAATACAAACAGTCGCCGCAGTCGGAGCAAGAAGGACGAGTACAACGCCTGGGCGGACGTCTCCGTCAGAGGCTCAGCATGGTCAAGGGCATCGCCCTCACCATTCCGGCCAGCGCCCTTCCGGCTCTTGAGGCCGACCCTGAAATCGAGTCCATCAGTGCAGACCATCCCGTGAAAGGGATGGACGACTTCACCAATGCCGCCATGAACGTCAGCGCCGCCTTGAATGCAGGCTACAACGGAGCGGGCATCGGCGTGGCCGTAATCGACAGCGGCATCAATCCTCACAGTTACGATTGGTACAGCTATAACGCGGTGGGAACAAAAGGCCCGTTGCGCGTGGTTTACCACGCGGATTTTACGGGAGCCAGCGAATACACCACCTTGGGCGGCCTGGTTTACGACACTTACGGCCACGGCACCCATGTCGCGGGCATTATCGGCGGCAACGGCCACTTATCCAACGGACAATATGCTGGCGTAGCGCCGATGGTGAATCTCATCGATCTTCGTGTCCTGGATCAGAATGGCAACGGCAGCGACAGCCAGGTGATCGCGGGCATCCAAAGGGCGATCGCGCTCAAGAGCGCATACAACATTCGGGTGATCAACCTGTCGCTGGGGCGTGGAGTGTTCGTGCCTTACGCAAAAGATCCGCTCTGCCAAGCCGTGGAATCGGCCTGGAAGGCGGGGATCGTAGTGGTCGCGGCGGCAGGCAATTATGGCCGCGTGAATGCGGACGGAATCGATGGCTACGGCACGATTGTGGCTCCGGGCAATGATCCGCTGGTTCTCACCGTCGGAGCCATGAAGACCATGGACACCTTCACCCGCTCCGATGACCGGATCGCGAGCTACAGCTCCAAGGGACCCACGCTGTTTGACCATGTGGTCAAACCTGACCTGGTCGCTCCGGGCAACACGGTCGTTTCCGTCCTCTCGCTGGGCAGCACACTGTACAACGAATACCCCGCCAACTGGGTCAATGCCGCGAGTGCCAACCAGGGCGTGGGGGGAGCGCAAACTACAAGGGATTATTTCGTTCTGAGCGGCACCAGCATGGCAACTCCGGCCGCGTCTGGCGCCGTGGCCCTGTTGCTGCAAGCACATCCTTCGCTCACTCCCGACCAGGTGAAAGCGCGCCTGATGAAGACCGCCTACAAGACCTTCCCGGTATCGAGCGTGGCTACGGACCCGACGACCGGTGAAACCTATACCTCTTATTACGACGTGTTCACGGTCGGTGCGGGATATCTCGACGTTGCCGCCGCCTTAGGCAACACCGACCTGGCCTCGTCGAAGGTGGGCGCCGCGTTATCTCCGGCTGCCTCCTATAACTCCTCGACGGGCAAGGTCACGCTCACCAACGGCAGCTCGACGATAGACAGCAGTTCGGTGGTTTGGGCCTCCTCGGCGGTCTGGGGAACATCGGTGGTTTGGGGTACGAATGTTTCCGGCTCGTCGGTGGTCTGGGGAACGTCGGTGGTCTGGGGAAGCAGCTCCGCGACCGGCTTCAGCGTAGTCTGGGGCACATCGACGACCACCGCCAGCAGCGTGATTTGGGGCACCGATGTGACTGACGGAGAATCGCTCGCGTTATCATTAGCTGGCGAATACTGAGCGGCGACCGATGCCAACGTGGTACCCGTAATAGAAGAACCCCGGTAAATTGCACGGCCAATCGAAAGAAGCCTCGAACCCAATCACATCGTCAAGATGACCGGCGTTCCGTTGAATCGGAACGCCGTTCTTGTTTAGGAAAATCCAACTCGCAATGGAGCCAAATGTTGCACTGAAACGCGGCATTATCTCATCGCTGTACAATAGCTCGAAAGTCTCAGGCCCGGATGGCGAAACTGGCAGACGCACGGGACTTAAAATCCATCAACCAATTTCCGTAAGTGTCTCGTTTTCTATAGTTACAACAACTTACAAGCTAATTAAGTGGCAAAGTAGGTCCAATTGTGGCAAATCATGACCCTCGATAGTCATGATTACGGTCATGATGGCTTAGCCCCAATGCACAAGAGAAATCCTGCCAGCGAGGCCGCAATCGCAAAAGCGGGGTATTCCCTGGAAAGCCAGTGAGCGGCACAAACAAAAAATACACAACTAGGCTAGCAGTTCCGCAGATCGGCAAGAAGCTGAGGCTCTATGAGAGCTTGCCTGGCGACAGCTTCGACGGTTTGCTTCACGAGTTGCAATGCGTTCCTGTGGTTGCCGAAATTTCCAGTTTTGCCGTCAACGGATCGCGGCTTGCCGTGGGCGAGGCTGCTGCGGTAATCGTACATGCAGCCCCAGATCTCGTCTGTCGGTGTGGCCGCAAAGGGGCCGGGCCGTAGTCAAGACGGCGTTCGAACCGTTGGTCGAGAAGAGCAACCTTTTCTTGATTTGGCACGTGATCGAGTCGATCGTGTCGTTCGGTCTCGGCTGGTGCGTGATCAGCGATTCCAGGAGTGCAAAATATCCTGGAAGCGAAGGGCTCCGCCGTCGGAACTTCCCTCTCGCTGATCGAACTGGGCCACGACAGGCTTGCGAAAACTGGGAACAATACACACTGGGTTGTGTTATCTTCAGACATTCAGGCCTCTTTTGTTGCGCAAACATTGTCTTGACAACATGTTTGTAAACAGAGGAGGCCTTTGTTGTCTTCACATATATGAATTATGTGGGCCAGATCTGCGACGAAGCCTTCAAGGACCATCGCACTGGCTACGCCTGGATGGGCCGATGAGCAGAATGAGAGTGAGCGCAATGAATGGTAAGAGCGAATGGGTTTTGCTGGCGACGTTGAGCTGTATGGTTCTATCCTCCAATGCTCGGACCCAGGTGACGGTGGATCAACTGGCACAACCGCCCAAGGATGCGCAACAGTTCACGATTCTTTCTTCGTCAGCGAGGCATGGGAGTGATGCGATATGGATCGCGGCTGATGGAACGCGGATAATTCGCGAGAGCCTGAATCTAAGGGGGCAGATATTTGAATTGGACGAGGCCATAAAGCTTGGCGGCGATGGGATACCAGTTGAGGATACCGTGCGGGGACTCACCCCCAATGGTGACGCTGCAGAGAAGTTCAGAAGGAGTCGTGGGACGGCGGAGTGGAAGAGCCAGGTTGATGCGGGCTCGGCGGCATATAAGTCGTCGGCTTATTACATAACGCAGAGCTCAACGTTTTCGGGGAATGGGTTGCTACTGGAGGCTTTACTCGCGGCGCCAGATAAATCGCTCGCGTTGCTGCCGGGTGGTCGTGCCCATGCAGAGAAATTGACCGACACGACGGTTACGGATGGAAAGACGACGCAGGTGGTGACGGCATGGGCAATCTCAGGACTTGGTACCTCGCCAATGCCGATGTGGGCAACGGCACAGAACAAGTTCTTTGGCTTTGTCCAGGGGTTGGCAGTTTCGATTCTTCCTGCGGGGTATGAGAGTGAGCTGCAAAAGCTGACCAAAACGCAGGACGACGCTCTAGCAGCACGTAGTCCGCTGATGGTAAAGCAGCTGCTAAAGACTCCGACAGGCGCGGTCGCGTTTACGCATGTAAAGGCGTTTGTTGGTGGGACGACGTTTGCGGAAGATCAGACCGTACTTGTCGACCACGGTTTGATTATCGGGGAAGGAGCCTCGGCAACGATGGCAGTTCCACCGGGGGCACAGGTTTTCGATGGCGCGGGAAAGACGCTCGTGCCGGGGCTTTGGGACTCGCACCAACACTTCGGGGACGATTCTTCGGGACCCTTCCTTCTTGCATTGGGGATCACCTCCGTGCGCGATCCAGGGAACGATAATGCCTTGACGATTGCGAGGGCCAAGCGCAGAGCGAAGGGTGACTTATTGTCACCGAAGGTTTATCCGTCCGTGCTGATTGATGGCAAGGGACCGAACAGCGCGCAGTTGGGAACGATTGTAAGGTCACAGGCGGAAGCGATCACCGCTGTCGATAAGGCAAAGGCCGATGGGTTTACGGGGATCAAGTTCTACGGGACCTACAACCCGCAGTGGGTGGCTCCGGCAGCAGTAGAAGCACATAAGCTGGGGCTTCATGTTCATGGTCATCTCCC
>Ga0181537_10005250_pt1 | contig 10501 bp, 9 predicted proteins | sample PEATcosm2014_Bin_39_FD_119765 | JGI IMG/M metagenome (GOLD analysis project Ga0181537, IMG submission 119765) | Peatland microbial communities from MTU Mesocosm Facility, Houghton, MI, USA - PEATcosm2014_Bin23_10_metaG | ecosystem: Environmental > Terrestrial > Soil > Wetlands > Peat | place... | reverse complement strand
GGTTCGAGGCCGTTGGCCTTGCAAGTCTCGACGAGCGAGTACAGATTGGCGCTGGCGACGGCCCCCTTGACGGTGTCGCTGAACAACCAGCCTTTGCGGCCGACGACAAAGGGTCTGATCGCATTTTCGCAGCGATTGTTTGTCATCGGCACTTCGCCGTGAGTCAGGAACACGCTGAGTTTGGACCACTGACCGAGCGTGTAGAACACGGCCTTGCCGAGCCGGCTCTCTGGCAGCACCTTCGGGGCTAGCGCCTCGAGCCAGGCGTGGAAGTCTTGCATGATCGGCGCGCACTGCTGCTGGCGGATCTCGATGCGCTGCGCCGGGGTGAGCGGCTTATCCCGATCCCAGAGCGTTCGCTCGATCAGCGAGAGTCTGCCGATTAACTCGAGTGCGGCCTTGGCGTGGCTCGCCTCAGAGCTGGCCTTGCGGGCTTCGTCAAAGTAACGGCGTGAATGCGCCATGCATCCGGCGTGCGTCAACTTGAGCGCCTCGGCGGCGCCGTCATAGGCACCATAGCCATCGGTCACAAGGACGCCCCGATACCCCTCCAGTAAGCGCATCGGCACGGCGCCGCCGCGGGAGGGGTCGTAGTCAAAGAGCACGATCCGCTGTCCGGGTGGGCCAGCGGCCCGCACCCACATCCAGTGATCGGCGCTCGGGGCCTTCTCACTCTTGAGCACCTGCAGCCGGGTCTCATCGCAATGGATGACCGACTGGGCCAGGAGCCGCTCGTTGAGCAGGTTGATCAGCGGCACGATAAACAGGCCGCCGATGCGTATCATCCATAAGGCCATCGTGCCGCGACCGAGCGGAACCCCCAGCCGCTCGAACTGTGGCTCCTGGCGATACAGGGGCGTGCCATCGACGAACTTGGCGGTCACGATGTGCGCCGCCAGCGAGGGGGTCAGGATGCTCTTGGGAAATAGGGTCACCGGCAGGGGTGCGATCCGCACGCCCGCGTGGCAGCAGGGGCAGATGTACTTGGGCCGGAGGTGCTTGAGGACCCGAAGCTTGGCCGGAATGAACTCCAGCTGCTCGGAGGCTTCCACGCCGATCCGCTCCAGGGCCGTGCCGTCCACCGGGCAGATCTTCTCCGCCGCGCTCAGGTCGTGGAGGATCTCGACCCGGGGAAGGTCCGCGGCCAGCTTCTTGCGCCCGCGCTTGGCTCGTTCATGGGCTGGGATCCGGACCGTCTCCGGGGCCTGCGGGTTCGCCTCGGCAGTGGCCTCGATCTCGTTGAAGAGCCGCGCCTGCTCGGGGTGGATCTGCTCGCGAGGCATCTTCTCCGAGGAGCGGCCGAACAGCTGGGCCTTGAGCCAGCGGTTCTCTTCCTCCAGCAACTGGATGCGCTCCTCGCGCGCTGCGAGTCGCGCAGCGATCGCCGCGTTATCCGCCGGAGCTTGAGATGCGAGTGACTCCACGCACCGTATTATATCGCAAGCGGTTCCTCCGCACTCATGAAAACACCGATAAATGCAGCACTTCGTGCGGCTTCATGCGCCACACATCGTAGCCATCGAGCAGCCAGTTAAGTTGCTCGACGCTTAGGCTCAGGATGCTTTGCTCAGCCTGCCGCGGCCAGTGGAATCGATGCCGCTCCAGGCGCTTGTACCAGACGATGAAGCCGTTGCGCTCCCAGAGCAGGAGCTTGAGCTTGTTGCGCCGCCGGTTGATGAAGCAAAACAGCGCGGCGCTCATCGGCTCCAGCCCCATCGCTTCCTTCACCAGCAGCGAGAGCCCATCGATCTGCCGTCTCATGTCCACCGGTGCGCGGTGCAAATACACCCGCTCAATCCCTTCACCATCAGGGCGCAGCATCGGACAGACCCGACGCCAGCGCGGCCACCCACGCCGCCGCCGGCCACTGCGCGCACTCGATCAGCACCGCACCCACGCGCAGCCGGCAGATCAGACCACCGCTCGGCGGCACGCTGATCGGTGCACTTGAGCTCACCGGCTTGACGCGTACCGCGACAAACGCCGACTTACCTGCCGCGCCCTGTGGCCTCAGCAGGCCCTTCCTGCGCAGCGCCACCATCGAATCGTAGATCGATCGAACCCCAATCCCATGGGCTCGAGCATAATCGCTGATACTCATGCCGCTGCTCTGAGCACGCTCGACATGCTCCAGCGCCTCTCGCTGCTTGTCGGTCAAATCCTTCATCACGCTGCCTCCACCTTTGTCTTGGCAGCAGCGTGCTCAAATCTTGCTCAGCTGGGAAGAACGTGGTTACTTAGGCGCTTACGTTCGTTTGCGGTATCGGATGCGTGCGCTTCGACTATTTGAGTGCTCGCCAAGACCATCGCCCATAGAATGGTGTTCACGATCGTTCTCCTGAATTGTCCCGTCACAAGGGGACCCTGGACTGCAACGTTTATTGCCACTCCCGACACTGCACCTTCGTCTTTTGGGCGTTATGCAACGGCGGGACACGAACTAATGAGGCCCGGTGGGCTAGGCAGATTATCCTATGGTCCTCAGATACGGCCATCTGGCACGCGATTGCCTGCCCGCGGCTCCCAAGAAAGTCGCGAATTCTCGCAAGAAAACCGGCAATGACGCCACAAAGAAAAGACGCTCGGATTGTTGATTTGGTGGCTACGGTGGGACTAGAACCCACGACCTCGGCATGATGAGCGCACCCATGGAATTTCTGGGCCCTGAATTTCAATCACTTGCCGCGTGGCGTCCGTTGCATTTGGCACCACTGAGTCACGCAAGCAATTTCGAGCCGAAATGCTGAAGTGCGTCATGCCTTGAGGTTAGCGACCACGATCTAGGAGTCGCTCGCCGCGGGTTATTTGACCCGATGGAGCTCCCGAATACCCGAGCTACCGTCTTGGTCGCGGACTTTAATGATAAGTACGTCACCATCCAATTTGAACGGGCGCGGCTGCTCCGATCCCGTGTAGCTGGGCTTAAGACTGCCTTCCACGACATGTGTGACGACGCTGTTGGCCTCGTCGACACGATAGGTCCCAAAATAGGCCACAAAGCCGTCGTAGGCCGCACGCACCTCCGCATCCGTCCCTTTATCGTCATCGCCGGCAGCAAAAGTCGGTTGGGCCGGAATTCGCATGATTTGAACAGTGAGATGACCGGTGGGGTCATAGACTATGTAGCCTCTTGGCTTCTCTCCGAAGGGATAGGTCACCTTCCCGCTCGGATCGGTGTCTGCGAAGCGCACGAGGCGCCATGTGCCAACAAGCTTGTCGGCGAGCCCGCCAGCGAAGGCCACCGACGAAGGCGCCATCAACATTGTCGCGCCCGTGAGTACCAACAGGGAGATAGCGACCCTTCGGCCGCAGAAAACGTGGTGCAACATACTCTTGCTCCTAGTGACCGGATCGCGATTGGCGATTGTAGAACACCCGCCCTTCGAAATAATCGTGCCACTCCCAATCTGGACTGGACACATTCATCTGGCACACCGATTGAGACCGCCGCCAATCATCCGGGCGGCCTTCCGCCTGCGACGATTATGGGATCGCCGAGCGCTCGCTGATATTCCTCCTCGCTGATCGCATCCGTCGCGCGCAGCTTCCCCAACAGCTCATCAATCAGCGAGCGCAGCCCGGGCCCCGGCGTGCCATGCGCGAATGAACTTTGGTACTTGATCGGCCCAGGGATAATCGCGACCAGGAATGCCATCTCGGCCGGCGTCAGCGCCCGGGGTTCGCGACCGAAATAGTTGTGGGCTGCGGGCCGCAGGCCACGCAGGTCCGGTCCCCATTCGATGATATTCAGGTAGATCTCTAGGATGCGGTCCTTGCCGAGCGCCGACTCGAGCAGGAACGTGATCGCCAGTTCCTCCAGTTTGCGCCCCAGCTGCTTATCGCGCGAAAGGAAGAGGTTTTTGGCCAGCTGCTGGGTGATTGTCGACGCGCCACGCGCGGCGCCGCCACGTGACCAGTTGGTGAGCAGCGCCGTGATTAATTCGTGCAGGTCGATGCCCCGATGACCGTAGAAGCCTGCGTCTTCGGCGAGCAGCAAAGTGCGCACGAACAACGGCGGAACATCGCGCAGTGCAATGAAGTCGACGGACGCGGGCGAGACGTCGACGGGGCGGTGCGGGCCGGCACCTTCATCGGGACTGAAGATGAAGTCGCCGCGCAGGCGCGCGACCGCGGGGGGCATCTGGCGCGGCGGCGTGAAGTCGATCTTCTGGCTCACCGAGAGCGAGGCAGGGTCCGACGGCCGTCCGCGTACCGACACTTCGATCGTGGCCGAGCCAAGGTCATGGCCGCCGCCCGGCGCCATTCCCAGGCTTTCGGGTACCAAGAGCCCCGACGTGCTCAGCAGTTGCGCGAAGTCCAGCCGCTGCACGCCGAGTGCGAGATCGATAATCGGATCGGTGTCAAGATTGCGCAGCGCAATCGAGCCCGATAGGTCCGCACCGGCCACCGTCGCGTGGATCGCGGGGATCTCGATCGTGCCCTCGGTCGGCCGCCGGGCACCATCGAATTGGAGTGTCACGTCCGTCGGATCGCCGAGCTGCGGTTCATCGGTGGCGTTATCCACCAGCGCACCCAAGCGCGCCCCGCGTGCGCGCACGTCCACGTGGAAACGGAGCGCATCGTTGTTGGCTTGAAGATCCACGCGGCCGTCCGCGATACCACCGTCGAACAGCTGGTGGCCGTCGCGCCGTACATCGAGCAGACGGCTGACGTCGAGTCCACCTGCCTCGACGCTCCACGCGCTGCCCATCGGATCCGCCAGCTTGCGGATCGACAGGCCGGCCTGTGGTTCCACCAGCATGAGTCGGAGGTCCCCACCGTAAATGCCCGCGATTTCCCAGGCAGTGGCCGGGGAGCTGACCGTGACCCCTGCTGGGCCCGCAAGAGCAGCGGTGCGAACGGCGAGTCGCAGGCTGCCGGGCCACGTGGCCGCAATCATGTCGGCATGCAGTCGCACTCCATGACCGAGGTCGAGATCGAATCCTTCCAGACGCAGTAACGGCCATACGCCGACCTGTACCCGCCCGATTCGGGCAACCATCCCATGGCGCACGGCCGCGGACTCGATTCGTGCACGCACCGCGTGCTCGAGCACGGATCTGAGCAACAGTGCGGCCATGCCTGCAAACAGCGCCACGGCAATCGCTCCGAACCACCACCGTCGCCCGCGCGTTCGAAACCTAATCATGGACGCAAGGATGCCACAGCCGGATCGCGCACTGGCTCTGCGCGCGTCAAGCGTAGGGTTCGAGGATCGAAAGGTTCTGCTCGGCCACAAGAGTGATCACGTCATAACGCACTACTCGTAGCCCAAAATCGGGGCGCTGATCGCCGCGCGAGAAGAGGTCCTTGACCCTTGCGATGCTCAGATTGCGTGCGCGCACGACGTGGGCATATGTATGACCCTCCTTCCGCAGAGCGCGCTTAAGTTAATCCACAATCGCGGTGCGCATAGCCATAGGCCGACTCCCATGCCTAAGTTTGATCCTCCAAGGTATTGCCAAATGATACCAAGAGCGCGCCAGTAAGCGACTTCGGCCATCGACGTCTCAAATATTGGCGCGTCTGGGCTATGCTGATTTCGAATCAGGGATGATAGGAGACAAATCCAGTGACAAGTGCGCAATCGAGCCCCCTGGTCTTAGATGAGGCCGAGGCTTCGGCGTGGTGGGCAGACGCCGAGTTGGCCGCTGATATCGTGCCGAGCGCGCGCGTGGCCGAAGGACATAGCGTGCTAGTCACCGGCGCTACCGGGTTTCTTGGCAGGCATGTGGCTCGCAAGCTCCTCGAGCGCGAGGAGGGGGATGTATATTGCCTCGCCCGTTCGGGTAAGGAGGGTAGCGCGCATGAACGTGTTGAGCACGCCGTGCTAGCTGCTGGCGCTCCCAAGGACGCGGTGAATTCGCGCTTGTATGTGTTAGACGCCGATCTGGCGCAGTCTCGACTAGGCATTTCAGAGAACGAGTACGATTCTCTCGCCCATAGCGTAGCCGCGATTGTCCATTGCGCCGCCGATGTGAGTTGGGTGCGATCCTATTCAAGATTGCGCGCCTCCAACGTCTTGCCGGTGACCGCTTTGCTTCGCTTGGCGTGTCATGGGCAATCCAAACATTTCGCCCTTATCTCAAGCCTTGGGGTCTGCTATTCGACCAATCCCCACGTGCGTATGGCGGAGGACAGCGATCCCTTGACCCACGTATCCACCATGCCGCTGGGCTATGCCCAGTCCAAAGCAGTGGCGGAGCGACTCGTGCGCCAAGGTGTGCATCGCGGCCTCGACGCAAGCATCTTTCGCCCAGCTCTCATTTCTGGCGACAGCGGCGGTAGGCACGCCAATGCAGAGGATTTTGTCTCCATGCTTCTGAATGGCTGCATTCGATTGGGCTACGCGCCGGACAGCGAATGGCAGTTGGATGTTGTTCCCGTAGACTTTGCATCCGAGGCCATTGTCACCAACCTGGGGCGACATGCTGGCCTGAGCACTCTGCACCTGGCGCACCCCGAACCACGCGAGTGGCGAGAGTTGGTCCTATTTCTCAATCTATATGGCTACACCATACGCCTGGAGCCATTCTCAGATTGGCGTCGGCGGCTCAAACAGCATCCAGACGTAGCCTTGCCGCTCAAGCGACTGCTAGGGTTCTTTGCGAAGCCAGCTCGGGGTAGCACCGGACAGAGCGTCTCGCAGGTCTATGAAGCATCCGGACGAGTTCGCATCAGTAGTGCGCGTAGCGATGCTCGCCTGGCAGCTCAGCACTTGCACTACCCCCGGCTCAGTGCTGCCTACTTTGCAAGGTACCTCACTGCGCTCCGTCGAACCGGGGCTCTCGAGCGCCCTCGACGCGAGCGCTCGGAATGCGAACATCGGGGGCATTTTGAAACGGAGTCGCTAAGCGCACTGCGGCCGTACGACCCAACGTGGCGACCTGCGTCATTCGAGTCCCACGGTAGCATTGTCACGGAAATTGCCTCGTGGCGGTATGGAGGCGACTTAGGCCTCTACGGTGTGGCGCGGGGTGACTCCGGAACTGATCACGCCAGCCTTATCCTAAAAATCAAGGCCCGTGATGAAGAGGCAATTGCCACGGCCATAGAGGTCGCCACAATCACCCATCCCTTGCTGGGCCACTTGATGGGGCGCTTCAGTGATCAACTGCCGCTCGTGGGCGCGGACGCACGGGAGACATCCTTCTACGCCGCGGCTCCTTCCGGATTGCTCGAGTTGGCTCCCCGTTGTCACGCCCAGGGCCGGCATCCCGATACCGGCCGCGCCATGCTGCTGCTGGAGCGGTTGGAGAATGTCGAGCTGTTGAATTCCATCGATCAGCCCCATCATTGGACCGACAGACACCTGAGAATTGCGATCCGCGATCTCGCCAAGATTCATGCGCTCGGGTACGGCGACGCTACGCCGGAGCATTCATCGATCCGTGGCCTAGAACAACTCAACTCCGACGGAATCCTTCAGGCTCTTCCATTGCACGAGGCCCTTGTCCAAACGGGGGAGCCATTTTTCCAGAAATGGGGTGGACCGGAGCTTGTCGCACATGTGGGTAAATTGATTGCTGATATTGGAATGTGGATGCCCGCATATGCCCGCCAGCCCCGAACACTGATTCACAATGACTGCAACCCGCGCAACATGGCGTTCCGACGCGTAGACGGGAACTTGCGCACGTGCTGGTATGACTGGGAACTGTGTGCATGGGCGCCGCCTCAACGTGATCTGGCGGAACTTCTCTGCTTCACTCTGGATGTCAATGCTGCGCCAGAGCGAGTTCACAACTATATCGAGTTGCATCGACGTGAGCTGTCATTACAGTCCGGCTGCGATATCGAGATGCGCTCTTGGATCACGGGCTTCCGATTGGCCCTCGCGGAGTTGATGGTGAGACGATTGACTTTGTACACCTTGCTTCACAGCTCTGTCCGACAGTCATTCCTGCCGCGTGTGGTGCGGACGTGGCAGGCCATTGAGCACGGGTTGTCGAGCTAACTCGAGTGCAAGGATAGCGCCGTGCTCCAAGACGCGGATTGGTCGCTACTTGTACTGCAGGGACTGTGGCTGTCCCTCCCCGTGCTGGTAGCGGGAATCGCCCACATATGCGTCATCAAAGCAGGATGGATGAGGGTGCTCGCCGCTCTGCCGATAGATGGAGGGCAACGCTTCCGAGATCGAAGACTCTTCGGCGACAATAAGACGGTTCGAGGCGCTTTGGTAATGCCGATTGTCAGCGCACTGGCTTCGGTTTTGCAGTCGCGGGCACCTACCCAAGTCATAGAGCGGCTGTCCGTCGCTCCGTTTCAAATTGATCATCCCGCCATTTGGGGCCTGCTGCTCGGTGTCGGGTACATCGGCGGCGAACTGCCGAACAGCTTCATAAAGCGGCAACTCGACATTGCGCCGGGAGCGCCTGGCAAGAGTTGGAACTCGGGGCTGTTCTGGCTGGCGGATCAATGGGATTCTGTTATAGGGATTTTCCTCGTGTTGAGCTTCATATGGATACCCGACATTCGGTTCGTTGCCGCAGTCTTAGTCTTGGCGCTTATTCTTCATACCCTGGCCGCTGCCCTCATGGTGGCAATGGGACTCAAGCAACGGATCGCCTGATGGCTGCTCTAAACGTTCCCAACACGATATCGATGCTGCGCATCGCCTCGGTGCCGCTGCTCCTGTGGCTCGCGTGGACACGCCAGCCTGCATTTGCCTACATCCTAGCTGCAAGTTTGATGTCGGATATTTTGGACGGCTATCTGGCGCGGCGACTTAACCAACAGACCCGCCTGGGTGCACAGCTAGACAGTTGGGGTGACTTCTTGACGGTGCTGATCTATTTGCCCGCAGCGCTGTGGCTCCAACCAATCGAACTTCGCCACAGCGCAGCCTACGTGGTAGTTGCAGTGGCATCCTATTCCCTCCCCATAGTGCTCGGATTCGTGAAGTACCATCGACTTACCAGTTACCACACTCGACTCATGACCATTACGGCCTATGCCATGGGCATCGCAATGGTGTGCTTCTTCGCGGGATGGTCGGCTATTCCGTTCCGTTGCGCCTGCGTGCTGCTACTGGTCGCTTCCATTGAGGAAATCATGATCACGAACGCGCTACCAGAGTGGGTCGAAAATGTCCGGGGCTATCGGGAGGCGCTGGTACTTCGCAAGGGCAGTAGCAGCCATGCCTGACGGCGCTCAAACTGACGAATTAGGTTCACATGCGCCTAGAATGGACACAATACGAATTGGTGGCTAGGGTGGGACTCGAACCCACGACCTCGGCATTATGAGTGCAGTTTCTGAGTTTCTAGAGTCTTTATTTTCAATCACTTACCGCGTGGCGTCCGTTGCATTTGGCACCACTGAATCACGCAAAAGTCACGCAAGTGATTCGGGCTGCCATAGTGAGGCGCCTCCGCCGGTGCTGTTAGTGATAACCACGGTTCCGATCATCGACAATCATGCGGCCTTCGCCTCAAAGCGCAGTCTAAGCGCGCGCATTACTTTCAGGACCGTATCGAAGGTCGGATTACCGTCTTTCGACAGTGCCTTGTACAGGCCGTCTCGGCTGATGCCCGTATCGCGCGCGAGCTGCACCATGCCGCGGGCGCGCGCAATTGTGCCGAGAGCAGCGGCTAGGTAAGACGCATCGTAAGGCGCTTCTTCCAGGCAGGCCCCAAGGTAAGCGGCCATGTCCTGCTCGGTTTTCAGGTAGTCCGCACTGTCATAGCGCGAGACAGTCACTTTACTCTTTCGCTTCACCATCGTTCACCTCTTCTTGCTGGCCTTGGCCCGCGTCGCGGACTTAACCTTACCTGGCTCCTGCAGGTGTTTAGCGAGCTCGATCGCCCGTTTGATATCCGCATCCTGTGTGCGCTTGTCACCACCGCATAGGAGCAACACCACTAGCAAACCGTGCTGTTGGAAATAGACGCGATAACCGGGACCGAAATCGACGCGCATTTCACTCACGCCAGCGCCTACTGGCTTGACGTCGCCGGGGTTGCCGAGCGCGAGTCGATCAATACGGGCCGTGATGCGCGCCAACGCCTGCCGGTCCTTCAGATCCGAGAGCCACGCATCGAATACAGATGTCTTCAGCACCCGCATCATACGGGGCCGTGTATATTATAGTCTACACTTGTCAAGTTAGACGCGGTCACAATTGCGCCAGCCGGCGCAATCGCGTGCCCTCGCGACGGGGTTACCGGATATCTGTGTCGACGCCGCGATGTCAGGATCCAAATCGTTTCGTGATCGTGAATCGCGCCATGATGGGCTCGATCGGGTGTTCACGTACGTCGGCGCGTTGGCGCATGAGGTAGCCACGCCGGGGGAGTCGTGAACTGCAGCTGAATTCACGCACGGACATGAAGATCGCCTTGCTCCTGAAATAAGCTGTAACGTCATCCTATTCCCGCCATGCCATATGGACTATTATTCACAAACCCATTTCTCCATATGTTTCGCAAATACCTATGGAACTGCGCCACATTCGCTACTTTCTCGCCGTCGCCGCGGAGCGGAATATCAGTCGTGCAGC